>Ga0315273_10010888_pt1 | contig 11618 bp, 6 predicted proteins | sample YL17G02_0_MG_FD_205753 | JGI IMG/M metagenome (GOLD analysis project Ga0315273, IMG submission 205753) | Sediment microbial communities from Yellowstone Lake, YNP, Wyoming, USA - YL17G02_0 | ecosystem: Environmental > Aquatic > Freshwater > Lake > Sediment | place: USA: Wyoming | collected... | reverse complement strand
CGCCCTCGCGATGCACGCCTGCGGGAGCGGCTTCGAGGTCGCCCGAGAGCATCTGGCGCCCGAGGCATCGCAAGTCGGCCCCATGTTCGCGCTGCTGCTCCTGATGTCGCTCGCCTATTTCGCGGCCGGAACGCTGCTGATGGCTTCGCTCATCAAGCTCAAGCGAGGCGAACCCGTGCAGCCGCTGCAAATCCTCCGCGACCATGGCTGGCTCGCCGTCGGGTACGCGGGAAGCGCCGCGATCGCCGGCTTGTTGCACACGGCCTTCGGCCGGTTCGAAGTCTCGGTGATCTTCGCCGCGGCGCCGATCATCGCGGTGATGCTCGCCACGCTTCACATCTATTTCCGGCATGCGGAGGACCAGGCGCGCATCCGGGCCGAGCGCGTTGCCGCGGCCGAGCTCGCCGCAGCCGAGAGCGCGCGGCACCTCGCCGAACTGCGCGAGAGCGAAGGCCGCTTTCAAAGCGCGTTCACGCACGCGGCGGTCGGCATGGTCCTCGTGGCCACGGACGACCGCATCGTCGAGGCCAACGCGTCGCTCGCGCGCATGCTCGGCCGCACGGAGGCCGATTTCGCCGGCATGGACATCGCGCAGATGTTTCATCCGGACGACCATGCGGCGTTGCGGGCCGAGATGCGCCGCGTTCTGGACGGCGCCGAGACGACGTTTGCGACCGAGTTGCGCTGCGTGCACAGCCAGGGAGTCGACGTCTGGGTCTCGCTCAACGGATCGATCTTCACCGCGAAGCTGCCGCAATCGCGCTGCCTCATCCTGCAGCTGCAGGACATCACTGCACGGCGGCGCGCCGAGGCCCGGTTGCAGCACATCGCTTACCACGACGACCTCACCGACCTCGCCAATCGCAACTATTTCATCGAGCAGCTCACCCGCGCGATCGCGATCGTCCGGCGGCACCGCGATCGCCGCTTCGGCGTGCTGTTCCTCGATTTCGACCGTTTCAAGCTGGTCAACGACAGCCTCGGCCACAGCGCGGGAGACAACCTGCTGATCGAGCTTGCCCGGCGCATGCAGGCGTTCCTGCGCCCCAAGGATCTGATCGCGCGCCTCGGCGGCGACGAGTTCGCGATCCTGGTCGAGGACATGAACGCCGACCGCGAGGTCATCAAGCTCGCCGAGCGCCTGCAGGAAATGCTCGCCGAGCCCCTGTATCTGAACGGGGTTGCCGTGTCGACCAGCGCAAGCATCGGCATCACGACCAGCACGCTGGGCTACGAGTCACCCGACCAGGTGATGCGCGACGCCGATACGGCGATGTATCGGGCCAAGGCGCAGGGCAAGGGCCGGCACGCGATCTTCGACAGCGCGTTGCATGCCGAGGTGACCGCGCAACTCTGGCTCGAGGGCGAACTGCGGCGCGCCGTGTCGCAGGAGCGGCTCGATCTTGCCTACCAGCCGATTTTCGAGCTCGTTACCGGGTGCCTGACGGGATTCGAGGTGCTCGCCCGCTGGACGCACCCGGAGAAGGGTCCGATCCCCCCGGCTCAATTCATCCGCGTTGCCGAGGAGACGGGCCTCATCATTACGCTCGGCACCTGGGTGCTCGAAACCGCGTGCCGCCAGCTCGCACAGTGGGCGCAGCTCGAGCCCGGCGGCCCGGCGCTCAGCGTGCACGTCAACGTCTCCGGCGTGCAGCTCGTGCAGCCGGACTTTCCGGCCCGCGTGCAGCGCGCGATCGCGGCGGCGAAGATCGAGCCTGGCCAGCTCGTGATCGAGTTGACCGAGAGCGTCCTGATCGAGAAGCTCGCCGTCGCACGGCCCCACCTGGGCTCGCTGCGCGATCTCGGCGTGCAGGTGAGCATCGACGATTTCGGCACCGGGTATTCGTCATTCAGCATGCTCCATGAATTGCCGATCAACGTGATCAAGATCGATCGCTCGTTCGTCGCGCGCCTCGGCGCCGACGACAACGGGCAGGAGGTCGTGCGCGCGATACTCACGCTGGGGCGCACGCTCGACAAGACGATGATTGCCGAAGGCGTCGAAACCGAAGCGCAGCTGCAGCAGCTCATCGAGATGCGTTGCGAGATGGGGCAGGGCTACCTGCTGGGGCGTCCGGCGCCCGCCGACGAAGCGGGACGAATGGTAAGCGCGTACGCGAGCGGCCAAGGCATGGCGTTCGCATCGCCGGTCATCGGGTGATCGGGGACACACCAGGTTTGTTCAGGGGGTGGGCGGGCCGCAGCGCTCTTGCCGAACAAACGTGGTCCGTTCCCTATTCTGCGGCGATCCCGTAGCGCCGGCGCTGCATCTCGTCGAGGCCCTTGCCCCCGACCGACACCAGAAAGATCACGACGATGTCGATGACGGCCGTCACAGAACGCGGCGTCCATGCTCTTCCGCCACCGGCCGCACAGCCGCTGCGCAGCGCATGACTCGCAGGACGTGCTCGAGCAGCTGTTCGTGGTAGCGAGCGCCGCGAAGGAAATCCAGGCCCAGCTTCCGCGCGGCATGGAATTGCATCCCGGCGGCCACGCGCAACCTCGCACGTGAACGGGGCGGCAGGCGCGCACAGCGAGCGCGCCTGCAGAATCGCCGATGACCTGGTACCAAAGGTGCAAGGTGCGGCATGGCCTTGCACCTTTCGCTTTCAGAAGCCGCCGCACCAGACACTACAGTTTGGTCCAGGACGCGCGAGGATTCAGGCGCGCGCCGGCAAGAGCCTTGGTGTTCACTGCCGGCGAGCGCCTGATCAGCCGCATCCAGTATTCCAACGATCTGTTCGCGTGACATCAATTCGCGCCGGAGATGTGCGGTCAGCTGTGCCGGGATGTTCTTGAGCGTCAATCCGAGCATGACGTTGGGCATGAAACCAAAATGAAACCATTTGCAGATCTCGAGGCGCATTCGGTCGCGGCCTGAAAGCCATCCGGACGCTGCTTGCGCACAGGGTCTCGGCAGCCCGGTTCGAACACTCCATGACTGCGAGTGACGCGCACGCCACACCTGACGGGTGCGTATTTCGCTGCCGGCGTTTCGCCGCCATCAACCTTGAAGCCGGCGCCCAGCTTCCTGACTTCGATTCCACATCGGCTTGTTGCGGCACACCTGGGCGAGCTGGCACGCACATGCGGGCACGCCGCCGTCCGCGCTGCAGGGAATGGTGGGCTGGGAGAGCCCGGAGATCCAGAAACGGCGCATCAAAGCACGCTGAAAGAGCGGCGTGCGCCCAGAGTTTCCGAGCGGAGGTCCTTGCTTCGTCAGCGGGATCGCGAGCTTCGGAAATGCACGCAGGAGTTTCTTGTCCATCGTCACCAATCTGGTCTTGAGCGCTCCCGCCAGCGCGATGAACTCGCAATCGTACGCGGAACAGTCGCTGTCTCGGACAAGTTCAAGTACGGCAGCCGAGTCAACGTTCAACTCGAACGTTTCGGTGCCGCATCAAGGCTCGATTGTCTGCGCCTCTCCTGGCATTGAGCTGACGCCACCTACCAACGATCTTCTGCCCGAGATCCGCGACAAGGTCGATCCGCGCCTGTTGCGGCCAGCCAACAATTGACCCTGATGCCGAAACCTCCAAGACTGCGCAATCCCTCATGATCGTCGACACGCTGGCGGGGGTACAGCCAGCTCTTGCGCGCCACCGGTAATGATCGCAACCTTGTCTCGCCGCCTCATTGTCTGCTCCCGATGAAGACAGGATTAGCGTGAGCGCGCGCATCCGCGACGTCTGGGTCAGAAGCTCGCCAATGCCCCGTCCGAGCGCGGATCGACGGCGCCGGCGATGACGCCGTTCGGATGGAACACGAGCGCGCCCGCGTGGCCCATCTGGTCGGAGAACGCGTCCGCCATTTCGATCTCGTGACCCGCGCTCGCCAGCGCCTGCACGACGCTCCCGGGAATGCGCGACTCGAGCTTCAGCGTGACGCTTTCCTGTCCCCAGGTGCGCCCGAGCAGCCAGCGCGGCGCGGTGACGGCCTGCTGCAATTCCTGGCCGAACATCGCGTAGCGGCTGAATATCGCCGCCTGCGTCTGCGGTTGGCCGTCGCCGCCCATCGTGCCGTAGACCATCGCCCGGCCGTCGGACAGCCGCGCGAACGCGGGATTGAGCGTATGGAAAGGCCTGCGCCCGGGGACCAGAAACAGCTGCGACCGCGGATCGAGGGAGAAGCTGCTGCCGCGATTCTGCCAGGCCGCGCCGATGCTGTCGAAGACCACACCCGATCCGAACTCCCAGTAGACGCTCTGGATGTAGCTCGCCATGCGGCCGCTGCTGTCGACGGCGCCCATCCACACGGTATCGCCTTTCGCCGGTTCGCCCGGCCACGGCCGCGCGCGTGCGGGATCGATCGCCTGCGCCCGTTCCGCGAGCGCGGCGTCGAGCAGAAAGCTGGCGGGATCGACCGTCATCGCCTGCGGCTCGCAGAGGTGCCGGTTGCGCACCAGGAACGCTTGCTTGGTGGCCTCGATGAGCCCGTGCAGATGGGCGAAGGACTCGGGCTCGGCGCACTGCAGGCGATCGAAGATTCCGAGAATCATCAGCGCGGCCAGGCCCTGCGTCGGCGGCGGCAGGTTGTACGCGACGCCCGCGTTCAGAACCACCGACAGCGGCGCGACCAGCGATGCCCTGTGCCCGTCGAGGTCCGCGCGGCGCAGCGGGCTGTCCTGGCGGATGAAATCCCCGGCGACGCTGGCGGCGATGTCGCCGCGGTAGAAATCGTCGAGGCCCTTGCGTCCCAGCTGCTCGAGCGTCGCCGCCAGCGCCGGGTAGCGCCGCAGCCCGTTGCCTTGCGGCGACAGGCCGTGGTCGAGGTAGGCTTGCGCAAAACCCGGTTGTCCCGAGAGCTCTGCCAGGAACCGGGTCGTGTAGGCAGTCTGGCTCCGGGTCACGGGGACGCCATACGAGGCATGCCACATCGCATCTTCGAGCAGGCGCGTCAGCGGGATTCGCCCGCCGCCGAACGCCAGCGCGGCTTGCCAGCCCGAGATCGCTCCGGCGACGGTGTTCGCGGCGAGCGGCCCGCGCGACGGGATCGCAGCGCATCCGCGATCGCGATAGAAGTCCGCAGTCGCGAGTTGCGCGGCGCGCCCGCAGGCGTCGATCGCGACCGGAGGCTTGCCCGGCTCGCCGATCAGCCAGAAGCCGTCGCCGCCGATGCTGTTCATGTGCGGATAGACGACCGCGATGGTGGCTGCGGCAGCGACCATGGCTTCGACCGCCGTTCCGCCATCGCGCAGGATCGACACCCCCGCCTGCGCCGCAAGGTGATGCGGCGCGGTCACCATGCCCCTGGCGCTTGTCAGTGTCTGCAGCATCGGCGAATTCCCATGCGGAGAAGAGTCGGATCGGCGCGCGTTGCCGGGGCGGTCAGGCCGCCCGGATTCGCCGGGCCAGTTCCAGCAGCATCGTGTCGTTGCCGCGCGCCGCGATCAGCGAGAGCCCGAGCGGACAACCATCGAGCGATGCGAGCGGCAGGCTGATCTGCGGCAGTCCGGCGTGGCCGGCGATGCACAGCAGCCCGATGCAGCGGTTGCGCCAGATCTCGAGTTCCCGTATCGCCGTGCCGCGCAACGGCGCGATGCCGACGGTGGTGGGGATCGCGAGCACCGCGTCGCCGGCCAGCAGTTCGTCCATTCGCCGCCTGATCTGAAGGCGGCGCGCGCCGGCGGCCATCGCATCCGCTTCGGTGATCGTGGCCGCCCACGCAAACCGTTCTCCGATGCCCGCGCCGAAATCCGGGTGCAGCCCGCTGACCCAGTCGCGGTGGGTGGCCCAGATCTCGAACGCCTGAATGACACGAAAATCGTTCATCCACGCATCCAGCCCCGAAGCCGCCAACCGCGCGGGTTCGGGCGGACCGAGCAGGACGGCCAGCGGCGCCATTGCAGCCTCGAGCGCGGACGCCGCTGCGGGGTCGGCGTGCCCGAACCCGTCGGCGGCGAGCAGAAACCGCCGCGGCGTGCGGGCCGGCGCGTCGTCGGCGAGCAACACGCGGCCGACGCGCTCGAACACCGCGGCGTCGTCCGCGAACCAGCCCGCCGTGTCGAAGCTCGGGGCGAAGGGAATGGCACCGTCGAGTGGGATGGCGGCATGGGTCACGCGCATCCCCAGCACGCCGCAATAGCTCGCGGGCACGCGCACGGATCCGCCGGTGTCGCTGCCGAGCGCGAAGTCGACCAGCCCGCCGGCAACCGCCGCCGCCGAACCGCTCGACGACCCGCCCGGAATGCGCGCGCTCGCGCGGGGGTTGACGGGCGTTCCGTAATGCCGGTTCTCGCCGTTCAGACTGTACGCGAGCTCGTCGGTGTGCGTCTTGCCGATCATCCGCGCGCCCGCGTCGAGCAAGCGCTGCACCGCAATCGCGGTCTGCTCGGCCACCGGATGGGTCTCGTGCCACGTCGGGTTGCCGAATCCGGTGCGGTGCCCGGCGATGTCGTAGAGATCCTTGACGCCGAAGCTGAGCCCGCGCAGCGGCCCCCCGGCCGCGCCGTCGAGAGCGACGTGCGTGTGCCGGCAGAATGCGCCCAGCGTGTCGCGGGCAAGGATGTCGCTCGCAGCGACCATCATGGCCGGAAGATTTCCACCGGCTTTCGGGCAAAGATCATGCGGCCGCGCCTGAATCCGTACAGCGGCACGGCAAGCTCGGAGACCGCTTCCTGCGCCGTGGCGCAGTCGAGCACGACGAGGTCGGCGGACTTGCCGGCCTCGAGGCCGTAATCGTCGCGGCGCAGCAGCCTCGCCGAGCGCCGCGTGACCATGTCGAGGCAATCGGCGAAATCGCGCATGCCGGCGTGCGCGATGTTCGCGTACACGTTCGCCATCCGGATCAGCGAGCAGTCGCCGAATGGCGTGAACGGGTTCAGCACGTTGTTGGTCGACAGCGAGCAGTTCACGCCGTGGCGCAGCATCTCGTGCACGCGCACGACGCCGCGGTTGTGATCGCGGTCGCGGTCGCGGCCCATCAGGTAGAGGTCGGTCGATGGCAGCACGGTGACGGCGACGCCGGCAGACGCCAGCTGGCGCGTGATCGGCAGCAGATTGTCGGGGGAAAGGAACGTCAACTTGGTCACATGGCCGACGGCAACCCGCCCGCCGTAGCCGAATTTCTCGGTGAGCTCGCAGACGTAGTCGATGTCGAGGTAGTCCGCGGATTTCCCGAAATCCAGGTGCATGTCGATGTCGGCATCAAACTCGCGGGCGATCCGGAACACGCGGTCGATCTGGCCGTGAGGATCGGTGTCGGTGTACGGCGCCGCGCCGACGACCCGCGCGCCCATCTTCATCGCGGCGATCATCAATTCCTCGGTCCCGGGATTGTTGGTCAGGCCCTCCTGGGGAAACACGCAGACCTCGGCGTCGATGGCCCACTTGCAGTCGGCGATCGCCTGCAAGACGCCTTCGAGGCCGCGCAGGCCGATGCCCGGGTCGACCTCGACATGGGTGCGCATGTGCATCGTGCCGTGTGAAATCGCCTTGTCGAGCGTCCTGTGCGCTCGCTGGTAGACATCGTCGGCAGTGAAGGATTTCTTCTGCAGCGCGACCTCGCCGATCGCCTCTTCCAGGTCGCCGCGCTCGCTCTTGCAGCGGGTGAGGATGCACGACTTGTCGAGGTGAATGTGGGTCTCGCAGAACGGCGGTGTCACGAAGTGGCCGCCGAGGTCGAGCTCCTGTCCGCTCGCTGCGAGCTTCGGCTGGATCGCGGCGATCCTGCCGGCCTCGATCCCGATGTCCACCGGCTCGGAAAATCCGTCGATCCGGCCGTTGCGAAGAATCATGTCCATGCGTGCCCTCCTGGCTGTTGGGGTCAGGTTTCCCCGAGATACGCGCGCTCGAGCGCGGCGTCGCTACGAATCGCCTCCGGCGGCCCGGCGGCGACAATGTCCCCCGACTCGAGCACGTAGGCGCGGTCGGCGATCGCCAGCGCCATCGCCGCCATCTGGTCCACCAGCAGAACGGTCATGCCTTCGTCACGCAGGTTCGCCAGCACGTCGAAGAGGTCGTTGATGACCGCCGGCGCCAGCCCCAGTGAAGGTTCGTCCAGCAGCAGCACCCTGGGCCTGGCCATCAGTCCGCGGGCGATGGCGAGCATCTGCTGTTCGCCGCCGGACAGCAGGCCCGCGCGATTGGCGCGGCAGCGTTCGATCATCGGGAATCGCTGCAGCATCGCATCGACTTCGGCCGGCTGGTAGTCATGGCGCGAGTGCGCGCCGAGCCGGATATTGTCCTCGACCGTGAGCTCGGGGAAGACCTGCCGGCCCTCGGGGACGAGCACGAGGCCCGCGCCGGCGACTTCGTGCGCCGCAAAGCACGCCACGTCGCGGCCGAGCAGCAGGATCTGCCCGCTGACCGGCCGCAGCAATCCCGACAGCGAGCGCATCAGCGTCGACTTGCCGGCGCCATTGGCGCCGAGCATCGCCACCAGTTCGCCGGAGTTGACCTCCAGGCTCACGCCGCGCAGCACCGGCGCTCCGCCGTAGCCCGAGGCCAGCGTTCCGACCGCAAGCGCGCCGTCGCGCGGCGCGACCCAATCCGGCGCGCGCGGGCGCGGCTGGAAATGGCCCTCGCCCAGATAGGCCTTGATCACCGCCGGATCGCGGCGGACCGCCTCGGGCGGGCCTTGCGCGATGCATCGCCCTGCGTCGAGCACCACGACGTGGTTCGAAATGCCCATCACCAGGCTCATGTCGTGCTCGATCAGCACGACGGCAACGCCGCTGTCGGCGATGCGCCGCAGCAGCGCGCCGAGCTTGCCCTTGTCGCCGTGGGCGAGACCGGCGGCGGGTTCATCGAGCAACAGCACTTGCGGCCTGCTCGCCAGCGCGCGGGCGATTTCCACCAACCGGCGGTCGACATGAGACAGTGCCGACGCGCGCAGGCGCAGGTCGCCGGCGTAGCCGACGAACGCGGCCAGCGCCGCCGCCCGCTCGACGGCCTGCTTGTTGCCGGTAGCCGCGCCCGCGAGCGGATTGCCCGGGTGCCCGCGCTCCATCGCCGCGAGCAGGTTTTCCTGAACCGTCAGGCTGCCGAACAGCTGCGACGTCTGATAGGTCCGGGCAACGCCGGCGCGCGCGATGACGTGGATCGGCCGGCCGGCGAGCTCGACGCCCGCCAGCGTCACCGTGCCGGTTTCCGGCTTGTAGAAGCCGCCGATCAGGTTGACGGCGGTGGTCTTGCCCGCGCCGTTGGGGCCGATGACGCTGGTGATGCGGCCCGGCTCGGCGACGAAGCCGAGATCGTCGACCGCCCGCAATCCGCCGAACCGGATGCCCAGGCCGCGCACGACCAGCGCTTCGCCGGCGACCGGCTCGAGCGAGCCCGCGGTCGCGGCGGGCATTGTCTGCGCCCGCCGCCGCGAGGCCAGCTGCGCGGCCAACCCGGCGACGCCGCCGGGCGCGATCCACAGCACGACCAGCAGCAGCGCGCCGAAGAACAGCACGCGGTACTCCGCCAAGCCGGACAGCAACTCGGGCAGCGCGATGACGATCGCCGCGCCGATGACCGGGCCGTAGGTGCGCTCGGCGCCGCCGATCATCACCACCAGCACGAACAGGATCGACTGGAAGAACGAGAACGACGACGGCGCGATGAACTCGGTGAGCGGCGCGAAGAACGCTCCGGCGATTCCCGCGAGAATGGCGGAGAGGGTGAAGGCGAGCGTTCGCGTGGCAAGCGGGTTGAAGCCCACCGCGGCCGCGGCAACCTCCGCGTCGCGCACCGCCCGCAACGCGAGGCCCCAGCCGCTCGCGGCGAAGCGCCGATAGCCCAGCAGCGCGAGACCGGCGACGATGACGGTGGTGATCGCCAGGGCGCGCTGGCTCCAGTCCCAGCCCGCGACCGAGATCGGCGGGATGTTCATCACGCCGTTGGCGCCGCCGGTGACGCTCTTCCACTCGATGGCGCCGAACTCGACGATGAACGCGAACGCGATCGTCACCATCGCAAGGTAGGGCCCGCTCACCCGCAGCGCGATCAATCCGAGCGCGGCGCCGATCGCGCCGTTCAGCAGCACGCCCGCGGGCAGCGCGAGCCAGAAGTTCCAGCCCAGGCTCACGGTCAGCACCGCCGACACGTAGGCGCCGATCGCGTAGAAGCCGACGTGCCCGAGCGACACCTGCCCGGACAGGCCGATCAGCACGTTCAGGCCGACACCGACGACGACCGTGAGCGAAGCGAGCGTGATGAGATAGAGCTGGTACTGGTTCGCCCGCGCGGCGAAGGCGAGCGCCGCGAGCAGCAGCAGCGGCAACACGATGTCGCGCCGCGCGGGGAAGCTCATACCTTTTTCACCGCGGCCAGGCCGAACAGGCCGTGCGGCCGGACGGCGAGCGCGACGATGACCAGCGCGAACGTGAGGATATTGGTGTAGCTCGAGCCGACGAACGAGGTCACCAGCGCTTCGGTGAGGCCGAAGATGAAACCGGCAACGACGACGCCGCGGGCGCTCGAGATGCCGCCGAGAATGGCAACCGCGAAAGCCTTGATGCCGAACAGCGTGCCGAGGTCAGCGGAGACGGTGACCAGCGGCGCGATCAGTATTCCCGCGACGCCCGCGAATACCGTGGAGATCGCGTAGCTCGCCGTGACCGCGACCGAGACGTTGATGCCCATCAGGCTCGCGGCGGAGGGGTTTTGCACGATCGCGGACAGCGCCTGGCCGAGCCGTGTGCGCCGCGTGAACACCGCCAGTCCGAAGGCCGCCGCGAGGCCGACGACCGGAATGGCGATCTGCAGCGGATAGATGTCGAGCTCGCCGATCCGCAGATGCGCGCCGGAAAACGGCGAGGGAAAGCTGCGCGGCTCCTTGCCGAAGGTGAACAGCACCACGTTCTCGAGAACGATGCCGACGGCCACCGTCGACATCAGCCACGCACTCGACCCGGCGCGCACGAACGGGCGCACCGCCAACCGCTCGACCAGCGCGCCCCACACCGCGCAGAGCGCCAGCGCCGCGACGACGCTGGGAACCAGCCACCACCCCAGCTGCTGCGAGAACACGAAGGCGAGCACGGCGCCGAGCATCACCGAGCTGCCCTGCGAGAAGTTGACGGTGGAGGACACCGCGTAGGTCATGTAGAAGCCCAGCGCGATCAGGCCGTACATCGCGCCGAGGCCCAGACCCGAGACAATCGCGAGCGTCAGCAACGGTCAGTGCTCCTGCGCGGGACGACGGGCGCGGCGGGGCGCGGGAAGCCTTGCCGGAGGGCACGGGCAGGCCGTGCCACCCTCCCCGCCTCGCTCGAAAGTCGCAATTACTTGACCGGGACGATCTGCGGCCCGTCGTACTTCACCATGATGTAGTCGTTCTCGTTCAGCGCATCGTGGTTCGACGCCGAGAACGGCTTGGAGTACGTCTTGATGAGGCCCTTGTACTCGCCGATCTTGTAGAAGCCCTCGCGAATCTGGTCGCCGCTGGTGCCGCCGCCGGCCGCCATCGCGAGCGCCGTCAGTTGCATCGCGTCGTAGGCGTTGGCGTAGCCGACCGGGGGAACGATGTCGCCGACGGTCTTGATGTCCGGATATTTTTTCATCAGCTGCGCGATCGTCCGCTGGCCGACGTCGTTCTGCGGACCGAAGTAGCTGTAGGTCTGGATAAACACGACCTTCTGCGCCATATTGCCGGCAAGCTCCGGGAACCGTCCGCCGGAAATTCCCCAATGC
>Ga0315273_10010887_pt1 | contig 11618 bp, 8 predicted proteins | sample YL17G02_0_MG_FD_205753 | JGI IMG/M metagenome (GOLD analysis project Ga0315273, IMG submission 205753) | Sediment microbial communities from Yellowstone Lake, YNP, Wyoming, USA - YL17G02_0 | ecosystem: Environmental > Aquatic > Freshwater > Lake > Sediment | place: USA: Wyoming | collected... | reverse complement strand
TCTCCTCTTCCCGTCGCTATCGGTCGGGCCGATCCCCGCCACGAACTTCGGCCCCATCGTGCTCGTCGCTCACCTGGAGCTGGTACTCGACTCGCTGCTGCCGTACCGACGCAACAAGCGTCGTCGTCCGTGCTGGGTCTACGGCACCGACGCGTGGACCAAGACGACCGGTGGCCTGATGCGCGATACGGCGATGGAGCTGTTCGACGAGCTGCACGGCGACGACCAGTGGCACGGGCGCTACATCGCGACGCTCGGCGTGCCGGCTGACTCGCACGGCGGTGCGTTCAGCGATCACCAGTGGCACGAGCCTCTCACGAGCACCAAGCAGCTCGCTTCGTCGCTCAAGAAGCGCATGCGTGGCTGGTCTCCGGAGATGGAGATCGAAGAGTTCAGCGCACGGAACGAAAACTCGACGAGCGAGACGAAGTACGCCTACACGGAGGCGAAGGCGCGAGAGGTCGTACGGCTCGACGAGTTCCCGTTCCTGATCGCGCCGTCGCACCTGAAGTCGGTCGTCGCGCAGTTCGTGAAGGGCGTCGGGTACAAGGGCAAGGCCGTGTACCTCCGCGAGGAGCCGTGGATGAAGGACGCGATGGTCATCCACGACGAGACGCGGGCCTACGCGCTCTACATGTGGGGCTGGCAGGTCGCCGAGGCGGTGCGTGAGCTGCGGCCCGTCGTGAGCATCGAGACGTGAAGCCGCTGATCCGCAAGCCGCTTCGGAAGGGCTCGCTCGTGTACCACGGCACGAGTGCCGATCGTGAGGCCGTCATGAAGAAGCGCACGAGCCGCCCGCGCCCGGAGCACCTCGTCCCGAATGCGCCGGACAAGCGCCTGGTCCACGTCATCAAGACGTACTGGAAGAAGTACCCGCAGGCCGTCGTCGACACGGTGACGGTCTCGGCGTTCCTCGTCGGACTCGACTTGGTTGCGCCGCCGCTCCTGAGCAACGATCGCTGGGAGCGATGGGACTTCAAGCAGATGCTGGGGGCCACCCAGCCGTTCGTCATGAACGTAGCCGCCGCGGACCTCATCCCCGAGCTGGAGCGAGTGGGAGCCCTGCCGCAGATCTTCCCGGTGCTGTCCCAGTTCGCCAACATGAACGCCGGTAACCTCGCGTCGCCGGCGGACCTGCGCAGGTTCGCGGACCAGCTCAACGCGATGATGTCCCGCTCCGACTGGGACCTGCTGCGTCTGGCCGGCTTCGTGACGCAGTTTCCGGCTCACAGCGACGCCGACTTTCTGATCCCATGGGTCGCGCGCGAGCTGGTCGTGACGTGGAAGGACGCGCGCGACGTCGACGAGTACTCCGACGCCGGCGATCTCCTCGAAACCAAAGCTCCCGCCATCGCGCAGTGGGCCAAGGAGACCCGCACCGACATCAACAAGGTGAACCTCGCGCAAGCGCTCGATGCGATCGCCCGCTACCGCTTCAAGACCGCCCACGGCCCGCAGGGCGTCGTCGTCTACCGCTTCGCCGACGGCTGGACCGTGCAGGACCTCCGCGCCGAGAAGGAGCTGAGGGCCGAGGGCAAGAACCTCGTGCACTGCGTCGGCGGGTACGGGCCGGCGGTAGAGAACGGCGAGTCGCGCATCTACTCGTTGCGTGATCCTGAAGGTCGCCCCTTCGTCACAATGGAGTGGCAGACAGACCTGAGCCCAGGCGATGGCGGTCCGTGGGGCGACTACATCGCGATGACCGCCGAACAGTTCGGCAGTGACAAGCCGCTCGCCGTGTCGCTGCGTAAGCGGGGCCGCTTCCATCAGGTCTTCGGCATGCAGAACTGCGAGCTGAGTGGCGCCGGCTGTCTGCCGTGGCTGAACGATTTTTTCGGCGACGTCCGCGCCGAGGAACTTCTGCTGGAGCTACGCGCTCGCGTCGCCGAGTTCATCCGCGAGAAGTTCCACGGCGAGGCGTACGGCCTGCTTCTGGCCGGCATCCCGGCGAGGGACATCGACTGGAACGGCGTCGAGCTGGACGAGGATATGGAGTGGGTGGATCTCTCTGGCGTCGATCTACGCCGGGTGATCCAGTTCGGGCTCGAAACCGTTTTCAACAAGGCCGAGGGCGCGAACTTCAGCGGCCTCAAGCTGCAAGGCTCGCGCTTCAAGAAGGTCGCTGGCGCCAAGTTCGTGAAGACCCACCTGTACGACGCCGACTTCCACGGGGCGGACTGTCGCGGCGCCGACTTTACCGGGGCCGACCTGCGTAATGCGGACTTCACCGATCTTGCCGACCTGGAAGGCGCTGACCTGTCTGGCATCCTGATCGACAGTGAAACGCGATTCCGGAGTGCCGATGGCATCAACGTGACGCTGAAGCAGCTCCAGCACTGGGGAAACGATCTGGGCATCGACCTCTACCGCGTGTTCGGTAAGGACCGGCGCGATGGGTTCGTGACGGGCGTCGGGTACGACTTCGTGTACGACGACGACGATGGCCTCTGGAAGACCCAGAGAGAGTTCGACGACGACTACTGGGCGCGGCATGAGGCGCCGCCGGCGGACGAGGACGAGCCCGAGGACGACGACGATGAGTGAGCCGAAGAAGAAGCGCACGAGCCGCAACCCGCCCCCCGAGCGCCAGGGACCCGAGTGGCACCGGCGCTACCCGATGCCGTTCGCGGAGTCCATCGAGGGCGAGGCGCAGGTTCACTACGGCGCCGAACTGGACCGATGCACGATCATCTCGCCGAACGGTCACGTGAAGATCGGCGCATCGCGGCTCTCCCAGTGCGTCATCATCGAGCCCTGCACCATCGGCGACGACGTGGTGGCAGTGGCGGCGATCCTCCAGGGCACCATCGGCGACCGCTGCCACATCGAGCCGCACGCGGACATCCAGGGCACGCTCGCAGAGAACGTGACGATCGGCCGTGGCGCCAAGATCGAGCCGGACACGACCCTCGCCGAAGACGTGACCATCGGCGACATGACCGTCGTTCACGAGTGGGCCGAGATCGATGCGGGCGCGAAGATCGGCGCGCAGTCCGACATCGGCAACCACGCCACCGTGGCCGCCGGAGCAATCCTGCCCTCGCGGTCCGTGATGCGTCCCGGCAGCTACCTGTCGATCCCCGCAGACGCGCGCCAGGGGGCAGAGCCCGAGCAGTTCGTCCGCTACCAGATCGTCAACATGGACCCGGAGCCGATCACCGACGAGTATCAGGAGAGCGACGGGGAGCCTGAGTTCGATGAGGAAGGCCATGTCGTCGACGAGTCCGACGAGCACGCGCAAGACTCGCGCAACTGGGAGAGCCCCGCGCTCGGCCACGGAGAGCGCGCTCGCCCGGGCGACATGGCACGCGGCGACCCGGAGCTGATCCAGCAAGACTTCCACCCGGGCACCGCACGGAGCTGGGTGCTCTCGAAGCTCGGACGCATCGCGAATCTGAAGTCCAAGGACGGCCGGCTGACGAAGAAGCTCGTGCAGGAGTGGCGGCCAGATCTGCTGGAGCACCCGGTCACGAAGGAGGTGTTGCGCATCGCGCCGCCGGTCACCGACGAGCAGCTCGCCGAGATGAGCTTCGAGAGCCTCTCGAAGGCAAGCTACGACGTCTACGGCGGCATCTCGTTCCACTCGGGCCAGGACAGGGGCTGGCAGATGCTCGGCCCGAAGGCGAACGACGTGTTCGTGTTCTCGGTCCCCGAGAAGGTGATGCGAGGCGCTGTGAAGCGACTCGTCGAAGACAGTAAGCCGCACGGGCAATGGGTAGAGCGCGCGTCTGGCGGATGGGAACTTCAGTACCCCGACCCAGACAGAGGGGGAAAGCTGATCGCATACGGCGTCGTCTACTACCAGACCGAACCTCAGAATCGCGAGAGGCCGTGGATGCCGGTGGTATGGCCGGACGGCGAAGGCGTGAGTCGCGACGAGTACCCCACCAACGACAACTTCGCTGATCTGGAGAAAGCCAAGCGCGTTGTCGAAAACTGGGTGGAGACCCATGTGGAGAAGTTCAGGCCGCTGATGCTCCCTCCGCTCACGTGGAAAGACCACGCTCACGAGCACTTCCTCAACGGGCCACCGCCGAACGGCGACACGTTCGGCGAGGTCGTTCGGAATCAAGACCATGAGCCGGGCTCAAGAACCTGGAACGCGTACTACTTCCCCGGCGGCTACGACTCTAACGAGGAAGCCGAGCACCTCCCCGACTTCGACGACCTCGAAGAGGCGAAGCGCGCCGTGGAACAGGCGACGAAGAAGAACTTTGTGCGTGGCTTCGCGCGAGGGAAACGCGGCTTCAACAATGCGGTCTCGCACGCGTTTTCCAACACCGAGACATGGCACCCGGACCGGGGCGTGCCGCGAGGGATCGGCTGGGTTCGGCTACTCGTCTATCCGCCGCGGACCGTGGTGGTAGTGGAGATCCAATCCGACCGCCCGTGGATGAAGTTCGGCGAGAAGTCGCCGCCGTGGCCGACGGTCGAGGCCGAGCTGCGAGACATGTACTTCGAGACCTTCGCCGCCGACGCGCTCAACTTCGTCGTCGAATGGGCGTTCAACAACCGCTACGGCGAGGTGCTCGTGCTCGATCACGCGAGCCGCAAGAGGCTCGGCGGCTCGCCACCCAAGAGCTTCTACGACGACCTGCCGAAGAAATACACGGTCAGCGCGCCCGTTCCGCTGATCTCCGGACCGTTCGATTACATCCGCCTCTACGACTGGGTGCCGAAGGACCTGAAGGTGCGCCGCATCGTTCCGAATCGAGGCCGGCGATGACCAGAAAGAAGCGCACGAGCCGCAGGAACCCCGAGCCCGAGCTGGTCTACCGCGGCACGCAGACGCCCGACATGACGCGCTCGCGCCTCGGCATCCTCTCGTTCACCCCGTGCCTGGAGGCTGCGGTCATCTGGGCGTCGGACCCTGGCGGCGACATCTTCAGGGGGTCGTACAAGGGTCCGCACTTCCTCGACGGCTCGACCGTATGGGCGGTGCACATCACGTCGCCGAAGCCGCTCGTGCTCGGCGACGGTCACATCTTCAGCTCGCTACAGCAGCTCCTCGACGAGCTGAAGCACGGCGAGCCGAACGGCATCACGCACGAGGAGATCGACAAGCTGCTGCTGCACCTGCACAAGCGCGCGACCGGGCGTCTGGCCAACAGGACGACGTTCGAGTACCGCGTGCTCGACGAGGATGGTGAGCCGCTGCATGAGGCCGACGAGGTCGGACTCAGCTTCAGGAACCCGCAGACGTTCTTTTCTGCGATACGCAGCGGGGACGCGGACTACGACTTCGAGCAAGTAGAGGCCGACACGTTCGCGTTCGCGGACTCGAAGCGAGTGCAGCAGATCGCCGAGCGCCTCGGGTACACGTCGCTCGTCTACCTCGACACGTTCGGCGGCGCGTTCGCGGCGCAGGGCCTACTGGGAATCGATCCGGACGACATCGAGTGCATCGAGAGCGTCATCGACCTGGACAGTGATTGGATCCACGCCCACGAGACGATCCGCCCGCTCGCCGGCGCGAAGATCGAACCCGTCTGGGAGCGCCCTGGCCAGGAGCTGGCCGCCGAGCTACGCGCGAGCGCTGGGGATGACGACGATGAGTGAGCCGAAGAAGAAGCGCACGAGCCGGAAGAAGCCGGACGCGCCGAGCAACATCGTCAACTCGCTCGGCAACATCAGCGCCGCGCCCGACGCCGTCGTCGATCACGTCCGCCTGCCATTGCTCGCAGACCCGGCTGCCGGTGTCCGCATGCGCGTCGCGTCGGGCGCGAAGGTCATCGCGTTCAGCGCTCTCCAGCTTACGGCGAGGACCGATCTGGAGATCGACGTTCAGGCGAACGCCGTGGTCACACAGGTCGACGTGCGCGCTGTGGCCGACATGCCCGGCACGGCGAGCGGGGAGCCGAGGTTCATCTTCATCCACGACGGAGCGGCGGTCGATCGCACCCAGTTGTCCCCGGGGACCGAGGTCGACCGCGCCGATCGGCGGCCGTACCAGGTCTCCACGATCGGTATCAACATCATGGAGCATGCGCAGGTCGTCGAGTCAGACCTGCGTCTCGGTGTGGTGATTGGTGCGCGAACGAAGGTCTACCGCAGCAGCGTGTACGGCTCGACGGTCGGTAGCGACTGTTCGCTCGACTCGTGCAGGCTCCCCAGTGGCTCGAAGGTCGGCGACGGCTGTTCGCTCGAAGATCTGCAAGCGGTGTTTCCCATCACCGTCCGCAACGACGTGCTTGTGATCAAAGGGACCTGGGTCAGGGGCAAGCACATCGGCTCGCGTTCACGTCTGCTTGGATCCAACGAGGTTGGCGAGGACGCGGTGATTTTCGACGACTGCGAGCTTGGCGTCGGCACGTCGCTCGGGGCCGACTCGCAGCTCGACGACCGTGTCACCCTCGGCGAAGACGTCTGGATCGGCAAGAAGACGAGGGTCGGCGCCGACGCCAAGATCGGCCCCCGCTGTCGGATCCAAGACGAGGTGAAGATCGGAGCGGTCGCCACAATCGGCGACAGCGTTTCGATCGAGAAGTACGCCGTCGTCGACCCGGGCATCGAGATCGGCGACGGCGCGGTCATCGGCTCCGGCACCCGCGTCCGCAAGCACGTTGCGGCGGGTGAGGTCGTCCGCACCGCTGCCGAGTCGCTCGCGTCCGTTACCGTCCACGCGAACGCCGAAGGCTGGATGCTCGGTCGCGTAGCCGACGTCATGGAGGCGGCCGGTCAGAAGCGTCTCGACAAGCGCGTGCTCCAGAAGGAGATGCCGACGCTCGTCGAGACGCACTGCGTGAAGCAGCTTCTGCGCATGGCGCCGCCGCCGGACGTCGCGACGCTGCGCGAGATGGCCGAGGAGTTCGCGTGCACGCCGAAGTACACGGGCGAGAAGGCGACCGAGCGCAAGCGCGTGCCGGAGTACGTCGCGTCGGTGAAGCCAAAGGGCTGGTCCGGCATGCAGGTGATGGGCGACTACGACAACGACGTCGTCATCTTCAAGACGACGCCCGAGGTACTCAGGTCGATCGTTCCGGAATGGACGACGCCTGATGTAGCCGGCTCCGCACCGGACAGGCCCTGGCAGGTGGGTTTTCTGCGGGCGCTGATGACGCTCGGCAAGACCGATAGTCATCCGGGTGGTGAAGATCCGTACGTCGTCGGCTGGGCCCGCGTGCGCTTCGACGAGGAGTACCGGTCGGTGCTGTGCGAGGAACTTCAGACGGACCTCGCGTTTCTCGCGTGGGATCCGTCGATGGAGGTCTGGTACCTTGCAGGTCAGTCGGAACGGCAGTCGATGGGTGGCGCCAGCGTCGGCTTCATGATCGCCGACGAGATCGCCAAGACACTCACGGCGGAGGGCGTGGCCGCATCGCACTGGGAAGAGCACGTGCGCGAGATGGTCGCGGAAGGTCGCATCCAGCGACCCACGGGCGTAACGCCGACCGCGATCTTGCCGACGTTCACGAAGGACAAGGCGGCTCAGCAAAAGGCGCTGATGGCGCTCGCTTTTTGGAACTCGGACATCTCGGCGGGCGCTCCTGAGTACGCGCCAGAGGTGGAGTTCACGCGGCCTTTTGCAACGCTCACCGGCAAGATGAACGACACCGCGCCCGTCTACCGCTGGGTCGCGATCGCCGTGCTCGGACAGTGGTCGGCGTTCATGAAACGAGCCAGCGCGATGTCGTCGCGCCATGTTTACGCGCTCAAGTCCCCGGAGCTTCTGCCGATCATCGAGCGCGCCCAGCGCGAGTGGCCCGTCGAGGCCGCGAAGATCATCGAGGACGTCCGCGGCCTCTTCTCTGACTTCTACGAGAGCGCGCTCGCGGGCGTGCTCCAGCTCGCGCGCCAGGCCGGCATGAAGGAGGTCTGGGTGCCGGACTACGAGACGAAGTACGCGATCGCCTCGTACGCAGGCGGCGAGGGCTCCGCGCCGATGGAGCCGCCGCGCTCGGTCTACACGGAGCTGCCCAAGAAGTTCGGCGTGGCGCAGGCGCAGATCCTTCCTGGGTACATGGACGTGGGGAGATGGCGCGAGGAGGCGCGCGATCGCCGCAGCGAGAAGTGGCCGCGGGTAGAAATCCCCGACCACCCCCGAGGGCGCCGACTGTTCACGAACCCGAAACGGACGAGCCGCCCATGAAGCGCCAGACATTCACCTTCGCGTGGGCCATGTGGGACGTGGACGCGGCCCAGGCCCGTGTGGACGCCGGAGCCGGCAACCGCGTTCGCGTCAACATCGCGGACCTGACCGGAATCACTCGCATGGTGTACGTGGACGAGGTGTATGCCGCCACCCATCCGACCCCGGATGCTCCGGTCGTCCTGGCGTCGATGCCGACCTCCGAAGGATTCTTCTCGCTGCCGATCGACGGATGGCATCGCATCGCTCACTGGCGCGCCCGCGGCGCTGAGACTATTGCCGCGGTACAGCTCGACCCGCCAGACAGCTACCAGACCCTGCTGAGCGGCAAGGACATCTACCGGCGACTCGCGAAGAAGGCGGACCCCAGCGTGAAGCTCACCGCCAAGCGCACGAGTCGATGAGCTGGGCCGACGCCGACAGCAAAGTGCTCGCGCGCATCGCGCTCGTCCACGACGCCGAGGACAGCCGCGGCAAGATGAGCGGAATGGCGTGGCAGGAGCGCGCCGAAGAGTCCGACGAAGGACAGCTCGTCGGATGGCGCGAGATCGAGGCGATCAGCATGCTCATCTTCGGCCGCAAGCCGTTGAGGCGGCACGGATAGCTCTCTGCTACCATCGCCGGATGCGAGTCAACTGGAAGTACGTGTCGATCGGTCTGGGCGTCGCGCTCGGGGTGCAGTTTCTTTGGTGGGACGCGCGCGCGCCACAGGTTCTCGGCCTGCACCTGCCGCGCATCCCGCTCCTCAGTCCATGAGCGTCGTGCTCATCACTCGGTGCGAAGCCTGCGGCCACCGCGACTCGATGCCGCTGGAAGACCTGATCGAGGTCGGTCCAGCAGAGGGGGAAGACCCCGCAGACCCCGCGGTGGCCGACGCCCTCGATGGCGAAGCGATCGACGCGTTCAATGCGCTCGCGGAGACGATCTCAGCCAAGCATGGCCCGCGCCCGTGTCCGGCATGCGAGCGTCCTGGGGTGATCTTCGAGACGCAGAAGCAGCCGAGGCAGAACGTCAGCGCGTAGGATGCGTTGACAGAATCTCAGTTCTCGCAACATACTCGTCGCATGCGAGCTGGGGACGTGTACGGGGCCTGGCTGGTGATCGACCCGTACATCGGCGGCCAGTACGCCCGGTGCCGATGCGCCTGCGGGCACGAGCGCAAGGTCGCCCGCCCGAACCTGGTCAGCGGCGCGAGCAGTCGCTGTCCGACGTGCTCGCATCGCCTCCTGCGCGAGCGCTCACGAAAGAGCCTGGCCGGCGCGGAGTTCGGCTGCTGGAAGGTGATCGCCGATCCGCGATGGAAGGACGGCGTGCGCAATCGCCGCGTCGAGGTCCTATGCTCGATCTGCGGCGATGTCCGCACGCTCGTCCTCGGCTCGCTCCGCAAGCGGCCCGCGAAGTGCCCGAAGTGCTACCAGGCCGATCTGACGGCTCGCTCCCTGGCAACAGCTCCCGCGACCGCCGCGACCGGCCTGTCGCGCCAGGGCATCCACCAGCGCGTTGCCAGGGGCTGGACCAGGCAGGAGGCGCAGACCCTGCCGAAGGGTGCCACGCCCGAGCGCCTACACGTTCTGCGGGCCAAGTCCGCGGCCTAGCCACGCGCTCCCGGGGGCGGTACAGTGGCTCCCATGGCACGGACCAGCCGCCGGAGGCGTCCGCTTCGGCGGAATCCGCTCTCAGGCAAGCAGAAGATCATCGGAGTAGGCGGCATCATCGCCGTGGGTGGCCTCGCAGCGTACGCGCTCTCGCGCCCAGCAGCGACGCCGCAGCTCCCGCCACCAGCGCCAGGAGCAGGCGGCCCCACTGGCGCCACGTGCGCGGCTCTCCAGACGAACCTCAATCAGCTCCAGTCCGCTCCGACTCCGGATGTCGCGGCGATCCGACGGAAGCAGTCGGAGATCGCCGCCTGCATCGCTGCGGTCCGCGCTGCCGGTGGCGAGATCGACAACGCGACGTCGAACATCTCGGACGGCGACAACGCGTACTTCCACCTCGAAGACCAGTTCGCCGACTACAAGCGGACGAGCAAGGACGATCCGCTCAAGCGGAACAACATTCGAGGCGACATCCTCGGCGTCGGCCAGACCATGGTCGGCTCCTACGCCGGCGCAGCGAACGCAGCCACGGATGCAACGGGGGCCCGAGCGGTGAGGCAGTCGATCCTCCGAGCACTCGATGCCGCCACGCAACGGCAGCTCTGCTACCTCTACCAGCTCGACCCGCAGTGCGGCAGGAACGGCGTCAACGAGGACGCCGACGAGGACAAGGCCGGACAGGAGTACGCCCGTATCGTCAGGCCGCTGCTCGATGCGCACGGTCTCGCGGTGCAAAAGCTCTGGAGCTTCGGCGGCAGTGCGTATCCCGACGACGCCGCGTACTTCACCTCGCTGCTGCGTCCTGCGCTTGGTGCGATCGCATACGCAGACCAGAAGTTCGCCGAGTACAAGAGCGTCGACTCGGGGCTCGACCCATTGCGCAAGAACAACCTGCGGCAGGTGGTCCTCGCTGCCGGGCGCGCGGAAGTCGCCGCTCTTCAGTACGCGTTCGACCAGGCATCCAGCTACCGAGATCCCGCCGGGATGCAGGGCGTCGGGACCGCGACCCTCGCCGCGCTCAGCCCCGCGATCAACCGCTGGCTCTGCTACCTCTTCGGCCAGCCGGGCTGCGACACGTTCGCGGCGAACGAAGACGCGAACAACATCAAGGCAGACCAGGAGTACGCGACGACGATCGGCCCGCTTTCCGAGCTGTACATGCGCGTGGCTCCGATGCTCGTCTCGTGGAACGTGAACCTCACGGCGTACGAGCCGTTCGTCATGCTCAAACTGCGTCGCTGCTCGGCCCTCAACGACTATACGAACGCGAAGTTCGCCGAGTACAAGAGCGTCGACTCGGGCTTCGATCCGCTCCGCAAGAACAACCTGCGGCAGGTGGTCCTCCGGGCTGGTGGTCTTCTCGCGGCATGCCTCCAGGACGCGATGAACAGCGCCATCACCGGCGCGAAGGCGCAGCCACCCGCGGCGATCTCGCAGGTAGCGACGGCGCTCGTGACCACCCCTGGATTCATGTCGTCGCTCCGAACCGGACTCGCGCCGATGATGATAACGGTTCCGGTGGCGACAGCGACGCATGGGCTCGGGGTCACGTCGACCCCGCCGGCCCCGGGTGCCGCGGCGCTGGCGGTTGCCGCGGCCGGCAAGCGGACGATCATGGCCGTCGTCGCCATGGCAAAGTCGGCGCTCGACGCGTCGATCACGAGGCAGCTCTGCTACCTCTTCGGAGCAGCGGGATGCGACACGTTCGCGGCAAACGAAGACTCGAATGCGGCGAAGGCTGACCAGGAATCCAACGCGATCGGCAAGCCACTGACGGCAGCGCTCGCGCAGGCCGCGAACTTCCTCTCGGGGAAGGGGGACCCGGCTGCCGAGGTGGCGCTCATCAAGTCGAAGCTGCTCTTCTGCAACGCGCTGGCTGCCCGGGTGAACGCGAAGTTCGCGGAGTTCAGGAGCGTCGACTGGAGCGACCCGGT
>Ga0315273_10010885_pt1 | contig 11619 bp, 13 predicted proteins | sample YL17G02_0_MG_FD_205753 | JGI IMG/M metagenome (GOLD analysis project Ga0315273, IMG submission 205753) | Sediment microbial communities from Yellowstone Lake, YNP, Wyoming, USA - YL17G02_0 | ecosystem: Environmental > Aquatic > Freshwater > Lake > Sediment | place: USA: Wyoming | collected... | reverse complement strand
GTTCTACTCAACCGGGCATGCGTATATCACCGTTGCGACCTCTTGGCCGACGTTGCTTTGCGACTTGAGCCAAATAGTATTTCTGAATTACATTACGGGTTCAATCGACTATGACAACCGACCGATGAAGGTTCGCGATATTACCTTTTCTCCGGCAAACGCATCATTGATATTCCGGCTTTTGAGCTTCGCAAATTTCCCGTACAATGGAAACGCGCCCGCGAATTCAAGCCAAATGCTTTCTAGTGCAAGCCAAGCCATTTCGGACGCATGAGGGGATGACATGACGGTATCTATAATCTTTTCTCCGACAATCGGCGGGACGCAATTCGCGGATTCGTTACAGGGCGGCGGTACCGGGTACCAGTTCGGTACAACGGAAGCCGGAATTACGCCGCTTACCAAACTGATTTACGCGAGGCATGACGGCGCAAGCGACATTACTAACTTGCAAGTGTATGCGCGCCCATACTCGCAAACGTATGGCGGAGAATACTCCGCGTCGTCGGATCATACGAAGCTCATCGAACAAGGCGGCTTGGCGTCCGGCTTTCAAATCGACTTTGATTGGCAAGGCGTTCCGTTTGCGGTTTATACGACGCTCACAAACGCGCTCGGTACGCAACCGACAAACGCGATTACCGTTCCGATTACGGCGATTCTCCGCAACAACGGCGGCTCCGCGGTCGCCGCCTCCGGTCCGGTACAAGGTACGCTTGGGACGGCGGGTAATACCGTTCACGGCGACACGGTACTTATGAAAACCCGTTGGCAGGTTCCGAGCGGTGAGCTTCAACCGGGACGGAGGCAAGTTGATTTGGCGTTGGTTTACAACTTCACTACGTAAGGGACTTGCGATGAAATTCAAGGCAGGCGAAACCCGCGAAGGAAAGACGACGGCGGTTGAACCGTCGAAGGGAAGCGGCGTATTCATGCAAAGCCAAACCGATGCGAACGCGCCAATGCGCCCGTCGTTCGGTCTTGCTTGGCGGCTTGACTATGACGACGGGCATACATACCAAAGCGAATGGACGCCGGATTTGCAACCGTCAATCCGGCGGTCGCTCGCGGCGCGTCCGGACGTCGCGACGTTGACCGTACTTGGCCAACATAACCACGGCGGTTTCTCACTTGAGCTTGCTCGGTTCGATTACTCGCTTGTCAAAGGATTCGGCTATATCGCGGAGCAATCCTACGGTAAGCCAGTCGAAGCAATCCTTGGGCTTCATGTCGATTTGAAAGACGGTCGCACGGTCAAGATTTGGCGCAACGGCTTTGTTCAGGAGGTTTCCCAATGACACAAACGACGACGGCAGTTGGCCGGGCTTTGCTCCCTCACCCCGACCTAGGCTTTGATACCAACGACGGCGGTACGGCGCTTCATACGGCGCTTGAAGCCATTTGGACAACGGTTAGCAATCATCTTGGTTCGCGTTGGACGGGAAGCGTTTCCCTTGCTAACACGGCGTCAACAACGGTTACGCACAATTTCGGTTTGGCTCTTGCCAAGCTGAAAATCCTAATCTTTGAAGGCGGTATACAACAAACCGCCGCGCAAATTGCCGCGTCCTATACCATTACTCAATCGAGTACGGCGGCGATTGCTATTCAGAATACGTCCGGCGGACCGAAGACGTTCGACGCCATGGTCATTCCGTACAAGCTCGCAATCGTTGACGCCGATGTTGACGCTACGTACAACCCGCGTTGGGACGTTACGAAGGGGACCGCGCCGACGTACCGCGACCTTTACGTAAACGGCGCGTTCGCGCATAGTGACGCAACGGTTTACAACGACGTAATCGTTTTGGGGAACCTTACGCTTACAGCCAACATGGTTATCCATGGGCAGTTGTATTGCACCGGGCAAATTATTTCCAACGGCTTCAAGTTTGATTGTGACGGCGACGTAATTGCGATCGGCGGAGCCGCCATGGCGGGAGCCAACCTTTCGGTTACGATTCGCGGGAACGTGTATACCGCCGCCGATTGGACGTTCACAAATTCGAGCGCGTCGCAACCGACAATGACGATTGGCGGCGACTTTGTTGCGGTCGATACCGCCGGTACGCGCAAGACTATTGCAATGAACGGTTCGGCGGCGGCGGGCAACGTTGCCGTCCCCGGTTATATCCTTCGCGTCGGCGGCGACGTCCTAGCCCTTGCCGTCAACCTTTCAGGCGGTATCTTTGGGACGGCGGCGGGCGGCGCGGGCGGCTCGCTTGTCGTCGGCGGCGACGTTACCCTTGCCGGAGCCTTGAACCTTGGCGGAGCGGCCGGCGTCGGCAACGCGGGCGGGGCGGGCGGTCAAGTGACGATCCGGGGCGACCTCGCGGCGGTCGGGCAAACCGTAACGACAAGCGGCGGGGCGGGCGGTACGGCGAGCGCGGGCGGCGTTGCGACGACGCAAACCGTCATGGGCGACGTCATCGTTGGTTCTTGGCTCAACAAAGGCGGCGACGGAACGACGTCCGGCAACGGCGCCAACGGCGGAGCTTTGACGATCAACGGCGACTTGACTTTTAGCGGAACCGTGAACACTACGGGCGGACTTACCGGGACGGGAACCGGCGGAGCCGGCGCGGCAATTCAGGTTGACGGATCGGCGAATTATACCGGGACAAGTACGGCGGCTAACCTGCTAACAAGCGGCGGATCGTCGGCCGGCGGTACCGGCGTCGGAGGCGCGGCGGGAACCATTACCGTTACGGCGGGCGGTCGCTTCGTCTTCGCGGCGGTCGGCGGAGCGGGCGCAACCGGCGTCGGCGGAGCCGGCGGAGCGGTCGAAATACGGGGACCGCTGAACGGATGCGCGGGCGCGCATTCAACGGCGGGCGGCGTCGGCGGTACGGCGAGCAACGGCGGCGTCGGCGGCAACGTTCGTATCAGGGGGAACCTCGCGCAAGGCGGTTCCATTACGACGACGGGCGGAGCCGGGACAACGACCGGATCGGGAGCGGCGGCGGGTTCCATTACGATTGACGGCGATTGCGTTACGACGGCGCTTACGGCGACCGGCGGAGCGTCGGGCAACAGCGGCTCCGGTACGGGCGGCAACGGCGGAGCAATCACCGTCAACGGCATGTTCAAGGGACCGTCTTCGGCGATCAACTGCAAGGGCGGGGCGACGACGGCGGGCAGTACGGGGAAGGCCGGGAACGGCGCGGCGATTGCGCTTGATTGCGGCGGCTATTGCAACGGTATCGACGCAAGCGCCGGTTCGCCTTCGGCGACGGGAACGGTACCGGGAACGGCTGGATCAATTACGACTTTATGCGGATCAATTGTCTCGGCGGCGGCAATTACCGCTGACGCCGGAAGTGTGGCCGGCGCGGCGCTTACGTCGGCGGCTTCAGGCGGAGCAATATCCGTTGTTGGGGATTTGTTTGTAACTGGAAATATTTCCGCGATCGGAAGCGACGGGCTTTCAGCGGGCGGAGCGAGCGGAACACTTACGGTTGCCGGCAACTGCAAAATTACCGGAAACCTTACGTTACGCGGCGGGGACAACTCCGCAACAACGGGAACCGGCGGAACGGCTGGAGCGGTTACGGCAGGCGTTCTTTCTATAGGGTTCAATCTTTTCATCACGGGTATCATTACCGTTCGCGGGGGCGATTGTTTTACCGCCGGATTAACGACCGGGACCGGCGGGGCGGGCGAGGGTAATGCGCTTCCACGAAGTACGATCGGCGGCGATCTTATTGCAACGTCAACCGGACGCCATATTTTCCGAGGGGGAAATTCCAAAAGCGGAACCGGATCGGCCGGAACCGGCATTCTTGTTCGCGGGCGCGTTGAAATTACTGGTACGATTACAGTTCAGCCCGGCGACACACGCGCGGCGGCGGCGGTCGGAGATATTGGCAGGATTGAATTTCTCGGCGGCGGTTATGTCAGTGTCATTGATTGCTTTAGGGCGGACACTATAGTTGCGTCGGGAACCAATGCTACTACTCTTGTTTGGTATTTCGGCGGATTTCTAACGGTCGGATCTTGGAATCCTGACGCCGGAGGTTTAATTACAAACTTGCGCGTTCACGCCGGAGACAAAGATAACATTGCGACGAATAGTGCTTTGTTTTTAATTTCTACAATGTTGGGTTCCATGGGAACCGATAACTTTGCCGGCGGAACGATGAAAGCAAGCGGCATGACTGGAAACCGTTTGATGAGCGGAAAGCTTTCGGCCGGAGCGACTACTTGGTTTTATAAGATCATGAATGATACCTAACTTTTGGAGGTTTTCAGTTATGAAATTCATCATTCCATTCCTAGTTTCCCTTTGGGCGGGCGGCGCTCTCGCCGATACCGTCAAGAGCGACGTCGAACCGGGCAAGGAATATAGTACCGGATTTCTCGGACACGAACGCGAAACCGGCCAACTCCATTTCTCGCCAGCCGTCTTGACCGGCTTCCCGCCGACTCTTGACCTTCGGACAACAGGCGAAGTTTCTACGATCAAGAACCAAGGCTCTTGCGGTTCTTGTTGGAGCTTCGCTATCACGAAGGCGCTCGAAAGCGCCCGACTGAAAGCCGGTCTTCCCGAGCTTGATCTTTCCGAGCAACAAATGGTTTCTTGCGATAAGAACGCATACGGTTGCAACGGCGGGAACATGGATGACGCCGACTATATCGTCAACCCCGGTCTTGCGCTCGAAAGCGATTACAAGTATACGGCGACGTCTTCCAAATGCAAAAACCCGGTTCCCGTTACCGCCGACAAGGCCAAGAGTTGGGCATACGTCGGAGGCGGCGGGCGCAAGCCAACCGTCGCCGAACTGAAAACCGCGATTGCTCAATATGGAGTGATCTTTGTTACCGTGTCCGCTGGCGGCAACGATTGGGGCGGCTCAACCGTTCATATGAAGGGATGCGGGCAACGCGGTACTAACCATATGGTTGCGCTTGTCGGTTACAACGCCGACGACGAATTTATCATTGGCAACTCTTGGGGAACGAATTGGGGGGAAAATGGCTTTGCATACGCTAAGCAAGGTTGCGATGACTTGGCCAATGAGACAACCGGCGCGGCTTTCGTTGTTTACGAAGGCGGTCCCGCTCCGGTCCCGCCGCATATCCGGTTGCCCGCCGAAATTTCTATCATGGCGGGAACCGAAGTCCTGTTAGGCGTTCGCCTCGAAAGCGGCGTTACGTATGAATGGAGCGATCCGGCCGGCAAGATCCTAGGTCATGATCCGACGCTATGGGTTTCCCTCGCCGTCGATACGGTTTACAAGCTCGCGGCGGTAAGTCGGGCGGGCAAAGCTGATAGCTCGGTACTTGTCAAAGTGATTCCGCAATAGACAAGCAAAAGCCCGGACGCAACCCCCATACGTCCGGGCTTCCGCTCATTGGCCAACCGAAGTCAACCAACAAGTATTTACGGAAATAGAGCTTGGCAAGCCGCGATAGCGCCGGCCGCGCCGACGCCTCCCGAGCAATCCGCGTCGGCGGGAAGACCGGCGCTCACTAGCAGGTTGATTGCCGGCGCGCAAAGCAAGCCGATAACCGAACCTTTGACGCCGGCTTTCGGGCAAAAGTTGAAGCCGGACACGGCGGACGTAATCGCGTCCTTGAGCGCGGCCGGATTCTGGCATGCGAACGCCGTCGCAACCGACGTCGAAAGACCGTCAACGACTTTCGTTTGAAGGTCGCATACGTCCGGTTTGTTCTTACAGGACGTAAGAGCGGCGGCGGCGAGCCCAAGAAGGATTCCGACTAACATGCAAGCGAGGAAAGTTTTCATTGCGCGTAACTCCATGAATGATTGTTCTGCCAACGGGTATACACTTTGCGCCCAAGGGGAGGCGCAAGCCAACGCTTAGTTACCGACGCTTGGCTTGCCGTCAGTGTCAGGACAACCGCAAGGAACATTCGCTTTAGCATCGGTTTTCCCCTTGTTGATTTGACGTTTGATAGCTTCGATGATCTTTTCTTCGATCCATAGTACCGCCGTTGGCGCGATACGCATAGCGGCGACGCGCAAAAGCGGAAGCAAGAATGCCGGAAGCCATTCCATGATTCCCCCCTCCGTTTCAATGTTTGGTTAGATTGGCAATCAAGTCTTTGCGGATTGATTCCATGGGAACGGAAAGCGTACCGCCCGGATCGGATTTCCGGCCAAGCGGTAAGGCGCATTCGTCATGCCCGCAAATATGCGCCGGATCAATGCCGTTGGCGACAAGCCATGCGAGTACGGTCATGAGCGACGCCTCTTGCTTCGGCGTCGCGGCGTCCCAAAAGGCGTCGATACCGAGGTAACTCTTGCGGGCGGCAATGTCCAAAACGTTCAATTCGGTTTTGTTCCAAGCGAAATACTTTTCGCCGACCTTATTGACGTTCCCCCACGTAAGCAAAGCGATTGCGATATGGACGCGGTTCGGCATGTATCCGAGCCATGACGCCTTACCAGCATGATCGACGCGGAGGTTGAAATACGTTGTTTGAATGACGCCGCCGTCCCGGTCAATCAAGATATGATAACCGAGCCGCTTTTGTTTTAGCCAGGCAAACACGCGGTCGGCGTCGCGGTCGGCGGCATGGTGGACGGTAACGCCGATGGGCTTGACGCGAAACGGTTCCAAGCCCAAAGCCTTCGGATCAAGGATTTTGGAAACCATTGGATACAGTTCAGGCAAACCCATCGGCGCATACCTCACTTTGCCGGAGCGGCGGCGACGGGCAACGCCGCCTTCACTTTCCGGACGAAGGTAAACAGTTCGTTCAGGACGTCGAAAGCGCCTTCAACGACGTCGTTGACGGCGTGTTCCGGAACGCCGAATTCCGTCTCGGCGAAAGTAAGCATGTCGGCTTGCTCCGCCGCGTCCAGGTCGGCCAGTTCGGACGGAATTTGGTCGGCGCCGTTGAAGGCGTCGCCGCTCGAAAGCAGGGGACCGACGAAGTTATGAAGGTCGCCGATCGTAACCTTGCCGTCAACCATGGAAGCGCCAAGAGCGTTCCCAAGGCCAAGGACGAAGCCAAGCATTTCTTTCGTTTCTTTGGTTCCAAGCATGACATTTCTCCGATGGGAATTTAGATATGGGATTACGCGATTAGATTACTGCCTTTTGCAATGGCGGCGCAAGTCTTCAATTGATCCTTTACACTCGCGGGAATCGGTTTCCAGAATCCCGATTCGGTAATTGCCCAAATCGTATGCCCGCTTTACCTCGGCAATATTTTCGTTCATAGTATGAAGGTAATAGGCGCTCACGGTACAAAGCGCCGTCAACAACGCTCCGATAATTACCTCGGAAATCTTACTTCCATTCATCGTTTGACCTCCGGAGGGAAACCGTTATGGGCCAATTTGTCGTTGAACCGAAACTAATTCTTGATACCGCTGACGCAACTTTAGACTATGCGCCCGACGCGAGCAAGGTTGACGTCGGGTTTCATACGCATGGCTCTTGCCAAGTGTCTTGGGCCGGGCTTGCCGGCACCGGAGCGCTCAAGCTCCAAGAATCAAACAACGGAACGACTTGGGATGACATTGCGGGCGCGACGATTTCCGTTACCGGGGCGACCGGACACGGTACAATCCGGCTCGCAAACAACATCGTAACCAAGTTTATCAAGGTGAATTACGCGCATGGAACGGTTTCCGCCGGAACCGTGTCGGCCAACTTTCACGCGAAGGGTTAACCGTTGGAACCGCCATACCATGCGCGGAACGATTCGGTACGAAACCGCGTTCGGTTAACCAAAACCGATAACGTTTCGCCCGCAATTACGTTTTACGGTTGGTCTTTGCGCCAAGCGGCGGGCGACGCCGATCCTTGTTGGCTCATTCAGCGGACGTCCCGCGACAACGCGGGGATTGCTCTTTCTGAATGGGCTTTGGAAGGGACTTTTACCGCCGCATGGTCGCTCCGATCGACGTACTTCGCCGCGCCGGGCTCGGGAACCGCCGCGCTTGTCCATCCGGTTTCCATTTTCGACTTGAACGGAAACCCGTTCACGCCAACCAACCCGCTCAACGTTACGGCTTCATTCTCCGGCTTGCGTAACGGCGGGAAAATCAGCGTAATCCCCCTGAACGCCGCGAGTTGGACGCCGGTTCCGGCGGTTCCGCTATCCGGCCGCAACGCTCTTGCGCTTCAAAATCGCTCCGGCGTCGAAATGAAAATCAATTACGACAACGCGACGGTTGGTTACGTTGGGATTGTCATTCCGGACGGCGGGGAACGGCAGTACGACGTTACCGACGCAATCATTTTGTACGCCAAGAGCGCGGCCGGTACGCCGAACCTTGTCATTGAGGAATTGTCATGACGTCGATTGGCTCGAATGTCGCGGCGGGAACCGATCATCATTCCGGTTGGTACTACGTACCCGCCGGAACGGTAATTACGATTGCAGAAAATAAACAAATGACCGTATGGGGCGATTTTATTGTTGACGGCGACATACTCAACGAAGGCCAATTAATTCTTGAGGCGTAAAAAATGATTCGATTTCTAAAGCAAGGGGAACCGGCGACGCCGCCAACTAATCGGGGTTGGCTGTATCTTGACGAAACAACCGGGCATATGTTTTTCAAGAAAGATACCGGCGCGATTGTCGATCTTGAAAGCGGCGGCGGCGGAGGCTCCGGCGTCTTGAGCGGAGCGGGAGCGCCTTCCGGCGGTCTTGGGGCGGACGGCGATTTTTACATTGATACAACGTCGCATGCGATTTACGGACCGAAGACGGCGGGCGCATGGGGTTCGCCAACATCGCTTGTCGGACCGACCGGACCGACCGGGGCGACGGGACCAACGGGACCGCCATACACGCCGACCGGCTCTCGAGGTTCCCCGATTGCGGAATCAACCATTACGCTCCCGATTTCCGGGGCGCGACGCGAGTTGCTTTTCTTACACGGCGATTCCGCTCCGCTTGCCCTTGGAGGTACGCCGCGCATTGCGGCCGGTACCGTCGTCGGCCAAGAGCTTACGCTCATCGGAACCGACGATACGAATTGGCTCAAGATTCCCGACACTGGAGCGGGGGTTGTACTCAACGGCGACTGTATCCTAATGAACAACTCCGTTCTTTCCCTCGTTTGGGACGGGACGCTTTGGCTGGAGGTTTCCCGCTATGACAAATAAAGCGCTCGCGTTTCTTGCGTTCCTTTTCGGCATGACGGCTTTCGGCGCCGATCGCGTCGGACACTTCGACACGATTCATTTGCTGGACGACAGCGGGACAACCTATGTCGAGCTAAAGGCGCCAGCCAGCGTCACCACTTGGACATTCACCTGGCCGGTTGACGACGGCACGAGCGGCCAATTTCTGACGACCAACGGCAGCGGCGTCTCGTCATGGAGCACAACGCTCACGTCGCCAACTGTATCCGGGCCCATCATTGCCGGGGAATCGGCTGACTACACGACGGGCGGCTACCTCTTCGGCGAGACGGGGAACGATACCGGCTGGACGTCGCCGAGTGACGGCGTGCTGTACCAGTACGGCAACAGCAACGTCGGCTCCAAGTGGGGTTCAAACGGCATTTCAGAAATGCGGGGCGTGCCGATTTTATTCCCCAACTCGCAAGGCGCCGCTGGAAGCGTGCTTACGAATATCGCGGGCGACGGCAATTTGGGATGGGCGGCGATACCGTCGCCGACATTACCTCAAAATTTAGTCGAAAGCTTCGATCCCGCGAATGTTGGCTCAACTCGTTTCAACATTCAAAGCGCCATCGCTCCCACGGCTCCTTCGACTGGAACGGATATCAATGAGCTTCAGGTTTACACCGACAATTACGCGGCATTTTCCATTAACGGAACAACGTCAATTAATGCCGGGAACCACAACCTAGGCACGGCGGACGTTGCGTATAATCGAATTTTTAGTTCTGGGCAGACGATTGGGAACGCCACCGACCCGATCACCGTTGGAGACATGCGCGCCATCTCTTCCTCTGCTCATGTTCAGGCGGCATCGACGGCATCCTTTATCACCGGCTTTGAATACAACCTAATCGGTGACGTAGGTGCGACGGTCGGCAACTACAAGTTTATTGGCTCTACCGGGAACGTTGACCACTTTACGGGAGTGGTTGATAATTACGCCTCACAAATTACCATCGGAACAGCCGATTCTAGGGTTAGTAGTTACGTAGCAAGCCTGAACATCGGCACAGCCAAGGATAACGTTGTCGCGTTTGCAGATCAGACCATTGTTGCCGATATGCCGACGCGCAACACCGGGTACACGTCCATAAATCTCGGCCCAACTGTCACTGGTTCTGGCACTACGGTCGGCGGGTTTACCGAAATAAGCGCCCACGGAAATGTCCAGGGCCATATTCAAAACGATATGAGTCTTATCGAGGCAGGGGAAAGCATTGCGACGATCGACCGTAACCTCAATTATTTGAACGTCCATCCAAACATTACAAATGTAGACGGAAACGCGAACGGCTATAACGACAGCACGCATATTACGGCGGTTAGGAACGGCTCATACACAGGTCTTTATCTGCAACCTAATATTAATTCCCTCGCGTTTAACTACGTTGGTGCCGGGATCAACCCACAGGTAGTTGAGGCGGCTTCTTCTGCCTTTGACTTTACTGTAACTCCCGTTGCCGACGTGGCCGGAAGCCTTGCCGGCAAGTCGTTCACTATCGGCCAGGCTTATGCGGACGGCGGAAATAACTATACGCCGTGGTACAAAGTCTCCGGCGTAGGCACGGCGCCAATATGCTGCGGTAACCCCATAGAAGTTGATATCGTAAACGGAGATACAGCGGCCACAATCGCCACGGCAACGGTCGCGGCAATCAATTCATTCGGCGCACCATTCGGCGTTACAATCACCGTTACGGATCTTGGCGGATCTTTTAGCTTTGTGTCCGCGACACAAGGAGGCGCCATTCCTTTCTCGCCGCAGGATTCGGTATTTTCCGTCATTTACGCGGCGCACGGATCAGGCGGCGGCGAAGCTACCGGCCTACAAATCAATATGTCCAATGCTACAGGATTCAATAAAATTCCCAAGGCTATCGACATTAACGGCGGCTTAATTAGCACACAGCTAAACACCGCCATTGCGAACAAGGCCAATCCCGAACCTATCAACACGCTAAGCGTCAACTTCGGAGCGCCCGCAAGTTCGACCATTTCAAACGCGGACCAGATTGGCTTAGGTACGCCAATGTTCGTAAACGTTGGCAACGGATCAGCAATTACTAGCGGCGCATTCGGCGTGGGCACGGTTGCGACGGGCGGATTTGTTCTCAACCAAATTGGCGTTGGCGCTACCATCCAAGACGTATCGGCGGCATTCTATGCCGTTCTGCCGATTCCCGGTGGCCCGGATGGCGGTGTTATTACCACCGGCCATGGCATTCAAATCGCCGGCATCCCCGGCACAGTCACAGGCTCATCTACTACCTTCGGAAGCTTTAAAGCCTTTGAAGCAAGGGCGCCCGCTGGACCGCCCGCAACCGGTACATCCTGGGGGCTTTGGTCCGATCCTAACTTTGGCCAAAATTATATGGGCGGCGCGCTCAAGATTGGCGGCTCCGATACCGCAACAAGCGGCGTGAAACTGGAAGTCGATGGGGTTGCATCTTTCAGCGGAAACGTTGGCGTCGGAACGACGTCGCCGGCCGCGCAATTGGAG
>Ga0315273_10010883_pt1 | contig 11621 bp, 10 predicted proteins | sample YL17G02_0_MG_FD_205753 | JGI IMG/M metagenome (GOLD analysis project Ga0315273, IMG submission 205753) | Sediment microbial communities from Yellowstone Lake, YNP, Wyoming, USA - YL17G02_0 | ecosystem: Environmental > Aquatic > Freshwater > Lake > Sediment | place: USA: Wyoming | collected... | reverse complement strand
TGCTCCTCAGTGGGGCCGGGCACCGGCATACCGGCAGCCTGGATGTGGACCTGGCCCTAGATCAGCATACGCTGGGCGAAGTGGGCTACAAAACCATCCTGCAGCTCTTGCTCTCGCATGGTTACCATCAGGGAAAACAGCCTTTTATCTTTTTCCGCACGGTACAGGTGGGCAGCATAACCTACGAAGTGGAAGTGGATTTCCTGGCCGGAGAATATGCCGGCACAGCTCGCAGCCACCGCACTCAGAATGTTCAGGATATGCAGCCGCGCAAGGCGCGTGGCTGTGATATGGCTTTCACCGATCCGACAGAAATCACCATGAGCGGTACATTGCCGGAAGGAGGTAAGGATAGCGTACGTATCCGGGTTGCATCCATTGCCCCCTTCCTGGTGATGAAAGCCATGGCCCTAGCCACCCGGCTCATGGAAAAGGACGCCTGGGATATCTATTACTGCATCCGCAACTATCCGGGGGGGTTCGAACGACTGGCGGAGGAATTTCGCCCCCTGTTGAAGAACAAACTGGCTCAGGAAGCTCTGGTGAATATCGCCGAGAAATTTGCTTCGCCCGAGCATGTGGGACCGAAGCACGTGGCGGACTTCGAGGAGATCACTGACCCGGAAGCAAGAGCGCTGCGCCAAAGGGACGCATACGAACGCGTAAACGCTTTGCTGGCCTTGTTGCGCTGAGCTTGCGCCGGCTGGAAACCAATTTAAAAACCATCCGTACAAGTTCCCTTGTGCGAATAATTTATGCTCAATTTATAACAAAAATATGGGATTTATGGATTTTGGGATAAAAAATGGTGGCGCACAATAAATAATAAAGTCTATTAAAGCAAGGCGTCCCATTTGTCTTCGTCAGTCACAGCAGAGAAAGGCACCTCGACATCAGACCATCGCCCCAAACCTTGATTAGATGGTATATGCTTGGCTACCTTTGACTTTTTTACAATAAACAATTTTGGACGCGGTAACAATAACCACAAATGGAAACAATAATTATTAGATGTTTGTGCTACGTTCCACTCATTTTTTGAAATATGAAAGGATGCATTACTCCATCCAAGATTAGAACTTTTTACCTCGATCATTAAAGTGTTAATGTCAGTTTTACTTTGAATAGAAAGAATATCAAACCCTGAAAGGTTTGATTCAAAACCTTGCCATGTTGGCTCCCTCTCGGTTCTCTTACGCTCATGTTCAATGGATAGCTTTTCGCCTTTTCGCCCAAGCTCGAGTTTTTCGTCCTTTCCAAGTTTCCTGGCTATTTTTGATATCTTGTCCCACCAAATGATCACGTCATCGGAGTAGGACGATATTAGGTCGGCTTCACGGAAACATTGAACAACATCAGCGGGCAAGTATTTCAGAGCTTCACTTCGCCCTCGGCTCAGCAGAGGAATCCAATTAGGTCGGTAAGCTTCTACTAAATCGAATATCTGTATACGGAGCACTTTTTCACTTGGGGATGGCTCAATTATTGCCATCCCTTTTTCGGTTACTTCTAAATTCCCGCTTAAATTCATTCTTATCCATTCACATCTTTGGCAGACCTCAAGAATAGCAGATGGTGATGCGATATTATTAAATGTCTGGAATACCTCAGGAAAATTATTCTTTATACCTGAGGTCTTTTGTAGAAACCGTAAAAATTCATGTGCTGAGTAAAGAATTCCCACAGAAAAGTACATAATGCTATCGCTTCAGGTGATTTATAAAATCCGCAGCATCGTCAGCCGTAATTCCATCACTATCCAGATCTGGTTCGAAAGGTTCTATGTTCAGGGAATTATCATCTAGAACCCTTGCCATTTGAGTTACTTTCGAAACAAGCCGGCGCCTAACAGACTCATCAACGGTGTCTGGAGAAAATAGTATCTCGACAGTAGTTATTATGTCAGGCGATAATCCTAATCTGTGGATGCGATCTTCGGATTGTAAATATTGCGCTGCATTGTAATTTCGGTCAATATAAAGTGCGTAATGACATACTGTATGCAGACTTATGCCTTCTCCACACGCCGCAGGATTTGCTACCAAGACGAAAGATTTTTCATCCTGATGAAACTTCTTAATTTTCCATTCCCTGGTATCTTCTTCCTCTTCACTTCCTGCCTCTACTCCTCCGTGGATATAATCGGCGCCCAGATCTATTAGCCGAGACGAAATAGTCTCCACGTTTTCGATGAAGTTGGACCATATTATTATTTTTTGTCCCTTGGCTGCTAGTTCTCTAGCTCTGCGACATGCATACTCAATTTTGGGACCATCGCCCTCGCTAAAAACATCAAACAATTCATCGGAGAATGCCACTTGTTCTTTCGCTAACAATGCAGGATTGGAGACGAGTTGTAATAATCGAATTACGCTCTTACCAATAGTCCTCAGAGCACTCCGGTCTTTGTAACTAATTCTCGCTAACTGTCTTGCCTCCTCAGAGCGCAATAACTCATAAAACTCTTTTTGCTTCAATCCTAGAGGAATAGGCGTAAATTTCCGGCGGACTTCTGGGAGCTTCAATTCCTTTTTGGTAGTCCTTACAAAAATGGGCTTTATTATTTCTGCTACATTGGCCGTATTTACGCTAACTTCGGGGAAAATGAATGAGACTTGTGGAATAAGGTCGCTCAGAGAATTCGGTAGGGGGGTTCCAGACATTATTAGTTTTAGAGTAGGCAAGTGGGATATGCCCAAGACAGCATTTGCCCATTGGCCCTCTGAACCCCGCTTAATTCGATGGCTTTCATCAAGAAACATGAATGTTGGATGGGATAATATGAAATCTGCAAGTACGCTTTTTACATTTGGCAATTGTTGGTATGTTACCAGCATAATATCAGGATCATCAGAGAGCAGCCTCGTAATGGGCTTTTCTCCCCCAATTAATCGTACAACATTGAATTTGGACCCCAAACATAATGAGACTTGTTCTTCCCAAGCAGCAAAGGCATTTTTCGGACAAACAACCAATAATTTTTCCGCCCTCTCTCGCTTGAAAGTAAAAAGTGCTAACGCTTCGGTCGTTTTTCCTGCGCCAGGGACAGAAAAAGTTGCCCCCGATGGTAACGATACTAGTTTCCGAACATTTCGCGTTTGCTCATCTGTTAATTTTCGGACGAATCCCCTTGACTTCAACTTATCTTCTAATTCTTTTTTACTGATTGGCTGTGCTAATAAGGCGTCATGATAGCGAATTTCATTTTCATTCGCCTTAGCCAGTATTTGTTTTACTTCATCATCTACACTAAGTTCCAAATTGTATTTTTCAAGATTGTATCGAAACGAATTTCTACAGGCTAAGAATTCCCAGACAGGTAATTGAAGACTATAAGCCGATAATTGTTGAGCGTCTTGCGCATTTTCACTAAACACACGGCTGATGGACGGCCAAAACTCATTATGGCTCGTTGATGTTACCCGAATAGCATGGAAATCTCGACTGTAATGTACTTCAATCATTTTCTAGATAGCCATTCTCGTAAAACCTTGAGCGAAACTTCTATTTCTGATATCTGTTCTGCTACTCCTACCTTAACAATGCTGGATGCATAATTCGGAGCATGGCGATCAGTGAAAACGGACCATGTCGATCACTCAAAACGGAGCATGCCGATCACTTAAATCGGACCATGCTGAACACTTTTAGTTAGCCTGGGGAGAAAAACTGGCGCTGGTTAATCTCAAAAATGTGGCAAGCTATCTTCCAGAACTACGTGGAGGTAGCGATGACACAGGAAAGGTTAACCGTGCGTAAGATCCAAGAAATACTTCGTTTGAAATGGGGGTCCAAGTTGTCCAATCGGGCGGTTGGGCGTGCCTGCAATATTTCCTGCAGTACGGTCAGTGAATATGTTCAGCGTGCGGTTCGGGCTGGACTGAGCTGGCCGCTGCCGGAGGGGTTGAATGACGAGGAGCTGTACCGGAAGTTGTTTCCAGAGACGGTCCGGTCAAGCGAAGCCCGGAAGGCATTACCAGACTGGGAGACAGTCCACCGGGAAATGAGAAAACGCGGGGTCACGCTCAAGCTTCTGTGGATCGAGTACCACGAACTATTCCCGGAAGGTTATGCTTATACCCAATACTGTGAATACTACCGGCGCTGGAAAGGGAAGTTGTCACCCTCCATGCGTGTGCCGCGGAAAGGGGGCGAAGAACTGGAAGTGGACTATGCCGGGATGACCATCCCGATCATAAATCCTGAAAACGGGGAGATCACTCGGGCCCAGATATTTGTTGCTACGTTGGCAGCTAGCAGCTACACCTATGCTGAAGCGCAAAGTAGCCAGACGTTGCCGAACTGGATCGGCGGGCACGTGCGAGCCTTTTCTTTTTTTGGCGGTCTGCCCCGCCTCATCAAGCCTGACAACATCAAGGCAGGGGTGAAGAGCCCCAGCTACTATGAGCCGGATCTCAACCCGAGCTACCAGAAAATGGCCGAGTATTATGGTGTTGCGGTGCTTCCAACACGGACGCGGAAACCAAAAGATAAGCCTGCTGTTGAGAACGGTGTGCAGAATATCGAGCGCTGGGTTTTGGCACCCCTGCGCAATCAACCCTTCTACAGCATTGCAGAACTCAATCAGGCGATGCGGCCTCTGCAGACAGGCCTCAATGACCGCAAGATGGAACAGTTTGGAAAGTCACGCCGGGAGCTGTTCGAAGAATTGGACCGACCGGCACTGCTTCCCCTGCCGAAACATCCCTATGAATTCGCCCTCTGGAAGACCGCCCGGGTGAACATCGACTACCATATATCTTTCGATGAGCACTTTTATAGTGTTCCCAGCCGCTTAGTCCACCAAAAAGTCGAGATCCGTGCCACTGAAAGGATGGTGGAGATCTTCCACCAGGGTATTCAGGTGGCGATTCACCCCCGCAGTGCTGTTCTCGGCAGATTTTCAACCCAACCCGAACACATGCCCGCCAGCCATCGTTTTATTGCCGAGTGGTCTCCCGAACGCTTTCTGCACTGGGCTCAGGAGATCGGCCCTATCACAGCCCAATTTGTCCAGGCTATCCTGTCTTCACGACGTCACCCCGAACAGGCCTATCGCTCGTGTATGGGAGTCCTCAGCCTATCCCGCAAATACGATCTGCCAGCTATGGAAACCGCCTCCCAGCGTATGTTGGATGCCAAGCTGTTGACGTACCGCGATCTCAAAGCCGAGCTGGATGCCCTCGCTTCCACTGGTTCCAATTTGGCTGAAGGTCCCGGCACCTTACCAGAGGTGACCCCACTTCCCGCCCACGAGAACATCCGTGGTGAACCCTATTATTCTTGAGGAGATCCCCATGCTTAGCCAACCTCTTTTCGACAAACTGCTGCAGTTGCGTTTACCTGCTTTCCGTGACGGCTTACGTGAACAACAAGACAATGCCCAATATACCGACTTGCCTTTCGAAGAACGTCTGGCGCTCTTGGTGGATCGGGAATGCTTACGCCGTTACGACCATCGCATTCAGCGCCTGACCAAAGCCGCTGAATTTCCTCTCCAGGCGGCTATCGAAGATCTGGACCTCTCCCCCGAACGTGGTCTGGAACGCCGCACGATCCTCGAGTTAGCCCAGGGAAATTGGATCCACAAGCATCACCCCCTGATCATCCTCGGCCCCACAGGAGGAGGAAAAACTTTCCTCGCCTGTGCTTTCGGTACCGCGGCCATACGGTCTGATTTCTCGGTGCGTTACTTCCGCACCTCCCGCTTGTTATACCAACTCGCTCAAGCCCGCCAGACCGGCTCTTACTCCAACCTGTTGCGCAGCCTGGCCAGAACAGATCTCGTGATCCTGGATGACTGGATGCGGGATACCCTGACGGTCCCCAATGCCCAGGATCTGCTTGAGATCCTGGATGATCGCTTCGGCCACTCTTCAACCTTGATCGCCAGCCAGGTCCCCTCCAGCGAATGGCATTTGCGCATTCCTGATCCCACTCTGGCTGATTCGATCCTGGATCGTCTAGTACATAGTGCATATCGATTGAATTTGAAAGGAGAATCTCAGAGAAAGCTCCGCGCAAAACGGAGCATGCCGATCACTTGAGGTACAATCAATTTACCAGCGCCTTTTCTCCTCGGGGTGATCGCCATGGACCGAATTCACTGATCGTTTTCACCGAATTACGCACTGGACTCGACAATGTAATTCAACGCATTTTTTAAGTGTGTATTAGCTTCATTAACTTCTTTCAAAACCGAATTCGCTTTATTTTGTTGCCGTGTTTTTTCTTTCTGACCATCCATAACATCAACAACAAGATCGACAACCTTTGTTTTATCCTGAAGCTCAGTTACTGCCCTAGTAATGGGGGAAAGTTTTACGGTTGCTGCCCCTAATACATCATATTGTTTTGAGCTTGAAGATGTGGCATCTTTTAGCTTGATCTCATCCGGCAACCTTTTTGTAATTTCGGCAAGGCTATCTTTCAACGACGGAATTCTTTCATAGAGTCTGCCTGTAACATCTGAAGAGTGATCTATTAGGGCAAACGAGAGCTGGGTAAACAATTCTTTTGTATCATCATCTTTAATTTGTTGCCGCCCCTTTTGGAGTTGTTTAAAAGCATAATCTTTATCTTCAACTAGATCATATTGTTTTTCTTTGCCAATAGCTTTGAGATACTCATCTACCAAGCTTAATCTCTGAAAGATGGCCCTAATTTCTTTCTCTGGTTTATCGTATATTCTAGATAAGGCCTCATCATCATATCCATGTTGCTCGCGGCGTGCCCTCAACATGCAGGCCTCAGAGATCCAACTGTAGTCTGCCTTAATATCTTCCTGTATCTGAAGATATGCTTCCAGTTCATCGATATCTTTTAGCGTACAAACGGGCAATATCAAAATATCTATATTTGCAAAGTGACTATATTTTTCTTGATCCTCATAATACAAAGTTCGCATTGCACACAGGCGTCTATTTCCATTAACAACATATCCCTCATTACTCAATATTAGAGGTTCTGTTTGTTTATTGCCAGTATCTTTGAAATACGAGAGCAGATTATTTTTCGTGAGCATTTCATAGAGCAGTTGGTGTTGAACTAACTGCGCCTGATCAGATTCTCTATCCGCACGGAAAAAATCTTCTCGCAGATTGGTATTACGGGCGAGATATTCTTCTTGTGCTGCTTGAGTTCTTCCGTTCTCAAGGCGATATTTAGGTAAATCAAGTGGCACGACATAAACTGGGTAGGGTTCTTGGCGACCTTGGAATTTTAGTTTGTAACTGTATTTACTTGCGCTACCTTTGGTAGCAACAAGATCATCCAGATGCTTTTTCCGTTTGGGCAAACTCCAGCCCAAGGGAATATTTGCAAATTGAGGCATAGTTCCTCCTAGCTTAGACCGATGATAAAAACAGGGACGGTTATTATTTTTTCAAATAGGCTAATTTCTTCTACTAACCGCTCATAATTAGCAAGATTGCTCCCCATTTTCTTTGCTATATGTTTCATTGGGAGTATGTAGAATGCTTGAACAATTTTCTTGTTTGTATACAGATACTGCAGCTTCAATAAATCAGCATAAAAACGGCCCATGTTACCTGTCTGAAAGCTAAGCGCTGTATCTGATTTCATGGCTGTTACACTAATTTTAGATGTTGTGGTGAGGTTTACTTTCGATGACCATCCCTTTGCGCGTAGATCCTCTAATACTTTTTGGCGAAATTTTTTCGAAGACTCCGTGCATATTTTTTCATCCGCCAATTCGATGACGTGTAGCACCTCAGTAAATTTATCATCTTTCTTGTTTGATACTAAATGATAATATATCTGGTACCTCATACTTCACTCCCCTCATTAGGTTGATTGAATTCTTCCGGGACGATAGACAACTTTGACTTTGTATGATCGTAAATAGGCTGATCATGTGGGCGATATTTTGCCTTTCCTTGTCTTGCGTCATCAATCCTTTCCTTCCCGATATCTAAATACTCTTGGGATATATCACAACCTAAAAATCGACGATTGTGAATTGCTGCTGCTACCCCTGCTGAAGCAACCCCCGCGAATGGATCAAAGACTAAATCTCCAGGGTTGGTTAAGCTAAGTATTAGCCGTTCGATAAGGCCAACCGGAAATTGACAAGGATGTATTGTTTTCTCAACGTGATTACTTTTGACATTCGGTATTTCCCATACATCCTCAGGATTTTTCCCTTTTGGATTCCCAGAATATTGACCTGCTTTAGGACCCTTAAAATGCCTTTTACCAGGATACTTTGATGGTATTCTTACAGGGTCAAGATTGAAGATATAGTTATCACTTTTTGTAAACCAAAGAACCACTTCATATCGGCCGCTGAATCTCCGTTGAGTGTGTAATCCATGGCCAAAATGCCAAATAATTCTGTTTCTCAGTTGAAGGTTCTGTTCGCGGAAAACGTGTGCCAACTCCAAGTCTAGGGGCCAAATGGAACCATTTTCAATGTAGTTCCCCACTTGCCAACAGATACTACCTGTCTCCTTGAGGTGAGGCACTATCTTCTTGATAATATCCTTTTGCCATTCAACGTACGTCTCGAGATCTTTTTTAGTCTCATACACTTTTCCGAGATTATATGGGGGAGATGTAACAACCAAATCAAATTGGAAATTAGACGGTAACGCGGCTATTAAACCTGCTACATCACCATTCCATAGATAATAATCGGATGTAAACCCTTTTGAAGGGTATTGGGTGATAATTTTAGTGGTTTGCGATCTTGGAATTTTCATAAGGGTCCGTTTGTTGATATCCTTGTTAATATACTCGATTAAGCCTCTTGAAGTCTATATCTAGAGGCCTAAATATTTATATAGTTAAGTTGGATATGTCAATTACTCACTTTTCGGAATATAACTGTAAGTGACTTCCACCCTTTGGTGTCCACCCTTCCTGGCGACCTTTTTGCGAGCTTCTTGGTCGGTCACCCCTTCGGTGATCAATTTATCATAGGTATTCTGGAAGCAGTTCGCTCGCAGTCGGTGCACCCCGCTGACCTGGATCCCCAGTGTCCGGGCGGCATCCCGCACAGCCTGGTAAAAGGATTGCTTCCACGACCGGCTGGGATCGAATAGATACTGCATAGAGGGGTTGATCTGCTCCGCCAGGCTGGCTGGCAGATCCACATCCCGTTTCTTCCCCCCTTTGCCCACCACATGCAGCTTCCCATTCTCCAGGTCCACCTGTTTCCCTTGCAAGCCGGCAATCTCGGAGATGCGCAGCCCGCAGCGCAGGGCAATCTCGGCCGGCAGGGCGAACTTCGATCCGTGTTCTTTCAAGTAAACCAGGATGCGTTCGGCATCTTCGGGGATGTAGCCGAAGCGCGGCTGGCGCACATCGCCATCGTCGCGATAGGTCCTCACGTGTTCGCGCAGCTCGTCCGTGATCGGCGAAGGCTCCTGGGTCCAGCCCACCTGCGCACAGCCCTGGTGCACCTTGCCGATGGCCGCCAGCACTGTCCGCAGAGTGGAGGGCTGTAGATCGCGGTAGAACGTGTCCAGCGTCCGGCGCACAGTGTCCGGGTCCAGCAGGTCGACCAATTTTCGTTTACCGGTCAATTCCTTTGCACGGGTGAAGAAAGTTTCAGCCGTCTGAAAATAGCCGGCCCGCGTGCGGTACGATAGGATGGCCGGCAGCGGGCGGGTCGGGTCGCCATCTGGCCGCAGGTCGCGCTTGACCGAGACGACCTGGTGCTCCGTCTTGTAGGCTTCGATGTCTTCCGTGTCCCAGAACAGGGCGTTCAGGATATGGGCAAGCTGGTTTGCCAGGGATGCAGTTGACATGATCTCTCCTTCGGCGTTTTGGCCGCAGTTGTCCCCGTTAGTATTAAGTTTTGCCGTTAAGCCGGTCGTCAGCCATGGCTGACGCACATGCGGGAAGTTGCATCGCCAGCCGCGGTTCCCGCGTTCCCATCCTGTGGGGCTGGCGTACGGTCTGTCCCTTGCGCCTCGGACCTGGAGGATGAAGGGTCCGGGAAGGGTTGGTCGGGTGGGGCAATCAGTACACCCTCACGAGCCGCGCATGTTTTGTACATGCTTCAGGGGAAATGCTAGCAACGTGCATGGAGGCCGGAATGGCCTGTAACGTGGTATGTGCTTCTGTCAATGCAGAAAGCAACAGATGCGCCAATCGTAGCGCATCTGTTCTAGTTATGGAAGGGGAACCCGTCGTACAAGGGTGGTCAATTCGGTGAAACGAGCTCGACCGCCTGTTCTAGGTCACGCTGGTTGGGGGTCACGTAAATGCGGGTGGTATTCAGATTGGAGTGACCAAGTAGCGCAGCTACTTTTTCCAGCCCGACCTTGGCATCGACCAGGTTCTTGGCGAAGCTGTGACGCAGCACATGCGGGGTCAGGCGCTCCAGGCCTGCCGACTGCCCGAGCCGCAGAAGGGCGCGCTGGACCGAGCGGCCACTCAACGCCTCTGATGTTTCGTTCTCCAGCCCGATCCATAAAAACGTCCCGCCACCTTTTGGGCGGACCTCCAGCCACGCCTGCAGGGCTTTGCGCGCTTCGGTGTTCAACGGCACTGACCTGGACTTGCCTCCCTTGCCCTGGCGGACGGTCACCAGGCCTTTGCGTTCGGTAATCTGGAAATCGTCCAGGCGCAGGGAAAGCGCTTCACTCAGGCGCAGGCCGGTGTGCAGCAGGAAGATCGCCAGGGAAGCATCGCGCTGGTGGGTGCGCCAGCGGCGGGGGTAACGGATGCGGGATAATTGGAGATCCTTCTCGATGGCACGCTGCAGGGCATACTGCTCTCTCTTATCCAGCGAGCGCGGCCCGTGCTCGACTTGCGGCACGCCACGCACCTCTTTGGCCGGGTTATGCTCGATCTGACCGGTGCGCTTTGCCCAGGTCATCAAGGCCGAAATCGCCGCCAAGTGACGGTTCACGGTGGCCGGTTTGCGGCGTTGGAGGATGCTCAGGTGCTGGCGGTACTCACGCACGTCGGTGGGGGTGACAACCGGCAAGGAAAAAGTCTCGCCGTTGGTCTGCTCGAACCATAGAACGAACTGTCCCAGGTCGGTCAGGTAGCCGCGCACGGTCAGGTCAGCGCGTTCCTGCTGGCGCAGGTAATTTTCAAAAGCTTGGAGTTCAGGGATCATGCAGTCTCCTCTTCAGACCGGGGTGTGTTACAACCCCGGCCATTGTTACACGCTTCAGACTTCCATTCCCAGGCTGGACATGTCCAATGGCTGTGTCTCGGGTTCGGCCTCGAAGGCGGTGACTTTCGATGAGACTCCGCTGCGCATGGCTTCGCGCACCATGGCAGCCAGCCGGCCGCGTGGGGCCATCTCGACCAGGGCGATCAGATCATCGTCCCGGCCGGGCTGGAGGGTCAGCCGGATGGTCACCACCAGGCTGCCGCCCGGGCGGACCTCAGGCGGCATATGCCCCCCACTTCCACAGGCCCTTGACGTTGGCCGATACCGGATCCTCCGGCCAATAGACCGCCGCACCCTTGGCGATCAATGCCAGGCGCAGCAGGTCGCCCAGCACCAGCACCCCGCCGCCGGCCGGGATAACCGCGTCGAAGCGGGTCAGGTTGGGCCAGAAGCGATCGACGGTGTTCAGGACTTTGCCAAGCCAGGATTTCATCTGCGCCGGCGGGACGCGCAGGCGCCCGGAACG
>Ga0315273_10010880_pt1 | contig 11622 bp, 9 predicted proteins | sample YL17G02_0_MG_FD_205753 | JGI IMG/M metagenome (GOLD analysis project Ga0315273, IMG submission 205753) | Sediment microbial communities from Yellowstone Lake, YNP, Wyoming, USA - YL17G02_0 | ecosystem: Environmental > Aquatic > Freshwater > Lake > Sediment | place: USA: Wyoming | collected... | reverse complement strand
CTCCTGCTTTTATCATCCTATCCGTACTGGGTGTGATTTTTTTTGGAATTGCTCCACCCACAGAGGCGGCTGCAACCGGCTCACTGGCCTCGGTTCTGCTCGTCATAGGGTACCGCAAATTCAGTTTTGAATTGCTGGAAAAGGCAGCCATCGACACGATGAAAATCACCAGTCTTTCCATGCTTGTTGGGTCGTTGTGCGTTGGTTTTGCTGGCATTTTTATGCGGTTGGGCTGTGCGGAAGTGGTTACCAATCTCATTATCGGAATGCCTTATGGCAAATGGGGCGCCTTTATTTTCATTCAGTTCGTGATATTTATCCTTGGTTTTCTTATCGATTGGATTGGGATTATCTTTATTGTCATTCCCATCATCACGCCGATGGTGCCCAGACTGGGATTCGATCCGCTGTGGTTTGCCATCATGACCTGCGTCAATTTCCAGACGTCGTTCATGACCCCTCCCATGGCCTTTGCCATATTCTTCCTCAAAGGGGCAGCTGACCCAAAATTGGGTATCACGACGATGGATATCATTCGAGGGGTGGCTCCCTTTGTCATCTGTATCCTCATCGGCCTCGCCCTTTGCATATGTTTCCCAGAAATCATCACATGGTTACCGTCGAAAATGATAAAACCGTTCTAACGCGTTTTGGGGTAAGCCAAAATCAGATGAGAGTAAAGAAAATTAAGAATAGGAGGACAGGAGATGGCTAAATCACTCAAGGATATCGATCAATTCGTGGAAAAGATGGGGCTTCCGTCGAAGGATCTCTATGACCTTCCCTCGTCTGGCAAGACGTTTCCAGACGGGGCTCACTGGCGGACCGAGATTTCCGGCATCGAGACGGCCGAGGTTCTGGAAGCCGCACTCGACGAAGCAAGCAAAAGGAAGATCACGATTCACAGGATTATGGCGACCGTGAATGGTTCGACCTTCTATGACCTGGATGAAATGAGGGCACTGGCGAAACTGGCCCGTGATGAAAAGATTGAGACGGTCGTGACCATCGGTCCTCGCAAAGCCTGGGATGTGGGCGCCAGAGAGCTTTCTGCATGGGGCGTGACAGGCTTTAGACTGAGAGGCTCTGATAATATCCGTAGCTTTATCGCGGATATCATGCGGTGTCTCGAAGCGGGGATGAGAGGTTTTCTGATTTATGATGAAGGGATACTTTCCATCCTGTCTCAAATGCGTAAGGAGGGTTTCATTCCCAAGGAAACCGTTTTCAAGTGGTCGGTCTATGGCGGCTATTGCAGTGCTCCTGGAGCCCGTATCATTGAGTCTTTGGGTGCCAATACACTGAATCCCACTTCGGATGTCTCATTGCCAATTCTTGCCTCGATTCGGAAGGCCGTCAACATTCCTTTGGATGTTTACATGATGCCCTTTGACGTCATGGGTGGTGAATTCCGGGCGTATGAGGCTACTGAGATTGCCCGGATTGCCTCACCCTGCTACTTCAAATTTGAGCCTGGAACCGCAGATCAGCAGGTCTATCGTCCCTGGATCGCGCAAGATTGGGTGAAGGACTTTGTCCGCATGAAGGTAAAAATGGCTTCGATCGTTAAGGAGATCGTCGAGAGACACGGACCTCAAATAAAGCTTTCAGGGAAAGGGCCTTCTGATTTAGTGTTGCCTGCGCCCTGACGTCTGAACTCAATTCTTCCGGACATGGTTTCTATGGGACTTTGCAGTTTGCACCCGGTGTGCAGGTCTGGCCCAAGGTGATATGAGAGAAAGCATTAATCCGTCGAGAGTGAGGAAAAGAGGGCGTCAATGAAGTTGAAGAACAAAATAGCGATCGTTACAGGAGGGAGTCGGGGGATTGGCAAAGCTATTGCCTTGACACTGGCTAATGAGGGTGCTGACATTGCCCTCTTCGGAATTCATAGCGACACCATGAGAGAGGCTGCGAAGGAGATTGAAGAGGGAGGTCGAAAAGCGTTGGCCCTGGAGACCGACGTATCTGTGGGTGCCCAGGTCAACCGATCTGTGAAGAAAGTCATCGATACTTTGGGAAAGGTTGACATTCTGGTGAATAATGCCGCGATTGAATCGATCCAGAATACCATCATCGATTTGTCTGATGAACAATGGGCCAAGGAAATCGGAGTGAACCTCAGTGGTCCTTTCTACTGTATGCGGGCTGTATTACCCCATATGATCGCGCAACGCTCGGGCAAGATCGTCACGATTGGATCGATTGCTGGACACATGGGACGTTATTTTGCCAGCGGTGCGTATTGTGCTTCAAAAGCAGGGATTGTTGGCCTGACTATGAGCGTGGCGATGTCCGTGGGAAAGTATGGGATCAATGTGAATGTGGTCACTCCTGGCCCGATTCGGTCAACGATGATGGATGCTTTTAGCGAGGAAAAACAGGAGGTCGTGGCTCGGAACATCGTTCTTTCACGAACCGGTGTCGATACGAAGATGGGTCTTCCTCAAGATATAGCGAATGCCGTACTGTTCATGGCATCGAGTGATTCGGACTGGATCACCGGTGTGTGCCTGAACGTCGCAGGTGGAATACTGATGGGCTGATAAGGCTTGCTTGTCCCATCTGACCTGAGCCGACCTTGAATTTCTGAATATTGTTTTGGCCGGCAAGTGCCCCGTAAGCCCCTCCCTTGAGGGTGGGGTCAAGGGGCACAATATAATAGGAAGGTACCTTACCGGGAAGCCACGCCCTTTAAGGCGTGTAGCTTCACTTTCTATGTGCTCAATGAGGAGATGAAAAAGGCGATATGAGTGCGAAAAAAGTGAATGTAGCCATCATTGGCCCCGGGAATATTGGCACGGACCTGATGTACAAGATCCTGAAGCGGGCCAAATACATGAGCCTGAAGCTCATGGTGGGAATCTATGCAGATTCCGAGGGGCTCAAGCGAGCGGCTGAATTGGGAATTGAGGTTTCAAGCGAAGGAATCGATGTGGTCTTGCGTGATAAGAGCATCAAAATGGCTTTTGATGCAACCACAGCCGCTGCCCATCTGAAAAATGCCAAACTCCTTAAAAACGCTGGGATCCGAGCGATTGATCTCACACCGGCAGCGATCGGCCCCTACGTCTGCCCGGTCGTCAATCTGGGTGAAAATCTCGATGCCCCCAATGTCAATCTCATTACCTGTGGAGCACAGGCAACGGTTCCAATCGTGTGGGCGATTTCGTCGGTCACCAGGGTCAAGTATGCCGAAATCGTCGCAACTCTGGCGAGCAAAAGCGCGGGACCAGGGACCCGCCAGAACATAGACGAGTTCACCCAAACGACGGCACGGGGGCTCGAGATCGTCGGCAAAGCGGAGAAGGGCAAGGCTATTATCATTCTGAATCCGGCAGAACCACCGATCATCATGAGAAACACCATCTATACGATAGTCGAGGATCAAAAGAAAGAAGAGATCCTCGCTGCGGTAGAGAGGATGGTCAAGAGAATAAAGGAGTATGTTCCTGGATATCGCTTGCGTATGCCGCCGATCTTTGACGAAGAGAAGATTACTACCATGATCGAAGTGGAAGGGGCAGGGGACTTCCTTCCGACCTATTCCGGAAATCTCGATATCGAGACATCGGCTGCGATTGCGATCGGCGACCGCATTGCAGAGCGATTGGTGAAAGGAGAGATGGGGACAGCATGACGGACAAGAAGAAGACCATCAAGATCATGGATACCACCTTGAGAGATGGGAGCCATTCCGTGAGACACCAATTCACCTTGGAGGATATCACGGCCATTTCTTCGGCTCTGGACGAGTCAGGAGTCTATGCGATCGAAATATCCCATGGTGATGGTCTGGCGGGTTCGTCGATTCAATATGGCTGGTCTTTGTTCTCTGAGGAGGAGAGGCTTTCCGCAGCGAACCAGGTGATCAAGAAAAGCAAGCTCGCTGTACTGCTGCTTCCTGGAATTGGCACCCGAGAAGACCTGCAAAAAGCCATTGCCTGTGGAACCAAAATGGCGAGAATTGCAACCCATGTGACCGAGGCGGATATCTCCGAACAGCATATCAAGATGTGTAAGGACATGGGGCTGGAGGTCGTTACATTTCTCATGCTGGCTCACATGGAGCCTCCATCCAAGGTTCTCGAACAGGGCAAGCTGATGGAGAGCTACGGAGCAGATGTCGTTTACGTGGTCGATTCGGCAGGGGCCATGCTCCCGGACGATGTTCGAGCCAAGGTGGGTCTGTTAAAGGAGCATCTCAAGGTCGAGGTGGGTTTCCATGCTCACAATAACCTGGGGCTGGGGATCGGGAACACCTTGGCCGCAATCGAAGAGGGAGCAACGGTTGTTGATGGGAGTCTTTGCGGTATGGGGGGTGGGTCCGGGAATGCTGCGACCGAAGTTCTGGCTGCGGTCTTGGACAGAGCCGGCTATGACACCGGAGTGAATTTATACAAAATGATGGATGCCGCTGAAGAGATCGTCCGGCCTCGCATGCTTCGACCGCAGATCATTGACCGGTCCTCTCTCGCGCTCGGTTATGCGGGGGTTTATTCCAGCTTCTTGCTTCACACCTATAAAGCGGCAGAGCGATTTAAGGTGGATCCCCTCGATGTGCTCATCGAGTTGGGCAAACGCAGGGTCGTGGGTGGTCAGGAGGATATGATCGTCGATGTCGCCTACGAATTGGCAAGGAGCAAATCCAAAAACCGCCAAGGCAGCATGGGAAGTTAAGGCTGATAAAAGCCGATGTCGCCAAATGGTGTTTCTTGATTCGCATTGGAATGAGTCAATTCAAAAGAAGAACCGCTGCAACGATGCGAAATAGCTGAAGAAGGAGGGATCATGAAGAGCGAGTTGATCACGAAAGATGTGTTGCGGGCGCCTCAAAGAGGTCTGTTGCGCGCCGTCGGGTGCGTTCCTGAAGATTTCGACAAGCCCTTCATCGGGGTCATCAACAGCTACAGCGAGATTGTCGCCGGACATATGCATTTACGGTCTCTTGCCCAATCGGTGAAAGATGGCGTTCGCAGCTGTGGAGGAGTTCCCTTTGAGGTCAACACGATCGCGGTTTGCGATGCCATGGGTCTCGGAAATAAAGGGATGAAATACAGCTTGCCGAGTCGGGAGCTCACAGCAGACTCAATTGAGATCATTGTGGAGGCTCATCCGTTTGATGGTTTGGTATTTATACCGAGTTGCGACAAGGTAGTTCCGGGTATGCTCCTGGCCGCTGTGCGATTGAACCTTCCCTGTATCTTCATCAGTGGGGGCCCCATGATGGCCGGGAATCTCTGCAAGGGAGGCAAAGTACAGAAGATCGATGATACAGCCATTTTTGAAGCCGTAGGCACTTACCTCATCGGTGAAATGAGTCTTGCTGAATTGACCGAGATAGAGGAATATGCCTATCCCGGATGTGGTAGTTGCGCCGGCATGTACACAGCCAACACGATGAATTGTCTGACAGAGGCGTTGGGTCTTGCGTTGCCGGGGAACGGAACGATCCCGGCCCCACAGTCTCGCAGGATACTTCTTGCGTATAGAAGTGGACAACAGGTTATGGATGTAGTGGCGAAGAACATTCTGCCCAAAGAGATTGTAACCAAAAGTGCCATTACGAATGCCTTTGTCGTAACGATGGCCGTTGGTGGGAGCACCAACTCAACCATCCACCTTCCGGCACTTGCTCATGAAGCCGGGTTTGAGTTTCCCCTGTCACAGGTTAATGACATCAGTGACAAAGTTCCGCACATATGTAAATTGCTCCCATCGGGTAGCTATTACATGGAGGACTTGGACATGGCGGGCGGCATCCCAGCGGTAATGAAAGAGATATCAGCATTCTTGGATTTGAACGCAAAGACAATTTTGGGGAAGCCGTTGCGTGACATTGTGGAAAAGGCCGAGATTAAGAACCGGGAAGTGATCCACGAAGTATCCAATCCATATCGCCCCACAGGGGGGCTGACTATTATGTATGGCAATTTGGCGCCGGAAGGAGCCGTGATAAAGAGTGCAGGGGTCGCCCCTGAGCTGATGATCTTCAGGGGACCGGCACGAGTTTTTGACAGTGAGGAAGAAGCCGTGGAGGCTATTTCCCAGAAGAAATTCAAGTCCGGGGATGTCATTGTGATTCGGTACGAGGGGCCCAAGGGTGGGCCAGGGGCGCGCGAAATGCTGACCCCGACTTCGATCCTTTGTGGGATGGGGATGGATAAGGAAATCGCTGTGATCACCGATGGTCGTTTATCCGGAACCTGCCGAGGCCCCGTGGCCGCTCACATTTCTCCGGAAGCCGCTGCCAGAGGCCCCCTCGCTGCTCTGAAAGATGGAGACATGATCGTGATGGATATTCCTAAGCGCAAACTGGATGTTGAATTAAGCACCGAGGAGTTGAAACGCCGACTGGCATCATTGCCGCCTTTCGAGATTAAAGTCAAATCAGGATATTTGAAGCGGTATGCTGAAAAAGTGACGTCTGCATCGAAAGGAGCGGTCTTCGAGGACTAGAGAAGATCCAGAAGAGGAAAGAATCATGAAGAGCGAATTGATCACGAAAGATGTGTTACGAGCCCCCCAACGAGGTCTGTTGCGTGCTGTCGGTTGCATTCCTGAAGATTTCGATAAGCCCTTCATCGGGGTTATCAACAGCTACAGCGAGATTGTCGCCGGCCATATACATCTGCGGTCTCTTGCTCAATCGGCAAAAGATGGAGTTCGCAGCCGCGGAGGAGTCCCCTTCGAGGTCAACACCATAGCGGTTTGCGATGCTATGGGCTTAGGAAATAAGGGGATGAAATACAGCCTGCCGAGCCGAGAGCTCATTGCAGACTCGATTGAGATCATTGTGGAAGCCCACCCCTTTGATGGTCTCGTCTTCATACCGAGTTGCGATAAGGTAGTTCCGGGAATGTTACTGGCAGCCATCCGTTTGAATTTGCCCTCCGTTTTCATCAGTGGTGGACCGATGATGGCAGGACATTACTGCAAAGGCGGTCAACCACAGACCATTGATGATACCGCCATTTTTGAAGCGGTCGGCACGTATCTCACGGGTGAACTGAGTCTCGCTGACCTGACCGAAATGGAAGAGTATGCTTATCCCGGGTGTGGCAGTTGTGCTCCCGTCGCTTCTGCGAACACCATGAATTGCCTGACAGAAGTATTTGGTCTTGCGTTGCCTGGGAATGGAACAATTCCAGCTCCTCTATCCCGTAGAATGCTTCTCGCGTACCGGACCGGCCAACAGATGATGGATGTCTACGAAAAGAAGATTCTGCCCAAAGACCTGATTACGAAGGAATCTATCTATAATGCCTTTGCAGTGACGATGGCCATTGGGGGCAGCACCAACATGACCATTCACCTTCCGGCACTTGCACATGAAGCCGGTTTTGAATTCCCTTTATCGTTGATCAACGAGGTCAGTGACCGGATTCCGAACCTGTGCAAATTGCTCCCTCAAGGGACCTATTATATGGAGGATTTTGACTATGCGGGTGGCGTTCCAGCCGTGGTGAATGAGATTTCAAAGTTATTGAATGTAAACACCCCGACGATTTTGGGAAAGCCCTTAGGGGCTGTAGTGAGTGGCGCTAAGATCAAGAATCCGGATGTGATCCACACCCTGTCCAATCCATATAGTCCCACAGGGGGTCTCAGCATCCTGTTTGGTAATTTGGCTCCAGAAGGAGCCGTGATCAAAGGGATAGGGGTTGCCCCCGAAATGATGGTTCATCGGGGACCTGCGCGGGTTTTTGACAGTGAGGAAGAAGCGGTCGAGGCCATGTCCCAGAAAAAGATCAAGTCCGGTGATGTCATTGTCATTCGTTACGAAGGCCCCAAGGGTGGGCCGGGCGCACGCGAAATGCTGACCCCGACCGCTCTCCTTTGTGGAATGGGAATGGATAAAGAAGTGGCGATGATCACCGATGGCCGTTTGTCCGGGGCGAGCCGAGGACCTGTAGCGGCTCATGTTTCGCCGGAAGCCGCTGTCAGAGGTCCCCTCGCTGCCCTGAAAGATGGAGACATGATCGTGATGGATATTCCTAAACGCAAACTGGATGTTGAATTAAGCCCCGAGGAGTTGAAACGCCGGCTGGCATCATTGCCGCCTTTCGAGATTAAAGTCAAATCAGGGTATTTGAAGCGCTATGCTGAAAAAGTGACCTCTGCATCGACAGGGGCTGTATTCGAGGATTAGGGATTACTGCGTTAATTGAATCGAAGGGAGAAAAATCAAATCATAAGGAGGTCTCAGATGCAAACCGAGAAAAAGATTCATGGAGTGGTTACAACCCCTTTGACCGTATGGGATTCGAAGGGGGACCCTGACAAGGAGAAAACCAAGAAATACATCCGTCACCTCATTGCCGAGGGGGTTCACGCGATTTTCTATCCCGGCAGTGCGAGCGAATTTGGTCTGATGAGCACCGAAGAACAGAAAGAAATGATCAGTCTGGGGATTGAAGCGGCACAAGGAAAAGTGCCCGTCCTTTCCGGAACAGGACACAATAGCACGAAGCACGCTGTCCGATTGAGTCAATATGCAGAAAAAGCCGGAGCCGATGCGGTCATGCTCTCCCTTCCTCACGATCCTAAACCGACCCAGGAAGGGCTCTATATGCATTACAAGACCGTGGCTCAATCGATAAAGATCCCGGTCTTTGTTTACAGTTGGCCAAAGTCATTTGGAGTTGAAATCGATCCGGAGACAGTGGCACGGCTCGCCGATGAAGGATATGTGCATGGGATTAAGGATGCGGCGGACGACCTATGGCATATGGCAGAAATAATCCGTTTAACCCAAGGGAAAATCACCGTCTTGGCCGGCGTGGATCCCACGTGTCTCGGTGGTCTCTGTCTCGGAGCAGATGGAATCATGTCTTCTGCTGCAGATATCGTTCCCGGGGACGTTGTCAAGATGTACAACCTGTTCAGAGATGGAAAGCTCAAAGAAGCCGCAGAGCTGCAGTTGCTGCTCTTGGGAATTTTTAAGGCCCTGTGTACTGTGAGGGACCGCGACAGTCTGGTCATCCTGAGAGAAGGAAACAAGATGCTGGGGCAGGATATGGGAGAGCCGGTGTTACCCTCAACCAAAGATTTTCCTCCGGTGATGTTGGAGAACCTGAGGAAAGAGCTTAAGAAATTGGGAAGGCTGAAATAGCCTCTTCCATGATTCGTATTAAAGATTACGCACGAAAGGAGCGTGGACATGACAGCCGGCGAATTACTGAATAAGATCATGAGCAATGTCATTGAGGGCAGGGAAGATAAGAATGCACCCTTTCCTGAAGAAAAAGTTGGTGAACCCGGAGTGAAAGAGCTGACCCAGCAAGCTGTTAAGCAAGGGATGGATGTCAATGAGATCATCAATAAGGGGCTGCTGCCAGGGATGAAGGTCGTCGGCGAAAAATTCGAAACTGGGGAATACTTTCTGCCAGACCTATTGATTGCTGCAAAATCACTTCAGGCAGGAATGGAAGTTCTGAAACCTCTCATCGTGAAGAGCAAAGTTAAGCCCCTGGGGAAAGCCGCGATCGGAACGGTTAAGGGAGACATGCACGATATGGGAAAGACTCTCGTCAAACTCATGTTTGAGGGAGCAGGTTTTGAAGTGATTGATCTAGGAATAGATGTTCCGAGAGAGAAGTTCATTAACGTCGTCAAAGAAGAAGAGGTCCAATTGCTTGGAATGTCATCCCTATTGACCACGACCATGCTGGAAATGGGAGCCGTCATCGACTGCCTAAAGGAAGAAGGGTTGCGAGGCAAAGTCAAGGTCATGGTGGGGGGTGCTCCAGTGACTGAGGAGTTCGCAGAGAAGATCGGGGCGGACGGATATGCCATCGATGCCGTCCGTGCTGTGGCGAGAGCCAAAGAATTGCTGGCGATGAAGTGAGACGGCTGGGTCACTCAAAGGACGAAAGTGCCTCGATAAAAAAGGAGGATGGAAATGACACGGAAGTATTTCAAATTCCTATCGGACGAGGAGATGCAGAAAATTCATGAGAGTTCCTTACGAATTCTGGAAAACGTTGGAATGCTCGTTGACCACGAGCGTGCTCGGCAGATGCTCCATGACGGTGGAGCGAAGGTGGATTTCAAGAGCAAAAGAGTGAAATTCACTCCGGATCTCGTAACGAAGTGCCTGCAGCGTGTGCCGAGGACGGTTATCTACGGAGGTCGCACTCCGGAAAATGATATGGTATTGAAAACGGGAGGAGAGCTATATGCACGCGGAAACAGTGGCCAGACCTCCTATGTGGACCTCGAAACAGGTGAATATCGAGGAGGTAAATTGGAGGACGTCAAGCAGTTTGCGATCCTGATGGATGCGCTTCCAAATATCAACGGGGTGGGGCCACTTCATCCGGGTGATGTTCCCACCACCACCGCAGACATCCACAGCCTTCGGGCGTTGTTGGAGAACCAGCGGAAACACATCAACAATCAGGCCTTCGGTGTGAAGAATCTGAAATATGAATTGGAGATGATTGTCGCCGTTCAGGGCAGCAGGGAAGAAGTCAAGAAGAGACCCCTCTTTCATAATATTGTCTGTGTGGTGTCTCCCCTCTATGTAAGCGAGGAGGACGTGGACATGCTGATGTTGGCAGGCGAGTATGGTATCCCCAGTGGATTCGCAGACATGATTAATGTGGCAGCCACTGGGCCGGCGACACTGGCAGGGACCCTTGCACTCGGGAATGCAGAAATGTTGGGTGCAGCCTGCCTGAACAACATCTTATGTCCCGGGAAACCACAAACCTATTTTCTTGAGCCCGGCGTAACCGACATGTCGACCGGCGCGTTGATGTTAGGAACTCCTGAGAATGTCATCCTATGCTCGGCCTTGGCCCAGCTCGCCAACACGCTATATCAACTTCCTGTTGAGACTGCTGCAATGGCAAGCGACTGGACCATCACAGAAGAAGCGGTGCTTCAGAAGGGAATGAATGGTCTTATGGCAGCCTATCACGGAGCCTCCTTTATCTTTGGTTGTGGCTCGATCGATACCTTTATGGCACAGAGCCCGGTTCAACTCGTCATTGATGATGAGATTGTGGGGATGATTCGTAGAGTCATTCGTGGGCTCGAAGTGGATGAAGACAGGCTCGGACTGGCGGCCGTACAAAGGGTAGGACCACAAGGAACGTTCATCACGGATCCGCATACTCGGAAGTATATGAGGGGGGAGTATTTCCAGCCCAAACTATTTAACCGCGATCCAAGAACAGTCTGGCTTTCAAAGGGTTCAAAGAACTTGGAGCAGAGAGCCAGGGAAAAGGCGCTTCGCATTCTCCAGGAACACAAAGTAGAGCCGCTGGATAGCCATGTACTAAAAGAGTTAGATCTACTTGCAAAAAAGGCTGATCAGGAACTGGCGAAGTAAATCGTTTTTATGACCGTTAGAAATTAACCAAGGGGCTAACTTTCCCTGGAGACACCGTGGAAAGTTAGCCTCTCTATTTTGAACAAACTCCATCTGCTTGTTGAATGTCTCTGAGGGTTGACGAGAGAAAAAAAGCCATGTTAAAATGGTCTAAATTCTGGTCAACCTGAATAGAGGTCAAAGGAATGAAGACGCTTTCACTGTCAGAGGCTAAGATGAAATTAAGCGGTCTCATCGAGCTGGTAAAGGCTACCGATGAGGAGGTCGTGATTACCAAGAAC
>Ga0315273_10010879_pt1 | contig 11622 bp, 14 predicted proteins | sample YL17G02_0_MG_FD_205753 | JGI IMG/M metagenome (GOLD analysis project Ga0315273, IMG submission 205753) | Sediment microbial communities from Yellowstone Lake, YNP, Wyoming, USA - YL17G02_0 | ecosystem: Environmental > Aquatic > Freshwater > Lake > Sediment | place: USA: Wyoming | collected... | reverse complement strand
ATGTTCAATCCTATTGCCATCATAATAAGTCAGAGTTGTTTTGGTAGATATCTTGTCATCTTTCAGAAAATTTGCAATTTGGCATATTCTCTCTAAACCCACTCTTGTCCAAAACCATTTAATTAAAGGACCAGGAAAATCATTCAAGCAATGAAGATACACAGATTGATCCCATATCACTAAAGGTTTTTTAATTAAATCCCAAGCTTGTTTTGCTTTATGTTCTGCTATTTCATCAGAGTCCAGTCCCTGAATTTCATCCAAATCTAATTGAATACTATTTAATTTAATTCCAAGAATCTGTTCAGCTTCTCTTAACTTATCTTTATTGCCTGTTACAAAATAAACATCCATAAATTAAAAAGAGAGTATGTGTTTTTAATAATTCTTATAAAATATCATCTATTTCAAAAATCCAACTTTCTCCAGCATCTCGCCTGCAATCATTCTCCCCAGGCTTCCTTTTCTTGATTCTCTTTCTGAAAACTTCTCTCCGGTAATTTTTACCTCTTTTTCATTGCCTTTTTCAAAAGAGACTTTCTTTTCTATTTTGGGAAATGACTGATTGTAAAAAAGTACAGGCACAGGATCTGCAGAATGATTCTTCATTTTGCAGGGTGTTGAGTGGTCTGCAGTCACAACAACATTTATTTTGTTTGGGGGGCAGAATTCTCTTAAAAATTTGAATAAAGTCTTGTCCAAGTATTCAATCATTGCAATTTTTTCTGCTGGCTTGTTATCATGGCCTGGAATATCTGTCTCCTTTATGTGAATATAAGCATAATCAAATTTATTTTTATTTCTTCTTAAGACTTTTTGAGAAAATTTACAAGCTTTTTTTAATCCCTCCCACAGATTGTCATAAACGTCCAGGCTTTTTAATTTTGGATAGTCAAAAGAAAATACTTTCATTCCGCTAAGCTGTGAAAATCCTTTTTCGAGAGGCATATAGGCAACAGACAGCCATTTAGTATACAATTTTAATTTTGGAACATCAATGCCGGGAGTTCTTATAAGGATATAATTTGCAGGTAATAAACCCCTCTTCCTTCTCCCTTCATTAATCGGATGGGTATTCAAGACTTCATAAGCCTTGTCAAGAAATTCATTAACTATATTGGAAGCATACTGGGAATTTTCATCTTCATCAAGAGGATGAATTGGAGCAATTTTATTTACAATATTGGTTCTTCCTTGGGCATAAATAGAATCATTTCCGGAAATATTGTCCGAAAATCCTCCCTTAAAAACAAGAGAGGCTCTGTGCTGTATTGTAGGCTTGAAAATAAAATCGCATGGAAGTTTAATTTTACTAAGTGCTTTTGCAAGAACCTCTGCTTCTGATGTTGTAAGTGTTCTCCCTGCTCTCCTATCAATTATATTTCCCTCTTTCAGAGAATCTATAGTTGCAAAGTTTACTCTAAAAGCTAAGTCCCCATGTGCTAAATTTATTCCAGCCCCTTTTGCTTCTAGTTGCCCTCTTGTGCTTGAAGTCAGCTCATTGCCAAAGATTGAAACAATAGCTTCATCAGACTCGGGAATAAATCCCGGCCTTACAGAATACAGATATCCCATTTCTCCTCTCGTTGCAAGAAAGTTAAGGTTAGGGGTTTCAGCAACTTCTAAAGGGGCTTTTCCTTCAAGAGAATCAATAGGCAAATCCCCTAAACCATCCAGAATCACTAATATCCCTTTCACTTGACACCCCTGTGGCGAGTGATTGTAAAAAACCCCTTTTTTACTTTCATGAAAAAAGAAAAGTGTCAAACTTTATAAAGATTTTTTCATTTGAATAACCATGAAAGAAGTGAAAAAACCTTGGGGAAATTTCAAGCTGTTTGCATTAAACCGGAAATGCACATTCAAGCTTTTAACCCTAAATCCCAATCAGGAAATAAGCCTGCAATCCCATAAGTCAAGAAGAGAAAACTGGTATTTTCTTGATAGTGCTATAGCCCAGGTAGGAAATAAGAAATTTCATGTTAAAGAAGGCGATTTCATACATATAAAAAAGGGCGAAAAGCACAGGGTAATTTCCCAAAAAAACAGAGTCCGCTTTCTCGAAATTGTATTTGATAAGTTCAGCGAAAAAGAGATAACCCGCTATGAAGATAAATACGGTCGAGTATAAATCTTCTATTTCTCTCGTTCACTAAATTTATAAAATCTTCATCTATCTAATTTCATGTTTAAATTTCTAAAGGAAAAATTAAAGCAATGGACAGAGAAAATTTCTGGCAGTTCAAAGCCAGAGGAAGTTAAAGAAAAATCTGTTTCTAAAAAATCCAAATCTGCCAAAAAAGAAACCCCTAAGAAAACTGCATCTAAAAAGACAAAGAAAAAAGAAATAAAGATGCCTTTGAAATTCAATGCCGGAATGCAAAATTATGAATCTGATTTCGAAAAATTAAAAGAAGAAATTGAAGAGACAGAAGAAAACGATAGAAAAGATCTTCCCAAATCTTTTTTTCAGAAAATAAAAGAAAAAGCAGGAAAAGTAAAAATTTCAGAAGAAGATTTTACTAAATATGATGAAGAATTGGAAATACTTCTTCTTGAAAATAATGTTGCTTTCGAAGTTGTCGACATCATAATAAAAAGATTAAAGGAGAGTATTGTTGGAAAAGAATTGCTGAAAAAAGAGATTGATGGGCAGATAAGAGATGCTTTTCGTGATATTCTTTCTGAAGTTCTGATAAAGCCTTTTAATCTGTTGGAAAGGATAAGGGAAAAGGAAAATAAACCTTATGTGATCCTATTTTTTGGAATAAATGGTTCTGGAAAAACAACAACCATTGCAAAAATAGCAAGATTCCTTGAAGAGAAAAATATCCATTGCGTCCTTGCTGCAGGAGATACATTCAGGGCAGCATCGATTGAGCAATTAAAAGAGCATGGAAATAGAATAAATGTTCCAGTTATAGCGCATGAATATGGTACAGACCCCGCTTCTGTTGGATTTGATGCTATAAATTATGCAAAAAAGAAACAATTAGATTGTGTTCTGATTGATACCGCGGGAAGAATGCATACTGAACAAAACTTGATAAGGGAAATGGAAAAGATATCCAAGGTTTGCCGCCCTGATTTGAAAATATTCATCGGAGAATCAATCACAGGCAATGATGCAACAGAACAGGCAAGAATTTTCAATGAGAACATCGGTATTGATGGGATAATTCTCGCAAAATCAGATATAGATGAAAAAGGCGGGACAGCACTTTCAGTTGGTTATATAACAAAAAAGCCTATTCTATTCCTCGGAACAGGACAGGCATATTCCAATCTAGAACCTTTTGATAAAGACAAATTTCTGGAGAAGCTGGGACTGTAACTATCTTCTTTTTCTTCTGCTTCTTACTACTCTTTCGGTTCTTTTTCCTGTTTTCCGTATCAGGTTCCATATAGCTGCAAACAAAAATCCGAACAAATATCCGAATGCGAATGTTACAACAACCAAGAATAATGCATTAAGGAAATTAAATGCAGTAATTGTCCAGTAAGGTTGTAAAGAGTGCAGAACGAAAACCCAGTCTAGAAAACTCTGAAGCTGATTTGGAATAGCTGCAACAAAGAAAGCCCAGATTGCATGAACTATAGCAAAGAAGATACCAATAATCAGCCCAGTCTTATTTTTATTTAACATCTTACTTCCCTAATTAAAGAGGGTAAATATTTTTTATAAATCTATCTAATTAAATGGATTTGAAGGTAGTTATTAAAACTTAAAATTATTTGCATTCACAGTGTTCATCACACTTGTGGCATTCTGGACATGTGGCTTTTTTGCCGCATTTAGAACATCTTTCTTTTGCCATATTATACCTAACTGCCCTGAATTTTTAAATTTGTCGGAACCCAAAATTTATTAACTAACTTTTTCCTAAATTTTCCATGTTAGAAAAGCTTGGAGAGGTGCTGAGAAAAGTCACAAATAGACTTACAAATGCAATTTTCTTAGACAAGGATTTGGTTGAATCTATAATCAGAGACCTGCAAAGAGCACTTCTTGAGGCAGATGTTAATGTTCTTCTTGTAAAAGAGCTAAGTGACAGGATAAAACAGATTGCATTTGATGAAAGAATAAAAGGCATTGAAAAAAAAGAGCATCTCATAAAAGCACTTCATGATGAACTTCTTAAAATTCTTGGCGAGCATAAACCTCTTATTCTTAAAAAAGAACAAAATAGAATCCTGCTTCTTGGATTGTATGGAGCAGGAAAAACAACCACCAGCGCAAAATTGGGAAATTATTTTGCAAAAAGAGGAAAGAGAGTTGCCCTTGTGAGCTTGGACGTTCATCGTCCTGCAGCATCAGAGCAATTGCAGCAGCTCGCAGAGAAAAATAATCTTTCATATTTCATAAATAAAGAAGAAAAAGATGCTGTTAAACTCTGGAAATCTCTTCAGAAGAAAGAGGAATTAGACAAATTTGATTTGCTTATAATTGATACAGCTGGAAGGCATACTCTTGATAAAGAGCTGGTTCATGAAATAAAATCCCTCAATAAGGAAATTTCCCCTACAGAAATAATCCTCATAATGCCTGCAGATATAGGTCAGGCTGCCAAAACACAGGCAAAAGAATTTATGGATTCAGTCAAAATTTCGGGAGTTATTATAACTAGAATGGATTCAACTGCCAAAGGAGGAGGTGCTCTTACAGCCTGTGCAGAAACAAAAGCTCCGGTATACTTTATCACAACTGGTGAGAAGGTTAATGATTTGGAAGAGTTCAATCCAGAATCTTTCCTCTCAAGATTGCTTGGCATGGGTGATTTGGGAGCATTAATAGAAAAAGTCCGTTCAGTCACCGATGAAAAAAAGCAGGAGCAGATGCAGAAAAAACTGGAAGAGGGAAAACTTTCTTTAAGCGATGTTATAGAACAGGCAAAATCCATGTCCGCTCTCGGCGGATTCGATAAAATAAAGTCAATGATTCCCGGATTGGGAAATGCAAAAATCCCGGAGGGAATGATGGAAAGCCAGAATGAAAAAATAGCAAAGTGGGAGCACATTTTGAAATCAATGACACCAGGTGAAAAAGAAAATCCAGAATTATTGGAAAAACAAACATCTAGAATTGCAAGAATTGCAAAAGGAGCAGGAGTTCACACAAGCGATGTAAGAAGCCTTCTCAAACAATACAGTGTTTTAAGCAGCATGATAAAAGATGGCATGACAGACATGTCAATGTCCGGAGGTCTAAGCCAGAAGCAGATGCAAAAGATGATGAAAAAATTCGGGAAAAAGATGAGGTTCTAAGAAATGGATAAAAGAATAAGATTAATAATCTTAATCTTAGGACTGTTAATTATTATCTCTCTATTTTCAAGTGTAATTCAAGATTTAGTTAATATAATTGTTAAACAGAATTTGAACAGCGTAGTTAAAATGATAATTTCCTTTATCATAACCTTAATATTATTTTTGATAATGTTAAAACTTCCTCCCTTTAATGAAATTCAAAAATATTTAACACAAAAATGAAATTCCACGATATGAAATACAAACTAATTCTTCTTATTCTTCTTCTCTCACTCGCAAGTTCTATGCTTTTGTCTTTTGTTCCTTTGTCTATTCTTTGCACTCCTTTTGAAGGATGCAATGCTGTCCAAACATCTTCATATGCAAAAACATTAGGCATCGAGAATAGTTATTTTGGGGTTATTATCTTTGCTTCAATGTCACTTATTACATTATCTCATATAAGAAAGCCAAAAAATAATAAAAAAATACTAATTCATTCTGGAATTTTTATAGGAACTCTGGTTTCTCTTTATTTTTTCTACCTCCAGGAGTTTGTTATTCATGCATGGTGCAAATACTGCCTTGTGGTTGATATAGGAATGCTGGTTGCATTTGTAATTATGAATATACCACCCAAAAGAATAAATATCCAAAAAGAGGCTGTGGGAAATGGAAAAATACAAAGCACTGGCATTTGATGTGGATGATACAATCACAAAAAGTTGCCAGCCGATGCAGGAAGAAACATCTCGGGTTTTGAAGCAGATACCGGTTGAAATTGCTTTTGTTACAGGAACAGATGTACCAGAATTAAGGAGAATGATTTCTTCTGGGCTGGAAAGAAGGCATCATCTCCTTGCAAATACAGGGACTCATTATGTAATTGTAGAAGGAGATCTTGAATCAGAAATTTTAAGAGAATATCTAACCCCTGAACAAAAAGAAGAGCTTATCTCAGCAATAAAAGAACTTAAGGCAAAATACAACCTCGTCCCGCTAACTTCTGAAGAAGACCAGATTATTGATAGAGGTTCTCAAATAACTTTCTCAATCTTGGGGAGAAATGCGCCTCCCGATAAGAAATATGCTTATGATCCTGATAAAAAGAAAAGGAAAGTACTGTCAGAATATCTAGAAACCCTAATCAACCCGGAGATGTATGAAACAACCACCGGGGGAACAACTTCTCTAAATATTACATTAAAGGGCAAGGACAAATGCAGTGCATTGAGAATGTTCATGGACCTAAATGGTTTTTTAGAAGACGAGGTTCTATTTTTCGGGAATGAGCTCCAGCCAGGAGGCAATGACTATTCTGCAATAAGATCAGGAGTAAGATGCATAGAAGTTCAAAACCCAGAACATACTGTTCAGATATTAAAAGAGCTATACAAACTATAATGTCCTACGAAATTCTTAATCAAGGCGCAGAAGCTATAATAGAAAAGCGGGGAAATGAAATAATTAAGAAAAGGATTGAAAAATCTTATAGAATAAAAGAAATTGATGAGAAGATTAGAAAATTGCGCACGAGAAGTGAAGCAAGAATTCTTGAAAAAGCATCAAAGATTATTCCTGTTCCAAAAGTTCTGAAAGTTGATGAAAATACCAAAGAGATTATTATGGAGAATATAGACGGAACAAGACTTTCTGATTCTCTTGATTCTTTCTCCTTGCAAAAGCAAAAAGAAATTTGTGAAGAAATCGGATATAATATTTCAAAGTTGCATAACGAAAATATAATTCATGGTGATTTAACCCTTGCCAATATGATATATGAGGATAATATAAAAAACCCCGAAAAAAGAGGTGATATCAAAGTCTTCTTCATAGACTTCGGCTTGGGGTTCATTAGTGCAAAAATTGAAGACAAGGCAGTTGATTTGCATCTATTGCGAGAAGCGCTTGAAGCTGGTTTTGCAAAGAACAATGAAACATTATTTGATTCTGTAAAGAAAGGATATTCAAAAGACTATAAAGAAGCCAAATTAGTTCTTGAAAGATTCAAGGCTGTTGAGAAGAGAGGACGATACAAGCAGGGGTCTTAAGAATTATCAAGAAAACTTATAAATAATCTCCAACTAATTAAGCTATGTATATAATAGGGGCATTGGGTTTAAATAAAACATTCGATAAAAAAAAAGTTTTAAGAAATGCAAACTTCTCTGCTGAAAAAGGGGAATTACTAGGGCTTGTTGGAAGATCAGGTTCAGGAAAATCTGTTCTGATAAAGATATTAATAGGTTTTTTTAAGCCGGATTCTGGAAAAGTTTTAATTAATTCTAAATCAGACCTGCCTATAGGGTATTCTATTCAGGAAAACGCAGTTTATGAAGATATGAAGGTCAACCAGAACCTGAATTATTTTGCAAAAATTAATAAAATTCCGGAAAAATTAAAAGAGGAACAGATAGATTTTTTAATTAAAAATCTTGGTTTAGAGGAGTACAGAAAAATTCTTGTAAAAAATCTCTCAGGAGGAACAAAAAAAAGAGTTGATCTTGCATGTGCTCTTTTGAATAATCCGGAAATATTAATTCTGGATGAACCATTTCTAGGACTCGACCCCGAACTTGTTAACAATTTATCAGACTTTCTTATAGACTTGAATAAAAAAGGTACAACAATAATAATTTCTTCTCATCAAACAGTTGAACTGGCACAGATATGTTCCCGCCTAGTACTGTTAAAAGACGGCCAGCTATATAGTATAAAAAAAGAACAGTTAAAAGAGGTGTACAAGTAAGATGATTTCAGAAGCATATGCCATCTTAAAAAGAAATTTTAACATAATAATAAATTCAAAGCTCTCATCAATTGCTATTTTTCTCGGGCCAATTTTGCTTATGGTTGTTGTGGGAGTTGTTCTTCAGAACACTGAGCTTAGGGCAATAAACGTGGGAATTTATAGCGCAAACTGGCAAGAGATGAGAACTGACAATTTTGTCCAGGGATTTGAGGGAAAAATCGGGCAATACACAGAAGAAAATTCTCTGGAAGCATGTCAAAGCAAAGTCGTAAACGCAGAATATAATGCTTGTATCGAAATAAAAAAGGGGCAGTATAATCCCTTGGAAAACCTGGGGGCAGCAAATAGCGCTGATTTGGGTGTGGCAAGCTATCAAGTTACCAGCTATGTAGACTTCTCAAAAACACAAATAGTTTGGGGAGTAATAAACAGAATCCAAAGGGTTACTGATGCCCAGTCCCTGGAAATGGCGAGCACAGGGATACTTGATGCAGTAAGCAAGATAGACAATCTAATCAATCAAATTAAGACACAAAGAGATAATTTGAATGAAATTGGACAGGGATTATCTAACATGGAAAGCAGTATTCAAAACATAGAAAATAACGCTAATTCTGTAAAGTCTGAATTGTCTCTGGCAAGATCGGATATTAAAGCAATGCAGAACAAATTAAGTTCTTTAAAAACATTTGCAGGCATTACCATAGATATGACTAACTATATCAATGAAATAAAATTTGATTTAACAAATCTTGACAGCAAAATAGCAATAGCTCAATCATCCACTAGTTCTCCTTCCAGCATCTTTTCTGAAACAACTTCCTTAAAAGGAAGAATAACAGATATGAAAAACCAGGTAACATCAGTAATCTCTTCTATGGATGAAGTAATCTCTGAATGGGATAATCTGAAAGGAATAGATCTTACCAAGGTTTCCAGACCAATTACCTCTGATTATAAATCTGTATTGGACAGTTCTGAGAGTTATGGCGGGCAATCTTTGCAAACTATTGATTATCTGTTTCCTAGCTTCTTAATGTTTTTTATCATCTTTGTCTCTTTAGTTTTTCCTGCAACATTCATAATAAGGGAAAGGACATCAAAAGCCTATATAAGAAATGCAACCAGCAAAGTAAAGGGGAGAACCTTCTTAATCTTTAATTCCTTAAGCTGCATTATAATTATCTCTGTGCAGATTTTGGTAATACTTTTTATTTCAGAATTATTCTTGAATGTTAGTATCTTAAACAATATTCGCCCGATAATAACTATTGTATTACTTGCCATAGGTTCATTAAGTCTCTTGGGAGTGGCTGTAGGATATTTGTTTAACAATCATGAAAATTCAATAATCGGAGCTATTATTCTGTCTCTTATGTTCCTAATCTTTCTCCCGGGCATTACCCCTACAGAAATGCTTCCTTCTCCATTTTCTTCTTTGTTAAAGCTTCTTCCTTCCACAATATTTGAAAGCAGATTAAGCATGTCTATCTTGGCTGGATCTGGTCTTTCATTTTCCATCGGAGAAATAGTCTCTATAATACTCACCACACTAGCTTCAATCATATTGATAACAGTTCTTCATAATAAAAAGAGGAGAAAAGAAATATAGTAGCCAAGGTTCATAATACTCTAAAATTAAGCCTTCTTCACAACAACAGCAGCCCCATAGCAAAGAACTTCTGTTATTCCAGAAGCAATTTCTGTTGCATCATATCTTATTCCAATAATAGCATTAGCGCCTTTTTCTTCGGCATGCTTTATCATCATATTAAAAGCATCACCTCTTGTTCTCTCGCATAATTGCGTGTAAAGAGTTATATTTCCGCCGATAAACGCCTGAAAGCCAGCGCCAATGTTTCCTATTATCGACCTTGAACGCACAATAATTCCTCTTACAATGCCGAAGTTTTTCACAATTTTATAGCCATCAATTGTAAATGCAGTTGTTGTCATATCATGTTCCATGTTTCAATAAAAAACCCTGATTTTATAAATCTAGCCCCACCAGGATTCGAACCTGGGTCACAGCCTTTCCTTGTTTTCCCGAACAGGGAATGGAAGACGCATAACGCCTTACTTCAAAGGGCCGTATCTTTGACCACTAGACCATGGGGCTCTAAAAAAGAAAACTTTTCTTGATTTATAAGTATTTTGTAATACAACAATTTTTAAAAACAAAATATAGATGAGATAAATATGGGAGATAAACTTAGAAATGCAATAGCATTAAGTTGCGATTGGACTGAAGAAGAGGTTAGTCATTATAATAAAGTTAGTATAAAAAGGTTAGGCCCGGTATATTTTATAGAAGGCTTATCAAAAAGATATCCTGCAGAGAGAGCAAGATATCTAGATAAAAAATTAGAGATAGCAGATGGTGGAAAAGAAGAAAGACATCTCTTAGCAATAGCCCAAACTAAAGGCAGAGCTTTAGCATTAAGAGAATTAGAAGAGATTGCTTTTGAAAGGTTTTTTTAATCACCCGAAAACTCTTTCATAGAATAATTCCCTATTAACATCCTGCCTTTTTGGAATTGCCCTAAACAATCTATCGAGAAGAGTAGGCTCATATTTCTCCCCTACTATAACTCCCGCTAATTTTCTGTATTCCATGCTTCCTTTAGACTGAGGATTGTAAGCAAAAGGGGAAGAAAATTTCGAAACAGATTTAGCAACATCTATATCTACAGGAATAACAGCCATCACAGGAGTTTCAGAAGTTCTCTCTATGTCTCCTATAGACAATTCAAATGGTTTATTGTAAACCTTATTCAAAATCAAGCCATTTATTATCACTCCTCTTTTTTTTGCATCTTGTATTGCTTTAATAGTCATGCTCAGTGTCGGGTAATCTGGCGTTGTGACAATAAAAATTTCGTCAGAGGCTAGCATTACTGCAAGAGTTTCATCATTTAATGCTGGAGAAGAGTCAATAAGGATTACATCATACCTGTCTCTCAATAACTTTATTTTCTCCTTAAGTTTAAAGGGATTTATCTGGCTTCTGTAAATAATTGAAGCAGGAATTAAATCAAAATTAAAGTCCTCCAAATTCACTATAGCATCTTCTATATTCTGGTCTCCGTTCAAAACATGATGAATCGTGCTTTCCGGTTCTATTACATTTAGATGAATTCCCAAATTAGGAGCTGAAAAGTTTCCATCTATAAGCAATACTCTTTTCCCGAATTCTGCAATTGCAGAACCAAGAGATAATACAGCCGAAGTTTTCCCAACACCACCTTTTAGGCTCAAGATTCCAATAGTCTTGCCCATGCTAAGAATACAGAATTTAAATTTAAATATCTTTATATCCGGTTTACGAGGATAAAATCAAACTAAAAAAAGAGGCGATAAGAACATTTAAAAAACTATTTCCCAAACTATTAGGATGCAAAAAAAATCCGATGAAGAAAGCAAGAAAACAGCTGTAGAAAAGCCCGTCTCTAAAAAGCTCCCGCAGGCCGAATATGAAGAAAAAGTCATAGAACTGGCTAAATCCGGCTTGACTTCTGAAAAGATAGGTGAACAGCTCAGAAGAGAAGGAATACATCCCAAAGAGCATGGCAAAAAGATATCCAAGATTATGAAAGAGAAAGGATTATATTCCAATCCTGATT
>Ga0315273_10010878_pt1 | contig 11622 bp, 4 predicted proteins | sample YL17G02_0_MG_FD_205753 | JGI IMG/M metagenome (GOLD analysis project Ga0315273, IMG submission 205753) | Sediment microbial communities from Yellowstone Lake, YNP, Wyoming, USA - YL17G02_0 | ecosystem: Environmental > Aquatic > Freshwater > Lake > Sediment | place: USA: Wyoming | collected... | reverse complement strand
GCGCGGCGGCGCGATCATGTTCAAGCCGTTGGGAATGTAAGGGGAGCCATCGGTCAGCTCCAGGTAGCGATGGTCGCGCGGGCTGACGCGGACATATTCTTCGGACGCCGCCACGAGCAGGGCGGGAAACAGCAACAGCGGTAGTCGTCTCATACAGGCTAATTCCGGGGACAGTCGGCGCCATGGCGCCGACTGTCCCCGGAACTCAGAAGCTGAGCCGGATACCCAACGCAATCGAGCGCGAGCCGGTGCCGCCGGCACTTTGATTGGCGATCAGGCCGGCCAGCGTGCCGGTGACTTTGCCGAAATCGACGCTTCCCAGCGTTGTATTGGGGTTGCCGAACGCCGGCGTGTTCGTGACGTTGAGACTCTCGACCCGGAACTGGCCTTTCAACCGCTCGGTGATCCGGATGTTTCGAAACAGCGAGAGGTCCAGATTGCCCAACCCCGGACCGGAGAAATTGTTCCGCCCCATGTTTCCGAAATGGGGCGTCTTGCCGTCCGCGTCCAGCGGCTGCTTGAAGGTCGAGGTGTCGAACCAAGGGGTCGAGCCGCCCGGTCCGGCGATGCTATGGAGAACGTTTATCTCCGCGGTCTGGTCGGGCGTGATGCTGGAGCCGGGGGTGTTCGCGCTGACGTTGGTTCCGAACGTGATCGGCCTTCCGGTCATCAGCGTGAAGACGCCGCTCAATTGCCAGTCGCCCAGCACCCAACTGCCGGGACCGCTCTGGAGCCAGCGCTTGTTCTTGCCGAACGGGAATTCGTACACGTAGCTCTGGACGAAGGTGTGGTTGCGGTCGAAATCCAGGCGGGCATAGCTGCGCGTCGGCTGGATGTAGTTCCACAGACCGCTGGACTCGGGCGCGTACCCCAGCGCTTTCCCATACGTATAGGCGGTGGTCATCAGGAAACCGCCGCTGAAGCGCCGATCGAGCTTCACCTGGAGGCTGTTGTAATTGTTGCTGAAGCCCATGTAGCGCAACAGGACGTCGGCGTTCTTGGCGAACTTCTGATACAGCGGCCGTCCCGCGGCTCCCGTATTGAAGGTCATCCCGGCGTTGACGTTGTAGGATACCGGCGCGCGGACCGTGTGGTTGGCGACATAAGCCGCCTCCAGCGTGAAGTTCTTCGGCAACTGGCGCTGGACGGCCAGATTCCACGCCTCGATGTAGCCTTCGTGATAATCCAGCGGAACGGAGCTGGCGATGTTCTGCGAAATCAACTGCGGCGTGTTTGCCAGGATAACCCCGTTCGACGGAATCGCCGCCGACGCGGGCGCGGGGAAACCGGTGGACATCGCGCCGTACACGCCCGGCGCGCTCTGCGCCTGCCCGTAACTGTTCAGGGCATTGTACGCGTTACTCTGCTTTACGGGGAAGTTATCCCAGGCGTACTTGTTGTCGGGGAACGGTATCCAACTGATTCCGAACCCGGCGCGAACCACGGTCTTCGCGTCAAACCGGTAGGCCAGGCCCAGGCGCGGCGCAAACCCCGTGTAGTAGGTCTTGCGCCCCAGGTTCATCGGATTGCCGCCGATGCCGGCGACGACGAAGCTGTTGGTGTTGGGGTCGTAGTTGGAAAAACCGCCGGGCAGGCGCGGCTTCGCCGGAGGGTAGAAATCGTGGCGGACGCCAAGATCGAGCGTCAGTTTCGGACTCACCTGCCACTTGTCCTGAAGGTAGGTGAACAGCATGGTGGCCCGATAGGCCGGGAAGACAATCGCGAGGTCGCGCTGGAAATTGGACGGGACATCCAGCAGGAAACTGGCAATGGCGTTGGCCTGCGCCAGGACCGCGGCGCCGGAAGTCGAGGTCTGGTTGTTTCCGTAATTGAACTGGCCGCGGGGGCCGCCGGCGTCCTGCGTCTGCAACAACTCGTCGCGCAGACGGCGCAGGTCGGCGCCGAATTTGATGGTGTGGTTGCGCAGCAGCTTGGTCCAGTTGTTGACGACATCGATATTGGTTTCGGCGCGATTCCACGGCAGGCTGGCGCCATAGCCGACCAGGGGATCGGCGTATCCGCTGACGCTGATCTGGCTCAGGCCGCTGGTCCAGTCGTCCAGATTGGCGCCTTTGATCCCGATGGCCTCGGCGGCTTTGGTGCCGTAGTCCAGGTTCCGGGCCAGGTTGGCGTAGCGGCCGAAACCGGCGCGCGATTCCATCACCAGCGTGGGCGAGAACAGGCGCGTGTAATTAATGGCGGCGCTCTGGGTGCGGTTCACACCGGTGGCGGCGAAGCCCTTGCCGCCGCCGCCGTAGATTCCGAACCGGCCCGGGTCGGTCACCACCGGCCGCTGCATGCTGTAGCGCGCCGAGAAGCGGTCTTTGTCGGTCTGCGCGTGGTCGAACTTCAGATCGAACGAGTTGGTGTCCTTGGATCGCGTGGTGGCGCTGGCGTAATTATTCGTGAGGCCGGAGCCCAGGTTCGGCAGCGGCACCATGGCCATGATCTTCTTGGTGATCGGGCTGATGCGCGCGTCGGGTACCAGGTTGCCGGCGAAGGGCTGCCGCCCGGCCCCGGTATCCCGGTTTCCGGTGGCCGGATCGTAGACGATCGCCCGCGAGGCGAGGCTGCTGAAATCCCCGGCCCACGCCGCCGCCTGCGGCACCGAAATGATGTAAGCGTCGCCGCGGCGGTCTTTGGTTTGCAGGAAGTCGCCGAAGAAGAACGTACGGTTCTTGCGGATCGGCCCGCCGGCGTTAAAGCCGTACGAGTTGTACGTGGTCACCGGCTTGGAAGGCTGAAACGTCTCTCTGGCGTTCATCCTGCTGTTGTTGTGGCCCTCGTAGACCGCGCCGTGCAACTGGTTGGTGCCCGACTTCAGGATGATGTTGGTCACCGCGCCGCCGGCGCGTCCCAACTCGGCCTCGTAGTTGCTTGTGCTCACGTCCACGGTTTGCAGAGCTTCGATCGACGGCACCACCATGGTCAGCAACCCGGTGCGCTGGTTGTTGTCCACGCCTTCAAACTGCACGTTATTCCCCAGCCGGCTCACCCCGTTGACCTGCGTGGTCAGGGCGCCCTGGGAATTGAAGAATTCCGAGTGCGGCTGGAAAGCCCGGGATGTGCCCGGCACCAGGTTCAGCAGCCCCTGAAAGTTGCGGTTGTAACCCAGCGGCATATTCGCCAACTGCACCGCCTCGATCTTGCGTCCGGTGTCGGCGCGATCGGTTTGCAGGATCGACGCCTCGGCGGTGACGGTGACGGTTTCATTCACCGCGCCGGGCTGCAAGCTGAGGTCGGCGCGGATGGTGGTGTTCACCAGGAGGTTGACGCCGTCCTTGACCGCCGTGCGAAAGCCGGTTTGCTCGATCGAGATGCGGAACACTCCCGGTTCAAGGGTCGCAAACGTGTAATTGCCGCTCTCGTTGGTTTGCATGGTCCGGCGGATGCCGGTGTTGACTTCGGTGATGGTGACCTTGGCGTTGGCAACCGTCCCGCCGGAGGAATCGGTCACCGTTCCCACCAGGCTGCCGGTTACGGCCTGACCATGGACCAGGCCGGTGAAGATGAGGAAAAGCGCTGCGACAGCGCAAATCAAGCGTGCATGTTTCATGACACTACCTCCTGTGCTCCCTGTCGCCCGGCGCCGTGCGACGCCGGGCGGTTCTAAGCTGAATCAATTATATCCAAACGGTCTGAACTGCGTGGCGGACCGTGGCAAGGGTCCTTTCCAGTTCGCACGGCACGGGCGAAACCGGGAGCTGAAGTGGAGAAAATCGACGCCTCGGTAAGCGCCCATGGAATCCATGGTACCCGGGGACTTTCGCAGAACGGACGCCCGCCTCCGCGTCCGGCCCTCTGGCCGGACAGGTCTTTGTGTATGGATCAGGGCCGGGTCCACGAGTGCGTGTTGCGCTTGAGGGCTTGGTAGTTGGCGTCGAGCGCGGGTCCCATCCGGATGAGCGCTGCAATCCGCCGCGCCAAATCGGTGACGTGCCGCGCCTCGTCTTTGGTGATCGAGCGGCCCAGCAATTCCTTTTCCCGATAGCTGAGCCACTTCTTGATCACCTGGTATCCGCCCAGCGTGTACTCCCAGACGGCCGACGGGATGTTCCTCCAATAGACCTTATCGTTGATGAAGACATCGAACGTGGTGGCTCCAAGCAACGCCGTAACATCTTCGGTGAAAGCGGCCCGTTCGTCGCGTGTATATTCGCGCGCGAGAAGCTTGCCCTTGGCCGGCATGGTGACGCCCCCTTTGCCGGCATGACCCCATCCGGCGGTGATGTCGAGGTCCCCGGAGTCCGGATCCAGCCTGCCGACGGTGGTGCTGACCACTGCCGTGAGGCGCAACTCCGGACGGACCGGCGAGACGGTCACGCGCGGCACAGGCTGCTCGCAATCGAGCAGCGCCGCGATCTGACGGCCAAGGGCGGCGGATGCGGCGAGCGCGTCTTTGGTTGCGGGCAGCGGGATGCGCGGCCAGTCCTGGCGAAGCGCGCCGGAGTTCTCCGAGCGGAATTCCGGCGAGTGCAAAATGCCTACAGCGTGGTAGAACAGGTCGGGCGCAACTGCACCGGTCCGTGCAACGTACTTTTCGGCACGCTCAGAGAGGTTGAACGCCCGCGCGGTCTTACCGGGAAGCGTAGCGCCATTCGTAAGATAGAGCGGGAAGAAATTCGAGAGGCCGTTGCCGAAGTTGTCGGCCAAGCAGCGGACCGTGTACCCGCGGTCGAAGCGCTCCATCGGCTGTTTCTGGCGAGCTTCAAGCCAGATGTTGCCGGCAAAGACATGGGGCACATAGTCCTCTCGTTTTCGGTCGAGTAGGTTCGTTTCCGGCTCCCAATACAGCCACCGCACATCGAAGGGACGGTAGCAGTACCGTACAACGCACTCTCGCTTGAAGCCACGCTTCCTGAGATAATCCCGCGTCTGCTCTGCCTGGAATCGCGCAGTCCTCGCCATCGCCCCTGGCGCGATGTGCCGCATTTCTTCGTGACTGAGCGCTGGGTCGAAGTACTGCTCCATGCGCCGGATGAGACGGTCCTTGTCGATGTCCACCACCACGTCGTCCCGGCTTGTCTTCACGCCTGGAAACGATTTCGGGAACAACTCAGGCAACAGCGGCCAGAACAGATATGCCGCCTCGACTTGCGCAGGCGCGAAGGGCAACCCCAACTCAGGTACTGGCTGCACGATCTCGTAGTGGCCTGGGCCGTCGAGCAACTCGGCGCGCTTGTTCCTGCCCCAGACATTGCGGAACAGGATCTCGTCCGCGCCTTGCGAATCGCGCTTCCGGACCAACAATGAAACCGCCGTGCCGACCTGAATTCCTTCGCGGTTGAATTCCGTGGAGAAGACGCTCGGGTCCGGGTCGCCTTCCGGTGTGAGTTTGCCCGTTCTGTACTTGTCGCCGTTCAGGTTGTCGATCCAGATGCGGTCGAACACCTCCAGGTAGCGCTCGCGCATGCCGGTGAACGAGAGGCCGTCCAGCCAGGAGTAGTTCGAAATGAAGCACACTACGCCTTCGCCGGTCTTCTCGACTATGCGGCGCTCGGCCATGCGGAAGAACCGCACGTATAGATCGTTCAGGCCTTGCCCTTGCGGCGCGGGGGCCTTTTTCGTGGTGCGGTAGGCGTCCGAAAGGCCGCGCTCCTCCTCCACCATCGCAACGCCCGCGAAACTGTTATAGGGCGGGTTGCCGAGAATCACCAGGATGGGCTTGTCGCGCTTTACCTCGCCGGCCGCGTCGCGTTCCTCCTCCAGTTCGAGAAACGGCAACCGCCTGGGTTTCACGGGCGGATCCCATCCGGTGAGCGAGTTGGTGAGATAAACGCCGGCACGCTCCTTCTTGCCCTTCTCCGAGAATGGCGCACCCAGGCGTTGCAGCAGCAAGCCGAGTTGCAGGTGAGCCACCACGAAGGGCGCGGGGAGGATCTCAAAGCCGAAGACGCGGCCGATCGCGGCCTCCTTCAAGTCCTGGGCAAGGAGCGCGTCGCCGCCCTTTTCGCGCAGGGTTTCGGCGATCCGGCTGAGCACCGATACCAGGTAGGCCCCGGTGCCGCAGCACGGGTCGAGGACGAAGACCCGCTTATCGGCCAGGCCGTCGGCCAGTCCAAGCTCCTGGCGCAGCACGCGGTCCACGCGCTCGACCATGTAATCGACAATCTCAGTGGGCGTGTACCAGACGCCGAGGTCCTTGCGCAGTTCGGGGTCGAAGGCTTCGAGAAACGGCTCATAGAAGTACTGCACGGCGTGCTTCTCTTCGAAGGTGCGGAAGAAAGACGGCCGGTCCACGCGATTGAGCGTCGCGGCGGCCCAGTCCAGCACCTCGTTGAGATCCATGGACTCGATGGAGCCGGGGTCGGCCACCTCGCGAAACAGTTTCCTCACAATCGGCACGCGCAGATATTGGTCGGATAAGCGCCAGTCGAAGCCCGCGGAGCGGCTCGCGAGCGCCGGCGACTTACACCAGAGCACCCAGGCGGAGAACATGCCATAGAAGAGGGTCTGCACCAGCGTGGAGCGGAAAAAGTGGTCGCCCTTGGGTCCCTCGAACGTCATCCCGAGCGCTTCCTCGAGAGCTTTTCGGACCGTGGCAAGCGCCGGAAAGTCGCCGTACTCGATGCGGAACCTGGCTTCGCGGGCGTAGGAGGCGAGGAACCAGGCGAGGTCGGCCGCCGAATCGAGCGGGGCGGACAGGAGCATGACGCGCTTGAGGAACTCGAGGAAGCTCTCGCCGACGCGGGCGGCCGTCTTTCGCGGGTTGGCGGCGGCGGTCCAGAACCCGGCCTCGCTTTGAGCCAGGCGGTACGTCTCCAGTTTGACCTGGCGTCGCTGGGCGTCGCGCCCCACCAGAACGAAATCCCGGTAGTTGGTGACGAGGACCTGGTTATACCGCCCCCAGTATTTCGTGACCTGCGTGCCGTCGGCGACAACCCAGGCGTCTTCGGAGGTCGATTTGACCTCGATCACACCGCGAGACGGCAGACCGGAACCCACGGGTTCGGCGCTGCCCTTCGGGAACTGGTCCGCGGTGAACAGCCCGCCGTCGGGGTTTCCCGCGCCGCGGTTTTGCAGTTGCAGAATGCAACGGACTCGTGGCTTGAGGGTTTTGCCGACAGCGTCCAGCAGATTGGCTAACGCGGCGTAGTAGGTGGTCTCCTGAACGCCGGCCCGCGCCGAGCGGATTTCACGGAGATCCTGGAAGTACGTCTCAACGGGGCTCATTGCTCCTCTGAGTTATAGCAACTTGCGCGGCCCGGCGGGGGCGTCGGGCCGCGCGCGCGGGGATCCAACCGGCCGTGCGATTTGCCGGAGAGAGCCGGTGAACCCGATGCACTACATATGAGAGCGAGACAAAGGCACATGGGTAAGAAAGCGAATTCGGTCACGTCATCCCAGCTTCCCGTTCCGGTGGAGACGATCGAACGGCGGATCTACCTCGTCCGCGGCCAAAAGGTGATGGTGGACACCGACCTGGCTCAGTTGTACCAGGTGCCCACGTCTCGCCTCAACGAGGCAGTCAAACGCAACCGCGACCGCTTTCCCGAGGACTTTATGTTCTCGCTTGCCCCGGAGGAAGCTCAGTCTTTGACATCGCAATTTGCGATATCAAAGAACGGCCGGGGCGGCAGACGCACTCTCCCCCACGCCTTCACCGAGCACGGCGTGGCCATGCTTTCTTCGGTTCTCAACAGCCAGCACGCGGTACAGCTCAACATCCTCATCATTCGCGCCTTCGTCCGGCTTCGCGAGATGCTCGCCAGCCACAAGGACCTCGCCCGCAAAATGGAGGACCTGGAACGCGAGCAGAGCCTCCAGGGAGCCAAACTCGAGCGGCTTTACGACTACGTCACGAAACACCTCATCGAGACACCCGCCAAACCCAAGCGCCGGATCGGCTTCGCCGCAGCGGGCGGGGAGAGGTAGAACCTGGTGAGAGAAAGACGGCGGCGTGGGCGCACTATCCCATGTAGCCCATGAGGGGTAGAATCACAGTCTTCTCCTTGATCGCCGTCGCGCTGGCGCCGCTGACCGCGCAGTCTCCCGACCCTGCTGCCCTTGGCCCACTTGAGCAAGCCTACCAGTCCCTCCAAACCAGGGACTACGACCTCGCAGTTGACTTCTTCCGCAAAGCGGTCGAAGCGGCGCCGGCGCGGGGGTCGATTCGGAAGGATTTCGCCTACACCTATCTGAAGATCGGCCGGAACGAGGCCGCGCGCGACCAGTTCGCCGAAGCCGTGCGCCTGGACCCGCAAGACCACCACGTGGCGCTGGAATACGCCTTCTTGTGCCACGAAACCGGCATGACCGTCGAGGCCCGGCGCGTATTTGATCGCATCCGCAAGACCGGCGACGCAACCGCCCAACAGGCGTTTGAGAACATCGACCGGCCGCTGGAGGAAGGCATCGAGCGCTGGCGGAAAGCGCTCGAGAAGTCGCCGGACAACTTCAGCGTGCACCGGGAGCTGGCGGAGCTGGCCGAGCGTCGCGACGAACTCGAACTGGCCGCCGAACACTACGAAAAGGCCTGGCGGCTACGCCCGGATTTGCGGTCGCTGCTGGTCGATTTGGGCCGGGTCTGGCAATCCCTGGGACGGGCGGAGGCGGCGGCGTCCGCCCTGCTGGCCGCCTCCCGCGGCGCCGAACCGATGGCCGCCGAGCGGGCGCGCGAACTCCTGCCGGCCCGCTATCCCTATGTCTACGAATTTCGCCGGGCGCTCGAGCTGGACCCAAAGAACGTCGAACTGCACCGCGAACTGGCCTACCTGCTTCTGGCGATGGACCGCCGGGAGGAGGCCGAGCGCGAGTTCCGCGCCATCGTCCAACTGACGCCCGAGGACTTGCTTTCGACGGCGCAACTGGGCTTCCTGCTGCTGGCGCGCAAGGACTCGGCCGCCGCGCTGCCGCTTCTCGAGCGAGTGCTGAAGGGTCCCGACGAAGAACTCGCCGACCGGGTCCGGACCGCGCTCGGAATGCCGCAGACGCTCAAGCGGCGGCCGGAGACGCCCCGCGCCAAGGTGTCGCTGGAGGCCAAAACGCTGGCCGAAAGGAGTCTCGAAGCCGGGTACATGAAGGACGCCGTGAAGTACCTGGCGGTGGCGCACGAAACCGACCCGGCGGACTTCGCCGTCATGCTGAAACTCGGCTGGGCGCACAACATTCTGAAGCAGGACGAGCTGGCGCTGGGCTGGTTCGACCTGGCGCGGCGCAGTCCCGAGCCGCTGGTGGCCGCCGAGGCGGGCCGCGCTTACGGCAATCTGCGGCCGGCCCAGGCGCGCCTGCGCACCAGCGTGTGGCTGTTTCCGGTTTACTCGACTCGCTGGCGCGACCTGTTTTCCTACGGGCAGGTCAAGACCGAGATCCGGCTCGGCAAGCTGCCGTTGCGGCCCTACGTTTCCACGCGCTTCGTCGGCGACACCCGCCGGACCACCGGCGACGCGCTGCCCCAGTACCTCTCGGAGAGTTCGATCATTCTGGGGGTCGGGCTGGCGACCATGCCGTGGCACGGCGCGGTGAGCTGGTTCGAGGCCGGCACCGCGGTGAGCTACCTTTGGGCGCGCAAGGACCAGCCACGGATTGCGCCGGACTATCGCGGCGGCGTGTCGTTTTCGCGCGGCTTCGGCCGCCTGCTGGGCGGCGAAGGGGCCGGAGTTTTCTTCGAGACCACCGCCGACGCCGTTTTCCTCAGCCGCTTTCAGAACGACATCATTCTCTATTCGCAGAACCGGCTGGGCGTGACTCTGCCTGCCTTTGCGAGCGGTTTTCAGTCGCAATTGTTCTGGAACTATCACGTGACCGCGGACGCGCAGCGGCAGTACTGGGCGAACTTCTTCGAATCCGGGCCGGGCCTGCGTTTTCGCTGGCAGTGGATGCCACCGTCGCTGAGCTTCACGGTGAGCGCCTTGCGGGGCGCCTACCATATTACGGACGGCAATCCGCGGGCGCCCGTGTTTTACGACCTTCGAGTTGGGATCTGGTATGCCTATACGCGCTAGTCTGGCGGGGCTGTTGCTGGCCGGATCTCTGGCGGCGCAGTTCAGCTTTCAGATCGCCGACGACGAGCCGGGCCCCTGGCCGGCGATTCTCTCTTCCATCGGCCTGGTCCCCAGCGGCGCTCCCTGTGTCCACGTCGTACGTTCGGGCTCGGCCGCCTCGGCGTCGCAGTGGCTCGAGCGAGCTCAGCAAGGCGCCGTGGTGGTGGTTGAGGGTGAGTCGGGGCTGGCCGACGCGCTGGGTTTCAAGCCTGGCCCAAAGCGCGTGGCGGCGCGGAACGTGCTCGACGCGCGCGACCCGAAGCTCGCCATCGTCTGGGAGAAGGCGCTCGAGTTGCCGGTCTGGGAAGTTCCGCAAGAGGCCACCGTCTTTGCGCGAGAGCGCTGGAGCGGCGCGCCGCTGGTGGCCGGATTCCGGCGCGGCGCGGGGGGCGTTCTGTGGCTTGCCGTCACGCCCGGCGAGAGGGGCTACGAGCGCTTTCCCTACCTGCCACAGGCGCTTTGCGACCTGGGTTTGCGGCCGCCGCTCAATTCGCGCCGGCTGTGGGCCTTCTTCGACTCCTCCTACCGGCTGCGGGTGGACCTGGATTACTTTGCCGCGCGCTGGCGCAAAGCCGGAATCGGCGCGCTCCACGTGGCCGCCTGGCACTACTTCGAGCTCGATCCGGAGCGCGACGCCTACCTCGGGCGTCTGATCGAAGCCTGTCACCGCAACGCCATCGCGGTCTATGCGTGGCTCGAGTTGCCGCACGTGAGCGAGCGGTTCTGGGCGGATCATCCCGAGTGGCGCGAGAAAACCGCGCTCGAGCAGGACGCCCACCTGGATTGGCGGCGGCTCATGAACCTCCAGAACCAGGAGTGCGCCGCGGCGGTGGAAAAGGGCGTGGGCGCGCTGGTCGAGCGGTTCGATTGGGACGGGGTGAACCTGGCCGAGCTGTACTTCGAGTCCCTGGAAGGGCACGCCAATCCGGCGCGCTTCACCCCGTTCAACAAAGAGGTGCGATTCGCCTTCCGCGAAGTGCGGGGGTTCGACCCGTTGGACCTGTTCGATGCCGCCTCGCCGCGCCATCACGCCAAGGACGGCGTCGCGCTGCGCTCGTTTCTGGACTTCCGGGCGGACCTGGCGCGCCGCCTGCAAGAGGACTGGATCGGGCGCATCGACCGGATGCGGCGCGGCAACCGGCGTCTGGACCTGGTGCTGACGCACGTGGACGACCGCTTTGATACCGGGATGCGCGACCGGATCGGCGCCGACGCCGCGAAGCTGCTGCCGCTCATCGAGCGCCACGACTTCACGTTTCTGGTCGAAGATCCGGCCACCGTGTGGCACCTGGGACCGCAACGCTATCCGCAAATCGCCGAGCGCTACCGGCCCATCGCGCCGCGCGCCGACCGGTTGGCCATCGACATCAATATCGTCGAGCGATACCAGGACGTCTACCCCACCAAGCGGCAGACCGGGGCGGAGTTGTTCCAGTTAGTGCACGTGGCGGCGCGCGCGTTTCCCCGCGTGGCGCTTTATTTCGAGAACTCGATTCTGCCGCCCGACCTTGGGCTGCTGGCTTCGGCCGCCGCGGTGGTGGACCGGCTGGAGCGGAATGGCGCGCGCCTGGTGGTGGATTCGCCGCGCGGGATCGGAGTCCCGTGGAACGGCCCGGCGCTGGTGAACGGACGGCTCTGG
>Ga0315273_10010877_pt1 | contig 11624 bp, 8 predicted proteins | sample YL17G02_0_MG_FD_205753 | JGI IMG/M metagenome (GOLD analysis project Ga0315273, IMG submission 205753) | Sediment microbial communities from Yellowstone Lake, YNP, Wyoming, USA - YL17G02_0 | ecosystem: Environmental > Aquatic > Freshwater > Lake > Sediment | place: USA: Wyoming | collected... | reverse complement strand
GTGTCCGGGAGGTCGGAATCCTGAGCCATACTCGACAGGCCTCCGATCACCGCTGTGAGCGGTTGGCGAAGGTCATGCACCAGCGCGTCCGTGAGGCCGTCCTTCTGGCGGGATAGCTCCTCTATCTGACGACTCTTCTCGGCCACCGCCTGAGACGCGAAGAAGGCGATCGCGGAGGCGAGGATGATCTCGGCCAGCAGCGAGATGTAGTGGTAGTACAGCATGCTCATGTCGAGCTGGTCCATCAGGTAGTCCATCAGGAAGTAGTGGTTGACGTACTGCCAGAGGATGAAGAGGATGAATGCGAGCCCGACGCCCGCGAGGAAGGGCTCACTCAATAGCTTCCGCCAGCGTGCGCGCATCCCGATCGCCTCCTTGGCGAAGACCTGCATCTGCTGATACCCCGGCCTGCTGAAGATTCTGTGAACTCTCCGCTCCCTTCGTAGCTCCGCTCGGCTTGACCGCGGCCGGTTGTCTCGGCGGCGCGACATCGCGCCGCGCCGCGTTCGAGGCCGGAGGAGCCGAGCCGGCCGCCGTGCGGCTCAGGGCGCTGTGCGTGCGCCCTCTTCCCACAGATGCCGAAGTAGCCCCAGCGCCGCCTCCACCATGGTCGCCACCGCCTGCGAGGAGGGACGAGCGCTGCGGCAGACGAGCGATTCATATCCCCCCGCCTCCCACGCCTGCTGGGTCACGAGGTAGCCGAGGTAATCCCCGCCCAGCTCCACCGGGTACGTCCACGGGAAGGGGCTCTCAGCCTTGATCCGCATTCCCCACTCGACGAAGAGCTCGCCCGGCAGACTGGCGAAGCCCACCTCACCTATCCGCCAGGCCTGCAGCACAGTCCTTGCCTCGGTGATGCCCTCCTGCCGCATGAGCTCGAGTTCGCGGCGGAACACATCCTGCCCATCCGACGGCCACTGCGAATCGCGGATGCGCTGCTCCTGGTCGGCCGTGAGGTCGCGGTATGGAGCCGCCACCTCCTGCTTGACGGCCCCCAGGCATACGCCGCCGCTGAGCGGAGCGCGCGCGTCGAGCTGCGCCAGCACCACGTCGGCGAGACGGTTGCCCACCTCGCGGTACCCCAGGCCGACGCTGTTGATGTCGGCGCAGGCGCCGGGGAGGAAAATGGGCACTACGCCTACTCCGAACCGCTCGCGCACGCGAGCCGCCGCGACGGCCGGGTAGTCCCCGCTGAACCGCGGGCCGAAGCTGGTGTTCGTGTGCAATGTGTAGTGCCACAGCACCGCGATCGGCACGCCGTCCGAGTCGTCGAAGCAGATGATGCCGATCTCCGGGTCAATCGGCCCGGCCGCTCCCAGGCACTGGACCTCCTCCTCACCGCGGTGGAGGAGCCAGGTGTTGATCTCTCGCCCGTGCTTGAAGCAAAGCCGGCGGTTGTGGCCGACGCTGGTGCAGTATCCGCGAAGCCGGCTCATCCGCGCGGCACGCCTGGAGGCATGTGCCTGGTTCACCGCCTGGGCGAGCTTCACTGGGACGGTTTGCAGCCACTCATGGTTGATGCCCCCCTCCTCAGAGCCGAAGATCGGGCCTGTGTAGGGACCTGTGTGCGTGTGGCTGGCGGCCCAGACGATATGGTCGGGCGGAATGCCGGTCGCCTCCGCGGCGAGACGCACTGCCCGGTCACCTTCCCGGCGGTGCAGGGCGATCAGGTCGAGCAATACGTATGCGATCTGGACTCCGCGCGACTCGAGAACGATCGCCTTCACCGTCAGAGGGTCATCGACGCCAACTGACCTCCTGGGCGTCAGGCTGCCGGCCAGGCTGGTTCCGACTGGGGGAGTGATGTCCACCTCGGCAGCGCCAACGAGCAGCACGTCGGACACGGTCGTCTCCTGACTCGGCATGGGCACGTGCGCGCAGGACAGTGCCTGCGCGTCACCAGTCGAACAGCGGCACGTCCACCCACTTCCCTCCACTCATGGCGGCCTCGTGAGCGACGATTCCCGGCACTGTGAAGTCCATGCTGCGCATGACGTCAATCGGCGGCTGCTTCCCAGCGTCGAGCGCGTCCAGGAAATCACGGATGAGATAGTACTCTGACGTGCCATGCCCACCGTGCTTGGCCTCATCGGGCGCGTCCGGGTCCACGGTCGTGGCCGTCATCGTCTCGAACTGCTGATCGGGGCTCTGGCCCTCGATGTAGAGCAGCGACCTGTCGCCCGTCCAGCCGCCCGACCGCGTGTTCTCGATGCAGCCCTTCGTCCCGTAGAGGCTGTAGTACACCATATGCGGCCGGAGCGCGGTCTGGCTGCGCAGGATCTTGATCACAGCGCCTTTCTGCGTCTGGAAGAGCCCGACCTCCATGTCCATGAAGCCGGGGGAACTGGTGCGATCCGGGAACCGGTGGAACCCCGAGTGCGCGCCGGTCGCCTTCACCGCCCGGTCGTCCATGAGGGTGAGGAGCGGGCCGAGGCAGTGCGCGCAGTACCATATCGGCGGCCGCTCGTGGCGCCAGAACAGCTTGCCCGTCGTCTCGTCAACGAGCAGTCCGACAATCTCGTGGATGTACTCGGCCTCCGCGTAGAAGAGCTCGCCGAGCTTGCCCTCCTCGATCATCCGCTTCCACTCCCGGATGAAGTGGTAGTAGCAGTAGTTCTCGGCCATCATGTAGGTCATCCCGGTCTGCTTGACCGCGTTGACGACACGCTCGCAGTCCTCGACGGTATATGCCGCGGTCTGCTCGCAGAGGACGTGCTTGCCCGCCTGCATCGAGTCAATGGATTGCTGCGCGTGAAACGCGATGGGCGTCGCGATCATGACCATGTCCACCGGGGCATTCAGGAAGTCACCGAAGCCTGTGAACAGTTGGTCGTCGCGGAGGCCAAACGTCTCACCGGTCCTCGACAGCGTTTCCTGGTTGACATCGCAGAGGGCCGTGACCTCCACTCTGGGATGGGCGGAGAAGACCTTCACGAATCCTCTCCCGCGGCTGAGGCCAGCAATCCCGACTCGCCATTTCCTCATCAGCTGCACCTCGCGAACAGATCCTGCGCTCCGCCGGCCGCCGTCACACCGTCGCCCCGCGCCCAGCGCGCTCCTGTGCTTCCCGAGAGCCGGGGAACCATCCTGCAGGGCGGCCCTCGCGCCGACAGGACCGATGAGCATCGCTCACGAACTCAGCCAGTGACCACGTCTCAGATGAGGTGCGCGAATGAGCGAAGGACCTGATGTGCGCCAACTCACCGATGCCGTGAAGGAACTCGCGCGATGCCACGGCGCTGCGCTGGTCGGGGTCGCTCCGGTCGAGCGCTTCGACCCGATGCCTCCACTGTGGGACGCCGCGCCCAAGGGCGCACATCCCAGGGACTTCCTCCCGGACGCCCGGTCCGTCATCTCGATCGCGCAGCCGATCCTGAACCCGGTATTGGATGCCCCCGCCGTCCTCGCCACTCGCGAGATGGAGATGATCCCCGACCTCGCCAAGTACCCCTACCTCGAGCTGCTCTACGACCGGGTGGGCCATGCCGTCCACGACCTCATGCTCGAGTCCATCGGCCAGGTCGTGGGGCAGCACCTGCTGAGCCTGGGCTACGACGCGATGATCTTCCCTACAACGGGCCTCCACCCACACGTGGATGGCCTCAGCGACCGGGAGATCTGGGAGAAGCACTCGCGATTCCGCTACACCTCCGGGCCCTTCTCGCATCGCCACGCGGCCACTCGGGCCGGGCTCGGCGAGTTCGGCTACAACAACCTCGTCCTGACTCCACAGTTCGGGCCGCGGCAGCGCTTCAACTCCATCGTCACCGATGTCGAACTCGCGCCCGATCCGCTGATCTCACAGCCGATCTGCCTGCGGGATGCGTGCCGGCTCTGCCTGCAGGCGTGCATCATGAGCTGCATCACGATGCGTGATGACGCGTCCGTTACCGATTACCGCTCGATAGAGAAAAACGACAGGGGCCGCATCTTCATAGACACGCCGGCCAAGACAGACCCGGCTCTCTGCAGTCGCAGGCGAGAGGGCAGACCCGACTCCCCCATCCGCGGCGACTGCGTCAGGGTGTGTCCCATCCCCCGCACTCCGAAGCGCCTGCCGGATCGCCTGAAAGAGCTCGTTGGGGCTTGGGAGTCAGGCAGAGGCTGAGGCGCGGCCGCGGTCGGCCCCTTGCGTCAGCCCCGTCTCAGCTGGATTCGCCCGACTTCGGATGTCCGGCACCCGTCGATCGCTTGTGCACCTCTTGGATGGGCACCCCGCCCTCGAACTCCGGGCGATGGCTTTCCTCCTGGGCGCACCGGATTTTCTCTCCGATAACATCTCTCAGGAACGTCAGGGCTTCCTGCTGATCCTCGTCCATCAGGACCTGCTGCATCTGGATGAGATCCTCTGCTTGAAGCGTCACGACCGTCGTTCGCGCTTTGATCGCCATGGTAGTAGCCCCACATCACGGATCTCGCACGCAGGCGAGTCAATCGTGGGGTTCCGTCCGAACGAGGGATGTCCTGGTTTCCGCTGCGCCTCTGTGTACTCTCAGCAACCACTGCCGCGACGGTCGATCGGCGCCAACGGGTCGCGGATGAGATTCCCGCACTGCTACGCCACCGACATGGAGTGCTCGCCGGGGCGCGACTCAGCTTCTCGGTGTCCCATGACTGCGGCTGTAGTCGGCAACCCACCGCATGCGCTCGAAGCTCTCTTCGCCACCGGCCTCGGGCAGCTCATCCGAGATCCCCAGCACCAGCCGCGGGTGGAACAGCTCGACGACCCTCTCGGTGCACGCCTGAAGCTCCTCCCGCGGGTGGTGCTCCAGGAAGAGCACCGCGGGGATGCCGTCCACGAGCACCTTGTCGCCCATGTGCTCGCGCATCTCCTCCAGCGTCACATCCCCCTGCGGCGTCGGCGTGAGCGCCTCGAGCCCGTCGAACGGCAGATCCACCAGGTAGGGCAGCAGTGGCCTGAAGTGCCCGTCAATGTGGATGTGGGTGAAGATCCCCGCCCGCCGCAGTTGCCCGGATCGCTTCTCATACCACGGCGCCACATATTCTTCGAAGTACCGCGTCGAGAGGTACGCCATGGCAACGTTCTCGCCGAAGTTGATGATGTGGACCAGTCCTGATGCCGTGATCTGCTCGTACAATGGGTCGTAGGAATGGTCTATCACCGCCATCACGTCTTCGATGTCGCGCGGCGCGTCGGCGAGCGCGTAGATGAAATCACGATGCTTCATCCACTGCTGCGCGAGCGCGAAGTAGGGGCTCTTTGGCACCCAGAACTGTGGCTCCCCGCGGTCACCAATGTACTCCGCTCCCTGCTTGAACTTCTCCGGGCTGAACCTGATCACGCGCCGCTCCAACAGCCAGCGAAGAGCCGGCAGGTCCTCGGGCCGCTTTGCCAGGAACTCCGTCGTGCGCCAGGTCTCGTCCACGGTCCAGCGCAAGGTCTCGAACAGCGGCCCGTGCGGGGTCTCGTAGCACACCCGCAGCTCATCCCCCTCCCGCTCCTGGGAGATCCGCACCTCCTTGGTATAGCTGTGCTCAACGGGATCGGGCTGACCGGTGTAGTAGTGCACCGTCCGCATGGACGCGCCGATCAAGTCATAGGCCTCGCGCAGCGACAGATCGCGCAGGGTCTCCGGCAGGCTCCCGAACTGTTTGTGCCACACGTACCACGGCTCGAAGCGCGGCTGGAAAAACACGTGCGGCACCGGATCGCCCCGGAACACACGCAGGTTCATCTCCCTCAGCGTCATCTGGAATGTCTTTCCGTTCCCCGGTAGGTACGCAGACTGTCGGTTCGCCGCCGACTGCCACAGACCTGTGGCGCCTGCACGCCTCACGCTGCGCAATGGCTGGCGGCGCTGCCACCAGCCGAGCCCCGTGTCGCGGCTGATGGCGGCCTCAGTCCGTGATGTGCGTCCGCATCCAGGCAAGGCACTTGCGGTAGCCGTCTGCCGACTCGGCCTTCGGCCCCTCGTATTCCGCACACCACACGCCTTGGTAGCCGGCGCGGCGCAGGCTCGCCACCGCGTGCTCGAGATGGATCTCACCTTCGCCAAGCGCCGTGCCCACGTACTCCGCACGCGAGCCACGGCCGTCTTTGAGGTGCACGTGGAACACATGCGGCGCGACCATCTCGTAGTACCGGTCGATCGTCTCAAGGTCGTGGCCGAACCACCGGTAGTTCATGGTGTCGAGGTTGAGGCCCAGGCGCGGGGAGTTCACCTGCGACAGCACTTCGAGCTGGAACTCCGCCTTGTTCGTAGTGATGCCGTGGTTGTCCAGCGCGAACCGGATGTTCATGACCTCGGCGAACTCCAGGCAGCCCTTCATCCCCTCCACCACCGCGCTCAGCCACTCTTTTCCACGCGCGGGCTCCCTGGGCCATCCTGCGTCGATCCTGAGCAGGTCCGTGCCGAGGATCCTGGCGAGCCCCGCGACGCGCCGCATGCGCTCGACCTCGCCGGCGAGTCCATCTTCCTTGAGCACAATGAAGTCGTTCCCTGCCTGCAGCGCCGAGGCCGCCAGCCCGCGCGCGTCAAGCGCCCTGCGCACCTCCTCGGTTCGCTTCTCGGGCTTCTCGTCGCCCTCGGGCCAGGCGTCCCGGCACCCGAGCTCCAGGTACCGGAAACCGGCCTCCGCAGCGTAGTCGAGGAACTCCTCCAGCGTGTCACCCGGCGCGTTGTAGTGGATCATCCCGAACTTCACGGCGATTCCTCCTTGCTCAGAGCGATGCGGTTACTTTCACGGTGCCGACGCCCACCTGCTCAGCAGGGACAGGCAATCGTCGGGGTCGCCCTCCCCGGCACGGGTGACTTCCGCTTCGGCCTCGGTCATCCCTTCGCGGGATGTCACGGCGCGCCGGAATGCGTCGCTGCCGGACCTTGGCGCCTGCCGCGGCTATTCCCACTCACAAGCCTACCCCGCCCCGGGCAGAAGCCGTCGGAGCACCTCAGCGGGGTGGACAACTCCCCGCAGATGCTCGCCCCATGCCGGCAGAAGGCCGAGTAGCTGGGCGCACCACCCCAGGCATCACCGGACCCATCCCATGAGCGGCAAGGAGGCGCGAGATCCCCAATCACCACGGCGTGAGGAACATGCGCAGGCCTAGCGCCGGGTCCGTCATACTTCTCAGGCCCATGATGACGCAGTGCCCCAGCGCCATGCCCAGGAACACCGGCCGAGACCTACGGTAGAGGCGGAGGCCGCCGATCCGCACCAGCACCGTGACCAGCACCCAGGCGATGAAGGCGTTGGTCCAGACGCGAGTGTTCAGCGCCCAGGTGCCTCCCATGATGAACCCCACCGGGCTGATGCCCCACCACAGGAAGTTCAGGTGGAGCCAGTTGAGCACGAGCATCACGACCCCGCCGCACAGCAGCCCAAGGGAGAGGAAGGGGACGGGCGCCTCCGGGGCGCGCAGGCTCTCCGCCAGCTGGCCGAACTGCCCGTTGCCCATGTCGCGGAACTGCCAGCTATCGAATCGCTGCGCGCCGTGCGTATAGGCCGCGTGGAGGTTGGCCCAGGGAGCGATGGCGAGCATGAGCACCACCGCGAGAAGCAGCGCGGATGCCGCCAGCCTCCCTGGCAGGCGGGCGGAATGAAGGACCTTCAGGTCATTCATGTTGTAGTGCATGAAGTTCACCTTCCACTCCAGCATGAAGGTGGCCTGGAGGTAGGTGAGCATGGTGAGAGATGCAGGCGAATAGCCAGCAGCGCCGGTGACACCGACCAACAGGTCGCGCGGGCTCATGCTGACATCGGGCACGTAGACGCCGGCCGCCGCCACCAGGCGGGCGGTCGCCAGGGAGAAGGCGAAGAAGACCGCCGTCAGCGCGGCAAGTACCCAGAGGTCCATCCCGCTGCGACGTGCCCAGAGGCACAGGAACGCCAGGCTGAGCAGTAGCAGCAGCGCAGCCGTCTTGGGCGAGACCGGATCCAGAGGGTCGTACGGCGCCGGCCGCCCGAGGAGGGAGCGGAAGGCCCGGGCGATGGAGCGGCGCGACTGCCAGAGGAGCAGCAGGGCCAGCATGATCGCGCCGCCCGCCTCCTGGTACATGATGAAAGCAGACGGGCTGAACTGGCTCGCGCCTACCCCTTCCCGTCCATACCCGAGGGCAGCGAATGCGAAGACTTCCGCGCGGCTGAAAAGGAAGAACAGCCACAGGCTGAGCGAGACGTCCGCCGGCATGAGCGCCAGAATACCGATGGTTTCGAATCCAATGTAGGCGTAGGTGTCGCTGATCGAGTCCCACGCACCGTTTCCGGCAAACCACCGGCCGACGTTGAAGTAGAGCGGCGAGTACGGTACGGCCGGCGCCCACGCGTGAGCCATCTGCACCAGGGACTGGACCACCGGCAGCGCGAACCCGGCCCACAGCAAAGGGTTCCGGAAGAATGAGCCGCCGGCGGGAGGGCCCGAATCGCCGGCCATCTCAATGGGCAGAGCCGCGATGGGGAAAGCGAGACGTTGACCCTCGATCCAGTCCTTGCGCATGAGACAGCCCAGGGAGAAAAACGCGGCGTAGAGGGCAAGGGCGAAGACGGACCAGGACAGCATGGGTGTGATCCACGGTTCCCACGGGATCGCGGCCCCGGCCGGCCTGCCCTCGAAGAACCAGTTGACCGCCTCGGGCTGGTTCACTTGCAGCCAGAGTGGCACATTCGGCATGATGAGCTGAGCCCAGCGATTCTCCGGCGAGGCGAAGTAGAGAGGATGGACCGAGTTGACCGTGGCATACCCGAAGAGACCCTCGTTGGAGATGGCCGCACAAATCGCCATCATGGCGTAGACGAGAAGCAGCTCTCGACCGGTGAATGCCCACCGTGGATTCAGACGGCGCAGGAGCGTGTTGACCGGCAGCGCGAGGAAAAAGAGGAGGAAGATCGGTCCGGTGGCGAGCGGACGGAAGGCCCAGTCGAATTTGCCGAGCGAGAAGTTGAAGTACGGGATGAGGAAGGCGAGGGCGACTACCGTTGCCGCGCCAAGGAGAAGCGCCCGGTGTCGCAGGAGGCTCAGAGGGGGTTGTTCGCTGCTCGCCAGAGCAGCGGGCTTCCTGCCCTCCATGCCTCCCGGAGATGGGTGCGACCTCCCCTCAGCGCTCTCGGCGGCCGCGTTAGAGCCTTCCAGTCCGTCCCGCTGAGAGGCGAATCGCATTGGGCATCCCGTGGCGCCGACTGAGCTGCCACTGGTTTCGGCGGAACGAGCATCGCATCCTGTGCACTCGCGAGCAGGTCGCCGCCTTCCAGGAGGAGATGCGCGAGGCCGGTGTGGACTGGCAAATGAGAATGCCGACAGACGTTCCTGGCAAGCGATGCGGCTGTTCTTCGACGAGATCTTCGGGGCCGCCCGATAGCGCCCGGTCAAGCGCCGACCTCGCGGCAGGCGTCTCCTCGAATAGCGCGCCCGACCTGTTTCGCTACGCGAACTCGACCGCCACCATCTGATGTCCAACGACCTTGCCCAGGGCGAACTCGATCCGGCCGTCCCTATCGGCGAACGCCAGCGGTTCCCCGCCAGGCACGCACGCCACAGTCCGCACCGGCCGCGGCGTCCTGAGCGATACTGTCACGTCATGGAGTGGGATCACATCCTCGATCACATCCAGGTCCTGGCTGCGCCGCTCCGGGATGTAGTGCAGCAGATGGAACACCCACCGGTTCTCGGCAGGCTGCTCGTTCACCGATACCAATGCTGAGGTCGGGGCGTCTGTCCGCACCAGTGGATCCGGCATCAGCAGGTCAACTGCGTTCAGCACCAACTGCTTGCACCACCGCGGTGCGTTCCTCTGGTACTGTGTGAAGACAGGATGGGCCAGGTAGATGGCGCGGCCGCTGCGCACTGCTCCCGGATAGCCCACGACTCCCGCGGACGGCGTATGTTGGTGCGAGCAGAACCGAATCCCCCGGTTGAAGTATGGCACGAACACGTCAGCCAGCACCTCGCTGCCCGGTCGCGGTTCGACCTCCATCCCTCTCAGGTACATTACCAGCTCACACTGTGGCAGACCCGCGGCGAAAGCACTCCTCGCCCGGATGAAATCCGGACTGAACGGCGCGTCCCCTTTCAGAGATACGCCGAGCGCGTCAAGCGCGAAGCTTTCGCCATCGGGGGAGAGACCGGATCGGTACGAGGCGATCAAGGCGCCTCCGCCGCGCAGGTATGCTTCGAGCTTCGCGGCGAGCTCCTCCGACACCGGGATAGTGTCAGGCAGGATAAGCAGCCGATAGCGCTCGAAGGCCCCCTGCGAGTCGAGCACGTCGAACTGGTGGCCGCCTTCCTGGAGCATCCGTACCGCTCCCAGCGCGGCCGCCGGCATCCCCTCGCCGCTGAACTCCTCCGGCGATAGCACGCCGATCTCCGTCACCGCCCGCGTTCCCCGGCACCACGGCTCTTTCTTCTCGATCTCACGGTAGACCGACCCGATCAGATCGTAGGTGGCCTGGTCTATGCGTCCTGTCGGGTGCAGTTGGTCGCCAATGCTGCACTTGGCGCCCAGCGCGAGAGCCCGGAAGCACTCGAACTCCAGAGCTGCCTGGTTCTTGAGGGAGTGGAAGTCACCCCAGGCCGTATGGAACTTGCCCGTCTGGCCAGTGCACTCCTTCGCCAGTGTTCGCGCATAGCGCATGGTCAGGGGAAAGTGCAGGTATCCCCAGCCACCGCCGGGGAGTGATTCCAGCTCGAAGTGGGAATAGGCGTCAGCCGCGCGCCGGTGCCTGGGACCGACGTGCCCGGCGTTGTAGAAGATGGTGGCATCAGCCCTGAGCCGGCACACGAACGCGCTCATGAGTTCCTGGAACCGGTTGATCGTCTCGGCCCCAAAACGTCGCCTCGCGTCTTCGTCGGCGGGGTCCAGCCCCTCCGCTCTCATGCGGGCGCGGCACCGCGGGCAGGCGCAGTTCTGCGGTTGCACGATGTCGAAGAAGAAGCCGTCCACCGGCAGCTCCTCAAGGATCTCCTGCACATGCGCCTTCAGAAAAGCGACATACGGGGAGTCAGAGCTCAGGCAGAGACGGGCGTAGAAACCGGGGCCGAAAGGAGGATTGCTGCGGATCGTGCCATCACCACCCATCTCCAGCCACTCGGGGTGCTCGGTGGCGGTAAGGCGATCCCACTGGCAGGTCGTGTAGACGGGGACGCGTATGCCGCGAGCATGGCACGCCTGGATCTGCTCTCGCAGGAGATCACAGGTGAGGTGCGGGTGGCGCCGCTCCGGGTTCAGCTTGGTGTCATAGTAGATCCAGCCATGATGGCAGCGCGCGAAACAGGTCACAGAGTCTACGCGCGCCCGCTCCAGCGTCGCGGCGAACTCCTCGGGATCGAACTGTGATCCGATACCCGTGATGTCCTCGCTGGTGTGGAAATCGAGGTGAATCTGACGGAAGCGGAGCCCGGTCTCGTTCATGAGCATCCTCTGTATCGGTCTCGAGAGCCGTCGCTTCACTGCCGCCGGCTCGACCGAGGGTCAGACGGAACGGCCTGTTCGAGGGCGACGTCCGTCTCACCTCTGACAGCACTCCTATCACGGGGAAGTGGTCGCAGATGACGGGACTGCGAATGGCCGCCGGAGCGATCCCCGGGGCCTGACGGATCTCCACTGATCGCCCCCGTTGGAAGGGTGCAGACGCCCACTATCACCCGCGCTGGGCGCAGAACTCACAGCCAT
>Ga0315273_10010875_pt1 | contig 11626 bp, 14 predicted proteins | sample YL17G02_0_MG_FD_205753 | JGI IMG/M metagenome (GOLD analysis project Ga0315273, IMG submission 205753) | Sediment microbial communities from Yellowstone Lake, YNP, Wyoming, USA - YL17G02_0 | ecosystem: Environmental > Aquatic > Freshwater > Lake > Sediment | place: USA: Wyoming | collected... | reverse complement strand
AAGCTTCATTGACATCATGAAACCCACATGTATTGCATACACAAACACGTATGAATATAATTTTCAAACATGTGGGTTCCATCAGACGATTAAAAATTAAATCATATTCTGATGAAACAAACTTTTATTTTCAGCATGCTGCCTGTCATTTTGCTTTTGTTTTCCATTACAGTTATAGCCCAACCCACAGCCACCGAAGTCGTTAAGAAAGCCGATGAGAAAATGCGCGGGGAAAAATCCAGTGAAAGCACCATGACTATGCAGATTGTCAGGCCATCCTGGACCAGGTCGGTAACCTTCAAATCGTGGACCTTGGGCACCGATTACTCACTGGTATTAATCACAGCTCCTGCAAAAGAAAAGGGGCAGTCTTTTCTAAAACGCAAAAATGAAATGTGGAACTGGAACCCGTCTATTAACCGCATTATCAAACTGCCGCCTTCGATGCTTGCACAAGGCTGGATGGGATCTGACTTTACCAACGACGATATCCTGAATCAGGCTTCCGTTGTAGTAGATTATTTCCATGCATTTTCGGGCGACGAAAAGATTTCAGGCAGCGACTGCTACAAAATTAAACTTACACCTAAAGAAGACGCCCCTGTGGTATGGGCCAAAGTTATCCTCTGGATTTCTAAAATCGACTACCTTCAGCTCAAAGCTGAATATTATGATGAGGATGAATACCTGGTAAAAACGGAGTCGGCTTCGGAAATAAAGTCCATGGATGGAAGGGTCATTGCCACCCGGTTTGAACTAATCCCTGCTGAAAAAGCCGGGAATCGGACCATTGTGACAATGGATGCCATTAAGTTCAATGTGACCCTGGCAGAAAGTTTCTTTTCTCAACAGAACCTTCAGAAAGTCAGATAAAAAGCAGCTTTTTATGGTAAAGGATATAGCAATTGCCTGGAGAAATTTATGGCGAAACCGCAAGCGGACATTCATTACTATATCAGCGGTTGTGCTGGCTGTTCTACTCTCCATTTTCATGAGTTCAATGCAGGAGGGTACCTATTCGCGTATGATTGATAACATGGTTAAATTTTATACAGGATATATACAGATTCACCATCCCGACTACTGGGAGTCAAAATCAATCAACGACACCTTTGCGCCAGATACCACGCTTAACAAAGCCATTCATACTAACAAGGGAATTACCCTGGCTGTTCCCAGGCTTGAATCATTCGCCCTGATTTCATCGGGAGAGAATACCAAGGGTTGTGCCCTGATCGGCATTGATCCTGATAAAGAGGACAGCCTTACCGGATTGTCCCAATGGCTATATAGGGGTAATTACCTTTCTGCAGGCGACAGCGGAATAATACTGGCGGTGAACATTGCCAAAAATCTGGGGGTCGATGTGGGGGATACCCTTATACTTATCAGCCAGGGCTACCAGGGCAGCAGCGCTTCTGCATTAATGCCGGTTCGCGGAATGCTGAAGTTTCCCTCCCCTCAACTTAACGGTTTTGCAGCCTATATCGATCTGGATCGCGCTCATGAGTTTTTCAACGCCACGGGCCGGGTAACCTCCCTGGTGTTGCTGGTAAAAGATTATCGCCAGGTTGCCAAAACAGCACAAAAACTCAGGCAGCTACTAGAACCCGCCTATGGTGTAAAAACCTGGGATGAAATGCAACCCGATCTGGTAAAGATGATTGAAGGCGACAGGGCGGGGGCTGTCATCATGAAGGGTATTCTATATATGGTGGTAGGTTTTGGTATTCTCGGAACCATTATCATGATGATGGCGGAACGGAAAAAGGAAATGGGCGTTATGATTGCCATAGGAATGCAAAAATACAGGCTGCAGCGCATACTTTGTTTTGAATCGCTTTTTATTGGCATGCTTGGTGTGGCTATTGGCGTACTGTTGAGCATCCCGGTTGTATTAACTATGGTCAGCCATCCCATTCCACTGCCGGGCGAAATGGCCAAAGTTTATGAAGTGTTTGGCATTGAAGCGGTTATGTATTTCAGTATGACACCAAAAGTATTCATAAACCAGGCTATTACAATCTTTGTATTATCCCTGATGATTGCTGTATATCCCTTGTTATCCGTCAGGAGTATGCAGGTCATCAAAGCTTTGAGAGGTCAGTAACGTAAACAAAAACCTTATGATCTGGGCAATTTCCTGGAGAAATATCTGGCGCAACAAGTTAAGAAGTGCCATAATTATTACCGCTATTGCCATCGGTATTTTTGCCGGTGTATTTACCTGGGCATTCTACCGCGGAATGGTAGCACAACGCGTTCAATCCGCCATTATTACGGAGTCATCCCATATACAAATCCACCATAAAAATTTCCTCGTCGATCCCGATCAGAAGTTCTTCATCAGGGGGATCGATAGTATTGCAGCAATTATCGATACCTTGCAGGGGGTGAAAGCAGTTACGCAACGCTTGCTGGTGAGCGCCATGATATCATCGGCCGAAACAGGTGCAGGGGTTAGAATTGTCGGCATCACGCCTGAACGCGAAAGGAAGGTTACCAATACCTACCGTAAAATCACACAAGGATCCTATTTCGAAAGCAACAGGAAAACACCAATTGTAATCGGTGAAAAACTGGCTGAAAAACTATCGGTAAAGCTTCGTTCCAGGGTTGTGCTTACCCTGCAAACCATTAACGGAACGCTAACTTCGGGTTTGTTCAGGGTAGAGGGGATTTATAAGACATCTAACTCGGCCTATGATGAACTGAATGTATTCGTCAGGAACGATGATATCAGCAGCCTGATTAACCTCGATGATCGTTCAGGCCATGAATTGGCCATATTACTAGACAATAATGAACAGCTCGAACAGATTGCCGGTATTATCAGGCAGGATTTTCCGGATACCGACACCAAAACCTGGAAGGAAATTATGCCCGAAGTGAGCCTGGTGGAGGAAAGCATGGATATTTCCATGTATGTTTTTCTGGGGATCATACTCCTGGCGCTTATTTTCGGTATCGTAAATACTATGTTAATGGCCGTACTGGAGCGGGTTAAGGAATTGGGCATGCTGATGGCCGTTGGCATGAGCAAAGTCCGTGTATTTCTTATGATCCTGCTGGAAACGGTCTTTTTATCCCTTACCGGCGGTATAATCGGGATTATAACAGGATATATTGTTACTGTTATATTCAACCGCAAGGGCATTGATCTTAGCATGTTTGCCGAAGCCTATGAAAAAGTAGGTTATGAATCTGTGATTTATCCGGTACCCAACTTGGATATTGACCTGAAGGTTACCCTGATGGTGCTGATAACCGGTATTTTGGCAGCCCTTTATCCGGCGTGGAAGGCCATTCAGCTTAAACCAGCCGAAGCTTTGCATATGGATATTTAATTTACAACAGCATGAATCATGAAAGTCATTGAAATTAAGAACCTGGTTAAGGAATATGCTGACGCTGAAGTTCAGGTAAAGGCTGTCAATGGCATTGACCTTATTATTGAGGAAGGCGAGTTTACTGCCATTGTGGGACCTTCGGGATCAGGTAAAACAACGCTTCTCAATTTATTGGGGGGACTCGATAAGCCTACCAGCGGGGAAGTTTATATAAACGGCACCTGCATCAATGAATTAAGCGCCAGCCACCTTATTGATTTCAGGCTGAATAATATCGGATTTGTTTTTCAGGCCTATAACCTGATACCGGTGCTCACAGCCAGGGAGAACATTGAGTTTATCATGGAATTGCAGGGGAAGTCCAGGGCGGAAAGGCGAAAAAGATCAGCCGAATTACTCGAGGCCGTTGGGTTGATCGATAGGATCAACAGCCGGCCATCAAAGCTTTCGGGAGGCCAACAGCAAAGAGTTGCAGTAGCAAGGGCCCTGGCTTCAAAACCAAGGTTCATTCTGGCTGATGAACCAACCGCAAACCTCGATTCGGTCTCCACCCAAAACCTGCTTGATATCATGGAATTACTCAATCATGAAGAGAAGATCACTTTCATATTTTCAACCCATGATGCCAGGGTTGTGCGGAAGGCACATCGGGTTATCACGCTGGAGGACGGGAAGATTAAGAGTGATGAGTAATGAGGGATGAGTAAAGGACTGTTCATTATATTATTTCTGGTCAGTAGTTTTCTAGCCTGTGTCAGTGCACAGGATACTATTGCCAAAAAACTCACCCTCAACGGGTATCTGTCATTTATGGAATCGGCAATGGGTATGAACATGCCAGCCAATAGGCTGCTTTGGGAAAGCCTGCTGCACAACCGGTTGAATTTTAAATATTACCCTTCCAATGCCTGGTCGTTTTCACTGCAGATCAGGAACCGCCTTATCACAGGTGACCTCTTAAAGATGGATGATGGGGAGGCCTATAAAAGCATGCTGGCAAAAGACGTGGGCGTGGTTGATATGTCCTGGAATCCATTATCAGGCAATGCATACGTTTTAAATACTTCCGTTGACCGGTTATATATGAAGTTCGCACTGAAAAACCTCGAAATCACTGCCGGAAGGCAACGGATCAACTGGGGACAAACTTATGTCTGGAATCCCAATGATTGGTTCAACAACTATTCTTTCTTTGATGTGGATTATGTGGAAAGGCCTGGAAGTGATGCAGTCAGGATTCAGTATTTTACCGGTGCTGTTTCCAGCCTGGAGATGGTAGTAAAACTCGACAGTGCCTATAATTTCACGATTGCAGGAATGTTCAAAACGAATGTTAAAGCGTTTGATCTGCAGTTCCTCGGGGGTTTACTCACACAAGAGGATCTGGCATTGGGATTCGGTTGGGCTGGCGGATTCGGCCAAATCGGCTTCCGGGGAGAAATGAGCTATTTACATCCGACGACCCATATGGATGATACAACGGGGTTGTTCTTTCTTTCCATGGCTCTTGATTATACCTTTGCCAATTCGCTGATGATCCAGGCAGAGGGCTTTTATAACCAGCTACGCCGCGGATCTCAGGAGAAGGGCTTCATGGAGTTTTATGCAAAGCCATTGTCGGTGAAAGAGCTGTCCTTTACCGAGCTTAATTTCTTTGCCCAGGTCAGCTATCCCTTTACTCCTTTATTCAGTGGATCGTTTGCTGCCCTGTATTTCCCTGAGGTAAAAGGATACTACCTGGGTCCGGCCCTTAACTGTTCGTTGGGGAATAACCTTGAGCTTTCGCTGTTTGGGCAGTATTTCAGCGGCAGGTTCCCGAACAATTATGGGGTAATCGACAAACAGTCTTTCACGATGGGATTTGCAAGGGTAAAGTATAGCTTTTAGGCTTTAGGTTATACGCGAATACCGAATACCGAATACTGAATACTGCCGCTGCCGCTGCCACTGTCCCTATTTCTTCTGTGCTTCAGCACCTCCTACGATTTCGAGTATTTCACTCGTAATGGCAGCCTGGCGGGCTTTGTTGTAGGTAAGTTCAAGATCTCTGATGAGTTCGGTGGCATTGTCGGTAGCTTTGTGCATAGCGGTCATACGCGCGCCATGTTCAGAGGCATTTGACTCGAGTAATGCCCTGAAAAACTGAACCTTCAGGGCGTAGGGGATCATTTCATCAAGAATGGCCGTATCGGAGGGTTCCAGAATAAAGTCGGTAGGGGATTCAAACTTATCTTCGGTTTCCGAATCCGGCAATATGGGCAGGAAAAACTCTTCGGATATTTCCTGCACGGCAGCATTTCGAAACTGGTTGTACAGGAGTAGAATTATGCCGTATTTTTCCTGCAGGAATTCCTGCATTAACTGGTTGGAAAGTTGCGAGGACTGGTCAAAGTTAAGCTTATCAAACAAATGATGGTATGTGGAAGTGATCTTATAATTCTTTGATTTCAGCTGATCGGCGCCTTTCTTTCCAACGGCTATTATATCAAGTTTTCCGGCCTGGTATGCTTCGTAATATTGCCCGTGGATACATTGTATTGCCCTTTTCACAATAGTTGAATTAAAGGCTCCGCAAAGGCCCCTGTTTGAGGTAATAATAACGATGAGAACCCGACCGGCATCTGTAGAACGGCCGAAAACGTTTTCGTGGCCTTCGTCGATATCATTGCTTACGCGTTTCAATATATCATGCAGTTTTATATAAAACGGTCTGAGCTGAAGAATCGACTCCTGTGCTTTTCGTAGTTTAGCGGCAGAAACCATTTTCATGGCACTGGTGATCTGCCGGGTCGATTTCACCGAATTCAGGCGAATGCGTATTTCTTTCAGGTTAGCCATAGACTATTACACAAAAAACAAAAACATCAAAAGTTATTACATTCGTTCCACGATTTCTTTAGCGATATCGGTGAGATGCTTCTCCGTTTCTTCGTTAAGTTTACCTTCCTTCAATGTATTCAGTATGTTCTTATGCTTAAGTTCGAGAAGATTCAGGAATTCTTCCTCAAATTCCCTGATTTTCTCTACGGGAACATTTGAGAGCAAGCCGCGTGTACCGCAAAAGATAATGGCGATTTGCTTTTCAACGGGAGTGGGACTGTGCAAAGGCTGTTTTAGGATTTCCACATTCTTGGCTCCCTTGTCGAGTACGGCCAAAGTAGCAGCATCGAGGTCGGAACCGAATTTTGAAAAGGCTTCCAGTTCACGATATTGAGCCTGGTCAAGTTTCAGGGTACCTGCAACACGCTTCATTGATTTGATTTGAGCGGCTCCACCCACACGCGATACGGAAATACCAACATTGATGGCCGGCCGGATACCCGAGTTGAAGAGGTTGGTTTCAAGGAAAATCTGTCCGTCGGTGATTGAAATTACATTGGTGGGTATATAAGCTGATACATCACCTGCCTGGGTTTCAATAATAGGAAGAGCTGTGAGTGATCCTCCTCCCTTAACTATAGGTTTTAAGGTATCAGGGAGATCATTCATCTGGGCTGCGATTTCATCGTTGTTAATTACCTTGGCAGCACGTTCGAGTAACCTGGAATGTAAATAAAAGACATCCCCGGGATAAGCTTCACGTCCGGGGGGACGACGCAGCAGCAACGACACTTCACGGTAAGAAACGGCCTGTTTCGAAAGATCGTCATAGATGATCAGTGCAGCACGGCCGGTATCTCTGAAATATTCGCCAATAGCACAACCGGCGAACGGTGCATAAAACTGTAAAGCAGCCGGATCGGAAGCAGTGGCAGCTAAAATGACAGTATACGGCATAGCGCCATAGGATTCCAACGTTTTGGCGATATTGGCCACTGTTGATCCCTTTTGTCCGATTGCTACATAAATACAAAAAACAGGTTCGCCCCTGTCGTAAAATTCTTTCTGATTGATAATGGTATCGAGGGCGATGGATGACTTGCCGGTTTGGCGGTCACCGATGATGAGCTCACGTTGGCCACGTCCGATGGGGATCATAGCATCAATGGCCTTAATACCTGTTTGAAGCGGTTCATTTACCGGGCGCCGGAAAATAACACCGGGTGCTTTGCGTTCGAAGGGCATTTCGTAAGTTTTACCGACAATGGGACCTTTACCGTCGATAGGTTCGCCCAGGGTATTAATAATACGGCCGAGCATGCCTTCGCTCACGTTGATAGAGGCAATTCTGCCGGTGCGTTTCACCGTATCACCCTCCTTAATTTTGTCGGATGCCCCCAATAAAACAGCTCCAACATTATCTTCTTCAAGGTTTAACACAATTCCGCGAACCCCGCTGTCGAATTCTATTAACTCATTCGAACATACATTTGACATGCCATAGATCCTGGCTATGCCATCGCCCACCTGCAATACTGTTCCGATCTCATCAAGCTGGGCCCTGGTATCAATTCCCTGTAGTTGTTGTTTTAAAATCTTTGATACTTCTGATGGTTTAAGCGCCGACATTTTATCTTATTTATTAATTATTATCAGGAATGGGAATTCATTAATGCTGTTTTAATACGTGATAATTTACTGGCGATGCTGGCATCAACCTGCTGATCGCCCACACGGAGAATGAAACCGCCAATCAGCTTATCATCCACTGTTTCGTGCAGCACAACCTTTGTATTGAATTTTCGGGTGATATATTGTAAAACCGATTGCCGTAAGGTTTCATCAAGCGGAGTTGCCGTAACCAGTTCAGCGGATTGTATACCCTGTTCTTTTTTGAGTAATCCGAGAAAATATCTTGAAATACCGGCCAGGTATTCTTCCCTTCGCCGTTCCAGCACCAGGTTGATGAATGAAGAGGTGAGCGGACCGAATGAACTCCGGAAAGATTCTTCAAAAAGCTTGATTTTTTCACTTACCTTAATAACCGGGCTTTGAATCACAAACTTAAGCTCGGGAATCTCTTGTATGCACTGATAAAGAAATTCCATATCCTTTTTCAGTACGTCAAAGGAATTGTCTTCTTTGGCCAATGCAAATAGTGCCTTTGCGTAGCGAACCGTTATTTTGCTTTCGTTCATCGGTTAAGAATCATGCCAGGGTCAATTGAATTTAAGATCATTCAATGATTTCTCAATGAGTTCATCTTGTTTGCCCGAACCGGAAAGTTCCTTTACCAGGATCTTCTCCGAAATGGCAACGGAAAGTTCAGCAACCTGCTTTTTAATGTCTTGAATTGCAGCAACCCTCTCATTTCTAATGGCTTCCCTGGCTTCGATAATCAGCTTATGACCCTCCTTTTTTGACTGTTCACGGGCTTCATTCATAACGGTATCTTTGAACTCACGGGCTTCCTGGATGATTTTCTCCCTTTCTGCTTTTGCTTCGGCCAATAATCTTTCGCTTTGGGTATGCAGTTGTGATACATCACGTTTTGCGGCTTCGGCAGCTTGCAACGCTTGAGCTATAGAGTTATCACGCTCTTTCAGTCCTTTCAGCAAGGGTTTCCAGGCGAATTTGGCAAGGATGAAGAAGACCAGTGAAAATCCAATAAAAGCCCAGAATATTGTTCCAACTTCGGGAATTAGCAGATCCATATCGTATGTTTTATTGTTTCGTTAAAAACCGGGATCTGCACCAATCGTGCGGACCCCGGGTTATAAATTCTACATTTGTAATACCACGGCCAGCAAACAAATAATTACGGCAAAAAGGCAGACACTTTCAACAAGTGCAGCAGCAATAATCATGTTGGCGCGGATATCGCCCGATGCCTCGGGTTGACGTGCAATGGCTTCCATGGCACTGCCACCGATGCGGCCAATACCAAAACCGGCACCCAATGCTGCAAATCCAGCGCCAATTGCACCGCCCATTTTGGCTAAACCGGCTCCAATTGTAGCTTCTAAAATAATAGGTAACATAATGAATGTATTAAATTAATAAATAAAGCTTCATGCATGTTCTTTGTGGTGCTCTTCAATGGCCAGACCAAAGTATATCGCTGATAGAAAAGTAAATACAAATGCCTGGATAAAAGCAACCAGCAATTCAATAAAAGTTATAAAAACGTTAAACGCAATAGATACAAAAGAAACCCCGTAAGCCAACCCGGCGGACATTTCCGAAAAAATAAAGATCAGACTGATAAAGCCAAGTACGATAATATGTCCTGCGGTAATGTTTGCGAAAAGTCGGATCATCAGCACGAGGGGCTTGGTAAACACGCCAAGAAACTCGACAAAGGGCAGCAGGGGGATGGGAAGCTTTAGCCAAACAGGCACACCCGGTGTGTTAAAAATATGTTTCCAGTAATTCAGGTTACCGCTGAAATTGGTAATGAAAAATGTAAATAAAGCCAATACCATAGTCACCGCAATATTGCCGGTAAGGTTGGCGCCTCCTGGAGGGATGGGGATAAGTCCCAGCATGTTGTTGATCCAGATAAAAAAGAATACGGAAAGCAAATACGGCATATAGCGCTCGTATTTCGGACCGATGGCGGGTTTAATAACTTCGTCACGAAGGAAAACAATGATGGGTTCAACAAAGGACTGTAAGCCACTGGGTGCTTTGATAGGATATTTACGGTAAGCCTTACCAACCGAAAGGAAAATCCATAAAATGAGTGCGATACTGAAAAACATGGCAGCCACATTTTTTGTGATCGACAGATCAAGTGGTCTGGTCCCATCCTCATCAAAGATCTTGCCCTTATTTTCTCCGGTGGTTTCTATACGAAAACCTTTATAAGTTGACTGACCATGATCGAACTTGCCAGACATGAAAACCTGAACTCCTTTGCTTTTACTGAAAAGAATAACGGGCAAGGGTATGCTGATATGGTTGTGGCCAACGGTTAAAATGTGCCATTCATGGGCGTCTTTGATGTGATCAAACATAAAATCACCCGGGTTAAAGGCTCCGGTTCCTTCTGCGGGGGTGGCAGTTTCATGCTCAACAGTTGTAACTTCACCCGGGAGTTCCTCCTGTGAAGGCATAGCCGCAAATCCGCCAGGCATTGCAAAAAGCAATACCACAACTGAAAGAGCCTTGCAAATCTTACTAAACATATCCCAAAAATGTAGCTATAAATATAAAAAACTAATTTGATAACTGATTTGGCAAAGTGCTATTTTCTTTTTTCCGTTTCAGCAGGGTAAGCATCACGAATAAATCATAAGTGGTATAGGCGACATAGGCCAATGAGAGTGTAACAGCAAAAGGGATCGCCGACTTTGGTGAAGTTACTATGTAGGTAACTATAAGAATCAGGTAGATTATTAGTTTACCCCCGGTGGTAACCATGAAACCACGGATAAAATGAGCAGGAGATTTTTTAAGCGACCTGTGGAAAAACACAAAAAAAGCAGCATTTACCGATAAGAAAAAGAGGATAAGCACAGGGAAAAACCAAAAATACCAGGTTGAGAAAACAGTTTTAAATAAAACCATGCCGATAACAAAAATAGCCAGTGAAAGTATAACTAATCCGTAAATCGTTTTCTTAAGCCCTGTTTCCATTTTTGTTTTATTTCTCCCTTATTAAGTCCCGTATCCCATAATAAATCGCAAGTCCCGTAGCCAGTAACGAAAGCAAAACCGTAAAAACGGGGAATTTCAGTGCAAGCCAGTGATCAAGCTTTATGCCGCCGAATACGCCAATAAGGAGTATGGCGATCATTTGAAAAGCCAGGTTTGAGTATTTGGCGTAATCACTTAAGCTTTTTACTGTCTTCTCCGGGTTTTTCTGTTTCTTTTCCTGCATAGGACTGGGAGGTTTCGGCAACCATACTGCAATTACCACTGAATTTTGCGCCAGGTTCAATGGCCAGCCTGCGGGTTACAATATCGCCGGTAAGTGAAGAAGTAGCTTTCAGGGTGAGCAATTCCAAAACCGAAATTTTCCCTTCCACTTTTCCTTCGAGTACTGAATTCTTACAGCTGATCTCGCCCTTAACAGATCCGGTTTCCCCAATAACCACTTTCCCTTTGGTTTTCAGGTTGCCGATTAATACGCCATCGAAGCGGATATCATTGTTGGTGGATACATCGCCGGTAATTTCGGTGCCTACACCGATCTGGTTGATTACATTGTTTTCAGTTTCAATAATTTTCGACATTAGTCCCTGGTTTAAATATGACAATTTGCAGAGACGCATTGCAATGCGTATCTACGATGACATCAAAGATAAGCATTACCCTAAAATAATGCCTATAATTATTGCGGTTTTAATTAAAAAACATAGAGACCCCGCCTTTATTTCGGCGGGGTCTCTACATTAACGGAATCATTGTGTTTTTATTTTGGATCATAGGCCCACTTCACATAAATTGAG
>Ga0315273_10010874_pt1 | contig 11626 bp, 8 predicted proteins | sample YL17G02_0_MG_FD_205753 | JGI IMG/M metagenome (GOLD analysis project Ga0315273, IMG submission 205753) | Sediment microbial communities from Yellowstone Lake, YNP, Wyoming, USA - YL17G02_0 | ecosystem: Environmental > Aquatic > Freshwater > Lake > Sediment | place: USA: Wyoming | collected... | reverse complement strand
GCTTGGCCCAGACGGGATGCTGCAGGAAACTTTCCCCGATATTCCCGACCATTTCCAGGAAGCGTTCCACGTCCACCGCGAACGACAGCACATCGGCTTCCTCGGTGATACGGGCGCTGGGGTCGAACAGGCCCAGAACCGCGCGGTGGGTGCCGCGGGCGGCCTCCAGGCGCGGAAAGCCCACAATGCCGCCGCAGCCGGAGGTAAAGGGGGCGATGACCCCCTCGACCCCTCGGTCGTAGCAGGCCAGAAAATGCAGACCCGCAATTGAATCGGGCCGGGCGAAAAAGAATACCACTTCCGGCCGGGAATCGTCTCCGTACATATCAAGCCGCTGAAAAACCAGCCACTGATCCGACGCGGCCGGGGGAGGGTAATCTCTCCATGCGCCGCGGACGAGTTCGGGCGACTTCAGGTAATGCTCGCCTTCCATCCGCCCGGGGATTCCCGTGGAAACATATTCGGCTTGTCCTTCCGAGGGCCCGTCGGCGAAGCCGCAATACAGGCGTCCGCCAAAGCATCCCGATTGCTCCCGCGACAAGGCGGCGATCTTCCCCTTCTCCACGTTTTTCAGCAGGGCAACGAGGCACCCGCTGCCCGCCGACTTGAAGCCGATCGCCCCTTCGGGCCGCTCGGGCCGATAATGCAGGCCCATGGGACGACGGTGCAAGGCAAGATTTTCAACGAGAAGCCGGGCCATTGAACTCCAGTCGGGCATTATGGCTCTCCTTCAGACAAAAATCCTCTTTCCCGGCCGCCGGATGCGGCGCCGCCGCGGCTTCACCCCTGGCCGGCCGATTTCTTCAGAATCGCCGAGACCTTCTCCCGCAGGACGTCGAGGTCCACGGGCTTTTCGAGGAAGGCGGTGACGGGCATCCAAACGTCGTCGATGTCCGAGGAGCTGAACCCCAGCGGGAACTTGACATTGATGGCGGTCAACATCAGGATGGGCACCCCGCGCAGCGCGCTGTCGCCGTGCATCGTTTGGGCCAGGGTAAAGCCTTCCGAACTGTTCTCGGGAAACATCACGTCCAGAATCGCGAGATCCGGCGGATCTTTCCTCATTGCGTCCAGAGCTTTGCCCGGGCTCTCCTCGGCCACCACCTTGTGCCCATCCACGCCCAGGACCTTCGCCACGGCTTCGGCCAGGTCCAAGTCGTCGTCAACCAACATGATCTTAGCCATGAGTTGTCTCCAGTCTCAAAGACTCTCCATTATTCACCGGAGGCAGTTCAACCGTGAACCGCGTCCCTTTGCCCTGCGTGCTCTCCACGACCATGTGAAGGCGATGGGTCTGCACCACCTGCTTGACGATGGCCAGGCCCAGGCCCGTGGAACTGCGATTGTGCCGGACCGCTTCCTCGGTGCGGTAGTAATCGTTAAAGATATTCGGAAGTTTTTCAGGGGGAATCCCGATCCCCTCGTCGGCGACGCTCACCCTGGGGCGGCCGTCCGTGGCGAGCCGACACTCGATGCGGACACGACCGCCTTCATTGGAGTAATTCACCGCGTTGGACAGCAGGTTGAGAAAAACCATCTTGAAATGGTCCTCAACGAAGAAGGTTTCGACCGGCTGAAGGTCGGACTCCAGCACGATCCCCCTCTGGAGCGCGGCGGGCTCGACCTGGCCCAGGCAATCCCTGAGCAGCGCCGCGACATCCAGTCGAGCGGACTGGGGCATCTGCTGCGCTTCGGAGCGCAGATTGGCGAGTTGGAGCATGTCCTGTATCTGGGCCGTCAGGCTCCGGCATCGCTCCGAAATGCGCGTCAGAACCTCCAGCGCCTCCTTCGGGAGCGTTCCACAGTAGCCCTTGAGCAGAAGCTGCACGTTAGTGTGGATGGCGGAAAAAGGGGACTTCAGCTCGTGCGTGGTGTGGAGCATGTGCCGGGTCCGCTCCTTCTGGGCCTCGATCAGCCGGATGTTGGTCTCCATGAGCTGCATGTCCCTGCGGCGAACCATGATCGAAAGATGGCTGGTCAGATACCATACGGCAAGAAGAATCGCCCACAAGGAAAAGAGATTCAACATGATTTGCCCGGGGGCTGAGGGACCCGTGCGAATGGTTGTCACAAAAATCCCGCCACGACCCATAAATCCCAGTCCCTCGACCAGGATACACCCCAGAAACAGCAGGCACGAGGTGGCCACAACGATCAGACTTTGCCGAGGGATGAAGAAGATGCAGGCCAGGACAACATGCAGCAGGTAAACGAAGGCGATGTGGGTTTCCATGCTGCCGACGAAATGAACCACCACGGTCAGGACCACCAGGTCCATTATGATCTGGCTCCAGAGATTGGTGTAAATGTCAAAGCGCGCGGGCAGCGCTTCCAAACCCCGGATGTAAAACAGGAACAAAATGTTGCCAAAGACCAGCGCGGCCGCCGTAACGAAAGGCCACATTGCGCGGCTTTTCACGCCCAGAAAATCCGGCAATCCATCGAGGAAGGTAAACAGGCCAAATCCAAAGAGCAAGCCGACGGCAATCCACCGCAATCGGCAAACCCACAGGGCGTTCTGAGCCAAAAGAACGTTGGGAAGGGGCGCGTAACGGCCATCCTGAGGGGCCCGGGGGATGATCCGCTCCTCCTTTGGCAGCGGCACATCGTAAACGGCCGGGCCGATTGTTTCGCCTGAACTCATCAGAAATAGTCCATCGCAAAGGACAGCGTTTTTGTCTCGGACTTTTTTGCCGGCGCTTTGTTCAAGAGGGGCTACATCCTTGAGCGCCGCGCAGCCCTTGCAGACCTCCTTGGATTTCTCTTGCGTGGATATGCCGAGGCGCCGATCATATTTTTCGCCCCCCGGCTGCGGACGTCGAGTCCTTACGCCGGCGGGTCAGAAGGGACCGCCCAAAAGGCGTGAAACCAGCCTTTCGCACAGAACCACGATATCCTCGATGCAAAAGAACGATTTGATGTTCGGAGGCAAAAGAATATTCGCGTAAGGCGGAAACTCTTCGTCTCCGGCGTGCCAGGCCAGGCGCAGGCGAACCCGGGGGAACACCTGAAACTCGAATCCCAGATCGCCTAAAGACGCCTCCTTGCCCCCGAGGCTCTGTCCCGCGTTGAGCAGCGCCTGCTTGTACAACCCCACCGTGCGGCACAAACGGTCGGTCGCCCGCATGCGCAACACCGGGGCGTAGGCGCGGCCCTCCGGCAAATCGGCGAAGGTCACCGTGGGGGTCTGCTCCAGCGGGCGCTCGGTCAGCCCGAGGTAATGCAGAGTTAATATCTGCCACCAGGCGCCGCAGCGCCGCCCATCTGAATTATACACCAAACCGTCGGTAAAATCCGCAATCAAAAGTTCGTTCAGCACCGAAAGCGTCCATCGGTTCTGGATAGGACGGGCGCCCAGCCATATCAATTGCTCCGTGAAATTGTTGCGCACGGCCTCCAATGCCTTCTGCGCGGCGACCTTAAAATTGCTCTGCTGAGGCAGTACGGGAGCGGCGGGCCTGTTTTCATGAATGCTCATTCCCCTTTTTCTCCTTCCCTCGGTCCTTCAAGAGTTCCTTGATCCGCCCGGCAATCGCATTCCCCTTATTCCGAGCCAAACGGAGCTCCAGCACGCGAGCGTCAATCACCTTGCCAAAACAGCGGTCCGCGGCGGGACACCATTCGGCACATCGAGGCAAAGATTCACGGAAGAGCAGTTGCCCGCATCGGCACCGCCGCTTGGGCTCGTCGGTAAAGAACTCAACCTGCCGGCCGCAATTCGAACAACTGACAAGCACGCTGTCCAGATTTCGCGGTTCACGGCTGCCCGGACACTTATCCACCGTTGGCCACCCTCGCGCAACGCGCGGCTTCAAGATAAGAATCGCAGTAAATCATCTTCTCCAGCAGCAGTTCGACGGTAATGGCCGTGTCCATCAGCTCGGTATCGAAGGGGTCCATGATGGCGGCATCCAGACCGTGGGCCATCGCCATCGCCAGGTACGTCCGATTGATGAGGCCGCGGTTATTGCACCGCTGGGACACGTTGGACAGGCCGAGGACCAGGTGCGGGGCCGGGTCGGCAAAGGCGCGAATCTGCGAGATCGCGGCCATGCAGTGACCGGGATTTTGCGGGGCCACGTTGACCGGAAGAATCACGGGATCGATGAAAAGCCGATCCATCTTCATCCCCGCCTCCATCGCCAGCGCGATAAGCTGGACTCCCAGCTCCACCCGCTTCTCGATGGTGCCCGGCACGCCGTCGGCGTCTATCGTAAGGCCGATCAGGCCGGCGTCGTTGTCGCGGGCCAGCTCAATGTATTTCATGGCGGCCTCGGGGTCGGCCTTGCTCGAATTGATGATTTTTTCGCCCGGGACCCTGGGGATCACGTCCGACATCAGCTCCCACTTGGCGGTGTCGATCGCCACCGGGGCATCGGTGACGGCGCGAATCGTCTCCACCAGCCAAAGCATGGCCTCTGTGCTGTCCCGGACGGAGGGCCCGACGTTAACGTCCAGCGCGGAGGCGCCGGCGCCGATCTGCCGCCTGGCAAGGTCCTGGATGACCTCGGCCTTGTGACCCCGTATGGCCCGTTTCACGTCCTCGAACATCCCGTTGATACGCTCGCCAATCACGAACATACTCATTGCCTCCTCAGATTGCCCTCGCGGGCATCAAACGCTCGATTCCCCGTTTCACCTGCTGGATGGCTTGCGGATGCCTCATCACCAGCAGATCGGCCCCGCTTTGCAGAAGAATCATGGCCGTGGCGGATTCCCACATGACGCCCCACTTGGCCAGATCCTTGTCGCTTTGGGGCGCGAAGGGAGGCGCCTTGGCCTCCTTGGCGCGCCAGGCCTCGAAGCCGACGTCGCAGATCACCGGCTGACACAGCATCTTGTCGCCCCGGAGCCCCGCAAGGCGGCTGCGTTCCTGGATGCTGTAGATGTACTCGATCCCGTATCCGAGCGCACCGGTGGTCGGAAAGACCACCATGTCTTCGAGCGGGAACCCGGCGTCCGAGCACAGGATATTCACCTGTTTGGCAATGTTGATGTCGCAGGGGCTCAAACAGATCAGCTTGTGCTTGTCGGCCAGACAGACGGCCACCACCGTGCGGTAATTCTTCTCGCGGGCGGTGCCCACCAGGCACCGTTCCCCCCGGGCGGCGGCCGAGGCCGCGGGCAGGACCTGGTTATCCTTTTCGTCCACGTCGCAGCCCCAGATGATCAGCGGCACATCCACGGCGCCCAGGACCTCCCTGACCGTCGCGGCGCACTGCTCGGGCGAACGGTTGCCCGAGTCGGGATGAGCGGCCATCAGGCGCAGGCAGATCAGCTCGGCCCCGAACTCGACGGCGCGCTTCGCCCAGGCGGCGGGACTGGACATAACGTCGCCATAGTGCTCCTGGAGCGCATCGGGCCAGGACTCCGCGCCCGCGTCCCATATTTCGACGGCGATGGCGGGCCGCCTGGCGGCGGTCCCCTCAAACGACATGAAGGGCAGGGCGTCGGCGCCGCCGATGGCGACCGAGCGGCCTCTCGTGCCCCCCTCATCCTTCGTCGCCCCAATGACAACCGTGTTGATCTTGCCGGACCATTTTTCCTTTAAGTCTGGCACGCTCATGATATGGGCTCCTTGCGTTCAGTTTTCGAGATGAGCTCCCGCGCGCTTTCCAGGCAAAGACTTACAAGCTCTTCCACCGCCTCTTTCGCCGGTCCCCCCGCCTCGTCGTCCAGCGGCTCCCCCGCGGCGCATCGGCGGTACAAGTCCGGGTCGAAAGGCACGCGCACCACCTGCCCCGTCTCGGGCAGCTTCAGGCGCTCGGCCGAAGAGCCCCCCTCGCCGGCCAGACCCACCTTGTTCAGCACAAGGATGCGCCGGTGGACCCGAATGGGAAGGGAATCGGCCAGTTCCATAATGCGCCGGATCGTCATCACCCCGACGGGGGTGGCCTCGGCGACGAGGACGAGCGTCTCGATGTCCTCCATGGTCAGGCGAGAAAGGTATTCCATCCCGGCCTCGCAGTCCACAACGACGGCGGAGTAGTTGCGGGGAAGCTCCTTGAGGTAACGGCGCAGCAGGCCGTTGACGTAGCAATAGCACTTGGGGCCCTCGGGCCGGCCCATGGTCAGCAGGTCGAACCCCTCGCCCTCGCTGACGAGTTCGGCCATCCACTGGTCGAGCAGGCGCTGCTTGGGGATTTCACTGACGGTCTGAGCGGCCTCGCCCATCCGGTCGCGCAGGTCGGCGATCATTCCTCCCACCTGCTGGCCCAGCATCAGGCCGAGGGTGGCGTTGGGGTCGGCATCGACGGCCAGGACGGGCCGCCGCCCGATCCTGAGAAGCCGGCGCAACACCATGGCCGCCAGGGTCGTCTTGCCCGATCCCCCCTTGCCGCCGAATACGAAAGTCAGTCCGGCCATGGTTACAACCTTCTTCCTGAACTGAACTGCGCCAGGACGGAGGGGAATAATTCCACGTTTGTGTGCGGGAAGAAACAGGCCGAAACAAACTGTTCCATAAAACTCGGATCGGTGCTGAGCTCGAAGTAGGTGGTACGGGAGGCGATATCAAGGATCTCCTGGTAACACTGCCGTCCGATGGCCGCGAGCTTGGCGCCGGCAAGCGAGGAGTTGCCCACGAACTTGAGCCGCTGCAGCGGGACATCCGGCAGCAGGCCCGTGAAGACGGCGTTACCCAGGTTCAGGAAGTTCCCGAATCCCCCCGCCACCAGGATTTCGGCCAGGTCTTCAAAGGTCAGGTTCAGCGCCTTCAGCAGGACGGAAGCCGCCGCGTAGATCGCCCCCTTGGCCCGCAGGATGTTGTTGATGTCGCTCTGGGAAATGACGATATCCGCTTCGCCTCCGGAAAAGTGGGGGGGAATCACGACGTATTCCAGGTCGCCGTGCGCCCCCTCGCGGACCCTGCCGGGGGCCGCGTTGGGATTGAGCTTTCCCCGCTTATCGACCAGGCCCATCCGGAGCATCTCGGCAAGCAGGTCCACGTAGCCGGTGCCGCATATGCCGACCGGGGAAGCCGAGCCGATGGTGGAATAGTTCAGGACTCGGCTGGCGTCGAGCAGGCGAATATGGTCGATGGCGCCGCGCGTGGCGCGCATGCCGCTGCGGCACTCGGACCCCTCGAAGGCCGGGCCGGCCGAGGCGCTGGCGCAGACCATGAAATCCTTGTTGCCGACCGCGATTTCCCCGTTGGTTCCGATGTCGATCAGCATGCGCACTTGGTCGGACTGGGCCATCCCGGTGGCGAAAATCCCCGCCACGATGTCCGCCCCCACGAATCCGGCCACGCAAGGCAGGCAGTAGAGCAGGCCGCGCGGGTTGATCTTCAGGCCTATTTCCGCCGCGCGGAAGGGCGGGAACCGGTAGGCCGCCCCCGTATACGGGTTCTTGCGGATATTTTCCGCCGGCAACCCCAGCAGCAGGTGCACCATCGTGGTGTTGCCCGCTGCGCAGATCATGGAGATGTCGCCGAGGCTCAGCCGGTGACTCGATGTCACCTCGCGGATCAGCTGGTTCAGATCGTTGACCACGGCCTCGCGCAGGTTGTTTTCGCTTTCGGCGTCGCTGGAGGCGTACATGATCCGACGAATGACGTCGGCCCCGAACTGGGCCTGGGAATTATATTTCGCGGCCTGGCCAAGGGTCTGGCCGTCCTGAAGGTCCACGAGGTCGCAAACCACGGTGGTGGTGCCGATGTCGGCGGCGATGCAGAAGTTGCGCCTGGAGGTGTTGCCCGCCTCGACGTCGATGATCTCCGTCAGGGGTCCCCGGTGTCCGATGACCGCCGTCGCCTTCCAGCCGGATTTTCGCAGAACGTGGGGAAGGCGCCGCAGCACCTTCAGGCCCATCTGGAACTCGTCGCGGCCCAGCGACTTCGCCAGGGCCCCTTCCAGGCGCTGTTGGTCGGAAATGTTGTTTTCCAGGTCCGGCTCGGGAAGCTCGACGTAAATTTTTTCGACCAGCGGCGAAAGGCGCACCCCCCGGCCCGTCATCTTGAGGACCTCGGCCAGGTACGGCACGTCGCCTTCCGCCTGTTTGGGCGTCTCGACCAGACGGGTTTCGGGCGGGACCACCACCACCAGGTTCGACTCCACCTTCGCCAGGCAGGCCAGGATGTAGCCCCGCTGGATCTCCTCGCGCGAGAAGAACTCGACGGAGCCCCCGCTGACCTTTCCCTTGCGGATGATCACGCGGCATCGGCCGCAGACCCCCTCCCCGCCGCAAAGGCCGTTGATGAACACGCCCGCTTTGATCGCGGCGGCCATCAGGTTGCCGCCGGGGGGAACGCTGATCCGGACGTCATCCGGAAGGAACAAAACCTCGTAAAGTTCGGCCATGGTTTTCATCCGCTCGATAACAAGTTCAAAAGACCGGGGCAGGCCAACGGGGCCTTAGAGCCCATCCTTCTTCCAGCTATTCTTGAGGAACGGGCCGATCCCGGAGGCCTCCCGAGGCCCCACGAGGACCTTCCACCCGGAATCCTCGGCCAGGGTGGCCGCAATCACCGCCACGTGGCCCGGCAAAACAAGCTTGTTGTGATTGACCTTTTCGGCCGCGGCGAACTTTTTCAGCGCGGCCGTTATCGTTTCCGAATTGAACTTGTCCGCCGCCCAGGCCGTCAGCACGCTCGTCCCTTCCGTGTCCACGGCGAGAATGCGGCAGGGGATGCGCGAGGATTCCACCTCGCCTTCCACCGAATAATAGCTGAGCGAGAAGTTGGTCGTCACCAGCAGGGGGCTCTCCTGCGTGACTTCCCCCACGTCGTACAGCCCGGGCACCATCTGGACCGGTTTCTGGGGATCGGTGTAAATGTTCTGCCGGGCGGTGAGAATCGGCAGCAGCAGGTGAGGTTCCCAGGCATCCGAGACGACCACCGCGGCGTACTTGCTGACGTGGACGCAGGCGTCCAGGGCCGAGGCGGCCTTGTCCTCGCCGCAGGCCATCGCCAGCACCGGACAACCCAGGGGGCGAAACTTCTTGCCCAACGCGGCCCGGCGGGTCTGGGTGGAAAAGACGAGCGCCTCGCTCAGAGAGACCGCGCCGGCGGAGATGATCACGTCCTTGACCCCCTTGTCGGCCAGCGCCTTGACCCGCTCGGCCACGCTCTCCAGGGAACCCGCGACACACAGCGGCGAGCCGGTCTCCTTGCGGAGAGCGGCCAGGGTTTCCACCGAGGCGTCGCCCGTGCAATACAACAGGGGCCTGCATCCGCTGAAGAGAGCCTTGGCCACGGCCCCCAGGGTCTCGGCCGAATCGCTCATGAGAACCATGGGCACGCCCAGCGCGCCGCGGATGATTTGCGCGGCGGCGCGGAACTTGTCCGGCGACTGCGACTCATTGACCAGCGCGATCATCTCCGGTTTCAGGACCTGTCCGACCCGGGTGAATTGGAGCTTGAGGAACGCCGAGCAGGCCTTCTTTATCTCCTCCTCGCCCGCGGCGTCGGACAGGCGCAGGGCCACCGCGGTCGGGTGATGGAACTTCTCCTCGTGCCGGAACAACACGGTTTCCTGTCCCAGCTCGATGGGATGGGGGTCGGCCCCGAGTTTCACCAGCCGCTGCGGCGGCGCGGAGGCCTCGGAAAGCTCGGCCTGCGCTTCCTTGGAAAGCCGGGGACAATCCTCCAGCTTGGCCTGCCCCGCCGCGACCTTCATGGCAAAGGCCAGGCAGGTCGGGACGCCGCATTCCTTGCAGTTCTCCCTGGGAAGGTTCTTGTAGATGTCCAGGCCCTTTAGTGCCATTTTCTGCCTCCGGTTATTATTGTCAAAACAGCGGCGGCATGCCCAGCGCCGGATGGCCGACCTTTTCCATGAAGGCCAGCAGCTCCTCGGAGGTCGTGGCGACGGTCTCGTCGGCGATCTTGTCCACGAAGCCCTCCAGGTTGAGCTCGGCGCAGCGCTTTTCCAGCCGTTCCCGCATATATTCCTTGAGTTCCCTGGGCATCCACACCAGCCTGGCCAGGCCGCCTTCGGCCCGGATGAACTTGCGGCTGGACAGGTACAGCCGGCCCACGCCGAGGAAACCCGGGGTCTGCGCCCCGCCGCCGACGCTGCCGGCAAGTGTGGAGAAAGGCATGCCGATGGGGGTCTGCCCGGGATACTCGCGGTTGACCACCAGCACCCCGTTGGCCTCGGGGACGATCGCCACGATGCACTCGAAGCATCCGCAGGAGGTCATCGGGTTTTCCATCAGGCTGTAGGCGCTGAAATGCTCCACGGTGCTATTGGAGTGTTCATAGACGAAGCGGTTCAGCCCCTCCCATTCGCCGGCGAGCTCGTTGACGGCCCGGACCTTCTTGACGGGCTGGTTGGGCCCGGTGGGATTGATCTCGAAGGCCGCCTGCCCGTCCAGCCAATTATAGGCGCCGCAAAGCCCGAGGCGCTCGGGCGTGATGATGCACACGTGGTTGGGGGCGAAGGACTGGCACAGCGTGCACGAATAGAAGGTATCCACCGACTCGTCGGTCATGCCGGCGACCCGTTCGTCCCGGCTGTTGTAGATCGGGCGGGCCTTCTCGATCAGGGCCCGGACCTCATCGCCGTCGGTGGTGACGGTGACCGCGGCCTTGTCGACGATTCCCCCGTACTCGTCGTGGAGCTTGGCGTGCAGGATGACGCCCAGGTGCCTGAGGCGAAAACCGGCGCCGAAAGCGGCCTTGCTGATGCGGCACCAGAGCTGATCGCGCTGGCCGGTGTGCATGAAGCCCATGGCCTCGTTCAAGTAGCGATGCATCTGCCGCTCGAGGATGCCCTCGAAGTCCTTTTTCATTTTCCGGCCCGCCACTCGCACGGAGATGCCCATGTCAAGGGCGCCTCCCACCTCCACCGAATCGATGTCCTTGCCGCGGACGGTCACCTCTCCGTCGTTGACGGCCTCCAGATCGGCCATCTCCAGCAGCTCCACCGAGTGCGAATACTTGCCGCCGAACTGCGCGTGCATGTCCTCCTTGCGGACGCGCTCGCCCTCGAAGGCCGGCGCGTAGGCGACCGGAATGTCGATCTTCTCGACCTTGACCTTCACCCCGCGCACCTCGATGCAGGTGTTCACGAGATGATCGTACTGCGTCTGGCGCACCACGGCCTCGTAAGTCGTCACGCCGGTGGGACGGATCTCGGGCGTTGACTCGTGATCGGAGATGACCGGAAATCCCATGTCGATCGCCCCGGCCCCCACGGCGTACCACTCGTCGGGGATTGGCCCAAAGGTGATGCCGAAGGCGAAGATGCGGTTCTTGGTGTATTTCAGGCAACTCTTCCAGTCTCCCCCCTTGTGCCCGCCGAAGGTCAGTGCCCCGCGCATCGCCCAGTCCAGCACGTAGATGGACGATTGGATGTCGCGCCCCACGGGCACGATGTAGGTATCCCATCCCAGCTCAACCCCCTGGGCCACAAGCTGGTCCTTCATGCTCTTGTCGTCGCGGTTGGCCAGCAGGAAGGTCAGGATGCTGCGCTTCTGGAGCTCGCGAACGGTGTGGACGGCGATTTCTTCGCTCGGAGCGGGCCCGAGGATGGCCGCGAAACCCGGCATGCGCCCGTCCACGAGCTGGATGCCCAGCTCGCGCAGGATCGTGTCCGAGATGAATCCGGTGCACCCCTCTTCGATCGGATCGCCGTTGAGGTACCTCAGCGCACAGGTCGTCTCCAGCGACAGCAGCGTGGCGATG
>Ga0315273_10010872_pt1 | contig 11627 bp, 5 predicted proteins | sample YL17G02_0_MG_FD_205753 | JGI IMG/M metagenome (GOLD analysis project Ga0315273, IMG submission 205753) | Sediment microbial communities from Yellowstone Lake, YNP, Wyoming, USA - YL17G02_0 | ecosystem: Environmental > Aquatic > Freshwater > Lake > Sediment | place: USA: Wyoming | collected... | reverse complement strand
CGGGCAGAGGTAGGGCTCCAGGATCTTCTCTTCCAGGGCACGCGCCAGCAGGTTGTTGTCGATGCCGACGATCAGGTCGGCCTGAGGATCGTCCTTCTCGAGGATGGCGCGGCTCAGGACCTGGCCGGCGTCGCCGCAGGAGATCACGGTCACCTTCACCCCGGCCTGCGCTTCGAAGCCGGGGATCACCTTGCCGGCCGGCCCCCACTCCGAGACGAAGGAGTCGTAGGCGTAGATCACCAGGCCCTGCTCCTTCTCGGCCTTGGGGGCCGCGGCGAGCGGCGCCGCCAGGCCGGCTGAGAGAGCGAGGAGCGCAACGATTTGTCGGGTCATAGGCCACCTCCCGGTAGGACACGGGCGATTTCAGTGGTAAGGTGGTTCGTCCTCAGGATCCCTGCGCTGGCATTATCCAGATCAGGTTCAACGGGTATGCTCTCAGGCTCCTTCAGGCGGCGCTCCGGGCGGGGCGCCGCAGGAACCACCCCACTAAAGCTCAATCTACCGCCGCGTGGTGCGGGGAGTCAAGGCACATTGCCGACAGAGCGCGGCAACCTCCGCACCGAAAGGGGGAGCAATCATGAAGCGACTTCTGGGCGTACACCTGGGCAATCAGCTTTGCCGAAGTAGAGCGGCTTTATTTGTCGGAAACAGAATAGGCTGATATGCTTTATAGCAGAGTTGCACGGCTTGAGAAGCATGCAGATGCTCGGTCTTCCACCCCGGAGGAGCGAGCCGGATCCCATGCAGCTTGTCCGGCCATTTGCCCCACGCTGCCCTCGATGAGGGCAACGACCTGCGCTCACTTGCGCGTTCGCGGTAAATTGCCAAGCCGTACTGACCCACGGGTTACTCCATCTGTGCTGACCATCTCCTCATGAAGGCTCCTTGTCTTTACCTCAACTGCATGCCGTCCTTGATGCCCTTCAAGAGGGCATTCGCCTTTTGGGCGGCTTCCGCTGATGGCCTGGTCTCTCCGTCGCCCATCTCGACGCGAACCTGGAAGCGGATGGGCGTGTTGGACTTGCTCTTGATCTCCAGCAACTTGGGTATGATGTCGCCCAAGTCTTGAACCTGCGCTGGCTCCAGGTCGGCGACGGCAACGAGTACCTTGGGCGCGACGCCGCTGGTTCCGCCCGTTCCGCCACCCATTCCGCCCATGGCCCCCCCGGTGGCGACCTTCAGTTTGACGAACTGCGCCGATGGGAAATCGCACGGCCACGCCTGCGATCCGCTCTCCAGTTGGAGGAATCGCGCCTGAAGCGCGCCGCTGATGACATCCCGCACCGTTTTCCAGGGAAGTGTCTTGCCCGCCTTAACGGACAATGCCGTGGCGATGGACAACCCGGACGCAATACCGTCTTTCCATGCATCCTGCAGGTTCTCCGGAAGAATCTCGGCGGCGGCAATGATGGCAGGTGGAACACAGAGCTTGCCGGCAGCGCTCAAGACGCCGGCCGGGATGGGTTCGCCGTAAATGCTGGCGGGCCCTGACAACAACCAGATGGTGCCGTCTGCCACCGCTGCGCCGATTGCTTTTTCAACAACCTCCTGCGCGGCCTTGGGAATATGCATCGGCTCCTGGTAGCCGCCGCGATCCACCTGGACGACGGTTGCGCCGCCGAAATAGCCGCACGCCGCCCTGACGGTGATCTCATCGCCGGACCAGAGGCCGGGAAGTCTTTGCGGTGCTAGAAGCCCAGGGGCGAGATCGGTAAGCTCAGCCGCTTCAGGAAGGACAAGCTCGAGCGCCGCGTCGTTGAGCGCATTCTCGTCGGGCCGCGACATCCACCACGAACGAGACGTTCCATCCGGTCGAGTGAGACGCAGGACGAATGTTCCCTTCTGGCAGCCATCAGCCAGCGTGTCCAGAATGGCGCTCGCCTTCAGCATTTTCGGCAGGTGCGGAAGCTGGGCGAAGGCTCCCGCCAGGTCCTTCACGCGACGGGATGTTTCCCCGGATCGCCATAGGTTGTAGGGGCCGTCCGGGAGCAGGGCCTCGGCGGTGATGGCTTTATCCTGAACTCGCGACCGTTTGTCGGCCTTGATGAGGTTGAACTGGGGCTCCTCCGTCACCGTGATCTTGAATGCCTGCGCCTCGTTTTTTTCCGACACGGTGACCACGATGCAGTATGCCTGCTTGATCGCTTCCGGGATGCGCCCCTTCGCCTTGTCGATGTTGATCTGCATGGTCTGCGCACGGGCCGGGTCGACATTCCCGTCCTTCTGCTGCTTCTTCACTTCCTCGCGCACCGCCTCCCAGGCCAGGTAGTCCCGCACGCGAGCCACGGCGAGCTCCAGGCCATCCTTGGAGGGCGCGAGCAGGAGAACGGCGTTCCGGTAAACACGCGGCCGGTCCGGGCCCGTAGTCTCGTCCAGGAACCGGCTGGCTTCCGGGCCTGGTTTACCGGACTCCGACGTTGCGTTCAGCCCAACTACGGCGAAGTGGAACACACTGTCGTCCTCGATGTCTTTCGGGCGGGTTGGCAACAGGTGAACACGGACTCCCGTTGCCGAGGCGTTCGCGGTGAGCGCCTTTGTTTTGCCGATGTCGTCCTGCAAACGGGCGCGCACGGTTTCGTCCGGGATGTTCTTCGCGGCCGCCGCGTGCATCTGCGTAAGGTTCGGGCGATTGCCCAGCCGCCAGGTGCCGGGGAGCTGTCCCTCGGAGACCGCCGTGTATAGATCGTCAAGCCAGTAGCTGGACTGCGACCACCGGGCAAGGCCCTTCTCCAGCTCGATCTTGTCCGGCCGCACGGACCCCAAGAGCACCACCAGATCCCGGGTTCGAGCGTTCTGGCCGACCGGCTGTGAGTGCAGGAAGGTCGCCACGACCGCCTGTTCAACCTCGCGGTTCCTCAGCCCGACCGACTCGTTCTGAATGCGTCGCGCTTGAGAGAACTCGTTGTCCAGGATGCCGGTCCACGCCTGCTTCTTGCCCTCCCATTCCTCGGTGTCCGCCACGGCCACCATTTCGCGGAGCGCCTCGGACAGGCCTTCCTTTTGCGGGGCGGACAGGAAGACCGCGGGACCGACCAGCGGGCTGGTGTCCCACTGTTCGGCCTCCCGCAACGCCAGCGCGAAAGTCCTGAGCACCCCTCGGGTGCGCTGGAAGCGGGCAAGCTGCGTCCACTTCGAATAAAGCACCTCCGTCAAGTCGGGATGGAAAGGGAAGCTCTTGAGAAACCTTTCCTCCGCTTCCGCTCCCTGCCCGGCCGTCTGCTCGTCAACGGCGGCGATGCCTTTGATCGCGGCCATCACGTGCTGGCGGAACGCTTGCCGGTCCTTGAGGGATTCGGGTGTGAAGAAGCGGCGGCGAAGCACCTCGGCCAGGTCTTCCTTGACGACCGGCTCCACGGCTTCTTCGCGCTGGCGCTGGAAGATGTCATACAGCTCGGCCTGTATCTCCCGGCCAAGCGTGTCGCTCTTGCGGGGGTCCGTCGCCAGGAGCGACGCCACCAGGCAGCACCGGTCCACCTTGGTGGCCGCTTGGGTGAGGTACTGGAAAAAGTTCACCAGCTTGCTGCGCCACGCCTTGTCCAGCGCCACCTTCTCGCGGGCATACATCAGCACTTCGTCAATCAGGACTAGAGTGCCCAAGCCATCCTTACTCGGCGCTTCGAGCAGTTCGGTGAGAATGTTCTCGGCGGGCGCGGAGTCGCGTTCCTCGATCTTCCCCGCGGCGTGAAGCAGTTTCAGCCCCTCATCGCCGGCCAACTGGTAGGCAAGCACGCTCCATGGCTGTTTGAGCGTCCGGGTCTTGCCGTGCGGCGACCGGACATTCATACCCTTCTCCACGTCCAGTTTGTCAAAGCACAGGCCCGCTACGCGGCATTTGGGCGGTTTCTGCCCGATCTCCTGGACAAACTCGGCGACGGCGGGCAGGTTCGGGAGATTTTCCGGGTCGTGAACCAGGTGCCGTAGCGTGATGAGCGTATGCGTCTTGCCCCCGCCGTAGGTCAGCTCCAATTGCCGGACGGTCTTGTCGTTCTTGCCTGCCAGGCGCAACACCACATCGCGCACGAGATGCCGCAGGTTATAAGTCGGGAAGGTGAGCGCGAAGAATTGCTCTGGCTTCTCATAGACCGGGCGCTTGCCGCGCTGCATTATGACCTCATAGAGGTCGGCGGCGAACATGTGCATCGGCAGTTCGCCGGAGCGCAGGTCGTCCCGCAGTTTCACCACCTCATGCCAGGGTTTCCAGGGTAGTTTAGCCATTGAATTTCTCCGTGCCGCTATGATTAGTCATTCCATTCGCAATTCATTGCGACTGCTATAGGGCTATGTTTCAATTGCAATCCATTACCGCTCATAGATTTAGAACCATTACATTGCAACCTATTGCGCGTTTTTTGCGTCTTGGTTGCAATTGGATCCAGGGTACCACCGTCCGCCTCGTGTTCGTCCCGTAAGACAAATTTTGCCTTCCTTCTTCATTTCCCGCAAGAGAACCTGAATCTGGCTACGGGCATGGCCAGGTAGCACTTGATACAGCTCTTCGAGTTTGCACCCTTCTGCTTGATTGTCAGATATATGCTTCAACAGAAGCGCCTTTCTTGTCTCCCGATCCAGTCCCTTTTTCCGGGTGTAGACGCCTTTTTTGCCCGTCGCGACATAGAATCGCCTGCCCAGAATAAAGCGACCCTTGGCGGCACGCTCCACAATGCCCAGATCCAGCATCCGGGGCAAACGCTCGCGCAGCGGCTCGGGGATGGTCTGTTCCCGGTGCACCGCATTCACCAGCAGCAAATCCTGCGTGCTGAAGCTGGCCAGAGTCTCTTTCCCTATACGTTCCATCAATTGAAGGAACCTGGAATCCTGAACAATTCCATTCAGGGCAAGAACTACATGATGCCGATCCGTCCCGCGAAAATCTGGTACCTGCTTGGCTTGTTTGATGCTCAATTCGAACATCAGGTTCATTCCCTGTCCTGAGCGTTCCACCAAACCGCATCGCGAAAAAATATCGGCGATGCGACGATTGCGGGGTGATTGACGCTCGAGGATGTTGTCCAGCGTGACGTCTGGAGGCAGCCCTCCGGGACTATCGATCACCATCTTGTGCGGATATTGGCGCACAAACACGCTTCCGCCAAGCTGGTAGTCCCGATGGCTCACCGCGTTCAGGATCGCCTCACGGACCACGCGCTCCTCGAAGGTCGGGACATCGATAATAAACATCCCATCCTGGTAGTGCTGCTTGTCGTTGCGCAGGTTGACTAACGCCCATAACCGGTCATAGAAGGCAAAGAACCCCTGGCGGTACTCTTCGCGTTGTTGCGCCGGCCCGGATGCCTCCGTGGAACGATACTCGAAAATCACCTCGGCCTGGCCCAGCAGCCGCCCCAGTGCCTCACGTGTCCCGAACAGAACCAATGCCGCATAAGTGATTCCGTTCAGAACGATAGATTCGCAATCCCGCAGGAGCTGCTCCTGGGAGACAGTGGCCAGTGCAGGGTTTTGTGACTTGGCCATCCATCGTTGCCGGAAGTCCTCGATCGCGGTTTTATCCAGATCGTCCGCATTTCGGACATCGGCATCGGCACCAGACTGTCGCCCTCCCGCCACCAGGCAATCCCTTTGTCTTGGATCGGGATTCCCACCGGGCGCGATGGCACCTCGAACACCAACACCCGTTTCCCATCCCATTCCAGTAAGAGGAAATCGATCCGCACGCTAAGCCGATCCATCAACGCGGCCCGCGTCCGCTCCGGCTGCTCGAACGCCCGGGTTCCCACCACCTGTCGGGGACGTTTGTCGCTTACTCCCAACACGAAATAGCCGCCGCCACGATTGGCGATACCGCAGGCGTATTTCGCAAGCTCATCAAACGAATAACTGGCCTTCGCCTCTTTGAACTCGATGTTCTCCCCCTCTTTCGCCTTGAGCAACCAGTCAATTTCTGGAACCTTCATGTTTGCTCCTCCGGTTCTCTCGCGGACGCTTCAGAAAAAAGCGCACCTTGTTTGTCGTCCTTCACCGCGCCGCGGGCCTGGACGTGGTTGCTGAGGGATTCCAGAAGCGAGCGCTCCTCGCTCCCGCGTGGCGAAAGCTCGATGAGCGACTGCAGAAGCCGCTTGAAAAGCTCCTGCCGCCGCAGGCCGTTGCCGTCCAGATATCCGTCCACCGTGGACAGGTCGCCCGCCTTCCACAGATGCATCAGGCAATGCACGCGGTCAATCAGCGGAATGGGCTTGCCGCCGGGAGCATCGTAGCCCAGCGACTTGCCCTTGCGCTGCGCCCAGGTCTTGAGCTTCACCTTGCTGCCGGAGTCATCAGCGGTTTCAGCATCGGAGTCGGCGTCTGCCTCCTCTGCCTCGTCTTCCTCCGCCTTGCCCTTGGTGAAACCGATGATGTTCCAATTATCGGAGAGGTCTCTATCCGATATGCCGCAGGAGATAGCGTAAAGGATGCAAGCGCCCGCCGGAGCCTCGTCCATGCCGAAGTCGTGCCGATGCAGGAGGTAGTAGGCGGTCGGCTCGTCGAGGCGGTCAGCGCCGGCAGTATCCGCATCCCCCTCCTGGTCAGCGGAGAGCACGCGGCCAACCACAAAGTCCACCACCATCCGGCGAACATGAGTGAGAAACTCACTCACCGTCAGCGGACCGGGTTCGTTGGCTTTCTTAACAACTGGGTGCTTGCTATAGGCTTCCAATGCCGGGCCGGTAGCAGACCAAACAAAGTCCGGCCCCCGAATTCCTGCGTCCCAGAACTCGCGGAGCTTATCGCGGATATTCCGGCGCATGTCCTCCAGAACCTGATTGTCCCATCCGGGCTTCGCCGTCACCGGACGCTTCTTGCAGACGAGCCAGACGGACGAGGCAAGGGCGGCCGACGAAAGGCCACGCGTTCTGTTTGCCATTTCCGTTTGAATAGGCCAACTGCCATCTACCACAAAACCGGCGCGGATAATGGCCGAGACCAGAGTTTCCCATGCATCAGGCTGCTTGTGTGCGAAAACAACAATCAGGCGTCCTTCTGGGTTCAGTGCGACGCTACAAGCCTGAAATGCGCGAAACATGCCGTCTTCATACGCTTGCTTTGATTTTGCTCTGTCACCCCCGTGGCGGCTTGCGTCGTCAATCAATTCGCCATCATTGGCTGCGTGATTCCACTTCGGGCTAAGCTCGTTGGCAAAGACGGCATCCATTTCAGGAGATGCGCCCCAAAGCGTGCGCCTGAGCCAAATGTAGAAAAAGTCCATCAAATCCGAATACGGGATCGCGTCATAGTAGGGCGGGTCCGTGACCACAGCATCAAAGCCATCGCCGTGTATCTGAATAGCACTTTCTCGTTGTGTATGCGGAGCCGGGGATTTCATCCCTGCGAGCATGGCGTGTTCCCAGTATTCTGCAACCCATTCAAGGTTTGATGCATAGTTCCCAGTGGTATCTGAAAATGGATTCCCTTCACAGTAATCCCAAGTGATGGGTAGGGCGAATCGTGTGAATGTGCCCTGGAGCTTGGTATAGCCATTGTCCCAACGGCAAACATTTGACTGCCGATCTGCAATCCGATCCATGCCGATAGCCAATCCTGCGGCGATACTCTCAATCCAGCCGCCGGTGTGGTACTCTCCGGTTTGATTCCTCGCCTCCCTCGTCCACTTCACAAACGTCCCCAGTGCCAGAAGTTGACGCGGCGTGAAGAGCTTCTTCCATTGGTCGAAGCCGTAAAGCGGAACGCGGAAGCCCAGCGCGTCCGCGCCCGCAAGCGGTTCCTCTGGCAACCCGAAGGGGATCTGGGCGAAGAGATCGGCCAGCGACTTCTCCGCTTGTGCAGCCATGTGAATCTCGTGTTCTGTCGGCAGCCGGTATTCCTTGCCCTTCTGTCCGTCCACGACCACGGCGGTCATCACCGCACCGAGCCGTCCGGCCTTGCCTTCCAGCCGGATGTCCTCCATCGTCATGATGACTTGACCTGGCTTCTGACAACACGGGCACCAAGCTCCGGCACGTGTCATTGTCCCCGCGCCAAGGCGCTTGTCATGCTCCCGGCGCTGGGCGGTGTTCCCCCCCTTAGCCGGCACATGCCCCTCAGCGCCAAAGACGACGCTGGTCTTCTCCGCATTCGGTTCCATCGTGAGGAGGACGCGCTTCTTGTCCTTCTTGCAGAGCCATCGGGTCTTGAGTAGCGGAATCGTTGCCCGGCAGTTCTTGCACTTCACCGTCCGCGCCCAGAGGTAGGCCACGGTGAGTTTGGCCACCCATCGCGGGTTCTTGTTATCGGCGAGGTATTCCTTGCTGAACTCGGCGTTAAAGGCGTCCACATTAGGCGTGCCGTCGTCTTTGAGCGGCACCAGTTGTATGGGCCGCTTCTCAAGCGCCTTGGGGCTGCGCCTGTCTAACGCTTCGAGGTCGGCATACGTCGGGTAGAAGCGGGCCAGTTCTCGCCGGGCGCGGTCAAGAACCCACCGGCCCCAGGCACGGACATGCCAGGCGAGATCGGCCTTGGGCGCGAGGCCTGAGTCTTCCTTTATCCATTGGGGGAAAGTCCCGGCTTCTTCCTGCTCTTGTTTCTTGGTTTTTTTCGTCCGGCCCACGAGGTGCGGATGCGCCTTGTAGAAGGCGTTCATGAACTCCTCGTTGCCGAAGATGAAATCCGGCAAGGGATGCGTCTTCCCCGCGAGCCTCTGCGGGTATTCGAGCGTGCATTTCAGGACGAACCAAGCCACCGGGTTGATGTCGATGGCGGTCGCCTCGCACCCGAGGCGCATGGCTTCGAGCGGGATGGCCCCGCCGCCCGCGAACGGATCGAGAACTCTAGGTGCGCGTCCGCCGTAGGCTTTTTTGATCTCCTGCCGGAACCATTCCAGTGTGTCCTTGTTCTCCGTCTCCCGACCCCAGTGCAGGATGCCGCCTACGGTCTGCTCTTTCTCGCGTTCGACCGTCTCACCGTTAGGCATCTTCTTGCGTTCGATCTTCTTGACCAGCGTGCCGCCGATCTTCTCGCAGAGCTCCTGGCGGCGGCGGATGATTTCCTCGTGCCAGGCGTCGTCGGACATGCCTTCCGGCTTGGGGTCGGCGCTGGGGTCGGGCAATAGCGTGGCGATGAGCGCCGCCCGGCAAGCCGCCAGCGGGCGCCGCGCAGGCCAGATGTGGAGGGTCGAGATGTGCCCATGCCGCACATTCTTCTCGTGAACGGAGTCCAGCGAAGTCTGCTTCAGTGGAAAGGCGTGTTCTATAAGGCGGGGTTTATCGGTCATATGTCAGCGCCTACCTTGTCCAGAGGAACGATGATAGCGAAATGGAGATGATCCGCGGGTCAGGTACTTCTACATCGTCCTCCAGTGTGACGAGAATTCCGAATGGCGCGTTGTAGACGGTTTTTTCAATGAAGGCGCGCAATCCCCGGGTATCCTCATGCGGATCTATCCGCTTTCGGTATTTCACCTCGACGGGAATACGCTTGGTGCCGATGGTCAGGACGAAATCCACTTCCGGTTCCGCCCCGCGCATGGGGAAATGCGCGACATCGAGGTTGGGGATGGAGGCAAGAAAATAGCCCAGGGTGCTCTCCGCCAGGCGTCCCGCCAGATCGGTCAAGTGGGGGTTGGCGGCCAGTCCTTCCGGCTCGAGGGGGACCACTTCCTGCAGCCAGGAGGCGCGCAGTGTATGATCCGACAGGCAAAGCTTGGCCGGCGATTTTTTTCGTTTCAGCCTCAGCTCGATGGGTTGCACCATCCGAACCAGCAAGGTTCCATCGAGAAACCGCAAATAAGTGAGAACGCGGTTCCAGCCGATGTTGCCGGCCAGCGCCTGTTGGATTTCGGGAACGAATGCCGACTGCCCGGCGGTTTGCCCGGCATAACGGCAGCAAAGGCGGAATACCTCTTCCAACAGCTTCTCGTCGCGCTTCTGCCCGCGCGGCCCCAGCCTCAGGTCGTGTTGGATAGCCGTTCGAATCACGGTTTCGTTCAAGTAATCGGCCAACTCGTGCCAGGGAGTATCAGGTTTTTGCTGCGCGATGGGATAGCCGCCACGTTCCGAAAAGGCCGTAAAGCTCTTGCTTTTGATTTCGGCCTGCTCCCGCCCGTGGTGCGATGCTTCGAGCCAGAAGTCGCGGGAAAGCAGCCGATCGAGGCTGTTATCGCCCCAAAGGGAAGCGCTTCGGAAACCGAAGCGAAGCTCCGCAGTTTCGCGCAGGAGAAGCGGGCCCATTTCCAGGGTGGTGACTCTTCCGGCGAGACTGTCGCGCCCCGCCTCGATGCGCAGCGACGAGCTGCCCGTTATCAGCGCACGGACCCCGTGGTTATCCACCAGGTTCTTGGCTTGTGGCGCCCAGGCATCGAGGTTCTGGACCTCATCGAGAAAGAGATATGCGGGCCGGTTTTGATTCGCCATGAAGTTGAACGTTTCGCCAAGGATTTGCTTTTCAAACCACCGGGCGATGGCCAGGACCGGCTCCTGAATCCCTCGGAGCGTAGGCAATTCGTCGAAAGGGATATACAGGATGCGGTTTCCTTCTACGCCCTCCGCGAGGAGGGATTCGATAGCCTGATTGAAAAGAATTGTTTTGCCCACCCGCCGGGGCCCTCGAAGCACCGTTGCGGGAGTCATGCCTTGCTTTAGCGAACGAACCATTCTTTCAAAAGGCCACCGCCGAAACTTGGGAGGCTGCACCATCGGTTGCCCGATCCACCAGGGATTCAGGGAGCGGATGTTTTCAGCAAGTTCCAGCGGAAGCGGCCCCCAAAGTGGATCTTTTTTGATCGGATGTTGGCGTTCGTTCATATCTTGTCCTCCGAGGCATCCATGACTTGGCCTGCACTGATCAGCACGCTCCCTTTTACCTTTGCCAGCAGGTTCCCGAAAGGGTCTTGAACGCGAATGAGGTGTGGGCTGGGCGTGCCGCAGTTGTAGACCGCATAGAGCCAGTAGCCTTGGCGCATGTTGCAGGCCTTGGCCCACTCGTTGGCGGACACTTCGATGTCGCCGGTCTCCGCTCGGCCCTTGACCTCGATGGCGCGTTTTCCATTGCCCGGGCGGACGGAAAGCAGGTCAAAGCCGGGATTGTCGGGCAGACCGGCCTTGCCGGCGAGCTCAGGAGTGTGGACGTCAATCACCTGGGCTCCGTCTGTTTCCTCATACGCCTGCGCCATCTGCATGGCAACCATCTCGACATTGGCGTCGTGCTGCTCGATATCCGCCGGATCCGATGACGGCACCACGAGGGCATGGACCACAAAGGTGACCGGACCCGGGGCGATCAGTTCCGGTTCCCGCCGCAAGACCGCCAGGGCGTTCTCGCGCCGTTTGGAGAGTTCGCGCTGCTGACGTTTCACATCTTCCAGCGCTTCAATGGCCTTGCGGTTGCCGCTCCGGGCCTTTTCGGAATGCCTGGCTCGCGCGGCGGCCAGCTCCGCTTCCTGATAGTCGAACCCTCGACGGATAAGCCCCTCCCGCTCCGGGACGCTGCCAGCAAGGGCCTTCTTCCGTTCCAGGGCCAGCTCACGGCCGATCCGCTCGGCCAAGTAGGAGCGGGCGAGCTCTTTCGCCTCGGCAGCCGTGACGGCCAGGCGCTGGGCCGAAGCGGGCAAGCCATGACCGCCCTTCAGCAGCAGAAGGTGTTCGACCGGGCAAGTGGCGATTTCGGAACCTTCATATTGCCGCACGCCCACAAGGCGGCAA
>Ga0315273_10010871_pt1 | contig 11628 bp, 10 predicted proteins | sample YL17G02_0_MG_FD_205753 | JGI IMG/M metagenome (GOLD analysis project Ga0315273, IMG submission 205753) | Sediment microbial communities from Yellowstone Lake, YNP, Wyoming, USA - YL17G02_0 | ecosystem: Environmental > Aquatic > Freshwater > Lake > Sediment | place: USA: Wyoming | collected... | reverse complement strand
AGCCAGCTCTCGAAGGCCCACTCCCGGAGCGCGACGCGATGCCAGGCGGCGAGCGCGGCGTCGAGTTGCACCGGGTCGTCGACGCCGAGATCGGACAGCCGTGGCCGAATCCGCGCCTCGTCGACGATGCGGTACCCCTTGTACCCGCCGTGGAGCGAAACATGGGGCTCGAGCGCAGACTCGACGAGCTGAGGATCGGTGACGCCCCAGCCGAGTCCGGCGAGAACCCCTACGTGACCCCGTTCGACCAGGCCGAATCGGCCAGCCCGGCCTGCGATCTGCGCGAGCTCCCACGGGTGGAGGGCACGCCGCGCTTCGCCGTCGAACTTCGTCGTCTCCGCAAAGAGGAGCGTCTCGCAGGGGAGGTTCACACCGTGCCCGAGGACGTCGGTTGCGACGCAGACGTCCGCCGCCCCCGAGAGGAAGCGTTCGATCTCCTCCCGTCGCGAGGCGAGCGGCATCGCGCCATAGAGGACGGCGACCCTGCCCGGATGCAAGCGATTCACCTCTCCCGCCAGCGCGAGAACGGCCTTGCGGCTGAACGCTACGACGACGGTTCCCGTCGTCAACGAGCGGAGCGTCCGCTCGCCGACGAACTCGAGTGGGAGCTTGCGCTCGAACACCTTGAGCTCGAAATCCGGAAACGCTCGCTCGACGAGCGGGAGCGCGTCGAGCGCCCCGAGCAGCAGGATCTCGCGATACTCACCCGCGAGCAGCAGCCTCGTCCACGCCGAGCCGCGTTCGGTGTCGTCGGCCCACTGCACCTCGTCGAGGACGAGGAGCTCGCCGGCTGATGGCGCCATCTCAACGGTGGAGCAGATCACTGGTGCTCGCTCGTTCACACGCTCCTCCCCGGTCACGAGCCCGACGTTCTCGGACCCGATCCGCTCGCAGAGCCGCCGGTGCGCCTCCTGCGCGAGCATCCTCAGCGGCCCCGCATAGACGCCAGAGCCCTTGGCCGCAAGCTCTTCGAGCGCGGCGTACGTCTTGCCCGAGTTCGTCGGGCCGAGGTGTGCGACAACCCGCGCCGGGGGCTCGCGCCTCGAGGGCAGCGAGATCGTGATCCTGCCTTCAGCCTGACGCACAGCGTGCGCAGGCCGGTGAGCTCGCTCGGAGCGACTCGGCCGCTTCTGTCGACCTCCGGCGGTTCGTCGGTGGCGCATCAGCGCACGGTAGCGGCGACCTTCGGCCGTAGGGCCGAGGTATGCCTCGCCCGAGCCGGACAGGCCCGGCTCCTACGACCTACACCCGGAGGAAACGCCGCAGCGTCAGGCCCGAGCCCAGGGCGCCGATGCCAAGACCGACCGCGATCAGGATGGCCGCCGTCCAGGTGAACGCGAGAGCGCGCACGTCAGGGTCGTCCTGGATGTGGCCGAGGATCTGCGGGATGGCGATCTCACGCCCGACGAAGAGCAGGATCACCGCTGCGACCGAGCCAAGGAGACCCGTGAGAACGCCCTCGAGCATGAACGGCCCGCGGACGAACCAGTTCGTCGCGCCGACCAGCTTCATGACCTCGATCTCACGACGTCGCGCGAAGATGGAGAGCCGGATCGTGTTGGCGATGAGAATCGTCGATGCAGCGAGCAAGATGACGACGGCGATGAGGAACACGATCTGGATCGCGCGGGCGATCTGGAGGATCCGCTGGGAGACGTCCTTGCCCCATCTGACCTCTCCGACCGCCGCGAGCTTCGACGTCTGAACGTTGCGGGCGATCGCCTCGGTGTCCTCACCCCGTTTGGGAAGGACGTCGAACGACGCGGGCAGCGGGTTCGAGGCGAGGTTCTCGGTCAGCTCGGGCGAGCGCTTGCGCATGATCGCGAGCGCCTTCTCCTTCGAGATGTAGGTGGTTCCGCCGACTTTCACGCGCTCGTCCGACTCGAGCAGAACCCGTAGTTCGTCAACCTGCTTGGAGGTGACGCCTTCCTCGATGAAGACATGCACCGCGAGCTCGCGTTTCTTGTTGTCGGACCAGGACACGAGCCAGGTACCGAGGCCGATAAAAACGCCGATGAGGAACATCCCGATGAGCACCGACACCGCAGAGGCGACGGTTGTCGAGAGGTTCGCGCCAATCGACTTGATCGCCTCGGAGAAGAGCAGGCGGACCTTCGTCATTCCTCCGCGTACCCCCCACGCCGCTCGTCGCGGACGAGCTTCCCCTCCTCGAGAGCGATCACGCGCTTGCGCATCTTGTCGACCATCTCGCGGTCGTGCGTGACCATCAGGATTGTCGTGCCCGTGCGGTTAATGCGATAGAGGAGTTGCATGATCCCAACGGATGTGTCCGGGTCCAAGTTCCCGGTGGGCTCGTCACAGATCAGTAGCGGCGGATGATTGACGAATGCGCGCGCGATCGAGACGCGCTGCTGCTCCCCGCCGGACAGCTCTTCGGGCCGTGAGTTCATCTTGTGCGAGAGCCCGACGAGGCCCAGCACCTCGGGGATCTTCTTGCGGATCTGAGCGTTCGACTCACCTTGGACGCGGAGCGCGTAGCCGATGTTCTCGGCTGTGGTCCGGTTCGGGAGGAGCTTGAAGTCCTGGAAGACACAGCCCAGGTTCCGCCTCAGGAGCGGCACCTTCGAGCGCTTGAGACGACCGAGATCGCGCCCACCGACGATGATCCTGCCCTCCGTGGGCTCGAGCTCTTTGAGCAGGAGGCGAATCACGGTCGATTTCCCCGAGCCCGAGGCTCCAACGACGAAGACGAACTCGCCCTTGTCGATCGTGAAGGAGACACCGTCCAGGGCCGTGACGTTCGGTTCGTAGACCTTCCTGACGCCCTCGAAGACGATCATCGTGGCGCCGCTCGGATCGGCGACGGCCGGGAGAGACTCTGCGCTGGTTTCTGGTTCGACGAGTGCCGTCATCGTTCGATCTTTCTCTGATTCATCGTCCAACACCGGGCGAAGAGCTGACGCAGCCTGAGGCGGCTGCTCCGGTTTAGGGGAGGCTCCCAGTCTAGCTGGCACGCCGACGGCCTTAGAGCACTTTCCCCGCCGCCTTGGCGAGGAGGTAGGAGTGAACGAAGCCGTCGAGCGCACCGTCGAGGACGGCCTGTGCGTTCCCGACCTCGTGGTCGGTGCGGTGATCTTTGACCAACTGGTACGGGTGGAGCACGTACGAGCGGATTTGACTCCCGAAGCCGATGTCCTGCGCTGCGCCTCGCTCTCGCGCAAGCTCGGCCTCTCGCTTCTCCTCCTCGAGCTCTGCGAGACGCGACTTGAGAATGCGAAGCGCCGTCTGCTTGTTGGACGTCTGGGAGCGCTCGTTCTGGCACTGGACGACGATGCCGGTCGGGAGGTGCGTAATCCGGACGGCCGAGTCGGTCTTGTTCACGTGCTGCCCACCCGCACCGCTCGAGCGGTAGGTGTCGATCCGCAATTCCGACTCGTCGATCTCGACCGGCGCGTCGGCGGGGAGGAGCGGCGCAACCACGACCTGCGCGAACGCGGTGTGTCGTCGGTGCGCCGCGTCGAACGGCGAGAGGCGCACGAGGCGGTGAACGCCACGCTCGGCCTTCAGCGTGCCGTAGGCGTTCTCGCCGCGTACGGCAACCGTCGTCGACTTCAAGCCCGCTTCCTCCCCCGGGCTCGCCTCCAGGATCTCGGTCTCGAATCCCCGATCGGCCGTCCACCGCAAGTACATGCGAAGGAGCATGTCTGCCCAGTCCTGCGCGTCGGTGCCGCCGGTACCCGCGTGAACCTCGAAGATCGCGTCGCCCGTGTCGTAGCGTCCGTTGAACAGCGCGTCCTCCTGCAGGCGCGTGAGCTCACCCTCGAGCGACCGGACCAGCTCGGAGATCTCGAGCTCGTCCTCGCCGAGTGAGAGCAGCTCCCTCGCGTCCTCGTACTCGCGTCGGAGACGCTCGTACCGCTCGAGTTTGCGGGCAATGCGCGCGTGATCCGTCGAGATGCGCGCGGCTCCGAGCTGGTCGTCCCAGAAGCCGGGAGCGCCCATCGCCTCCTCGAGCTCGTCGCGACGGCGCGCTAAGCCGTCCGGGTCAAAGGTAATCACGGACCCAGGCGAGCTGGGCCCCGATCTCCTCCAGGCGCTGGTCGAGCGACTTGCCGGACTCGTCTGTCACCTCGAAAGCGTAGCCGGACGCGAAGTCAGACCTCCTCGGTGTGATCGAGAATCCTCTCCCGAGCAAGCAAGCACGCCGCCAGCCAGGCAAGACCCAGACACCAGCCCGCGAGCACGTCGGTCACGTAGTGGACGCCGAGCACGATCCGGCTCACTCCGACAGCGAGGCCGCCGACGACGACGAACGTCCATAGCCAGACACGCGCTCGCTGCGACGAAATCCGCTCGCCAGCGAGAACCGCTGCCGCGCCGAGACTCACCACGCCGGCGGTCGCATGGCCGCTCGGAAACGCGGCCGTCGAGGGAAGCGGCACGACACTTCCGAGATCCGGTCGCGGACGGTCGAAGCCCGCCTTGAGCAACGCGACGACGATCTGTGAGCCAGCGACTGCGGTCAGGAAGAAAGCGAGGTCGAGCCAGGCGCGCTCCCGGAGCAGCACGGCGCAGACGACGAGCGCGAGCGCGGTCACTCCAATCCAGCCGCCGAGCCAGGACGGCGGTCGCGCGAGCCATTCCGCCCACGAGGGCATGCTCGTGGCGACCCACTCCGCTGTCTCACGGTCGACCGCTGCGAGGGGGTTGCGCTCGTAGGCGGCCGCAAGAAGGACGAATCCGCCGATCGAGACGGCGGTGATCGTCGTGAGCGCACGCGTGCCCAAGTGACAAAGTGTCACTTGTGATTCAGACGAGAGTTCCTCGTGCCGGAGCGAGGCGAGTCAGGCGCCGTGGCACTTCTTGAACTTCTTGCCCGAGCCGCACCAGCACGGGTCGTTGCGCCCGATGTCCTTGTGCTCGTTCACGGCCTGCGGCTGCGCGAACGCCGAAGAAGCGGGAGGCGCCGCCAGCGCCGTCGCGGCGCCACCGGCGGCAGCGATGACGTCCGCGCCCGCGGACGTCTCGTGCTCGTAGTGGAGCGAGCCCTCGCGGGCCTGCATCGGCTCCAGCGCAGGCTCTTCGACGGTGACTGCGATGTGGAAGAGCGTGAACACGACCTCCTGCCGGATCGCCTGCGACAGCTCCTCGAACATGGTGTGCCCCTCGCCGCGGTACTCGACGAGCGGGTCCTTCTGGGCAAACGCCCGCAAGTGGACACCCTCGCGCATGTAGTCCATCGCCTCCAGGTGCTCGCGCCAGCGCTGGTCGACGATCTGGAGAATCATGTAGCGCTCGACCTCGCGCGCAAGCTCCGGCCCGAGCGCTTGCTCCCGCTCGTCGTAGGCCTCGAGCGCGTCCTCGAGGAACTCCTCGGTCAGAGCCTCGCGATCGGCGACGTTGATCTCTTCCCGTAACTCCTCGACGGTGATGTCGGTGCCGTACAGCGACTGCATGCTCGTAACGAGCCCCTCGAGATCCCAGTCCTCCGCGAACTCCGCGTCCGTGAACTGCGCAACACCCCCCTCGACGGTATCCCCGATCCACTCGCGCACCTCGCTCGAGAGATCCTGTCCTTCGAGAACACTTCGGCGCTGCTCGTAGATGACCATGCGCTGTGTGTTCATGACGTCGTCGTACTTGAGGACATTCTTGCGCGCGACGAAGTTCTGCTCCTCGACCTTCTTCTGAGCGTTCTCGATCTGGTTGGAGAGGATCTTCGCCTCCATGGGCTGGTCGTCCGGGATCTTGAAGCGGTTCATGATGTTGAAGATCCGGTCGCCCGCAAACAGGCGCACGAGATCGTCCTGACCGGAGAGGTAGAAGCGCGACTCGCCCGGATCGCCCTGGCGTCCGGAGCGGCCACGGAGCTGGTTGTCGATGCGGCGGGCCTCGTGTCGCTCCGTGCCGAGGACGTAGAGGCCGCCAAGCTCGCGCACTCCTTCACCGAGCTTGATGTCGACGCCGCGACCGGCCATGTTCGTCGCGATCGTGACCGCACCTCGCTGGCCCGCGTCGATGATGATCTGGCCCTCCCGCTCGTGCTCTTTCGCGTTCAACACGTTGTGCGGGATACCCTTGCGCGTCAGGAGCTCGGAGAGGTACTCGGACGTCTCCACCGCGATCGTGCCGACGAGGACCGGCTGGCCCTTCTCGTGGCGCTCGACGAGATCGTCGAGCACGGCCGCGAACTTCGCGTCGGGCGTCTTGAAGATGTAGTCGTTCTCGTCCAGGCGCGCGACCGCCTGGTTCGTCGGGATCTCGACGACGTGGAGGTTGTAGATCTCCACGAACTCCTTCTCCTCCGTCTTCGCGGTACCCGTCATGCCGGCGAGCTTCTCGTACAGCCGGAAGTAGTTCTGGAGAGTGATCGTCGCGAGAGTGACGTTCTCCTCGCGGATCCTCACACCCTCCTTCGCCTCGACGGCCTGATGGAGGCCCTCGCTCCAGCGACGGCCTTCCATGATGCGGCCTGTGAACTCGTCGACGATCTTGACCTCGCCCTCCTGGACGACGTACTCGACGTCGCGCTTGTACAGCGACTGCGCCTTGAGGGCCTGCATCAGGTGGTTGACGAGGGTCACGTGCCGCGGGTCGTAGAGGTTCTCGATTCCGAGCGCCTGCTCAACCTTCTCGATCGCCGACTGCGCAGGCGAGACGGTCTTGAACTTCTCGTCGTAGAGGTAGTCCGCGCCGGACATCTCCGTCTCGTCCTCGCCCTTCGCCGACTTACGCGTTGCGGGCTGGCCCTCGAGCTCGAGGACCACTCGCGCGAACTGGTAGTAGGTCGTCGCCGCAGTCTCCGGCTCGCCGGAGATGATGAGCGGCGTTCGCGCCTCGTCGATGAGGATCGAGTCGACCTCGTCGACGATCGCGTACGCGTGACTGCGCTGGACGACACCGTCGAGCGAGACAGCCATGTTGTCGCGCAGGTAGTCGAAGCCGAACTCGGAGTTCGTCCCGTAGGTGACGTCGCACGCGTACGCCTCGCGGCGCTGCGCGAACGGCATCATGTTCTGGATGGAGCCGACCGCGCTGCCGAGCAGCTCGTACACGGGCCGCGTCCATTCGGCGTCGCGCTTGGCCAGGTAGTCGTTGACCGTCACGAGATGAACTCCCTGACCCGTGAGCCCGTTCAGGTAGAGCGGCTGCACGGCGACGAACGTCTTCCCCTCTCCGGTCTTCATCTCCGCGATGTCGCCCTCGTGGAGTGCGATCCCGCCCATGAGCTGGACGTCGAAGAGGCGGACACCGATCGTCCGCTTGAACGCCTCGCGGACGGCGGCGTAGGCCTCGAAGATCAGGTCCTCGAGCGGCTCGCCGTTCTCGAGGCGCTGCTTGAACTCGGCGGTCTTGGCTGCAAGGTCAACGTCCGAGAGCGCCTCGAACTCCGGCTCGAGCGTCCCGACATACACAGCCTGCTCCTGCAGGCGCTTGAGGCGGCGCCCCTCGCCCATGCGCAAGACGCGTTCGAACTTGCCGAATGACTGCGTCGCCATCGGGGACTAGGGTACCGGCTCGTGATCTCGAGCTCGCCGCGGGCCGGGCATGCCCGGCCCCTACAACGGCAGGACGAGGATCTCCCAGAGATCACTGTCGAGCCGTCCTGCGTGGGCCGCATAGGCACCACCCTCACGCCCTGCCGCGAGCCGCTCGAGAGCAGCTGCGCTGGACGGATCCGCGGGCATCCCGTCGGCGATTAGCGCCAGCGTGCTTCCGTCCCAGGTGAGCTCGAGATCGTCGCCGCGCGGGTCGGGATCCAGCCGGACCGTCTCGATCGCGCTCGCACCCACAGCCCACATCTCGGGGCGCCGCAACGCAAGCGCACGGTAAGGACGTTCGATCGCGCCCTCCAGGGCTGCGGCCAGCGGCTCCGGGTCGAACCCGTCTGGGCCCGCGTCCACGAGAAGGCGGCCGTCGGCCAGCGCGACGAACTCGGCCTCGTCCCCCGGAGCGCCCGGCGCATCTGGTGCATCCACGGTGGCGACGGCATCCCATTCGCGTTGACGCGCGAGCCCGGTGATGCCGGCCTCGAGCCAGTGACTCCCTGGGTCGATGGGATGCACTTCTTACGCCGCCTCTTCGCCCTTGTCTACTTCGGCTTCGAGCTCAGGTTCCCGTGGCTCCCGGGGCTCCCCTGACTCGGCCGACTGCTCTGAGTGCTGGCGCGCGCGGCGAGGCTCGTGCGTTCGCTTGTCGCGGTAGCGCTCGATCTGCCGCTCCAGCTTGTCGACGAGGCGGTCGATCGCAGCCTCGTACGTCTCGGCGGACTCGTGGGCGACGATGTTCGGCCCTTTCGTGTGCACCACGGCCTCGGCCGTGTGATCGTTCCGTATCGAAGGGTTGTTCTCCCGCGACATCGTCACCTCGACGAGAGTGTCGGCGTACAGACGGCGCTCGAGCTTGCCGAGCCGCTTCTCGGCATACACACGGACTTTCTCTGAGACGTGACCTCGATGGGCCTTGACCTGAACCCGCATTGAGCGCTCCTTTCCGAATCGGCGGCGGAAGAACGGTCGCTCTTACCCTAACGAACTGCTCGCGCGAGGGTGACGACCTCGACGTGCACTGCTCCCGCACGACGCAGCGCGGCGGCACATGCGTCAGCGGTCGCACCTGAGGTGTACACGTCGTCCACGAGGCACACCGTGCGAGGTGCCGGACCTACTGCCACGATGCTGCCGCGAACGTTGCGACGCCGGTCGGCAAGCGCGAGACCACGCTGGCGCGGAAGTGCGCGCGTGCGCCTCAGGAGATCGCCTGCCGGCAATTCCCACACGCGGGACAGCGCTTTCGCGAGGGCGCGCGGTGCGACGTCACCGCGCACCCAGGCCCGCTCCGGATCGCCCGGAACATGAACAAGCAACTCCACATCGGGTGACGGGACGAGCTCGGCCACGAGCGCTGCCGCCTCGCTCGCCAGCTTGCGCCGCCCGCGCTCCTTCCACTCGAGGACGAGCACTCGCGCCCGATCGTCGTAGACGATCGCCGATCGCGCACGTGCGAACGCAAGCCTCCGACCCGAGCACTCAGCGCAGCGCCGAACCGGCCAGGGCCCTGGAGACCCGCACCGCTCGCAGACCGGCGGGGACAAGCGGGTCAGCGCGCGTCGACAGACTGCACACAACGCCGACCCTGGACGCGCGCAGACAGCACAGCGCTCCGGGAAGACGACATCGAGCGCACGCACTCAACGACGGTACGCGCTGAGCGGCGACGTCTTCGTGTCGACTTCGTGTCAGATCGGTGACGCCGCGAGCAGCTCGCGCAGGTCGTCCTGAGCTCGTAGCAGGTCGTCAGGCGTCTTGATCGGGAAGAAGCGCCCGCGCGGGCCCCGGCGGGTAACTTCGAGATACGTGGTCGGAAGAAACGCCGACACCTCGTGGTACACGCGCTCGAACTGCACTGCCGCTCGCCCGTTCACGTCCTTCTGCACGTACAGCCACGTGAGGTCGTAATCGCAGTCGAGCGCGTCGAGGTCGAGCAGCGCCGTGTTCGTGTTGAACACGGGTACGAGGCTCTGGTCGAACGACTTCGGAAGACGCGGCCCTTCGAGGAGCTGGAGCCGCCCGTCGACCTGTACGGGAGCGCCTCCCAGGTCCCCCTCTTTGCGCGCTACCTCGCATGTGACCGGACGGCCCGACAGCAGGTGCATCCCGACGACCGTGGGCTCGACTCGGGCGCCGAGGTTGTCGACGTTCGAGATCGTCACGACCCGCACGCCGCTTTCGCGAAGCGCGGCGAGCACTCCGGATCGGCGAAGTGCTCGGAAGAGATCGCCGTGTCCCGGAGCGTAGAGCGACGGCTTACCGACTTCGTCGCGAAACAGCTCCCCATCGACCTTCAATCGCATCGAGACGAACTGGTGAAAGACGAGGGGATTCCCGAGCCCGCGCTCCGTCACATGCGCGCGAATCACGTCGTCCGTTGCAAAGCTCGTCATGAGCGCTACCGGAACCCTCCCGGCGACGCGACGCTCGAGCGCGCGTGTCTGCGAGAGCTTGATCTCGAGGAAGCTGCGTCCGTCGACAGCGGGAAGAGCGGCCTTGACGACTCCCCCGAACCTCGTCGCCATCCCGCCTGCGAGCACGATCTGCGCGACCTCGCCCCGCTCGAGAGCGTCGATCCCGGCAGCGTGCGCGTCGTCGTACCCGGCCTCACCTGGCTCGGGAAGCCGGGTCAGATCCTCGGTGCGCGGCGGATCGATCGCCCCTCGCACGATGTTGGACTCAGCTGAGAGCTCCCCGATCGCAACTCGCCGGCGAAGGGTCTCGAAGACGCCCAAATCGAAGCCGAACCGCTCGAGGATCTCAGCGGTCTCGCGATCGACGCCGTCGATCATCGTCGGACGCCTCGGGCGCTCACCGGGAGAGAGGTGCTGTACGGGACGCGATGAACGCCCTCCTCGGTGATGATCGCGGTGATCAGCGCCGCAGGGGTCACGTCGAAGGCGGGGTTCCGCGCCGGGAAGCGTTCTGAGATTTCCGTCGCGTCGCGCTCCTCGATCGGGATGTCGCTGCCTGTCTCGGCGTCGCCGTCGAGCGTCGATGTGGGCGCGACGACGTAGAACGGAAGTGCGTGATGCTTTGCGGCGAGCGCCAGTGCATAAGTGCCGATCTTGTTCGCCGTGTCGCCGTTCACCGCGATGCGGTCGGCCCCCGTGAAGACGCAGCCGACGTCGCCCGCGGCCATGAGCGACGCGGCTGCGCCGTCCGCGATGACGGCAAACGGGATGCCGAGCGTCTCGAGCTCCCATGCCGTGAGCCGGGCTCCCTGCAGCCGCGGCCTCGTCTCGTCCACCCACACGTGCTCGACGAGGCCCCGCTCCCACGCCGCGCGAATGGCTCCGAACGCCGTTCCGTAGCCGCCCGTCGCGAGGCCTCCCGTGTTGCAGTGCGTGAGTAAGCGGGAGCCGGGAGAGACGAGCGCGACGGCGTGGAGCGCCATCCGCCGGCACCGCTCCACCTCTTCCTCGTGGAGCGCCCGCGCCCGGCCGGGCGTCGGATCCGCGCGCATCTCCTCGAGCGCCCAGTGGAGGTTCACGGCTGTCGGCCGAGCGGATGCGAGCGTCTCAAACGCCTCGTCCAGATCCTCTCCGAGTTCGGCCGCCAGGGCGTACCCATAGGCCGCCGCAACACCGATCGCGGGCGCGCCGCGAATCGCCATCGTCCGGATCGCATCGGCGACCGCGGCCGCCGACGCGCAACGCAGCTCGACCTCCTCGTCAGGCAGACGCCGCTGGTCGAGGAGGACGACCGCGTCCTCCTCGAGCCTCACGATCCGCCGTGGGGTCAGGTCCTCCATGTTCCAGATGCCGTTCCGTGGAACATGGAAGACCTGACCCCTTCTACGTTCCTTCGTCCCAGCTCGCGAGGTACTTGGCCTGCTCCTCGGTGAGCTGGTCGATCGCGATGCCCATCGTTGCGAGCTTGAGCCGGGCGATCTCGTCGTCGATGTCCTTAGGGACGTCGTACACCCGCCGTTCGAGCGTTGCGGCATTCGCGATCACCCACTCGGATGCGAGCGCCTGGTTCGCGAACGACATGTCCATCACGAGCGCCGGGTGCCCTTCGGCAGCGGCGAGATTGACGAGCCGCCCTTCAGCGATCAGGTAGAGACGGCGGCCATCTGCGAGCGTGAACTCGTCGACGAGCGCGCGAGCCTCCC
>Ga0315273_10010869_pt1 | contig 11629 bp, 8 predicted proteins | sample YL17G02_0_MG_FD_205753 | JGI IMG/M metagenome (GOLD analysis project Ga0315273, IMG submission 205753) | Sediment microbial communities from Yellowstone Lake, YNP, Wyoming, USA - YL17G02_0 | ecosystem: Environmental > Aquatic > Freshwater > Lake > Sediment | place: USA: Wyoming | collected... | reverse complement strand
GAATCCCGTAATGTTTCCTGATCGCCTGAAGGATGCCAAGCCCCTTGTCAATACCTGGACCTCGATAGGCATTCAGGGCCGTCCGGTTCGCCTTATCATAGGAGGCCTTGAATATGAAAGGGATCTTGAGACGGCCCGTCAATTCCTTTAAGAAAGCTGCGATATCCCGCGTCTTGTTTTCGTCTTCGATGACACAGGGACCGGCAATCAGAACAAAAGGCCTCCCTCCGCCGACTTCAAAATCCTCCATGCTTATCCGTACCATTATCCTGTTATGCCCCTTTATTCCTTATGTTTCTGTTCGAGAATCCTGATCTTCAAGCGGGCGATCCTGCGGGCTGCATTATCCAGGTCCGGATTCAATTCATAGGCCTGCGAGTAGGCCTCGAGGGCGTCCTGATACAGGCTTTTCTTCTCATAAGCGGCCCCCAGATTGAAATAGGCACTGTCGTCCTCGGCATCTTTTTTCAGCGCCGCCTTATAGGCTGCTATTTCACCGTCCGTATCACCCATAAGACCGCAGGCCTGTCCGAGGTTTACATAATGGGTTGCCTTGCGGGGTTCGAGGTTCATAAGTTTCCTATAGGACTGAACGGCTTTTTCATAGCGCTTTTCCAGCATATAGTGCTGAGCAAGTATATTGAGGATTTCCACTGTGGGATGGACGGCGGCGAGTTTCTCGTAAGCGCTGATGGATTCTTTTGTTCGGTTCAATTTGCCATAGGTGAAGGCCAGGTTGTATCGCACCTGCGGATCCTTGTTGCCGCTGCTCAGGGCCTTTTCAAAATTTTCTGCCGCTGACCGGTACTTTTTCAACTCCCCATAGGCAAAGCCGATGTTTGCATAAATGGATGCCTTCGTTGAAGAATTCTTGACGATCCGTTCGTATATCCCTATCGCCTGATCGTATCTTCTCTCTTTAAAATAGATATTGGCCAATCGCAGGGCGGCATCGAGATCGCCGGGTCTTTCCTGCAGTACCTTCAGGTATTCTTCTTGGGCGCTGCGATCTTGATTCTCTTTCTCATAAGCAACCGCCAGGTTGAACCTTGTTATGGCATCGCGGGGGTTCAGCTTCAAAGCGCTCCGGTAATTATCTATCTCTTCCTTCCGGAGATTTCTGCCGCCATAGGCAAGACCCAGGTTGGCATAGGCCGCTGCATTGGATGGCTGCCGCCGGATGATCTCGCGATACCATTTGATGGATTCATCATAGTTGCCCTTTTTAAGAGAGACGTTCGCCAGGGCGATCATGGCGGCTATTGTATCAGGTTCCTTTGCCAGAACGGATCTGTATTCCTCAATGGCTTGTTGTATGTTACCGATTCTTTCGTAGGTCTCGCCAAGTTTTAATTGCACCATGGCATCGTGCGGCGCCAATTTAAGCGCTTCACGATAATTGGCGACAGCCTGCTTCCAGTTGCCTGACAGCCCATAGGCCATGGCCAGAGCGGTCAGTGCCGCTGCATCCGTCGGATCCGCCTTGATCGCCTGGGTGGCTACACTGATGGCGTTGGCAGCATCTTTTTTGTGAAGATAACACAACGACAATTCCCGCAGTGCCGTGGAATCATTCGGTTTCAAGCGGAGAACTTCCTGGTATAGGTCGATCGCCTCATTCGTCATCGCTTCTTTCATATAGAGTGCGGCAAGCATTTTTCTTACGGAAACATCCTCCCGGTTCATGCCGGCGGCCCGGCGAAGGTATTCTATCTGATGCTTGCGGTTGTCCGAACTGCGCGCATAGCGAAGCCAGTCCTGGGGTGTTATCCGGACTCGGATGGGCAAAACGGCGATGACCTGATCATGGTATCGGATATTCATCATCATGGATGTGTATGGTTGCGTTTCGCGAACAGCCTGATTTTGTCCTATAACCCGATCGACCAGTTCGATTCCTCGGATCAGTTGTTTCATGACATTCCGCCGTTCTAAACCGTCCACATCCACCGTAATACCGCGTTCAAAAAGAGCATCGGATTCAATTTTTTTAATCACGAATTCATCGCGGTAGGTTAGTTCAACCGTGTCTTTTGCCGTAAGCCTTAAGTCCTGACCGTTTTTCTCTCCCATCAAGGCATAGAAATGAGGCTGGTTTCTTAATACTGCAAAAGAAAAGGTGTTTTTCATCCTTTGCAACACCGCGTATCCGCCGGGCGTTCCGTCAGCCCGTAAAGCGATGAAAACCATGCCTATCATGATGAATAACAGGACAGCTCCTGAGGCAAAGAGGAACTTTTTCAGCCGGCTCCCTGTCAATGCTGCCCGGATCTGTGACAATTTTTTTGTTCGTTCCGGTCCTTTAAACACCTTCCGGTCCTTCCGGTTTCGTTCAGCCGCGCGGATGAAAACGCTTGTGTATTTCCTTCAGTCTCTGGCGGGAAACGTGGGTATATATCTGTGTTGTCGATACATCGGCGTGGCCCAGCATGATCTGAATGGATCGCAGATCTGCACCCCCTTCCAGGAGATGAGTGGCGAAAGAATGTCTGAAGGTATGGGGATGGACTTTTTTAAATAGATTCGCTCGATCCGCATATTTCTTAACGATTTTCCAGAATCCCTGACGCGTCAGCCCTGATCCGAAACGGTTCAGAAAAAGAACGTCCGTCATCCGTTCCCTCAGATAGAGAGGCCTGACCTGTTCCATGTAACGGCTCAGGCTTTTATAGGCGGCTTCGCCTATGGGCACGATCCGCTCTTTGCCGCCTTTTCCCATGACGATCAGGTATCCCACCTGCCAGTTAATGCTGTTGACACTGAGCGATATGAGTTCCGTCACCCGTATTCCCGTCGCATACAGTAGCTCGAGCATAGCCGTATCGCGCAGCCCCACCGGTGTTTCTTGACCGGGCTCGGCTATCAGACGTTCAATTTCCTGGATCGTCAACGTATCGGGAAGACGCATCCATGCTTTTGACAACTCGATAAGCGCCACCGGATTCTTTTGCACGCTCCGTTCCCGCAGATGAAACTTGTAAAATCCGCGAATGGCGGCCATAGCCCGGTTCACGGAATTCTCACGAAGGCCCTTTCCCTTCAGCGATTTTAAATAAGCCAGGACGTCATCGGGCGTGATGCCTTCGATATCCCCATGGCCGCAGACATTACACATGAAATGGGCATAAACGTGCAGATCGCGACTGTAGGCGTCCAGAGTATTGCGGGAGGAACCTTTCTCAACGGCCAGGTGGTTCAGGTATGCATCGATCAGATCGTCCATTCCTTTTTTCTAACTTAAATGGGGAAGGGACGCAAAGATTTTTTATGCCGCCTGATTCATGATGAAATCGTAAAAAGTCCAAAACCATGTCACCCCCTTACAGCCTGCCCCCGTGAAAACGGGGGAAAGCGGGGGTCCAGAAGTTACTAAAATAACTGGATTCCCGTTTCCACGGGAATGACAAAATAGGTGGAATTTCGACTTATTACGAGTTCATCAATAAGGGATCTTGCCCTATTTCACAGCGGTCTCAGGTTCATCGCCGATATCGATAAAAGCACACTCCCTTTGGCAGGATGGGCAGGATGTAGGTGGCTCGTGCATATAGGGCATCAGGTGACAGCCCCTGCAGTTTGAATATTTGCAGGAGGGACAGCGGACAGATTCCGTGAAATAACCACAGCAAGTGCATTTCCAATTATGCATGATTCACCTTGTTGATCAATCAGGTCCAATCACGTTGATCGATGATGCTTTTCAGATCCTTCGGGAGGGTTCCCGGTTCCAGGCATTCGATCTTGTCGATCCGTACCGTGCAAATTTCTTTGAATATTCTATCAAATTCTTCCTTGAGCGCCTCAGTGTCGGCAACGCGCTGCCCCGGTTCGATCCTCACCGTCAATCTGTCTTCATGTCCAGTTCGGCCAACGACGATCTGAAAACGGAGAGATTCGAAGTGTTCCTGGACCTTCTTCAACTGGCTGGGCGCCACGAAAAGTCCCCGGACCTTGATAGCGTCTCCTACCCTGCCGGCGATACCGTCAAGGCGAAAGGACGTCCGTCCACAGGCGCAGGGTTCAGCAATGATCCTGGACAGGTCGCCGGTTCCAAAACGGAAGAGGAAGAATGTGTCGTTAAAACGTGTCACAACGATCTCGCCCAGTTGTCCCGGCAGAATCCTCATACCTGTGGCGGGATCGACGATTTCAACGACGACCTCCTCGCAAATATGCCATCCCCGCTTTTCACGGCACTCGAAGGCCACATCCCCTACCTCTGTCGCTCCGTACATCTGGTAGGTTTCTATGCCGTAGCGCTCTTCGAAGGTCTTCCGCAGCGAGGGCTGGAGGGGTTCGGCGGCAAAACAGGCCCTGCGGAGCCGGAAGTCCTTTTTAAAGCAATGACCTTCCTCTTCGGCCTTTTTGATAATCGCCATCAGGAAGCTCGGGGTGCCCGTATAGGCCGTGATCCCCAAATCACGCATCAACTGCACCTGGAGTTGGGCGCTGGACGTCCCCGAGGGGACAACAGCAGCCCCAACCTTTCTCAACCCCCCGTGAAAGGTCAGCCCTGCCGCCACCATGTGGTAGGAAAAGGCGTTGAGGACCACGTCGCCCTTCCGGATGCCCGCTGCGAAGTAGGCCCTTGCCCATAAAGGATCGGACTCGGACAGATGGGGTTCGTAGACCGGTCCGGGCGAGATGAATATCCGGTCCACCGCTGCATGTTCATCAGCCAGTCCGCCATAGGGAGGATCGGCCGTCTCCATTTCGATGAGCCTCTCCCTGGAAATGACGGGAAGAACAGACAGGTCTTCCCTTGACCTTATGGTCCGGGGGTCGATTCCGATACCGTCCAGCATCCTTTTCAGCCCCTTCGATTTTTCATAACCCAGCCGGATCATGCGGGCCAGCATGGCATCCTGATCCTGGACCCGTTGCTCGATGGTCCTCGTCTCTGCGTCATCATAATAATTACTCATTGGCCCATCCTCTCCAAAATGTGCTTCAAAACCATGTTTGTCAACTAAAGCCAGCGTTTTCTTCTCCGGTAGGACTTGACATCCCGATAGGATCTCGTCTCACCGGAGGCTGCCATCCCCAGGTAAAACTCCTTGATGTCCGGATTGTCGATGAGATCGGAGGCCTTCCCTTCCATGACGATCTTACCGTTTTCCATGACATAGCCCGTATGGGCGATCTGCAGGGCCATGTTTGCGTTCTGCTCCACCAGAACAATCGTCGTAGCCTGCTCCTCGTTGATCCTTCTGATGATCCGGAAGATTTCCTTGACGACAAGAGGCGCCAGTCCCAGAGAAGGTTCGTCAAGGAGCAGCAGTTCAGGATGGGCCATGAGAGCCCGCCCCATGACCAGCATCTGTAGTTCGCCTCCGCTGCAGTACCCGGCCAGGGCCTTCCGCCTCGCCAACAGCGCCGGAAAGTAGTGATAGACCATTTCGAGGTCCTGCCGGTAGGGCTTCCCCCAGCGGGTTGCCGTACCTACCCGGAGATTCTCCTCGATGGTCAGATATTTAAAGGGCTGCCTCCCCTCGAGAACCTGGATGATGCCCTGTCGGGTGATGTTCTCCGGAGACTGGTTCTGTATCGATTCGCCTCTGTATAGAATCGTGCCGTCCGTCACCCTGCCGTTCTCCGGCTTGAGCAGGCCCGAGATGGCCTTGAGCGTCGTCGTTTTACCCGACCCGTTGCTGCCCAAAAGCGACACGATATGATGCCTCTCGACGGTCAGCGATACGCCTTTGAGCACCTGGATAACATCCGAATAGACGACGGAGATGTTGTTGATCTGCAGCAGAATATTATCTTCCATCGTTTATCCTCAATAGGAGAAGGGCCAAAGCCTGAAACTGGAGCGGATGATCCGCCATACTTCCGCCAGCCCCCGGGGCTCGAAAAGGATGAACAGCACGATGGTCAGCCCGAAGACGAATTCGCGCAACGGCGCCATATTCAGACCTGCTCCGGCAAAATAGCCCATGTTGATGAGCAATCCCGTGGACCAACGCAGGAACTCATTGAGAAAGGTTATGAAGGCGGCCCCCAGGATGGCGCCGGGTATGCTGCCCAAGCCTCCGATGATAATCATGGCGATGTATTCGACGGAAAGCATCAGGTTGAACGGCTCCGCCGTAACGCTGACCATGTAATAGGCCCAGATGGCCCCGGCAAGCCCTGCATAGAATGAGCTGATGCCGAACGAGAGGAGCTTGTAGCGGAATATGGGGATACCCATGCCCTCTGCGGCCCGGTCGTTGTCGCGGATGGCGATAAAAGCCCGGCCATAGCTCGTCCGTATAAGGTTCACGGCTATCCAGGTCATGCCGGCGAGAATGGTGAAGATCACGAAAAAGAAACCCTTGTCTCCGCCTACTGGAATTCCCAAAAGGGTAGCCCCGGGCAGGGTGATCCCCATGGTGCCCTTGGTCAGGCTCTCCCAGTGTACGAGGGTGTACTCGATGATGAACTGGCCGGCCAGCGTCGCAATGGTCAGATAAAGTCCCTTCAGTCTTCCTGAAGGAATCCCGAAGATCATTCCCACCAGGGCCGTGATAAGACCTGCGGCTGGTACGGCTATCAGGAAAGGAACATGGACCGCCGTGGCCAGGATGGCGGCGGCGTAGGCGCCCACGCCGAAAAAGGCGCCATGGCCGAGAGATATCTGTCCCGTATAGCCCACAAGGATATTCAGACCGATCGCCGCGATGGACGCAATGCCCACTGTGTTGATGACATAGAGCATGTAGGGACTGCTCAGGGTCGGCACGAGGAAATACAGCAGGCCCAGACCGATCCAAAGGGAGAGTCGGCCGAAGTCCGTCTCGAAGATTGCGAGTTCCTGTTCGTAATGTTCCCGAAAATTCCCACAGGGATGAAAATGGAATTTCTTCATGATTAAACCCGTTCTATCTCCACGAGTCCGAATAGGCCGTATGGTTTTACCATCAGGATGAAGACGAGCACGATATAGGGGACGACATCCCGGAGCGATGGCGAAAGATAGCCCCCCGTGAAGGTCTCCAGCAGACCGATGATGATGCCGCCGATGATGGCGCCGCCGATGCTGTCCAGCCCGCCCAGGATGACAACGGGAAAGACCTTCAAACCGATGGCGGAAAGATCATGGACATTGATCCCGTTGATGATGCCGAGAACGATGCCGCTCATACCGGCAACGAGGGCGGCAATGGCCCAGGAAAGGGCAAAAACGCGCCGCACATGCACGCCGAGGGACAGCGCGGCGCGTTGGTTGTCCGCAACGGACCTCATATAAATTCCCTGTGAGGAATACTTGAAGAAAAGGCCGAAGAGCAAAAGAAAGGTGATACCGATGATCAGCGTCGCCACATAGACCGGCGGGACATTGACCGGACCGTATTCAATCCCCAGAGAGGTCGGCAGGAAATCAGGATACGTGTTGAGATTACCGCCGAATATCAACAATATCAATCCTTTGAACATTGCTGCAAGGCCGACGGTGAGCATGATGACAAAGATCAACGGCTCACCGATCAGCGGCCGCAGGAAGAACCGTTCCACGACAAATCCCAGGGCGAAGCATCCCGCAAGGGTGATGAGAAAAGCTACGGCAATCGGCAGTTCCGCCCAAGTAACCAGAACCAGAAACAGAAAGGCCCCGACGGCAATGAGCTCTCCATGCGCAAAGTTGAGAACACTGGAAGATTTGAAGATCATGACGAAACCCATGGCGGATATCCCGTAGAGGAATCCCACACAGATGCCGTTGACCAGCAGTTGCAGAAAGAAATTCATGAAAGCTGCCTCCGTCGCTCAGGACTTGCCGGTGATCCGGGATTATTCCGGATGTTCTCGAAACATCGCCCTTCGCTCTCAGGCTGTGGCAATGACCTTCACCCTGGTTTCAATCTCGCCTACCTGACCATCGCGGTAAAGGACCTTGCCCTTTACGTCGAGGGATTCAAGGTTATTGTACATGGCCTCGATGAGCTTCAGATAAAGGCCGTAAACAAAACGTCTCCGCACCTTTCCCGTCCTTGTCAACTCCTCGTCGTCGGCATCGAGAAGTTTGTACAGCAGAATGAATTTCCTGATCTTCATCACGTCGGGTATCTGACCGTTGACGGTACGGACCTCCCGAAGCATCAGGTCTTCGACGGCAGGCTGCTGGGATAGATCCGTATAGGTCGTATAGGGAATCATTCGATCTTCCGCCCAGTTACCCACATTTCCCATGTCGATGTTGATCAGGGCCGAGATGAAAGGCCGTCCCTCGCCGAAGATAACCGCTTCTTTGATGAAGGGGCTGAACTTCAGCCGGGTTTCTATGAAATCCGGTGAAAAGGCGGCGCCCGCTTTGTTCCTGATGATCTCTTCCTTCCGGCCGATGATGACAAGTTGGCCGTCACCGTCAAAATAACCGGCATCGCCAGTCCGGAGCCAGCCATCGCTGAAGGCAGCCTCCGTAGCCGCAAAGTCCTGGTAATAACCGGCGAAATTGGCGGGACTCTTCACGAGGACTTCCTGATCGGAGGCGATTTTCACCTGGACATCGGGCAGGGGCTTCCCCACGGTTTCCGGCTTGACCTCATGATCCGGCTGGACCTGAAATATGCCGCCCGCCTCAGTAAGACCGTAACATTGCTTCAGATTCAGACCAATGGCCCGGAAAAAGCGGATGACATCGGGACTGATGGGATGTCCCCCCGTGTAGGCGCCGCGGAAAGCCGCACAACCGATACGGTCCAGAAGCGGCCGGTAAAGCATCAGGGAGGACAATTGATAGAGGACGCGCAGATAGACGGGCAGTTCACGTTTTTCAGCCTCGCAACCCAAGACGGCTTTCCCGACTTTCTCCGCATAATCAAATACCTTACGCTTGATGAAGCCCGAATCGGACATCTTGACCCGGATCTTCGAGGCCAGATCCTCCCAGAAACGCGAGGCGGTGATGATCAGGGAAGGACCGATCTCGCGGAAGTCCTCGATCACCGTTTCCTCGGTCTCGGGAAAGTTCATGGTCATGCCGCCTAAAAGCGCCACACCGAATCCCCACATCTGGTCAACAATCCAGGCCGGCGGCGACATGGAGATCCAGTTTTCGCCCGGGGCAATCTCGATTGCATCCAGCCAGCTTTTGCCGATGGCGGTGAAATTGCGGTGCGTCAGCATGGCGAGCTTGGGAATGCCCGTTGTCCCGGAGGTGGAGACCATGACGGCTACGTCATCACCCCTGCCTTTTTTCAGTTCTCGAGAAAATAGATCGGGATTGTCGGCATCCAATGCCTCGCCCTGGCTCAGAAACTCATGGTAACTCAGAAGCCAGACATCATTTTCATAATTTCGCATTCCCGTCGGGTCTATGTAAATGACCCTGCGGACATGCGACAGGTTACGGCGTGCCTCGATGAGCTTGTCCACCTGTTCCTGGTCCTGGGCAATGACATAGGAGGCTTGAATGCGGTTCAGGGTATTGCTGAGCTCATCGCTGACCGAGGAGGTAAAGAGATTCAAGGTGATGCCCCCTGCCGCCTGAGCGCCGAGCTCACTGAAAAGCCATTCCGGATGGTTGCCGGTGATCATGCCGACATGCTCGCCCCTGCGAAGCCCCAGGACCTTGAAACCCATGGCGGCCTGCCGGACGTATCGTCCGTAATCCTGCCAGCTGTAGCTTTGCCAGATGCCATAGGCCTTTTCACGGATAGCCGTCAGCTCGGAACCGAAACGCTCGGCCTGCTTCATCAGAATCTGGGGCAATGTGCCTGAAAGGGGAGATGGCTGCATGAAGCTTAACCTATTCGGGGACAGGTTTAAACCTGTCCCCATCCTGTTTGGTTTAAACCTGTCCCCATCCCGTATCGCCGAGATAGGCCTTGATCACCTCGGGTTCGCTGCGGACCTCGTCGGGCGTTCCCTCGGCCAGTTTTTTTCCGAAATTTAAAACGACAATACGGTGGGCAATGCTCATGACGATGGACATGTCGTGTTCCACCAGAATCATCGTCTGCCCCCAGGCCCCGTTCATCTCCAGGAGAAATCGAACCATATCCTCCTTTTCCTCGAGATTCATCCCGGCAAAAGGCTCATCGAGAACCAGAAGCTTCGGTTCCAGGGCGAGGGCCCTGCCCAGCTCGACCCGCTTCATCATTCCGTAAGGCAGCGATCCGACCGTTTTTTTTCTGATTGCCTGCATCTCCAAAAAATCAATGAGTTCTTCGAGGACACGCCGGTGGCGCATCTCCTCCTGCCTTACGGCGCTCAGAAAGAGCGCTGCCGATCCGAGGCCGTAACGGCAGTGGGTATGCCTGGCCAGAAGCATGTTGGAAAGAACCGTCATGCCGGGAAAGAGCTCGATATTCTGAAAGGTACGGCCGATACCGACATGAACGAGGGCATGGGTGGCAAGATTCGTAATATCTGCGCCGTTGAAGGTGATAGTCCCACGCTGGGGCTTGTAGTATCCCGTAACGCAATTCAACAGACTGGTCTTGCCGGCGCCGTTTGGTCCGATGACGGCCAGCAGTTCGCCCGTATGGACCTGTAGATCGACGCCGTCCACAGCCGTGACCCCCCCAAACCGCAGTGTCAGGTTGCGGATATCGAGATCCGCCAGCACCTCCCCAGGCTTGCGGCCCGCGAAGATGCTGGGCTGTCCTCTGAATGATTTCATGGATCCTGATCTATCACTTTTTTAACAGATCGATTTTCTCATTGCCGGGACTGTAAAAATTGGTCAGTGGCTTGAACGACCCGTCTTCACCCACCTGGACGATCCGCGCCTTGAAGGAAGCGCCGTGATCGGTGCTTGTGTAAGTTATATTGGGAACGAGCCCGCCGAAATTCTCCTCCCGGAATGATTCCATGGCCCTGTTGATCGTTTCCCTGCTGATTTCCTTGTATTTTTCATTTGCCCTGACGAAGGCCCTCTCCATGATCATGCCAATGACTACACCTTCCCAGTAAGCAGCATCGAACCGGTCAACGGTTTTGTAACGTTTCCACAGCTCCTTGAGCACCTTGATGCCGGGCGTCCCATCGGAAGGAAGACCGCCAGGGAATTGGATGGAAAGGCGATTCTTGATCAAACCCTTGCCCAGTTTGAAAAAATCCGGGTCGGTCGAGGTCCAGGTCCCGAAAAATTGTGGCGCATATCCGATGCGATCGGCGATCTTGAATGTGGTTATGATGGTCGCGGGAAGCATCTGCATGAAGATGTATTCGGCGCCCTGCTGCTGGAGACGAAGCAGTTCCGTCGTCAAATCCACGGTTTTGGGGGGGAACTCCTCGATCGCCACAATGTTGATGTTGTTCTTACCCGCATATTCCCTGCTGGGTTGGTGGATGGACCGCCCGTAGGCGTTGTTGTATGTCAAAAGACCGACCTTCGGGGCTTCCTTTCCTTTGTGAATGACCCGGATATACTCCAGAACGGCATAGCAGTCCATACGGTAACTGCCGAAGGGGAGGTACATGTAATCGACGGGGGCTTCGAGAAGCTCCCAGCTCGTGGAATAATTGATCGTCGGGATGCGATATTTCTGAATGATTGGTTTGGCGGCCAGACCTTCGCCCGCTCCCCAGGTGGCAATCATGTCTACCTGGTCCTGGACTGCGAACTTGCGGACGGCGGCTACAGCCTCGGGAACCTTGTATCCCGTGTCCTCCAGGATCATCTCGATTTTGTTTCCCC
>Ga0315273_10010868_pt1 | contig 11629 bp, 7 predicted proteins | sample YL17G02_0_MG_FD_205753 | JGI IMG/M metagenome (GOLD analysis project Ga0315273, IMG submission 205753) | Sediment microbial communities from Yellowstone Lake, YNP, Wyoming, USA - YL17G02_0 | ecosystem: Environmental > Aquatic > Freshwater > Lake > Sediment | place: USA: Wyoming | collected... | reverse complement strand
AGAATGAGCAGACGTTAAATATGATTGGCGCCGAGCAGATTAAGATGATGAAGCCGGGAGTTCGGCTTATTAACTGCGCACGCGGCGGAATCATCAATGAGGACGCTTTATACGAGGCGTTGGCCCAAAAGCGAATTGCCGGTGCCGCACTTGACGTTTTCTCCGTCGAACCGCCCCAGGACAAGCGATTCTCGCAGTTTGATAACTGCGTCGTAACACCGCATCTCGGCGCAAGCACCGTAGAAGCGCAGGTCGATGTCGCAATTGAAGCTGCCCAGATTCTTGTCGATGCGCTCAAAGGAGGCCCGATTAAAAATGCTGTCAATGCGCCGGCATTCGACGCGACCGTTCCCCCCGTTGTAAACCAGTACGCGGAACTTGCGCGTCGAATCGGCCGTCTGGTAAGCGCCATCTCATCGGGTCACATACGCAGTATCGGTGTCGAGTTCAGGGGGTTAATCGCTGATATGCCAACCAAACGGATAAGTCTCGGTTTCGCAATCGGTCTGCTTCAGCCGCATTTTGAAATACCTCTGAATATTGTTAATGTCGGCGTGCTGGCAAAGGAGCGAGGCATAAGTATCGACGAAACGAAAAACCCCGAACCCAAAGATGTGTCGGCAAGTTTCAGCGCAAAGGTTGTCACCGACAAGGTTACCAGAACAGTTACGGGGTCGGTCTTCGGCCACAAGCTGCTGAGGATTCTGGAAATCGATGATTTCAATATCGAAGTCAGCCCGCAGGGGACGGTTCTTGTTATTTTTAACGACGATAAGCCCGGTGTCATCGGCTCGGTTGGAACCGTTTGCGGCAAATATCATATTAACATCGGCACAATGGGCGTCGGGCAGAAAATGGCTGAAGGAAAAGCAATTCTTGCCGTCAGTCTTGACAGGGAACCTGATGCTAAATGCATCGAGGAATTGGGCAATCTCGGATTCGTAAATGAATTATACGTTTGTAAACTGGATTGAGAAAGTTTTTAATCTCAAGGACGGGAATTTGTAAATGACAACAAGCAGTATTTTGGCGGTGGCGCAAATGGAATTTGCGTTCGGAAAGCCGCCAATTGAGGAAATTGCGACAAAAATGCAAAAAAGTAATACTAAAAAAAATAAAACAAAAAAAGCAGAATCAAAAAAGGTAAAGGTAAAAGCAAAAGCGAAGCTTGGAAAATCACCGAAGCTTTCTGCACCGCCCAAAGAGCCCCCAGCAGCAAAAAAGGTTAAAATGGCACCAGCCACGGCCGAATCGATGGCTGCCAAACAGCGAGTAATAAGCGTAAGCGAATTCTTCGCCAAAAACCGGCACCTTCTCGGTTTCGACAATCCGCGCAAGGCATTGCTGACGGCGGTCAAAGAAGCGGTGGATAATTCACTCGATGCCTGCGAAGAGGCGCAGATTCTGCCTGAACTGCTAATCGACATAAAACCGATTTCCGAAAACAAGTTCGTTCTTACTGTCAGAGATAACGGCCCTGGGATTGTTAAACAACAGGTTCCGAACGTTTTTGCCCGCCTGCTGTATGGCAGCAAATTTCACACGCTGCGGATGAGCCGCGGCCAGCAGGGGATAGGTATTTCCGCGGCGGGTATGTACGGATTGCTCACGACTGGTGAACCGGTCAGAATTATCTCGCGGATAAACTCTAAAAAAAAGGCATACCGCTGCCATGTTCAGATTGACACCGCTAAAAACCGTCCGGAAGTGGTACTGGATGAGGAATGCGATTTCGAACTGCCGACGGGGACGAGCGTGACGATAACGCTCGAGGGAAAATATCAAAAGGGACGACAATCCGTCGATGAATATATTGTTCAGACCGCAATCGCCAATCCGCACGCAACCATTATATATAATTCACCGGACGGCAATAACTATGAGTATAAGCGACAGACTAATGATTTACCGCCTTCACCGCGGGAAATAAAGCCGCATCCGTACGGCGTGGAACTTGGTCTGCTTTTTAAAATGGCCCGTGACAGTTCCACCAAACAGCTTTCAGCGTTTTTGAAAAGCGAATTTTCAAGAATAAGCCCCCGTATAGCGAATGAGATTTGTGCAAATGCCAAATTAAGGCCGACACTTAATCCTTCCCACATGACATTGCAGCAGGGCGAAGCTCTTCATACCGGCATAAAACAGACAAAAATTATGGCACCATCCACCGACTGCATCTCTCCTATTGGCGATGTGCAATTGGAGAAGAGTCTGCGAGCCGCGGTCGAAGCGGATTTTTACGCAGCCTGTTCTCGCAAGCCTGCTGTCTATCGCGGCAATCCCTTCCTTATCGAGGCAGCTTTGGCCTACGGCACCAAGGGTGCGGGAGAAGACAACGGAAATGGTGAATCGGATAAAGAGCCTTTGATGCGTCTTATACGTATCGCCAATCGTGTGCCGTTATTATATCAGCAGTCCGGCTGCGCGATTTACAAGGCCGTGATGGAAGTCAACTGGCGTAATTACGCCCTGAGCCAGAATAGAGGCGCACTGCCATCAGGCCCGGTAACGCTTATGGTCCACATCGCCTCGGTCTGGGTGCCGTTCACTTCCGAAAGTAAAGAAGCTATCGCACATTATCCGGAAATAATCAGAGAGATAGAACTGGCTATCCAAGAATGCGGCAGACAAATTGGAATGTATCTGCGCAAAAGAAAACGCATTCAAATGGAACTGGCCAAAAGAAGTTATATCGAGACATATCTGCCGTACATCAGCGAGGCTCTGCGGGATATTCTGACATTAAAGAAATCGCAGGTTGATACGCTTGTCGTAAAACTTAAAAAAGTTCTCGAACGAACAAGAAAAATATAAGGAACCCAAAGTATGTCCGAGCAGCTAATAATAAGCATCAGCGGAATGCGCGGTATCGTTGGCGAGAATTTGACCGGCTTTATTGTCGCTGAGTACGGCTGCGCCTTCGGCTCATTTTTGAAGGACCGAAACGGCGGCAAAAGAGGCAAGGTTTCGGTCTGCGTCGGCAGGGACTCCAGGCCAAGCGGTGCTATGCTGCAATCCGCCGTGACCGGGGGGCTGTGTGCAGTAGGTGTCGATGTTATCGATTTGGGTATTGTAACCACCCCCGGTGTGGGTATTATGGTCAGGCATCTCGGTTGCAATGGCGGAATAGTTATTACAGCTTCTCATAATCCCATTCAATACAATGGGGTGAAACTACTGCTCGATAACGGTGTCGCCCCACCTCCGGAGCAGGCTGAACAAATCAGGCATCGTTATTTTGACAAACATTTCACATTTGCTGACTCGCCTCACTGCGGGCAGGTAACGCCAAACGAGCAGACCGATGAAATTCATATCGATAAGATACTGTCTATCATCGATAAGAAAAAAATAGCGGCGAAAAAATTCAAGGTTGTTTTAGACAGCATCAACGGAGCAGGGGGGCGGCCTGCAAAAAAATTGCTTGCGGAGCTCGGATGTAAAGTGGCTGCGATTAACGACCAGCCGACGGGATTGTTTTCTCACAGGCCCGAACCAACAGCAAAAAATCTAACGAGTCTTTGCAAGATAGTTAAAAAGGAACGGCCTGATATCGGTTTTGCCCAGGACCCGGACGCAGACAGACTTGCGATTGTCGATGAGAACGGCAGCTATATCGGTGAAGAATACAGTCTTGCTCTTGCCGCCAAATACGTTTTGGGCAAGAAGAAGGGGTCTGTAGCAACAAACCTTTCAACTTCGAGAATGATAGACGATATTGCGCAGCTTGGCGGTGTTCAAGTCTTCCGTACTCCTGTCGGTGAAGCCAACGTCGCCGAAGCGATGCTCAAACATAAATGCGTTATCGGCGGAGAAGGTAACGGCGGAGTAATAGATTTAAGGGTTGGGCCAATCCGCGATAGTCTCGTCGGTATTGCGCTTACCCTGCAGCTTATGGCCGAAACCGGCAAATCCGTAAGTCAGCTCGTCTGCGAAATCGGCGGCTACTATATGAGCAAGGAAAAATTTGTCGCGGATGCCGAACAGGCACAGAAAATTCTTAATTCTGCGAAACAAGTCTTCGCCAATGCAAGGCTCAATGCCTCGGATGGCTGCAGATTTGATTTTGCCGATGGCTGGCTGCACCTGCGAACGAGCAACACGGAACCTGTAATGCGAATTATTGTCGAGGCAAAGGACAAACCGACAGCAAAAAAATATATTGACGCCGTCTTAAAAATCCGCAAAGAAATACAGGCTTGAATCAGAAAATGACAGACCCAAAACAGGAAATTGCCAACAGGCAGATACGTAAGGTTACAAACCTCGCTATCGCTATAAATATCGCTCTTTGCGCGGTCAAAGTGATAGTAGGTTTGCTCGCAGGTTCCATGTCTCTGGTCAGTGATGGTATCCACTCTCTTTCTGATATGACCACAGACCTAATGATACTTGTTGGCGTTCGGCTCGGTTCAAAACAACCTGACCAGAAGCACCCTTATGGGCATGGCCGCATCGAAACACTGGCAACGGGCTCTATAGCCATTGCTTTGCTGCTCGTTGGGCTGGGAACAATTTATTATGCCGTTGTTGATATATCAAGGGAGCACATCAGGATACCTCATTTACCGGTACTAATCGTTGCAATATTGGCGATAATTGCCAAAGAGTCCATTTCCAGAGTTACCAGGAAAATTGCCATTCAAACTCACAGTGCCGCTCTTTATGCGAATGCCTGGGAGCAGCGCAGCGATGCTTTCAGTTCGCTGGCGGTAATAATAGGTTATGTCGCAATGAAATTCGGGTTCCATCACGGCGACCAGATTGCGACCATTGTAGTAGGCACGATGATAACACTGGTGGGAGTTAAAGTAATCGGCGGATGCATTGATGAACTGACCGAAAGCGCCGTTGATTCCGAAACGATTGAACACGTAAAAAACATAATTAATTCCAACAGCCAGATACGTCAGTGGCATAATCTGCGAAGTCGGCTGGTCGGCAGGGAGGTTTTTCTTGACGTGCATATCCTCGTATCGCCGGATTTAAATGTTGCCGCCGCCCACGAAATATCGGAAAACCTTGAAAAGACTTTGCATGAACGAATAACACGTCCGGTCAATATTGTCGTACACGTTGAGCCCGACCTGCCGGAACTTAGAAAAAACGCCTGAGCAAGAGATTTGAACTATTCAGCCCGAAATTCCCAGCGGTCTGCTTCGATGAGAGTTAAGGTGAATTTGCCTTTCAGGATTTTGCCGTCTAATTGAAGCTCCACGCAACTGTGGGTTTTATAAAGGATTTGATATATACCTGAATCAGCGATTTCAACGCTGCCTTGGCCTTTATTCACGCTGCCTTCGTAGGTCAGAAATCTTAACGGATGGTCGAAAATCTTAATTGCCTCAACAGGCTCAGCCGTTATTTTTTCAGGCGGGACCGGCAGACGGTATGTTTCCAATATGTTGCCTGCCTCCAGCATCAAATCCCAATGGATGTCATTTCCTCGAACATGCTTTTGTATGACAAACTTTTTATTGTTTTCTGCCATCGATTACGTATTATATATTGAATATGACGCCTGACTGAAGATAAAAAACTTTAACTTTGCAGGTGTCTGCAAAATGGGGTAAAATAACCTGTCTTTATAATTATTCGTCTTAAGAAAGGATGTATTGCGGTATGGGTCTTGAAGGATTTTTTAACCCTAAATCGGTTGCCGTAGTAGGAGCATCACAGAAAAAAGGTAAGGTCGGCTATGAAATCCTGACCAATATGATAAGGGCAGGATACAAGGGGCAAATTTACCCTGTCAATAATAAGGCTGACACTATCGAAGATTTGAAATGCTACCCCGACCTGAAATCTATCGGCAAGGTTCCGGAACTGGTGGTTGTAGTAATCCCAGCAGCAGCAGTTCCCGCGGTTATGCAGGACTGCGATAAAATAGGTGTAAAATCCGTCATTATAATTACCGCCGGTTTCAAGGAAGTCGGAAAAGAAGGGGCGGAGATTGAAAAACAGGTCGTTCGAATCGCGAAACAGGCCGGCATAAGGGTTATCGGCCCGAACTGCCTCGGCGTTATTGCTCCTGCCAACAGGGTAAACGCCAGTTTCGGGGGCGAACTGCCGAAAACCGGAGCGATTGGCTACATTTCGCAGTCAGGGGCATTACTGGCTGCAATCCTTGATATGGCCAATGCCAACGGCATAGGCTTCAGCAAGCTCGTCAGCATCGGAAACAAGGCAGATGTGGATGAGCTGGATGTAATCAGAGCCCTTGCAGAAGACAAAGAGACAACAGTAATCGCCGGTTATCTCGAAAGCATAAATAACGGTAACGCCTTTGTCCGTTTGGCTGAGCAGATATCCACCGACAAGCCGCTTTTGCTGGTAAAAGCGGGCGTGACCTCGGCAGGCGCAAAGGCAGCATCTTCTCATACGGGCAGTTTGGCCGGCAGCGAAACAGCCTACGAATGCGTCTTTGAACGGGCGGGTATTATCCGTTGCACCTCGATACAGCAACAGTTCGATTTCGCACAGGCATTTGCTTACCAGCCTGTCCCATCAGGACCTAATGTCGCTGTGATAACAAACGCGGGCGGCCCCGGAATTATGGCTGCCGACGCCATTGAACAGCAGGGTCTTACGTTCGCAAAATTAAGCGACGAGACTGTTAAGAAACTGGCTGCGAAACTACCCCCGGCGGCAAATCTGTATAACCCGATAGATGTTCTGGGTGATGCATTGGCGGACCGTTACGAACTTGCGATTGGTGCCGCCCTCGACGACCCGAAGGTTGATATCGTACTGGTTCTTTTGACGCCCCAGGCAATGACTGAAGCTGTTCCGACCGCACAGGCAATTGTAAAAATCGCTCATCAAAAACGAGATAAGCCGGTTCTTGCCTGTTTTCTCGGCGCTACGAAGATACAGGATGCAATAAGAATTCTGCGTGAAGGCGAGATTCCGCAGTATGAATCACCCGAATCAGCCGTAGCAACAATCAAGGCAATGCACGACCACGTCAGGTGGCTTCGCCGTCCGAAGCGTATTGTTAAAATGTTTCCGGTCAACCGCAGAAAAGTTGAGGCGATTATTGAAAGACACCTGCGCCAGCAAATGCGTGAAATCGGCGAAGCTGATTCAAAAGAAATCCTTGAAGCCTACGGCTTTCTTACTCCCCGAGGTTCAATCGCAACAACTGCGGAGCAAGCCGCCAATATTGCCAGCCAAATCGGCTATCCCGTCGTTTTGAAAATCTGGTCACCCGATATAATTCATAAATCGGATGTAGGCGGGGTCAAACTGGGTCTGCGAAACGACCAGGAGGTTATGGACGCTTTCGACCTGATGATGTACCGGGTGGCGAAAAAAATGCCCGACGCGGAAATACTCGGAGTGCTGGTGCAGGAAATGTGCAAGAAGGGCAGGGAAGTCATACTCGGAATGCACCGCGACCCTCACTTTGGCCCGCTGATGATGTTCGGAATGGGCGGCATAATGGTCGAAGTGCTTAGGGATGTCTCGTTTTATCTTGCTCCGCTTACCGAAGAAGAAGCCAAGCAGATGCTTATGGCCACAAGAACATATCAGATACTCAAAGGCGTGCGAGGTCAGGAGTCTGTCGATATCGAAGTAATCGCGGAAGGCCTGCAAAGGCTTTCACAGCTGGTCACCGAATTTCCGGAAATCAAGGAAATGGACATAAATCCGTATATGGTGGGGCCGGAAGGCACTATACCGATAGCCGTTGACGTACGTATAAGTGTAGAAAGGGTTTGAAAAGATGTCTGTTGCAACCGAATTCGACTGGAAGGAAAAGCACAAGAATAAAGTTGGCACAGCCGCTGCTGCGATGAATCTTATCAAGCCCGGCAACCGAATCTTCATTGGCACCGGCTGCGCCCAGCCGCAGCACCTCGTAAACGCTCTTGTGGAACATTCCAGTCATATTTATGACGCTCATATTGTTCATCTTTTAACAATGGGTGCTGCGCCGTACGCCAATGAACAATTTCGCGAAAAATTCAAAATGAACAGTTTTTTCATCGCCGACAATGTCCGTGACGCCCTGAGCAAAGGTATCGGCGACTACACACCGATATTTCTGTCGGACATCCCGCAGGAGTTCGAGGCAGGGAGGATTCCGATAGATTTTGCTCTTATCAGCGTCACTCCTCCGGATATAAACGGTTTGTGCAGTTTCGGTGTTTCTGTTGACATTGTAAAATCCGCTGCCGCTAATGCCCGTTATACCGTGGCGCAGGTCAATCAGTTTATGCCCCGGACAATGGGCGACAGTTTTATTCACGTAAACGCTATCGACATGCTTGTGCCGTATGACGAACCGATTATCGAGGTTCCAGTACCTGAATCGAGTGAAACGCTGCGCAAAATAGGCCATAATATTGCCAGACTCGTCGATGACGGCAGCACCATCGAGTGTGGTATCGGACGAATCCCGCAGGCGTTGGCCGACTATCTTGTTTATAAACGAGACCTCGGTGTGCATACCGAAATGTTCAGCGACTGGATTATCGACCTGATTGAATGCGGCGCGGTCACCTGCGCCAAAAAGACCATCAACCGGGGCAAGGTGGTCGCGAGCTTCTGCATGGGTTCGAAGCGTCTTTACGATTACATTAATAATAATTCATTTTTCGAATTCCACCCGACTGAATACGTCAACGACCCTTATATAATCGGCCAACATGAAAAAATGGTCGGCATTAACGTAGGGCTTGAAATCGATTTGTCCGGTCAAGTCTGTTCCGATTCGCTCGGTTACAGTTTTTACAGCGGTATCGGAGGACAGGTCGATTTTATCCGCGGCGCTGCGAGAAGCAGGGGTGGTAAACCCATTATAGCCTTGCCTTCGACGGCGAAGGACGGGACCATCAGCAGGATAGTTCCGCATCTTACCGAAGGCGCCGGCGTCGTTACGACGCGGGGGGACGTTCACTATGTTGTTACGGAATACGGCATAGCCTATCTGCACGGCAAAAGCATACGCGAAAGGGCACTGGCACTTATCTATATCGCACATCCTAAATTCAGGAATGAACTGATACAGGCAGCAAAAACCCAGAGATATATTTATCCCGACCAGATAGAGCTTGCGTGGGACAAAGTAGTCTATCCGGAAGAACTTGAGCGATACGACACGCTTAACGACGGCACCGAAATATTTTTCAGGCCCGTCAAGCCCACCGACGAGGCGGCTCTTTCACAGATGCTCTATTCACTCAGCGCCGAATCGATTCACACACGTTATATGACCCATACGATGGCGTTTCCGCATAAGGAAGTTCAGCAATTGACGAACGTTGATTATCGCCACGATATTACCATCGTCGGCACCGTCCCGGGAGTTTCCGGCGACGAGATTGTCGCCATCGCGCAGTATTATCTCGACCCCAAAACCGATGCCGCGGAAGTGGCATTTCTCGTCCAGGACGAGTGGCAGCAAAAGGGGATGGGCAGCTTCCTTCTGAATTACCTGACGCAAATCGCGGTACAGCGAGGCGTGAAGCGTTTTTACGCCAAGGTGCTGCCCGTCAATAAACCGATGTTGGCGGTTTTTTACAACTCAGGCTTCAAGGTAAATACCGAGTTCGACGGAGAAGTTTATAGTATATGGTATGATTTAACGAAGAAGGAATAAGTCTTGGAAACCAGAAAAGCGGCGTTTATCCATTCGCCGCAAATGGAAAAATTCAGCTATCCGTCCGATTGCCCCTTTAATGTCAGCAGGGCAGGCAAGGTCCGGCAAATCCTTAATTCGATGGGTCTGCTTGCAGGTGCGGGTCGAATGGAAGTAGCTCCGGCGCCCGCTACCAGGCTCGCATTGAAAAAATTCCATTCCGCCCGCTATCTATATATATTGAAAGAAGCCGCCGAAGGCCGCTTCAACAGCGACGCGTATTCGATGGGAATCGGCACACCGGATTGCCCCGTTTTCGAAGACATGTACGATTATTCCGCGTGGACCTGCGGTGCAACGCTCACAGGAGCGAAACTTATTCTTTCCGGCAAGGCTGATATCGCGTTTAATCCATCGGGCGGTCTGCACCATTGCGGCCCGGAGCTGGCTGCGGGCTTTTGCTATATGAACGATGTCGCCCTCGCCTGCATGGTGCTGGCGGAAGCAGAAAAGAAAGTTTTGTATCTCGATGTGGATGTCCATTTTGGCGACGGAGTGGCTAAGGCCTTTTACGACCGCAGCGACGTGATGACAATATCTTTTCACGAAAGCGGCAGAACACTATTTCCAGGCACCGGATTTGAAGATGAAATCGGCACAGGTGCGGGCAAGGGCTACTGCGTAAATGTCCCTATGCCTGTCGGCACTTACGACCAGGCCTATATGATGGCTTTTAAAGCTATTGCCTTGCCGCTGATAAGAGCTTTTAATCCGGATGTGATTGTTCTGCAGTTAGGCGCTGACGGCCTCGCGGGCGACCCGCTTGCGCATCTTTGTTTGACCAATAATGTCTATACAGATATTATCAACCACATACTTGCCTTCAACAAACCAATTCTCGCTACCGGTGGCGGGGGTTATAACATCGACAATACCGTCCGGGCGTGGGCTCTCGACTGGACCATTTTGTGCAGCGAGGACAGGGGACACGATACGCACCTCGGTGTCGGCGGAATCATGCTCGAAAGCACCGAATGGCAGGGGGGCCTTCGCGACAGGGAGCTGCTCGTTACCAAACACCAGCAGGAAATCGTGCTGCCCCAAGTCGAAGCAACAATCGAAAAAATCAAGACCCGAATATTTCCCATCCACGGCCTCTGATGCAACCCATAAAAAAAATGGCTCGGAATTTTTGTTCCGAGCCATCGGTATCATTTATCAAATTAATTTAATCAGGCTCTTTTGCGATTTGGCCGTCGAGTTCGCCCTTCATCGCGGCAATCTGGGCAGGCATAACAGGTTTGGCTGGCTTTAGGGCAATCGCAATAACCACTACCGCTATAACGCAGGCAATCCCCGCCGTCAAAAACGCAGGCTTGTAGTTACCCACAGCTAACATCTTTTCCACGACTTTGCCGCCCGGTTCGGTAATCTGATACGGCATATTCGCAACGACCTTCATCAGCCAAGCTGCGAGGAACGGCCCCACAAGGCCGCCGGCACCGTACGCGGAGAACATCCAGCCGTAGTTTACACCAATGTGCTTTGTGCCGTAGAGGTCAGCGGTAACAGCCGGATAAAGCGCCAGAAACCCACCGAAACATAATCCAACGGCGCAAATGCCGGTCAGATACAGCGGGTAGCTTCGCATAAAGTCCAGCGACAACATCGCTGCTCCGCAGACGGCGAACATCAAAATCAGCGTTATCTTGCGGCCGATGTTGTCTGAAATCTTTCCCCAGAGAATGCGGCCCAATGAGTTGAAAATAGCCAGGATAGAAACCGCCATCGCACCAGCGGTAGTAACTCGCTGGAAATCGCTTTCCGCAATCGGCGGAGTCAAAGCACCAAAGGCAAATGACTGCCAGATGGGGGATGCCTTCATAATAATCTGCAAACCGGCTGTGCAGCCCGCAAAGTACGTCAGCCACAAAAGCCAGAATATGGGGGTCTTTAGCATTTCCGTAGGTGTGAAATCCACTTTGCTGACGGCACCATGCACCGGCATCGGCGGAGTCCATCCAGCAGGTTTATATCCGGCAG
>Ga0315273_10010867_pt1 | contig 11630 bp, 7 predicted proteins | sample YL17G02_0_MG_FD_205753 | JGI IMG/M metagenome (GOLD analysis project Ga0315273, IMG submission 205753) | Sediment microbial communities from Yellowstone Lake, YNP, Wyoming, USA - YL17G02_0 | ecosystem: Environmental > Aquatic > Freshwater > Lake > Sediment | place: USA: Wyoming | collected... | reverse complement strand
GATTGCCGATTCCCCTCTAAGCGGGAGGACCTGCGGTTCTCACCGATTGCCGATTGTCCCTCTTTTTCGGTTTTCTGTTCCTCTGATTCTCTCTCACGCATTATTTTTGCCGACCCTTCCACCGCCTGATTGAGCACATTTTCCAGCAGGATGACCGTGCCCTTGCGCGTGGACATCTTCTGCCGGCTGCCTTCCGCATCCTTAAATCTTACCAAGCCGAAATCCACGTGGATACAATCCTTGGCCCAACTATAGCCCATCAGCTCCAATACCTTAAAGAACTGCCTGAAATGCAATTTTTGGTCCGCGCCCACCACATAAATCAGTTTGGTGAATTTGTATGTGTTATAGCGGTGAATAGCCGCGGCAATGTCCCGGGCCGCGTAAAGCGTTGCCCCGTCGCTCTTGCGCAACAGGCACGGTGGCATCCCGTATTCTTTTAAATCAACAATCAAAGCCCCATCGCTGATTTTGGTAATGCCTTTTTGTTCAATCGTTTTGATGGTATCACTGATAAATTGCTGATAGAATGCTTCGCCATTATAGGTGTCAAAATCCACACCGATTAAATCATAAATCCGCCGGAATTCATTCAGGCTTAAATCCCTGAATTTGGTCCAAATCGCGGTATTCTCCTTATCGCCTGATTCCAGCTTCTTGAATTCCTCTCGGGCTTTCATCCAGACCGCGTCATCATTTTTCGCCCGCTCGTTATAGGCGGCATAGCGCTCTGCCAGAAAAACAGCGGGCAGGCTGTCGCTCTTGGACAGTTCCTTATCATAGGTATCGGGATTCTCTTTATAGTCGGCAATAATCATCCCGAATTGCGTGCCCCAATCACCCAGAAAATTCTCGCCCACGCATTTGTAGCCCAGGGCCGAATAAATCCGGTAAATGGCATTGCCGATAACCGTGGAACGCAGATGGCCGATGCCAAAAGGCTTGGCGATATTGGGCGAGGAATAATCAATCACAATGGTCTTGCCTGTGCCTATGGATTTGTCAAAATCAATTTCACGCGCCAAAACTATTTCAGGCAAACGGTCATTCTTGATAAAGATGTTTACATAGCCGGCAACGGCCTCGGCTTTCTCAATTATGCCGCCGGATTTTACCCCCACACCAAAATCTTCGCCCGCCATTTGGTTGGCGGGTTTGGCGTGGGGGTTTATAGTTGCCGCCAGTTCAGTGGCTAATTGCTGCGGAGTCGTAACGGAGTCCCGATTATTTCGGGAGGAAACTATATTTTGTTCCTTAGCTGCCCTGAAACAGGCCAGCGAATAATCTCCTAATTCCGGTCGAGCGGACTTGGTCAGGTTTGCGGCCACATAATCCGCAGGCAGTCCAGCCTGATTAATAATCGTATCCAAAACTTCGCGTTTAATGCTGTTCATTGAAGTGATTAAATAAAATCAATCCTCTGTTGTCAAATTATAGCAGTTGCCCTAGGAGTCAAGGGACTCAGTCTATAAGCCTATATAGTGGTCATTCCCGCGCAGGCGGGAATCCAATAAATTAAAAATGCTGAATTCCTGTTGAAATTTATCCAATGGACTCCCGCTTTCGCGGGAGTGACAAACGGGGCAGGAATGACAGATAAAGCAAAGAGACTATCAAAACAATCTCTAGGCTACTCTCATTAATACAAAATTTCCTCCTCATATTTTTTTGACAAAGTACTTTTTATTTTTATAATGCAATGAATCTTTTGCTATAGGTATAGCATCCAAAAAATAAAAGTTTTTCGGTTTTGTCGAATTCAAAACATCGCAACAGCCCCGTTGCGGTTATAAACAGTATCGTAAGGAGTAAAACCTATGTTAGATGTCAAGAATATCACCGAGAAAGTCAAAGCTGAGAGCGAATTGACCGCCAACCTGATAAAGGAAATCGAGAAGGTTATTGTCGGCCAGAAATACATGATTGAGCGCCTGCTTATCGGCTTGCTTAGCAATGGCCACATTCTTCTTGAAGGCGTGCCCGGACTGGCTAAGACCATGTCCGTCACCACCCTTTCCAAAACCATCCAGACTAAGTTCCAGAGAATCCAATTCACCCCTGATTTACTGCCGGCGGACTTAATCGGCACGCTGATTTACAATCCCAAAAGCGGCGATTTCAGCGTGAAAAAAGGACCGATTTTCGCCAACATCATATTAGCGGATGAAATCAACCGCGCCCCGGCCAAAGTCCAGAGCGCCCTGCTGGAAGCTATGCAGGAACGCCAGATTACCATCGGTGAAAACACCTTCAAGCTGGAAGAGCCCTTCCTGGTGCTGGCCACCCAGAACCCGATTGAACAGGAAGGCACCTACCCCCTGCCCGAAGCCCAGGTTGACCGCTTCATGCTCAAGATAAAAATTACCTATCCAGATAAGATAGAGGAACGCCAGATTCTGGACCGGATGGCCTTTTCAGACGGCTCCAAGATAAGCGTCCAGCCGATATTAAAGCCAGCGGACATCATGCGCCTACGTTCGGTGGTGGATGAGATTTATATGGACGACAAAATCAAGGATTACATTATCGACATAGTTATGGCAACCAGGGACCCGAAAAAGTACGGGCTAGACCTTAATGAATTTATTCAATACGGCGGTTCGCCCCGCGCCACTATCTTCCTGACCATGGCGGCCAAGGCCCACGCATTCCTGCAAGGTAGAGGCTATGTCACCCCGCACGATATTAAATCAATCGGACCTGATGTCCTGCGCCACCGGGTGATTGTCACCTACGAGGCCGAAGCCGAAGATATGACTTCTGAGGATATCATTAAGAAAATATTTGATAACGTGGAAGTTCCGTAAAAAAGGTTACAGAAAGTTACCTGCTGTTACAGGACGTTACAGTAACCCTAAGTAACTTTACGTAACCTCAGGTAACCTCCAGTAACATTATTTAGATGATACCAAAGGAAATAATAAGAAAAATTAGGCGGATTCAGATTTACACCTCCCGGATGGTCAATGACGTCATGGCCGGCGAGTACCAAAGCGCCTTTAAGGGCCGGGGCATGGAATTTGAGGAAGTCCGCGAATACCAGCCCGGGGATGAAATCAGGACCATTGACTGGAATGTCACTGCCCGGATGGGCAGGCCTTTTATCAAGCGCTATGTGGAAGAGCGCGAGCTGACTGTGATGCTTTTAGTGGATGCCAGCGGTTCGTGCCGCTTCGGCAGTACTAAGCAGATGAAGAGCGAAATCGCGGCTGAATTGTGCGCGGTACTGGCTTTCTCGGCTGTTAAAAACAATGACAAGGTTGGGCTGATTATTTTCACTGACAAAATAGAAAAATTCATCCCGCCCCGCAAAGGACAACAGCATGTCCTGCGGGTGGTGCGCGAAGTCCTCTATTACCAGCCCACCGGCAAGCAAACCAATATCGGGGTGGCGCTGGATTATATGAATAAGGTTATCACGCACCGCTGTGTCACCTTCCTGGTTTCCGATTTCCAGTCCGAAGGCTATGAAACCGCCCTGCGCATTACTAACAAGCGCCACGATGTCATCGCCACATTCATTATCGACCCAAGGGAATTAGACCTGCCCAAAGTGGGATTTATGGAACTGGAAGACGCCGAAACCGGTGAGCGGATACTGGTTGATACCCGCGACGTGGTTTTGCTCAAAGAATTCAACCAGATAAATACCGGCCAGCTAAAAGACAAGACCGATAAATTCCGTTCATTAGGGGTTGATGCGATTCAGATTTTGACTCATCAGCCCTATGTTGACCCGTTGATAAGATTTTTCCGGATGAGGGAAAAAAGACTGTAATAATTTAGCAGTAAAATGTCACCCTGAACTTGGTTCAGGGTCTATATAGATGCTGATCCCGCCGGGGCGGGACAGCATGACACTATGCAAAAAGGTAAAGGCAAAGTTTGCTCTACCTGTAATGTCTTAATTTACGAAAGGATATCTATTATGTCAAACGAAAATCAGCTGGCATCAAAAAAACCAAAACGCATCTTTGACCGCCGTTCGATTTTCTTTTCTGTTGTTGTCTTGATTCTGTTTTGCGTGCTGGTTTATCTTCAGCTCTCCCCTAAATGCTACCCGACCAATTCCGCAACAAGCGGCATCAGCTGGTCCAGCCAGCAACAAAAGGAATTAGCTATGACACTGGAGAACGATGATCTTTGGGAAAACGCCATCAAGGCATACGAAAAATATATGGCTTCCCCTGAAATTGACGCCAAGACCCGGGCTAATATCTGCTTCAAAATCGGCGAGATGTATTTCAAACACCAAAAATATGAAAGCGCGATAGCCTATTATCAGCAGGCGCTAATCAGCTACCCTGAAACCGAGCTCAAGCCGCAGATTAACGAAAGTATCGCCAACAGCTGGGAAAGGGCCGGAAAAGAAGTCAGCGCCAAATATGTGCTGGAAAACGCTACCGCGCTGGACCAACAAAAATCGGCCAAGCCCAAAAGAGGCGCTGTGGTCGCCCAAATCGGCAAAGAGGAAATCACTATGGGAGACTTGGATGACGCCCTGCAGAAAATGCCCTCTTATATGCAGAAACAATATAGCTCCAAATCCCAGAAACTGGAATTCCTGCGCCAGTACCTGGCGCAAGAACTACTCTATCGCAAGGCGGTCAGGGCTGGCTATGAAAAAGACAATGAAACCCGCGAAAAACTGGAAGACGCTAAAAAGAGTATATTGGTTCAGAAAGTAGTCGAAAATGAGACCAAGGACAAACCGAAGATAACTGACAGCGATGCCGAGATGTATTACAAAGCCAATTTAGACCAGTACAAGGATAAAGCCCGCGCCAAAATCAGCTATATGATTATGGCTGACGAAGACAAGGCAAATGCGGAGTTAAAGGATTTAATCGCTTTAGAAACAGAAAAAGCGATTAGTCCGGACGCCATCGCCTCGATGCAGATAATTTGGGCTGATTGCGTTAAGGAGAATTCCATTGACGTCAATACCAAAGACAAGGCCGGCAAGATAGACCAATGGATAACAAAAGGCGCGCCGATTCCGGAAATCGGCTCAAACCAGGAATTCAATAACGCTATTTTCGAGACCGAGGCGGGCAAAATCTGCTCCAAGGTAATTAAAACTGAAAAGGGTTACGTTATTTTCAAGATTGACCAAAAACAGGAAGAAAAACAACGTTCTTTCGATGAGGTAAAAGACAATGTCAAATCCCAATACGGCCAGGAAAAAGAACAACAGGCAGTGAACGAATTAATCAAAAAGACCCTCTCAGCTGAGGATGTCAAAATATTCGACAAGGAATTCGTGGAACCGGAACAGAAAAATACTGAAGAAAAACCAGGAAAATAAATTATGTAATATCCCTAATTCTGTCATTCTGAGTCCCGCCGTGCGGGGCGAAGAATCTCTATCGCTTGGCCTATTTGGGTGTATTAGATTCTTCACGAAGTTTACGCTGAGCATAATAGATTCTTCGCTGCGCTCAGAATGACAGTCCGGCTGTCCCGCTTCAGCGGGTTACAGCCGACTATACCCAGCAGTATTCCGCTAAAGCGGAACTGCTGGAGTACAAGAAGCGAAGGGTTCAGAATGACAATATTAAAGGCTTAATGATAAAGATACAAAGAACAACCATTATTTTGATTTGCCTGTTAGCTTTGGCTGAACTATTCTGCCAAGGCTGCTCCAAACAGCCGGACCAGGCAAAACAGGCAGAAGATAAAAATCCGGCATTCAAAAAGCCGGTTGAGGTGTCGACATCTGCTGAAAAAAATACCACTTCAGCCGATGCCAATGCCAAAAAAGAAATCTATATCGGCGACAAAATCAAATACACCATAACCGTTGACGCCAAAAAAGAGTTAAAAATCAAGTTTCCCGAATTCGGCGAAAACCTGGCTGGATTCGCCATCAAGGATTACGGCTATTCAGAACCGAAAGAAACCGGAGACCGGACCGTGCGCCAGCAGTGGTATTTGCTTGATACCTATGTCACCGGAGATTATGAAATACCCGAAGCCGTAATTAAATACACCGGCGCCGACAACAAAGAAAATGAAACCAGGTCATCGGAAAAACTCAAGGTTACAGTCAAAAGCCTTTTGGCTGAATCAGGCAAGGAACCCGAATTGAAAGACATCAGAGGACCGGTTGAAATAAAGGCAAATTACAAAAAATACTATATCTGGGGCGGAATTGGAGCGGCCCTATTGATTGCCGGATTGGCCACTTTCTTCTTTACCAAGCGCAAAAAAGAAATTATGGCCGCTATGGCTGCGGCCCGACCGGCGCACGAAATCGCCTACGAAGAACTTAACCGCATCCAGGCGCTCAACCTGATTGCCCAAAATCTGATCAAAGAATACTACTATCTGATAAACGATTGCCTGCGCCATTATATTGAAAACCGGTTTTCGCTCCGGGCGCCGGAAAAAACCACTGAGGAATTTATGGCCGATATGGCAACCACGGATGCTTTAAACAAAGAACACAAGCAACTGGTTAAGGATTTTCTTTATCACTGCGACTTGGTCAAATACGCCAAGTTTACACCGACCGAAAGCCAGATTACAGAAACTTTTAATTCGGCTAAGAAATTCATAGACGAGACAAAAATACAAACCGCCCTGCCCGAGGAAGAGGCAGAGGATGAGGAAACTGATGAATGAATACCCTGCAACAAGTTGCAGGGTATCGAAATAATCTCCCCTCCCTTGATGGGAGGGGACTAAGGGGAGGGTGAATATAACAACTTATCACCCCTCACCCTAACCCCTGCCTGCGGCAGGCAGGCTCTCCCTCAAGGGGAGAGGTGAAAGAGTGGGTTCTTCTCCCCAGTGGGGAGAAGCTATGGATGAGGGGAAAAGGAAATTTCTTTACTCTCGAGTTAAGTATGATATTCAAGGACACCTGGTTCTTATTACTTTTGGCATTGATTCCTTTTATGGTCTGGTTCTATTTCAGGAGGAATCGCGGCGGCACAATCCGTTTCTCCTCTATCAATACCCTCAAAGCCATCCGTCCGTCATTCAGGGTCAAAGTCCGGCATATCCTGATTGTTCTGCAGTGCCTTGGTTTTGCCTTGATGGTCTTGGCCCTGGCCCGGCCGCAAAAAGGAAACGAGGAGACCAAGATATCAACTGAAGGAATTGACATCGTTCTGGCCATTGACCGCTCCGGCAGTATGAGCGCCCAGGATTTCTTTGCCGGTAAAGACCGGATTAACCGCTTGGCTGCGGTGAAAAAAGTGGTTCAGGAATTCATCCGCAAGCGGGAAAACGACCGGATCGGCATGACCGTCTTCTCCAGGTACGCCTACACCCAGTGCCCCTTAACGCTTGACTATGCCGTATTGCTCAAATTCCTGGAAAAGACCGAGATTGTCAAAGACCCGCAGGAAGACGGCACTGCTATCGGCGACGCTATTGGCATCAGCACCAGCGGACTAAAAGATCGCCCGGCCAAAAGCAAAATAATTATCCTGCTTTCAGACGGCGACAATAATGCCGGGCTTGACCCCTTAACAGCGGCCAATCTGGCATCAACCTTTAAAATAAAAATCTACACCATCGGCGCCGGCCACACCGGATTAGCGCCCTTCCCTGGCAAGGATTGGTTCGGCAATGATGTCTTGATGCAACAAAATGTAGTATTAGATGAAGTAACCCTGAAGAAAATCGCCGAGATTACCGGCGGCAAGTATTTCAATGCCCAGGATATGGAATCCCTGGCGCAGGTTTATGCCGAGATTGACAAACTGGAAAAGACCGAAGCCAAAGCCACCAAGTATACGGATTATACTGAGCTTTTCCCGTTTTTCCTCTTCCCCGGGCTGGCTTTAATACTTATAGCGATTGGATTAGAAAACACCTTTTTTAGAAAACTGCCATAATATGGACATAAAATTTGGAAGCGCGAGTTATTTTTGGCTGATACTCCTGGTACCGGCGCTGATTGTATTTTTCATTTATGCCTTCAGACAAAAAGCCAAAGCATTATCCATCTTTGCCAATTCCGAGGTGCTGAAAAACATCGTTCTGTCCGTCAGCCTTACCCGGCAGAAAGTCAAAATCACGCTTTTCATCATCGCGGTTTTATTCATAGTCCTGGCGCTGACCAGGCCCAAATGGGGATTTCATTGGCAGACTCTGGAACGCAAAGGCGTGGATATTATCCTAGCAATCGATGTTTCCAAGAGCATGCTGGCTGACGATATTAAGCCCAACCGTCTGGAACGGGCCAAGAGAGAAGTCAAAGACTTGATTAAACATCTGGAAGATGCCGGCTCGGACCGGGTCGGATTAATAGTCTTTGCCGGCAGCAGTTTTGTCCAATGCCCCCTGACTTTAGATTACAACACCCTGGCATTATTTCTTGATGATATCAATCCGAACCAGATATCCTATGGCGGAACCGCCATCGGAGACGCGATTTACAAATGCATGGAAACTTTCGAAGGCAAAATCAAACAGTATAAGACTATCATTCTGATTACCGACGGTGAAGACCATGAAAGCAACCCGGAAAGCGCGGCTGAAGAAGCGAAAAAACAGGGCGTCGTGATTCATACTATCGGCATCGGCCGCCGCGAAGGTTCGCTTATCCCAATTACCGAGGAAAGCGGTCAACAAACCTTTCTCAAAGATAAAGAAGGCAATGCCGTCAGGTCCAGGATAGATGAAGACACTCTCAGGAAAATAGCGCTCAAGACCGGTGGCAGGTATATACCGGCAACCAGCGGCAATTTCCAGCTGGTTGAACTTTATGACAAGGTTATTTCCCAGATGGAGCAAAGACAGCTCCAGGAAACCAAACAGAAAAAATATGAGGAACGATATCAATGGTTCCTATTAATCGGGGTAATGCTCTTTGCCCTGGAAAACCTGATTAGTGACCGCAAAAAATCTTTGCTTGCGTTGGAATCAGGTATTTGATAATATGAGGTTATTGGTAGACAACGACCTTTATGGTCGTTGATGTCCATTACGGAAGGTGTAGCTCTCAACGAGGTAAAACCTCGTTGTCTACCCATAATTCAAATGGTATAAACCAACAATATGGAAAAAATGAAAAAGGCATTATTGATTTTATTGGGAATTATATTAGTGGCGCTGTGGGCGTCCCCGGCTACGGCTGATTCCGCTCGGAATCAGGTGATGCAAGGCAATAAATTATACCAGGAAGGCAAATTTGACGAAGCTTTGGGCAAATACCGCGAGGCCCAAATAGAAGCGCCGGAATTATCCGAAGCATTTTATAATATTGGCGACGCGTACTATAGAAAGAAAGAATACGAAAAAGCCATTGAAAATTTTTCCCAATCCTTAGCCACTCAAAATCCCAAACTGGAATCAATGGCGAATTACAATATCGGCAACTGTAAATACCGGATGGGCGAATCCAAGGCACTCACTGACCTGAAGCAGGCGGTAGACATTTACCGGGAAGCGCTGGATTATTATAAAAGGGCTATTGAACTTGACCCGGAAAATCTTGACGCCCGCTTTAACCACGAATTGATAGAACTCAAAATTAAGGAACTGCTCAGCAAGCAAAAAGAACAACAGGATAAACAAAAAGGCGAGAGTAAAGACCAAAATGACCAAAAACAAGACAAGAAAGGCGACCAGCAGCAGTCCCAACAGGACGAACAGAAAAAGAAGGAAGAAGAACAGAAAAAACAGGCCGGCCAACAGGATGAAAAGAAAGAGCAGGATAAAGACGGCGATAAACAGCAGGCTCAAAAGGTGAATATCTCCAAGGAAGAGGCGGAACGCCTGCTTAAGAAAATGATGGATGAACAGCGTATCCGTAGGCAAAATAACCAAAAGCCGAAGGGAACCTCTTCTAATGACGTGGACAAGGATTGGTAGGCAGCTGTTAGGTTCGCAGGGTGACGTTTGAAGCACTGCCGAGAACCTTACAGATGCCTATCCCCACACCAAAATATTGGTGTGGGGGTAAATTAGATATGAAGCAGAAGATAATTTATTGTTGTTTGGCAATCTTAGTCATATTTTCTGCCAACCTGCTTTATGCCCAAGAGATCACGGTTGTTGCCAAGACTGACAAAACTAACGCAGTTCTGGGTGAAACGGTTATTCTGCAAATCGAAGAACAAAATGTGGACAACCCGGTCCAACCCCAAATACCGCCCAATCCGGCTTTTGACATAAAATTCATCGGACAAAGCCAACCGAGCACTTTCCAGACTATCACTATTAATAACGGAGTGCGAACTGAGAGCAAAAGAAGCACCACGTCTTTTAAATATGAAATAACACCCAAGAATATCGGCAATTTCACTATCCCTCCGATTCAGGTTACGGTCCAGGGTAAAAACTTCACTACTGAACCAATCAACATTACTGTCTTTCAGGAAGCGCCAGGCAACCAGTTTATGTCAGTGGAAATTCTGTCAGACGCCAAGGAATATTACTTAAATCAGCAGGTAGGATTGACCATCCAGATTACTTCAAACAAACCCATTGCCGGAGAGATAACCTGCAATATTCCCTGGTTTGATTCGTTTGAAGGATTTCTGGCGCAGGAAATGGATTTCCCGCAAGGCGGGCAGAAATTCAATGTGATTATCAATGGCAAATACCGCATCCCCTTCAATCAGGAAGTAAAAGTCATTAATAATGAGCAACGTTTATCCCTGACTTTCAAAAGGATATTTTTCCCGATAGCCGCCGGCGATTTCAATTTCCAGGGAGTTTCAATGCAGGCTGTGGTTGCCACTGAATTAGGACAGGATATGTGGGGGCAGACCATTGCCCGGCAGACTTCAAAAGTGGTCAAAACCGGTCTGCCTTTATCCATAAAAATCAATCCCCTGCCTGAAGAAAACAAGCCAGCGCAGTTTGGCGGCGGAGTCGGATTTTTCAGGATGGATGTGCAAGCCCAGCCCAAGAAAGTTAAAGTCGGAGATTCGATTGACTTAACTGTCAAAATCGAAGGCGAAGGCAATATTGACCAGATTGCCATACCGGTAATTTCTGATTTGAACGGATTCAAAACGTATCCGGCTAAATCAGAAACCAAGATTACCGATAAAATTAATAAAATCGCGGGAGAAAAATCATTCTACCAAACTATCGTCCCAACCGAAGCCGGCAAAAGAGAAATCCCGCCATTAATCTTTGCCTATTTCGACCCCTTTAGAAAAGCATACCAGGTATTGCAGTCAGCGCCGATTCCCATTGAGGTGGAAAAAGGCGAAACTGATATGATTATTCTGGATACTCCAATGACCCAGGATGATGTTGAAAAGATAAGGATATTGAAAAAAGACATTTTCCCAATTATCCGAGATATCAGCACTTTGCGTTACGGCACCAAGGACTTTTATCAAAATCCCATGTTTTTGATTGTCCTGTTATTTCCCCCATTATTAATATTAGTCAGCCTGCTGGCCAGAAAAAGACAGGACCGGTTCAGAAATGATTTTGGCTATGTCCGCTTTCTGCAGGCTTCAAAGGCGTGCAAGAAAAACATATCCAATGCCTGCAAATTAATGGACCCCGTTAGAGTCGCAAAGAGCCAGGAGACTAAACAAATGCACGGAGCTACACCTAATGCTGTGGACGACTCTAACGGGGTAAACCAATCCGACCTGCCTTTGCCGCAGGCAGGTTCAAAGGAATTTTACAATGCACTGGCGCAGGCA
>Ga0315273_10010866_pt1 | contig 11631 bp, 11 predicted proteins | sample YL17G02_0_MG_FD_205753 | JGI IMG/M metagenome (GOLD analysis project Ga0315273, IMG submission 205753) | Sediment microbial communities from Yellowstone Lake, YNP, Wyoming, USA - YL17G02_0 | ecosystem: Environmental > Aquatic > Freshwater > Lake > Sediment | place: USA: Wyoming | collected... | reverse complement strand
CGTTGACTTCCGCGGCACCAGCGCGGCTGACTCGCGGCAGTTCCATCGCGTCTCGGTCGGGCTCGAACGCCTCGTGAAGCCGCGCGTCGTGCGCAGTAGGGTTCGGCATCACTTGACGAACGGGGAGATCCGCCATGTGGGCACAGCTCATCACGACGCGACTGAAGCCGGGCCGCGAAGACGACCTGCCGCTGTTGGTCGAGCAGTTGCGGTCGGCCGAACAACCGGGTTCGGGCCTGGTGCGCTCGATGGCCATGCGGGACCAGAACGACCCGAGTCGGGTCTACATGTTGGCCGTCTTCGAGAGCGAAGAACAGGCGCGCGAACGAGAGAACGATCCGCGACGCGACGAGGGACTGCAGGCCGCGAGGGCGACAATGGCGGAGATCTTCGAAGGCCCCCCCGAGTTCGTCGACCTGATCGTCGACGACGAGTTGTCCCGGTAGGCGTCGAGGGGCGTGGCGGGGGGTCGGCGATGAGCGGACAAGACGCAGTCGATCTGGTGATGGTCGGTGGGGGGATCGGCGGTTCGTCGATGGCCCTGGTGATGGCGCGGGCGGGCTATTCGTGCCTGGTTCTGGAGCGGACCACCTCGTTCCCGGACCGCACCCGCGGCGAGTGGCTCGCTCCGTGGGGTGTGCTCGAGGCGTGCAACCTCGACATCGACGACGTGCTGCGTTCGGCGCGTGGTCACGTCATCCGACGCCATGTCACCTACGAGCCCGAGACGTCCCGGGAGGAAGCCGAGGCGGGCACCCTCGATCTGTCGTTGATGGCGCCCGGTGTCGAGGGGCCGATGACGCAGCGCCACCCCGATGCCTGCCAGGCCCTGTTCGATGCCGCCGGGGCGGCCGGCGCTCGCGGCCTGCGGGGAGTCGAGGATGTCGTGATCGACGTCGCCGGGCCCACCCCGGTCGTGCGGTACCGCCACGACGGCGCCGATCACCAGGTCCGCGCTCGCCTGGTGATCGGCGCGGACGGCCGTCAGTCGACCGTGCGACGACAGCTCGGCCTCGAACTGCATACCGACGTTCCCCATCATCTGTTCAGCGGGTTGCTCGTCGACGACGCCGAGGGATTCCCCGAAGACCTGCAGGTGATCGGTACCACCGACGAAGCGCACTACCTCGCATTTCCTCAGGGCGATGGCCGGGTGCGGCTCTATCTGGGCTTTCCGTTCGAGGACCGTCATCGCTACACCGGCGACGCCGGGGCACGGCGGTTTCTCGATGCGTTCGACTCGCCGTCGCTGCCGTACGCGGCGGCTCTGGTGGGTGCCACGCCGATCAGTCCGCACGCCGTCTACGCCAACGAGGATGGGTGGGTCGACTCGCCGGTCGCACCGGGCGTCGCATTGATCGGCGACGCCGCGGGTTGGAACGATCCGATCAACGGCCAAGGCCTGTCGGTCACCCTGCGCGATGTCCGGGTCGTGACCGAACTGCTGCTGGATTCATCGTCGTGGGACACCGAGGCGCTGGCCGGCTATGTCGATGAACGACGCGAGCGCATGAGCCGGCTTCGTTTCGCCGCGCAGGTCGCATCGAAGATGAACAACGAGTTCGGGCCCGAGGCCGTCGACCGACGGATTCGGGCCCGGTCCCGGATGCTGGAAAACCCCATGCTGGGCTTGGCGTTGGCGGTCGTGATGATCGGTCCCGAGCATGCACCGCCAGACCTGTTCGGGCCGCAGATGTGGGACGAGCTCTTCGCGTAGCCGAGTCGGCGAGGGTGGGCCGTCCGCCCCGATCAGGCCGTGTGGGTGGTAGTGACCTCGGTGGTGATGCCGCCACGCACGTTCCAGAGGGTGTGCACGGTCATGCGCCGCGGCGCGATCGCCGCCACCAGGTCGTCGAGGATGCGGTTCGTGACGTCCTCGTGGAAGACCCCGACGTCGCGGTAGGTCCACAGATAGAGCTTCAGCGACTTGAGCTCGAGCAGATGCCCATCGGGCACGTACGTGATCGTCACGGTGGCGAAGTCGGGCTGGGCCGTCATCGGGCACAGGCACGTGAGCTCGGGCGTCGAGTAGCTGACCTCGTAGTCGCGGTCGGAGTGGGGGTTCTCGACGGCGACGAGGTCTCTCGAGGGGATCGTCGGCATGGTCGGGCAGGCTATCGGTCGGTCGGCTCGGCGACGCCGAGCTGCCACCACAGGAACGTCAGCACGTCGGCCAGTTCGTCGACCTGGCTGCTCACCGGCTTGCCCTGCCCGTGGCCGGCGTGGGTCTCCTCCCGCAGCAGGACCGGGTGCTCCCCGCCGCACGAGGTCGCTTCCTGGAGGCGCGCCGCCATCTTGCGGGCATGCATCGGGTCGACCCGCGAGTCGCCGGCTGCGGTGGTCAGGAGCACGGCGGGGTAGCAGGTGGCGTCGGTGACGTGGTGATAGGGCGAGTACGCCTGCAGCCACTCGAATTCGTGGGCCAGATCGGGATCGCCGTACTCGGGGATCCAGAGCCGGGCGATCAGGAACAGGTGGTAGCGCACCATGTCGAGCAGGGGCACGGCGATCTGGGCGACCCGGCACAGGTCGGGCCGCTGGGTGATGGCGGCACCTATCAGCAGCCCGCCGTTGCTGCCGCCGCGGATTGCCAGCCGGTTGCGGCTCGTGAAGCCCTGGGCGACCAACCAGTCGGCCGCGGCCAGGAAGTCGTCGAAGGTCTGCTGCTTGTGCTCGCGCATGCCGGCCCGGTGCCACGCCTCGCCGTGCTCGGCGCCACCCCGCAGGTTCGCCACGACGTACAGCCCCCCGTCGTCGCAGACGGCGACCACCGCCGCGCTGTACGCCGGCCCCATCGTCACGGAGAAGCCGCCGTAGCCGGTGAGCACACACGGCGTGTCGGGCCCGACGACGGTGCCCTCGGCGCGGATCAGGAACATGGGGATGTCGGTGCCGTCGGTCGACGGGTAGCGCACCTGCTCGACGACGTACGCGCCCCGCGGGCCGTCGCCGTCGCCGTCCGAGTCGGAGAACCGGCTCCAGTCGGCGACCTGCGTACCCGGTCGCCAACGGTAGAGCGTGGGGGGTCGGGCGAACGAGGTGTAGGAGAAGAAGACCTCGTCGCGCTCGTGGCTCGCGCTCAGGCCGACGAGCGAGCCCAACCCGGCCAGGTCGATCGGTTGGCCGCGGGTGCCGTCGCGGTCGTAGCGGTCGAGGTGCGAGACGGCCGAGTCGGATCGCAGTACGACGAGGGATGCCGATGTGGCCGCGAGGGCCTGCAGCACCGAGTTGCTCTCGGGGATGATCGTGCACCAGTTGTCGTGCCACGCCGCGACCAGCGGAGCGGAGACGACCCGCCCCCGGTCGGCGTCGAGGGTGGTGACTCCGATGACCTCGTCGCCGACGACCTCGAACGACGACACCGCCTCGATGCCCTCGATCATCGCGGTGCGGGCCCCGGTGCGTCGATCGATGAGGTGCACATCGACCCGGCTCCAGCCGATCGCCACGTGCACCAGCAGCCAGCATCCGTCGGTCGACAGCGACACGTTGGGCCAGGCCGTGCGGTCGGGCAGGTCGTCCCAGACCGTCGGGTCCGCGTCCGGTGGTGTGCCGAGCTGATGCCAGTAGACCTTGCGCCAGTAGTTGCGCTCCTCGTCGTCGACCTCGCCCTCGTGCGGGTGGCGCGTGTAGGCGAACGCGGTGCTGTCCGGTGTCCACGCCACCGACGCGGCGCGGGTGTCGGAGATTGAGTCGGCGAGGTGAGCGCCGGAGTCGACGTCGACCACATACAGGGTCGACCGCTCGTCGCCGTTCGTCGACAGGCCGTAGGCGACGAGCCGACCGTCGGGGGAAGGGTGGTACCAGTCGATCGAGGCCGTCGGGTCGCCGGTCAGGGCCGCGGGGTCGATCAGGCTGCGGGCGACGCCCGGCTGGGTGGCGGAGCGCACCACCAGGACGGCCTGGTCGTGGGTGCCCCACCGGTCGAGGGAGAAGATCCGTTCGCCGGCGGCCGAGCAGGCCACCGACGCGCCGGCCCGCAGCAGCGAACCGAGCTGTACGTGCCGAGCGGATCGCTCCGGCCGGGCATCGAGCACGGCTCGCGTCCGGGTGTTCTGCTGCTCGATCCAGGACCGGGTCTCGAGGTCGTCGCTCTGCTCCAGCCACCGGAACGGATCGGCGACGTCGACGCCATGGATGACGTCGACGATGTCGTCACGTCGGGTCGGCGGTGACGACGGCCCGGGGACGGTCATGGCGCCAGGTCGGTGGGCTCAGCCCTTGCCGGCGTTGGGCTTGGTGCCGTGGTTGGCCTTCTTGCGACGGGCGTTGATCTTGCGCTTCTTGGTCTTCTTCGACATAAGAGCCAGGAATCTACCCGGTGGAGTGCGATGCGGCCCATTCGGTCAGCTCGTCGGCGGTCCAGGTGTTGACGATGTCGGCCATGCGAATTTCGTGGCGGGCCGCCTTGTCGCACCCGAATCGTTGCCACTCGAGCTGCCCGGGCGCATGGGCATCGGTGTCGATGGCCACCTTGCAATTCCATTCGAGCGCCAGTCGGAGCAGCGGGTCGGGCGGATCCTGGCGCTCGGGGCGGCAGTTGATCTCGACGGCCGTGTCGAACCGGGCGCAGGCGGCGAAGACGAGCTCGGGATCGAACTGCGACTCGGGTCGCAGCACCTCGGGGTCGGATGCGACCTGCGTGACCGTCGACCGCAGCTTGCGTCCGGTGCAGTGGCCCAGGATGTCGACATGGGGGTTGGCGACGGCCAGGACCATGCGCCGGGTCATGGCCGGTCGGTCCATGCGTAGCTTCGAATGGGTGCTGGCGACCACGATGTCGAGTCGGGCCAGCAGTTCGGCGTCCTGGTCGAGCGATCCGTCGTCGAGGATGTCGACCTCGATGCCGGTGAGCACGCGGAACGGGGCGAGCCGCACGTTCAGGAAGTCGATCTCGTTGAGCTGCTCGCGCAACCGCTCGGCGTTGAGTCCATGGGCCACGGTGAGCCGGGGCGAGTGATCGGTGAGCACCAGGTAGTCGTGGCCGAGCTCGATCGCCGTGCGGGCCATCTCCTCGATCGAGGCCGACCCGTCGGACCAGTAGCTGTGGCTGTGGCAGTCACCGCGCAGCGCCTCGCGGTAGGGGCGGCCCGCCTCGCTGAGGGGCACCTCGGTCGTGGCCTCGAGCAGAACGATCCGCTCCGGCACCTGGCCGGCGAGAGCCTCGGCGATCACCGCGCCGGTGCTCGCACCGATGCCGGCCAGCTCGGTCAGCGTGCCGGCGGCGGCCCGGTCGGCGAGCTCGGCGGGGGGGAGCCCGGCCACGACCTTCGCCGCGTTACGAAAGGCGTTGACCTTGTTGGGCTCGGCCAGTGAGCGATCCATCAGGTAGACGACGCGGTTCAGCGCTTCGAGCGGGGTCATCGACCGCGAGCGTAGAGGCATCCGGCGGGGCGTCTACCCTGCACCCCCGATGGAACGCTTCGGGTTCGTCGGTCTCCCCAATGCCGGCAAGTCATCGCTGTACAACGCCCTGTCGGGTGGCGCCGCGCTCGCCGCGCCCTATCCGTTCGCCACCAAGGACCCGAACGTCGGCATGGCCAAGGTGCCCGACGAACGGCTCGACCGGCTGGCGATCATGAGCAGCTCGAAGAAGGTCGTGCCCGCCACCGTGCAGTTCGTCGACATCGGCGGTCTCGTCGAGGGCGCCAGCACCGGCGAGGGCCTGGGCAACAAGTTCCTGGCCAGCATCCGCGAGTCCGACGCCATCGTGTTCGTGCTGCGGGCCTTCGAGGACGACGACGTCACCGGCCCATCCGACCCGCTCGAACACCTGCGCATCGTCGAGACCGAGATCACCCTGGCCGATCTCGAGACGGTCGAGCGTCAGATCGAGAAGCGGCGCAAGGCGGCCAAGCAGGACAAGTCGATCGCCGAGGAGGTCGTGGCCCTGGGCGCCGCGCTCGAGTACCTGGCCGAAGGCACGCCGATCTACCGAAGTGATCTGCCGGCGGCCGACCGCGAGCTGATCCAGCCCTACTTCCTGCTCACCAACAAGCCGGTGCTGGCCATCGTCAACGTGGGCGAGGACGACCTCGACGCCATCGACGACAAGGTCGCCCCGGTGCTGGCCGAGTTCGGCGGCCACGGCGAGGTGATCGGCATGTGCGTGCAACTCGAGGCCGAAGCCGGCCAGCTCGATGCCGACGAGCGGGCCGAGATGCTCGAGGGGCTCGGGCTGGGCGAAGGCGCCCTGCCCCGGTTCCTGAACACCGCCTATCGCATGCTCGGCCTGCGGACGTTCCTCACGACCGGTGAGGCGGAGTCGCGAGCGTGGACATTCCGGGCCGGCTCGAAGGCACCCAAGTGCGCCGGGGTGATCCACGGCGACTTCGAGCGTGGCTTCATCAAGGCCGAGGTCATCCACTGGGATGAGCTGCTCGAGATCGGTTCGTGGTCGAAGGCGCGTGATGTCGGCAAGCTGCGCGTCGAGGGCAAGGACTACGAGGTGGCCGACGGCGACGTCATGGAGTTCCGCTTCAACGTCTAGCCGGATCGTTGGGTAGGTTCGTGACTTCGGGAGACCTCCCGGTTCGATGTCGACGTGAAGGAGGTGGCCGTGCCCTGGCTGGTGCGCGAGGACAAGGTGCTGGCCACGCTCGAGGTGGCCGACTCGATGGGCACGCGGTCGCGGGGCCTGCTCGGACGGGACGGATTCGTGGGAGCGATCCTGCTGGCACCGGCCCGATCCGTTCACACGATCCGCATGCGCTTCGCCATCGACGTGGCCTACCTCGATCGCGACAATCGGGTTCTGCGCATCGTCACCATGAAGCCCAACCGCATCGGTCTGCCCGTCTGGCGGGCGCGCTCGGTGATCGAGGCCGAGGCCGGATCGTTCGAGCGGTGGGGACTGCGCACCGGCGACCAGGTCGAGATCCGCGGTGGGCATGACTGAATCGTCGGCCGACCTCGAGTCGGTCGTCGCGATGGGTGCGACGGGTGGAACGGGCACGCTGGTGCTCGTCGCCACGCCGATCGGCAACCTCGGCGATCTCTCACCGCGGGCTGTCGCCGAGCTCGGTCGAGCCGATGCGATTGCCTGCGAGGACACCCGCCGTACGGGTCGGCTGATGGCCCACGCCGGCGTCGACCGACCGAAGCTGTTGGTCGTCAATGACCACACCGAGGAATCGGCCGTGGCCGAAGTGATGAAGCGCCTCGGGTGGGGCGAACGGGTGGCGGTGGTGACCGACGCCGGGATGCCCGGCATCTCCGACCCCGGGGAGCGACTCGTCGCCGCGGCGGCGGCCCACGGGTACACGGTCGAGGTCGTGCCCGGGCCCTCGGCGGCCGTCGCCGGGCTCGTGGCCAGCGGTCTGCCCACCGGCCGGTTCGTGTTCGAGGGCTTCCTGCCCCGCAAAGGCTCGGGCCGGGCCGAACGGCTGGCCGAACTGGCCGGTGAGCGACGCACGATCGTGCTGTACGAGGCGCCCCACCGGCTGGCCCGCACGCTCGACGACCTCACCGCGGCACTTGGACCTGAGCGACGAGTGGTGCTCGCCCGCGAGCTCACCAAGCTGCACGAGGAGCTCTGGCGGGGCACCCTGGGCGGAGCCGTCGAGCGATGCGACGAGGTCGAGCCTCGGGGCGAGTACGTGCTGGTGGTCGACGGCGCGCCCGAGCCGGTCGCGGCGACCGACGACGATCTCGGGGCAGCTGTGTCGGCCGAAATCGCGGCGGGCCGATCGACGCGTGACGCGGTCACGGTGGTGGCGGGTCGCTTCGGAGCATCGCGGCGCCGGGTGTACGACCTGGCCAACCGCCGCTGACCCATCCGATTCCTGTCACACCCCCTCTCTAGGGTCGGGGCATGGGCATCTTCGTTCTCGTCATCGCACTCCTGGCCGGTCTCGCCGCCGGGGCCGCACTCGTGGTCGTGGTCGGTCGCCGGGCGGCACCGTCGGCGGCATCGACGCAGCAGGTGGTCGAGCTCGTCCTGTCGCTCACCGGCGACAAGCTCGCCGACCACGCGGCCGCCGCCGATCACCAGCTCGAGCTGCGCAACACTCTCATCGAGCTGCAGGTGGCGGGCATGACCACCGAGTTGGCCCGGGTCGGTGAGCTCGTCACATCGCTCCAGCGCGATCGGGCCCAGCAGCACGGCGAGCTGACCGCTCGGCTCACCGAGACGGCCCGCCACAGCCGGGATCTCGCCGAGACCACCCACAGCCTGCGTCAGGCACTGGCCAGCCCCAAGGCGCGGGGCCAGTGGGGCGAGCGCATGGCCGACGACGTCCTGCGCTCCGCCGGCCTGATCGAGGGCGTCAACTACCTGCGCCAGAAGGGCGTCGCCACCGGCGGCATCCCCGATGTCACGTTCCTGCTGCCCGGCGACCGGGTGCTGCACATGGACGTGAAGTTCCCGATCGACAACTACCTGCGGGCACTCGAGGCCCCGACGCCCGCCGACGCGCAGCAGGCCACCACGGCGTTCCTGCGAGATGTGCGCCTGCGCATCAAGGAGATCACCACCCGCGCCTACATCGATCCCGAGACCACGGTCGACGAGGTGCTGTTGTTCATCCCAAACGAGAGCGTCTACTCCTTCATCCACGAGCACGATCCGGCCATGGTCGACACGGCGCTGTCGCAACGGGTCGTGCTGTGCTCGCCGTTCACGCTTTTCGCGGTGCTCGCCGTCATCCGGCAGTCGATCGACCAGTACCGGCTCGAGCGCACCGGCGACGAGATCCTCCAGTGCCTCACCGGCTTCACGGCGCAGTGGTCGAAGTTCTCCGAGCAGGTCGATCTCGTGGCCAAGCGCTTCGAATCCACGCAGAAGGCGTTCGACGACCTGGCCGGCACGCGGCGCAACGCGCTGCAGCGCAAGGTCGACGCCGTCGACGAGCTCCGCAGTCGGCGGGGCCTGCCCGATGACCCGCTGAACGATGTCCCGCCGATCGGTTCGAGTCCCGTCCTGCTACCGGTGCGCGAGGCCTGACTCGAATCTCTCGTCGGGCCGATTCACCGACCTCGGTAGTGTTCCCGCCGTGCCCCGCTTCTACGTGACCACGCCGATCTACTACGTCAACGACGTGCCCCACATCGGCCATGCCTATTCGACGGTCGCCGCCGATGCGCTCGCCCGCTGGCATCGGCTGCTGGGTGACGAGACGTTCTTCCTCACGGGCACCGACGAGCATGGCCTCAAGGTGCAGCGGGCGGCCGAGGCCAACCAGCTCGCCCCGCAGGAGCACGCCGATCGCACGAGTGCCCGGTTCCGCGAGGTCTGGGACCTGCTCGAGATCAGTTACGACGACTACATCCGCACCACCGAGCCGCGCCACGAGCGGGCGGTCCAGGCATTTCTGCAGGCGGTCTACGACAACGGTTGGATCTACAAGGACACCTACAGCGGTCTCTACTGCGTGGCGTGCGAGGCGTACTACACCGAGGCCGACCTGGTCGACGGGGCCGACTGCCCGATCCACCACCGGCCGGTCGAGCACCTCGAAGAAGAGAACTGGTTCTTCAAGCTGTCGGCGTTCACCCAACCCCTGCTCGACTGGTACGAAGCCAACCCCGACGCCGTGGTGCCCGCCGGCAAGCGCAACGAGGCCCTCGGCCTCATCCGCCAGGGCCTCGCCGACATCTCCATCAGTCGCACCTCGATCGACTGGGGCATCCCCGTCCCGTGGGACCAGGACCACGTCTTCTACGTCTGGTACGACGCCCTCATCAACTACGCGACCGCCGTCGGCTACGGCGACGATCCCGAGCGCTTCGAGGCCTGGTGGCCGTCGGTGCACCACGTGATCGGCAAGGACATCCTGCGCTTCCACTGCGTGTACTGGCCGGCCATGCTGCTCGCCGCCGGTCTGGCCCCGCCGGCTCAGGTCAATGTGCACGGGTTTCTGCTGGTCGGCGGCGAGAAGATGAGCAAGACCGGCCTCAACCAGATCTTCCCGGCCGACCTGGTCGCCGATTTCGGGGTCGACGGCTTCCGGTACCACTTCCTTCGTGACACCCCCTTCGGCCCCGACGGCGACTTCTCGTACGAGGCGATGGTCACCCGGTTCAACGCCGATCTGGCCAACAACCTGGGCAACCTGCTGTCGCGAGTGGCGACGGTGGTGGCCAAGGGATGCGGCGGTATCGGCCCGGCGCCGCGGCCCGACAGCCCACTGGCCGCCATCGCGGCCGAGGTCTACGAGGCCACCGCCGCGGCCTGGCAGGCGGTGCAGCCGTCGGTCGCCCTCGAGGCCACCTGGCGGCTGATCCGGGAGACCAACGCCTATCTCGAGGCGACCGAGCCCTGGAAGGCCGAGCCCGGCCCCGTGCTCGACGCCATCATGGGTGACGCCCTCGAGGCCCTGCGCATCGTGACCGTGCTGGCCACCCCTGCGATTCCGGCCGTCTGTGACGAGATCTGGCGCCGCATCGGCCTGCCCGGTTCACCGAGCGACCAGCGGGTGCCGCAGGCCGCGATATGGGGCGGCTACCCGGGCGGCCTCGCCGTCGAGAAGGGCGCGCCGTTGTTTCCCCGCATCAAGGTCGGCGATTGACGTGACCGACGTTGAGCAGTGGATCGACAACCACTGCCACCTGCCCGCCGGTGACGCCGGCGCCGCCCTGATCGACCAGGCCCGCGCCGCCGGGGTCACGCGCATGATCACCGTCGGCACCGACGCCGAGGCATCCCGGCAGGCCATCGAGGTCGCCGCCGCCCACGCCGGGGTGTGGGCGACCGTGGGCGTGCACCCGCACGACGCATCCCAGGGTGTCGATGCCATCGTGCCGCTGCTGGCCGAATCCGGCGTGGTGGCGGTAGGGGAGTGCGGGCTCGACTACTTCTACGACCACTCCCCCCGCGATGTGCAGCGCGCGGCCTTCGCCGCCCAGATCGAGCTGGCCGTCGAACACGACCTCGCCCTGGTGATCCACACGCGCGACGCCTGGACCGACACGTTCGACGTGCTGGGCGCGGTCGGGGTGCCATCCCGCACCGTCTTCCACTGTTTCACCGGGGGACCCGACGAGGCGCGTCGTGGCCTCGAGCTCGGCATCCACCTGTCGTTCAGCGGCATCGTCACGTTCAAGAACGCCGATGACCTGCGCGCCGCGGCGCGGTTGTGCCCGCTCGACCGCCTGCTGGTCGAGACCGACTCGCCGTACCTGGCACCGGTGCCCCACCGGGGTCAGAAGAACCGTCCGGCCCTGGTGCCGCTGGTCGGCGCCGCGGTCGCCGAGGTCAAGGGGGTCGCCGTCGAGGTGGTCGCCGAATCGACCGCGGCGGCCGCCGTCGCGCTCTACCGGCTGCCCGAATCAGCCGCGACCTGAGCCGATCGCCGGGAATCCGAATCGGCGCGTGTGTGACACAAAACGTGTCCGGCCTGTTCCTGCAGGTCAGGGCACCTTTTCTCACGTCATTCCCGTTACGGAAGTTGCGATCGGGTTACGGATGTTCCTAGGTTGTGTCGGTCACCGGTCCTGGGCTCCAAGGGAGGACTCCGAGTGGATGATCTCGCGGCGCGTCGCCGACGGGCGTGGTTTGGTCTGATCATGGTTGCGGCCTTCGGCCTGCTGGCCGTCGCGGCCCTGCTCCCGTCCCCGTCCGGGCCGATCCGTGTCGATCAGGCCGGTGCCGACGAGACCGTGCCCGCCAACCAGGTGTCGGCCGGCGGGACG
>Ga0315273_10010865_pt1 | contig 11631 bp, 13 predicted proteins | sample YL17G02_0_MG_FD_205753 | JGI IMG/M metagenome (GOLD analysis project Ga0315273, IMG submission 205753) | Sediment microbial communities from Yellowstone Lake, YNP, Wyoming, USA - YL17G02_0 | ecosystem: Environmental > Aquatic > Freshwater > Lake > Sediment | place: USA: Wyoming | collected... | reverse complement strand
AACTTCAGGAGGGACAGATTTGGGAAGCAACCATGTTTGCTCCAAACAAAAAACTTAATAATCTAACTTGGATAATAGATAGAAATAATATTCAAATTGACGGATTTACAGAAGATGTAATGCCTTTGGAAAACTTAAGAGCCAAACTTGAAGCATTTAACTGGTATGTTATTGAAATTGACGGACATAATATTGAAGAAATAATTAACTCATGTAACATGGCTAAATCGGTTACACAGCGACCTACGGCAATAATTGCCCACACCATACCGGGAAAAGGTGTAAAATTTATGGAGTATAAATTTGAATGGCATGGGATGCCTCCTGATAAAGATCAAGCCCGGGATGCTATGAGACAGCTGAGATCTTTGGAAGGAAAAATTAAATCTGAATATGACTAGTAAACAGCATTTGAACTTAAACATGAGTCTTTTACCACTTGCCATAATTGTTGTACTGATCCTTGGTGTGGGGTACTTTCTTTTAAAGGGTGAGATTAAACTTCCGCAATTCAATAGTGGGCCACAGATAAGAAGACTGACAGGTTTCCCTGTCACAGTAAACACCTCGGCAGTTCTAGAAAAAAAGAGGTTGGTAATTACAAACGAACAAGAATTAACTCAGTTTCTTAATTCAATTGACAGCAGCGGAACGCTAGTGCTTAAAGACAAAATAAATTTTGATAAGGAATTTGTTATAGCTGCCTCGACAAGTACTAACGATGAAACTGGTCACTCTCTTAAGATAAAGAAGGTTTATGAAGATAAAAAAGATAATTCTCTCACTGTCTCCATAGAAGAATTGGGCTTAGGAAAATACTGTGAGTTAAACCCGGTAAAAAATGTGGTTGTTGATCTGGTGGCAATTTCCAAAACTGACGCAAAAATATCTTTTGAAAGAGCTAAGAAAAATGTGGATTGCGAAAACACTGGAAGCTCGAGCGAAACAACCCAAACCACTCCAAGCACATCAAATTAAACTGCCCGATGATAAATCTTGATCAGGAAGAAACTAAATCTAATCGTGAGGGGTTCGGTGATGGGCTCCTAGAGTGTGGGACCATTAATAATAATGTGGTAGTTTTGTGTGCGGATCTTACTTCCTCAACCAAAACCGACAGGTTTGCTCAAAAATTTCCGGAAAAGTTTATTCAGGTAGGAATTGCCGAACAAAATATGATGGGCATCGCCGCTGGTTTAGCTCTAAGCGGGAAAATCCCCTTTGTGGTCTCGCACGCAATTTTTAGCCCTTCAAGAAATTGGGATCAGATTAGGCTTTCAGTTTGCTTAAGTAATGCAAATGTTAAAATAGTTGGCTCTCACTTAGGTTTTTCTAACGGTCCTGATGGGGCGGTAATGGAATCTCTGGAAGACATCGCTTTGATGAGAGTTTTGCCGGGAATGGTTGTACTTCAGCTAACGGATGCGTTAGAAGTAAAAAAAGCAGTTTTAAAAGCGGCCCAATACATGGGTCCGGTATATATCAGGGTTTCCAAAGAAAGCACCCCTTTAATAACTTCTCCAAATTCCCCCTTTGAAATAGGTAAAGCTTACGTGCTTAAGGAGGGGAAAGGTGTAACCATAATCTCCAGCGGGCCTATAACATATGAAGCGCTTTTGGCAGCCAAAGAGTTAAAAACAAAACATGATATTGAAGCCGAGCTTATTGCCTGTCCTACAATTAAACCGCTGGACACCCAAACTATCCTCAAATCCGCTAAAAAAACAAAGAAAGTTGTAACTATAGAGGAGCATCAGATTATCGGCGGTCTTGGAAGCGCGGTAGCAGAACTTTTGTGCGAAGAGCTCCCCACCCCATTAAAAAGGCTGGGAATGAGAGATTGCTTTGGTATGTCGGGAACCTACCAAGAACTTAAAGACAAATTCGGCTTAAGCTCTCATAATATTGTTAAGGAAATATGGACCTTCTTACAATAGGAGACAGCTCAATAGATTTGTACATGAAAGTTGATGAAAAGGAAGTTGTCTCATCGACAGGTAAAGGTGGTCAACCGGCTATCTGCTTCAATCACGGCAGTAAAATCCCTGTTTCCCATTTTGAAACTTCGGTAGCAGGAAATCCGGTGAATGTGGCTATCGGATGTAAGTACTTGGGAATGAAAACTGCCGTTTACACCGAGCTTGGGGATGACGAAAACGGCAATAGGGTAATTTCTGAGTTAGAAAGTCTTGGGGTGGATACAACGTTTTGTCACAAAAACCAAGGGGCTCCCACCAACGTTCACACGGTAATAGTTTGCGGTGGGGATAGAACAATATTTTCCTATCATGATAAACGAAATTACCAAATACTTAATTGGGGAAAACCAAAATGGATCTATTACACCTCTCTTGCCCAAGGGTTTGAAAAATTTCAAAAACAGCTGGTTGAGTATATTAAGAAAAACAAGGAAATCGGAGTCGCTTTTAACCCGGGGACACTTCAGATGAAAGCGGGGATTGAAGCACTTAAAAACTTTATCGAAATAACAGATGTTTTGTTTTTAAACACCGAGGAAGCAAAAAGGCTGGTGGGTGATGCGGCATTAACCAAACTGCATAAAGATTTACACGAACTTGGGGCAAAAGTTACCGTGATTACCGATGGAGTAAACGGGGCTTCTGTTTCCGAAGGTAACGAGGTAATTAAAGTTAGTGCTTATTCCGACGAAAGGCCTGTGGTCGACAAAACCGGTGCCGGAGATGCTTTTTCCTCGGGATTTTTATCGGCAATTTTTTACGGGAAAAACCTGAGAGAAGCCTTAACCTGGGGAGTTGTGAATGCCGGAAACGCTATTAAAGAAATCGGGGCGATAAAAAGACTGTGCACTAAAGAAGAAATTGAAAAGATTGTAGAAAGGATCAGCTAAATGAAAGCAAGGCAATACTTAGAGAAAGCACAAAAAGAGAAATTTGCTATTGGGGCTTTTAATGCAGCTAATCTGGAAACTATTAAAGCTGTTACCTTTGCTGCAAAAAAGCTTTTGTCTCCCATTTTGATCGAGTGCTCCCCCGGCGAGGCCATGTACCTTGGCTTAAATCAAGCTGTCTCTTTGATTCGAAACTTTGAAGACGAATTCCAAATTCCCATTATCTTAAACCTTGATCATGGAACTGATCCTGTGATGATAAAAAATGCCGTGGATGCGGGATTTGACTACGTACATTTTGATGGGGGAAAACTTCCCTTTGAGGAAGCGGTAAAAACAGCGCAAGACTTGGCAAAGTATGCCCATCAAAAGGGTGCCTTAATAGAAAGTGAAATTGACCATATCGAAGGAAGCTCCTCCGACCACTCCAATGAAATTCCTCAGGTGGATGCAAAGCTTTATACTGATCCAAAAAAAGCCAAAGAATTTGTGGAAAAAACCAAGGTAGACGTCTTTGCCAGCTTCGTAGGAAACCTTCACGGAGTTTATGCCGAAAGCAAACATTTAAATTTAGATCTGTTGCAGGAAATTCACCAAGCTATTCCCAATACTTTTTTGTCCCTTCACGGAGGATCCGGAATCGTTGAAGAAGATATAAAAAAAGCTATTCAATGTGGGGTAGTAAAAATAAATGTGAACTCCGAGATGCGCATTGCTTTTAAATTAACTTTGCAGGAAGTACTAAATACCACTAAAGAAATTGCGGTATATAAATATATGCAAAAGCCTATTGAAGAGGTACAGAAAGTAGTAGAACAAAAAATTAAGTTTTTTGGAAGCGCAGGTAAGATATGAGGGTATTAATAACCAGAAAATTACCTCAAGCGGGAATAAATATCCTTCATCAGTACCGCGAACTGGAACTTGATTTTAGATCAGACTTTCCCTTAAGCGAGAAGGGTTTGATCCGGGCAGTAAAAGGTGTGGATGCAATTATCCCGGTTTTCTCCGATAAAATTACCAAAAAAGTAATTAATTCCGCGGGTAAGAACCTAAAAATAATTGCTACATATTCCATTGGCTACAACCATATTGATCTGGAAACAGCAACCAAAAAGGGCGTGTATGTGGCTAACACCCCCGGAGATACCTCTGAAACTGTTGGGGAATATACTATGTCATTAATTCTTTCCTTAGCAAGGAGGATACCCGAAGCAGATAGATTTTGCAGGTCCAAACAATATAAATACTGGGACCCGATGCGCTTGATTGGTGCAAAACTTATGGGAAAAACCTTAGGGATAATAGGTTTTGGTGCAACCGGCCAGTACGTCGCGAAAATGGCAAAGTACGGGTTTAACATGAATATTTTGTATAACGATTTAATAGCACACACGGAAGCCGGGCACTTATTGGACGCTAAAAAAGTTTCCTTAGACTCCTTACTGGAAAATAGCGATATAGTCTCTCTTCACTGCCCGCTTAACCAAACAACCAAACACTTAATTGGAGAGTCGCAGTTTAAGAAAATGAAACCTTTGGCATACCTAATTAATACCTCCAGGGGACAGATAATTAACGAACAAGCGCTTTTGACAGCTCTAAAAGAAGGGGGTATCGCTGGTGCCGCACTTGATGTTTTCGAAAATGAACCTAAAATCTCATCTGAACTGTTGAAAATGGAAAATGTTATTATTACTCCGCATATCGGAAGCGCCACCTGGGAAGCAAGAATTCAAATGGCAAGAATGGCAGCCGAAAATGTGGTGGATGTATTGATAAACAAAAAGGAACCAAGGTATTTAGTTAATAAAGAACTACTAGAAGGAAGAGTAAGCACTATTTTTTAAAATGAAAGCTTTTATATCAAGAAACAAATCGGTATTTGTGATTGGGTTTATTACCCTGCTGGTTTTCTTAGCCATTATTGTACTTTCGGAAAGGAGACAGGGATCTGGTTCATATATACAGCCAAAATTAGTACCAATAGACCAAGGCATAGACACAGGAAACACTTCGCCGTTTAAAACCACCAAGCTTCAACAAGAAAGTACGCCAAGTGAGGATTTCTTTAATACCTCGGCTCCGGCTGAAGCTGTACAAAGCACACAATCTATTGCAGATGCCAAAGTAGATCAAACATACGGAACCTTAAAAGTGGAATGGACCAGCAATGGATTTAGCCCCAAAAACGCCAAAGCGATTTTAGGTCAAAAAGTGTTATGGAAAAACCTAACCGATAAAAATATTTTTATTATGCAAAAGACGTTGTTTTTTAATAACTTTGCTTCTCCGCAGGTGGTACCTTCTAACGGGGAATTTGAGTTCAGACTTTATAAAGAAGGAATCTGGTCCTACGAGGAAAAAGGTTCAAAGATTACCGGAAGTATTTTTATTATTAAACCCTAAAAAGCCAAAGGGCAGATTTTATTTAAAGGACATTCCCCGCATTTTGGTTTTCTGGCAACACAGATATATCTTCCTAATAAAACTGCGGCTCCGGAAAAGTTTCCCCAGTTCTCTTTTGGAAGAGCTAACATTAAATCCTTTTCGATCTTTACCGGATCAGAGTTTGTGGTTAAACCTAAACGCTGCGATACTCTGGTCACGTGAGTATCTACTACAATACCCTCGGAGATACCCCAAGCTTCCTGCAAAATTACGTTGGCGCTTTTTCTGGCTATGCCCGGTATTTTTATCAACTGCTGCATAGTTTGAGGAAACCCGCCTTGGTAGTTAAGTAAAATGTATTGAGCAGCTTTGATTAATCTTTCTCCCTTGCCCTTATAAAAATTTACCTGCTTGATTAACCCCCAAACATCAGAAAGATCTGCAGAAGCAAGGCCCTTCCAACTAGGGTACTTATCAAAAAGAGCAGGAGTAACTTGATTAACTTTTTTATCAGTAGTTTGGGCCGATAACATTACAGCTACAGCCAGCTCATAATCATTACTATGCGTAAGCTCTGTGATCGGGTTAGGGTATCTTTGTTTTAGGATTTGCGAAATATTTACTGCCTTAGACTTCATGTCCCCCACTTTTGTATTATTACACAGAAGATCAAATATTTTGCTATAATCCCGTAAATATTACGAAAGAAGAGAAAATATTAGTGGAGAGGAGGTTTATTATGGGTACAACCAAGTACGCGATTCACGCCGATGTTGACTCAAACCTGATCGAAGAATTGGTCAAACAATCAGGTGTCAGCGGGGCAATTAGAGATTCAAGCGACCCCAGCATAGTTTTTGTAACCCCAAATACCCTGGGAACACTGCCCAGAAATTGGGGGCACACAACTATACTTATGCTGCTGTATCATGGACTCAGTAGGGAAGAAATTGCCACAATAATTGAGACCATGAGAAAATTACAAGTTAATATTATTGTTGGTTTGAACGTGGTAGGAAGTAAAAGGGCCAAGTCAAGAAATTTCGGTACGTTAAATACCGTTAGGGCTTGGTTAGGCTAAAACTTTGCCCGGGATTGTTAATAAAAAAACATTTCCGGGCAGTTCAATTCTTCAAAACAAGGGCAGCTGATCCTTGGGAGTTTCCTCTTTATTCTTTTTCTTATCGCCCGGGATCTCAAATCCAAGTCTTCTGATCAATGATTTGAAGTTATATTTCTCTAAAACCTCTTTTACCTTCCCATGATTAAACTCCGTATATTTGCACTCATCTAAATCTAATTGCATCGGAACATCCAAGATAATGGTGGCTAATTTCTTGCTCATCAATGCCTGCTCATAAGAATTAAGAAGCTTCTCTTTTAGGGAATCGGGCTTAACCATATTGATGTTTTTATAAATATCTTCCAAAGACCCAAATTCTTGAATTAGTTTTGTGGCTGACACTTCTCCCACCCCATAAACCCCCGGGATATTATCACTGGGATCCCCACGCATTCCTTTGTAATCGGCGATATACTTTGGGTCAAAACCAAGCCGGGCGTGTGTTTCTTTATCTCCTAGCCACTCAAATTCATTGTTTCCGTTAGGAACCCCAATCACTACATTTTTCCCGGCTAACTGCCACATATCCCGATCGTTAGAAATAATCACTACCTCGTTTTCACCCGAATATTTTTTAGCCACAGTACCAATCAAGTCATCCCCTTCATATCCTTCAGCTAAAACCATTTTTATTCCAAATGCATCCAGTATTTCAAATACTTTGGGAATCTGTGAGCTCAAATCCTCCTCCATCGGCTTTCGGTGGGCTTTATACTGAGTAAAATCCTCGACCCTAAAGGTAGGTTTTTCACCGTCCAGCGCAGCCACGGCATAATCGGGTTTTACCCTAGATAATAAGTTAATAAGCATAGAAGTTACTCCATAAACCGCATTGGTAGGCTCACCATTTTGATCTTTAAAAGTCTTGGGAAGTGCATGATAAGCACGGTGCAAAAAATTAAAGGTATCAATGATTAACAGTTTTTTCATGATTACTTAATTCTGGGAAACAACCCTTCCTCAAAGACTATTTTGCTTTTAGAAAACTGCTTGGTAATTTTTTGGGCGATTTTAGGAATATAAGGTTCAAGGACTTTTGCCACAGTTCTAATTTCGTTTACCTCAAAGGTGAGCACACTTTTAAGCTTAGTCTGGTCTGTAATGGTCCAAGGATGATTATCGTTAATGTGTTTATCCAGTTCTGCAAGTCTTGCCCAGATGCTCTGTAAGGCAAGGTCCGGTCTAAAATCATCCAAACATTTGGATGGCCCATCATCCAAATAGTCCACTTCTGCCTCAAGTGGAAAATATAGGTCGGATTTCTCGGCAAGTCTGGCAATTCTTGTTACCGTATTTCCAAGACCATTGGCAAGCTCGGAATTATAAACTTCTTTCAAGTGAGCAAGGGTAAAATCAACATCCTCAAGAATTGGTCCATATTTCAAAAAGTAATATCTGACCGCATCAACCCCAAACTCTGAAACCAACTCTTGGGGCTTAATAACATTTCCACGGGATTTGCTGATTTTTTCCCCGCTTAAAGTTAAAAACCCATGAATATAGACTACATCCGGAACACGTATCCCCGCACTTTTTAGCATCGCCGGCCAAAGAAGTACATGCCACCTGGAAATATCCTTACCTACAAAATGAATAATCTGTGTATCCTCATCCCAAAAACCGTTTTGAGAACCAAAAGTATAGTAATTAATTAAAGCGTCAAACCAAACATAGATTACCTGCTCAACATCAATTGGTGTAGTGATTCCCCAGCCTAGTTTATATTTGGGTCGGGTAACCGGAATATCCCTAATTCCGTTTTCTATAAAAGCGAGCATTTCCTTTCTCTTGCCTTCCGGAAATACAAAACCTTCGGACTGCACTAGACCTTTTAGAAAATCCGAATACTTGGTCCATTTAAAAAAGTAATTTTCTTCCTGGATTTTCTGGATTTTGCGAGTCGGGTGCAGTAAACACTGCCCTTGTTCGTTAAGCTCGGTCAGGGTTTTGTAAGCTTCACAACCCTCACAGTAAAGTCCTTCATAAGAGGACTTGTAAATATCTCCATTGTCATAAGCTTTTTGAAATACAGCACTAGCGGTCTTCACATGATCCTCATCGGTAGTACGAATAAACCTGTCGTAACTTATATTTAATTCATCAATTTCCAACTGATCCTTTTTAGAAACATCATTCACGTGTTCCAAAGGGGTGAGGTTTCTTGCTTTCGCAGCCTTTTCATTACTTGTTCCGTGCTCATCAGTTCCGGTGATTAGCTTAACGTTGTTAGCACCCAGTTTGGCCCGATAGTAACGTGCATAACAATCGGCAAGCATCTTCTCATAGGCTTGTCCGATATGAATCACATCGTTGGTGTAATCTATAGCGGTAGTAATTAAAATCTTCTTTTTGTTCATAGTGACGCTATTTTATCATCTTCTATCCCTAATCTGATAAAAGATTCCCAAATATAACAGGGCAAAAAGTCCGATGTTTAAAAGGGAAACCAGCTTAAACGCTCTTAAAAGCAGCACTCCGGTAATCCCAAAGCTAATAAAAAGACCCTGTTTTAGAGCTTTCTTGTAAAGAATATTCTGGTTGGAAAAACCGGGATTTTTCTTGGTTAAACGTTTGTAAAGTGGGAGAGAAACTGCAAAACCAACGGCCAGAAACAACAAGATTAGGAAAGCAAAAATGTTGCTGTAAGACGTTGGGCTCACCACAAAAAAAGAGTAGAGAACCCCGACCCAGCATACTAAGGCAAAAGTGTAAACCGAATACATAAACTTTGGCATAATTTAATTTTAACATCGCGATATGTGAATGCCACGGACCAACTTCAGAGAAATCTGCTAAAATCACACTATGCGTTATTCCCAGATGGTAGGAAAAACTAAAAAAGAAGCACCAAAAGATGAAACTAGTATAAGTGCCCAACTTCTTCTCCGTGGAGGTTTTATCCATAAAGAAATTGCCGGCGCGTACGCTTTTTTGCCTTTGGGTCTAAAAGTTTTAAACAAAATTGTCCAAATTATTCGTGAGGAAATGGAGGCCATCGGAGGGCAGGAGATGATCTTATCCTCATTACAAAACCCCGAGGTTTGGGAAAGGTCGGGAAGATGGGATGATGAGGTTTATGATATTTGGTTTAAAACAAAACTTAAAAACGGAACCGAACTTGGACTCGCAACCACTCACGAGGAGCCTTTGACTCAACTGATGAGAAGCCAAATATTTTCGTATAAGGATCTTCCGCTGTATGTTTTCCAATTTCAAACCAAATTCAGAAACGAAGCCCGCCCCAAAGGAGGACTCCTTCGAACCCGTGAATTTTTAATGAAAGACCTTTATTCTTTTGACAAAACCGAAGCCGATTTAAATAGTTTCTATGAAAAGACAAAACAAGCTTACGTAAATATTTTCAACCGGCTGGGGATAGGGGAAAGCACCTACTTAACTTTTGCCAGTGGAGGAACTTTTAGTAAATACAGCCACGAATTTCAAACAGTATGTAAAAATGGTGAAGATACTATTTATTTGGATAGGAAAATGGGTTTAGCAATTAACAAAGAGGTTTATTCCGACGAAGTAATTTCTGATTTAGGTTTGGCTAAAAAAGATATAGAAGAAGTCAGGGCCATAGAGGTGGGTAATATCTTCAAACAAAAAACTAAGTTTTCCGCGCCCTTGGATTTATGCTATTTGGATTCGGATGGAACAAAAAAACCGGTAATAACCGGTGCATATGGAATAGGCATTGCGAGGTCTATGGCAACCGTGGTGGAGTTGAAACATGATAACAGGGGAATTATCTGGCCAAGAAATATTGCACCGTTTACAATTCATCTGGTGGGACTAAATCTCGAGAATTCGGAGGTAAAAAAACAAGCGGAAGAGGTTTATCAGAAACTTGTTGATAGCGGGGTAGAAGTTCTATTCGACGATAGACCCGAGGCAACGGCGGGGGAAAAGTTTTCTGATGCCGATTTAATAGGTATTCCCTATCGGGTCGTAGTTTCTAAAAACACCAAGGATAAAATAGAAATTAAAAAAAGAACCGAAGAAAAAAACGAAATGATAGCTTTGGAAACCCTTTTAGATCTGGTCCATAATTCCAAGTGAGGGGTTAGCTGTTATTTTATCGAAAGAATAATTTTCCATGTTTTGTCTCCCCACAAAGTACGCCGCACTTCCTATACATATCGCATTGTCCGTACAAAGCCTTATCGGAGGAACGTGAAACCCCACACCGAGTTTTTCCGCCTCCAGTTGCAATCTTGATCTAAGCTGGCGATTAGCTGCCACCCCACCACCGACCAGGATGGATTTTGCATTCAGTTTTTTTGCTGCCCTTATTGTTTTTACCACTAAAACATCAACGGCTGCTGCTTCAAACTCACAGGCAATGCTATCAATGGGGTATTCTTTTTCCTCAACCATTCTTCTTACTGCAGTTTTTAAACCCGAAAAAGAAAAGTCAAAATTATCATCATGTATCATGGGGCGCGGCAGTTTTCCCATAGCTAAGTTTATAGTACATTCTGAGGCCTTTTTTGATAATTCCACGGCACCCAGGTACTTTGCCAATCCCAAAAGCCTGGCTGTTTTATCAAAAGCCTCTCCGGCCGCATCGTCCAAAGTTCCACCAAGGTACTCGAACTGACTATGATCTTTAAAATAAATTAAATCCGTGTGCCCCCCACTTACCAACAACGCCACCGCAGGAAATATAACCTCTTTTTCGTTATCGATGAAATTTGCGTATATGTGCCCCACCAAATGGTTTACGGGAATGATTGGTTTTTTCCATGCGAGAGCAAGGGCTTTGGCAGCTTCAATACCTACCACTAAAGAGCCGGTTAACCCGGGGCCCACTGTTACCGCCACGACGTCAATTTCTCCGGAACTGCTTTCCTTAAACCTTGTTAAAGTCTCCTGGATTACCGGAATAATAAATTCAACCTGCTTTCGTGCTGCTACCTCAGGCACAATGCCTCCGGTTTTCTCGTGAAGCTCCTTAGATGAGGCGACCACGCTACAAATCTCTTTAACACCGTCTTTTACCACGGCACAGGCTGTTTCATCACAAGATGACTCAATAGCTATAATATTCACGGAAAAAGAATAGCACAAATCTCACTTTGACGGTTGAAGGATCTTCCCTTTGGCGGTTGCCAAGGCATCAGCAGAAGACGCTCTTTTTTCCACACTTGAATTTATCATCGAAGTAACTGCCTCGCTCATAGCGGTAGAGAACACGGAGTTCCCGGCCCTTCCGGCTAAAAACGAAGAGGTAGAAAAAGGAGCT
>Ga0315273_10010864_pt1 | contig 11631 bp, 11 predicted proteins | sample YL17G02_0_MG_FD_205753 | JGI IMG/M metagenome (GOLD analysis project Ga0315273, IMG submission 205753) | Sediment microbial communities from Yellowstone Lake, YNP, Wyoming, USA - YL17G02_0 | ecosystem: Environmental > Aquatic > Freshwater > Lake > Sediment | place: USA: Wyoming | collected... | reverse complement strand
ACAGCCTGACCCGCTCCTCGAAACGCCGTCCATCAGCCATGGTGATGGTCTTGGACACGAACCGGCCATCCGCGGTGATGGCTCGCCGAATGTCCACCGCGGCACCGTCGAGCTGGAGGCTCTCCCGCGGTACGAGGGCGTCCCGTACCTGCTCGGCATTGAGGAAGTCGATGACAAACCAGCCTCCGGGCCGGACGGTCGAGAGCATCTGGCCGATCGCGTCGGCGTGTTCCTCATCCGCCGCAAAGTAACCGAAGCTGGTGAAGAGATTGACCGTGAGGTCCATCGAGCCTGGCCGGAACGGCAGGGCCCGCAGGTCGGCGCGCACCAGGGGGCGTCGCGTCGCCTCCCGCGCCCGGCGGAGCAATGGAGCGGACAGATCGAAGCCAAAGGGCACCGCCCCGGCCCGTTCCAATGCCGCGAGATGGCGCCCCGCCCCGCAGGCGACGTCGAGCACCCGCCAGCCGATGGCCCAGGGGAGGGCACTGGCGAGCAGGGTGACGACCCGATCCGCATCCGCCTCGTTGCGATGGGGGTAGAGGTGGAGATACTCCTCACCGAACCACTCCTCGAACCACTCGGCCATCGATGGATCCCTCGCCTCGCCGGGCGTCAGCGACCGCCGGTCCGGCTCACTTGTGGTAGGGCTCTCCCCGCAGGATCGTGAAGGCGCGGTAGAGTTGTTCGGCGACGACCACCCGGGCCAGCTGGTGTGGCAAGGTGATTGGGCCCAGGCTCCAGCGCTCGTCGGCCCGGGCCAGGAGGTCCGCATCGAGCCCGTGCGAGCCGCCGAGCACCAGGGCCAGCGGCCGGCTGCCCGCTCGCCAGCGATCGAGCCTGGCGGCAAGCTCTTCGCTCGACCAGCCCTGCCCTTGGCGGTCGAGCGCCACCACCAGCGCCCCCTCGGGAAGCCGATCGCGGAGGCGGGCGCCTTCCTGTCGGCGCCCCTCCTCCGCGTTCGGAGCTTTTCCGGCCTCCCGCACCTCGATCTCGACCGCGTCAGCGTAGCGTCTCAGGCGCCGCAGGTACTCGTCAGCGGCCTCACGGAACGCCGGGCGGAGCTTGCCGACGGCGAGGAGCGACAACCGCACTCAGGCGTACATGCCGCGGAGTCGGTGCACCGCGGCGACCCGGTCGATCGCCAGCATATACGCACCGATCCGGTTGTCGACCCCGTGCTTCTCGGCCATTGTGGTGACCTCCTCGAACGAGCGGACCATGATCCGCTCCAGGCGGTTGTTCACCGTCTCCTCGTCCCAGAAGTATCCGCCGCGGTCCTGGACCCACTCGAAGTAGCTGACGGTGACGCCGCCGGCATTGGCCAGGATGTCGGGGATGACGAACACGCCGTTCCGGTCCAGAATCTTGTCGGCCGCGGCGGTGGTGGGGCCGTTGGCACCTTCGCAGATGATCCGCGCCTTGATGCTGGCGGCGTTGTCGATGGTGATGACGTTCTCGAGCGCGGCGGGGACCAGGACCTCACAGTCGAGGGTCAGGAGGTCCTCGTTGCTGATCTGTTGCGCGTTGCCGTAGCTGTTGAGCAGCTTGCCGCCGCGCACGTGCTTGAAGATGTCGGCGAGATCGAGCCCAGTGGGGTTGTAGACCCCGCCAGACTTATCGCTGACCGCGATGACGGTCATGCCCTCCTTGCTCATGAGATCAGCCGCGACCGACCCCACATTCCCGAACCCCTGCACCGCTACGCGCGCCCCCTTCAGGGGCATCTTGAGTTTGCGGAGCGCTTCGCGGGTGACGAACATGCAGCCCCGCCCCGTGGCCTCGCGCCGACCCAGCGAGCCGCCCATTTCGATGGGCTTGCCGGTGACCACCGCCGTCACGGTGTGGCGCTTGTGCATGGAATAGGTGTCCATGACCCAGGCCATCACCCGCTCGTTGGTGTTGACATCCGGCGCGGGGACGTCGGAATCGGGGCCAAGGGTTTCGATGATGGCGGAAGTATAGCGGCGGGTGAGGCGTTCGACCTCGCTGTTGGACATGCTCGCCGGATCGCAGATGACCCCACCCTTGGATCCGCCGAACGGCAAGTTGACCACGGCGCACTTCCAGGTCATCCAGGCCGCGAGAGCTTTCACTTCATCGAGGGTCACTCGCATGTCGAAGCGGATGCCACCCTTGGCCGGCCCGCGGGAGGTGTTGTAGATCACCCGGTAGCCGGTGTACACCTCCACCTCGCCGTTCTCGCGCTGCACGGGGATTGAGACGATGATCTGTTTCTCCGGCATGCGGAGGATCTTGTACAGGCCCGGTTCGAGATTGAGCCGTTTCGCGGCATCGTCGAAGCGGGACATCATCTCCTCGAACGGGTTCTCTGCCGCGAGAAAGTGGTCCTTCTCCGGCCGCATGACGTTCTGGCGCGGACTGGGCGAGGTCATAGCATCTCCATAATGGCGTTACAGGCGCTCGGCCGGCGTTACGACGGCATCGAGGGCCACGGCGAGTGCGTCGCCGCCTTCTTCCCACGTGAGGTCCAGCACGGCCACCAGCGGCTCGGGCGCATCAGAGGGCCAGTGGTCGCGCAGCTTCACCGCGTCCTTCTCCGTGACAACCAGATGGTCGGCCCGCCGAGCCGCGTGGGCCAGCCAGGCGATGTCCTCCTGGCGATACTCATGGTGATCCTTCCAGGTGGCCACCTGCACGGCGGCCCCGGTGGCCTTCGTCTGGCTCACGAACGCCTCCGGATCGGCGATCGCCGACGCCGCCACGACGCGCCGGCCGGCCAGCGTCGCCGGGTCCTGCGGCCGGGCGGACAGGAGACCCTCCAAACGCGCCAGGCCGAGGTGAGCGATGGCGACGGGACGGCCGGCGCGCGCCCGGAGTTCCTCCGCGAGCTGTTCGGCTGCCTCCCGGCTGGCGCGCTTGCGGGTGACGACGATCAGATCCGCGCGTCGCGCCTCGCCCAGGGTCTCCCGCCACGGCCCCGCGGGCAGCGGCCAGCGCACCGCGCGGGAGGTCTCCGCGCTCACCACCAGGATATTCAGGTCGCGACGGATGTCGAGACGCTGAAAGGCGTCGTCGAGCACCAGGACATTGGCGCCACGGGCCACCGCCCGTTCCGCCCCGGCGGCCCGGTCCGCGTCCACGACGACATGGGCTCTCGGGATCGCCCGGGCGTGGACCTTGGCCTCGTCTCCCCGGCCATAGGGCCTGAGCAAGATGCCGGGGATTAGGCCCCGGTCAGCGTAATATCGGGCAATCCAGATCGCGATCGGCGTCTTGCCCGAACCGCCCACGGTGAGGTTCCCCACCGCCACCGACGGTAGCGGCAGGTCAGCCGTCGGCAGCCAGCCGCGCCGGTAGGTGAACACGCGCAGCCCCATCGCCATCCGCCACAGCGCGGAGATGGGAAGGAGCGCGGTCCGAGCCAGACGGGCGTCCACTCGGCGGCTCGTCCAGAGCCACCGAATCAGCCGGTGTGTGTCTCCCCGCCGTCGGGCCATGCCGCCAACCTCGCTGCCTGATCAAGTTCCCGGGCCGCACGCGTCCGGGCGGCCTCCTCCGCGATGCCCCCCGTCGCGACCTCGAACGGCTCGCCGTAAGCCACCCTCACAGTGGCGAACGGGGTGGGGACCAGAAACCGGTCCCAGGAGCGCGCCCGCCAAGCCGGGCGCGCCTCAGCGTGCACCGGGAGGACCACCGCCCCGGTTCGCGCCGCCGCCGTGACGGCACCCGGCTTGGCGATCCGGCGGGGGCCGCGTGGGCCGTCGGGGGTGATCCCCACAGGCGTTCCCTGCTGGAGCGCCCGAATGGCGGCCCGCAGAGCCTGGCGGCCACCTCTGGTGCTGGAGCCTCGGATCAGGCCATAACCCAGCGATGCCGCGAACGCGGCGAGGTACTGCCCGTCCCGCGCCTCGCTGACCACGGCGGCGATGCCGCGGTTGCGGTGATGCCACATGACCGGGAGGAGTGCATCGTGCCAGCAGAGCAGCACGTAGGGTCGTCCTTCGGCTTCCACCCTGCGCCAGCCGTCCTCACGGATGACAGAGATACGCCATGTCCGGGCCAATAGCCGAACCGCGGCGGGCCCGAGCCGACCGGCCAACGACCGCCGAGCCCGGATCAGCACGCTAGCAGGTCGAGCGCCATGTCGGCCACCCGGTCCGCGGCTCCCCTGCTTCCGAGCAGATCTCGCACCCGCTTCAGGCCGGCACGTTGAGCCGCGGCCTCCGGGGTCGACTCGTCGAGCAGCGGTCGGAGTGCATCGGCGACCTCCGCGGCGCGCACCGGGAGTCTCCAGAACTCGGGCACCAGCGGCGCCGCCAGGACTAGATTCGCCAGACTGATCCACTCCACTGTCATCAGGTGGCGAGCGATCTCGTAGGTTACCCGGGGGCTGCGGTATGCCACGACCATCGGCGTCCCGGTCCAGGCCGCCTCGAGCACCGTGGTCCCCGACTTGACCAGCACGGCGGTGGAGGCGGCGAGCACCAGGTCCGGATCTCCGCGGTGCACCAGGAATCCCTGCGGGTCCGGATAGTATCCCCCCGGAGTGCCTGCCACGACCACGTGGCGGCAGCAGCCCTCCGCCATCATCCGGCGCGCGACGTCCCGGAACAGCGGCCAGTTGAGGGTGATCTCCCCTTCGCGAGTGCCCGGAAAGATACCCAGGACCGGCACATCCAGCGGCAGGTTCAGCGTGCTGCGGGCCGTGGCGCGGGCCGGCCACTCGCGGTCCACCAGGGGATGGCCGACAAAGGTGCAGGGCACTCCACGGCTGCTGAACCACTCTGCCTCGAAGGGCAGGATCGCCGCCACCCGATCAGCGGCGCGGGCGAGCTGGCCGAGGCGCTGCGGCCGCCAGGCCCAAAGCTGCGGGGCGACGAATTGCACCACCGGTACGCCGGCCCGCCGGAGCGCCGCGCCCAGCCGCAGGTGGAAACCGGGGTAGTCGATCAGCACCGCCCCCCCGAATCGGCCGCGGCGCGCCTCCGCCGCGAACCGGCGGTACAGCGCCAGGTGCCGCGGCGCCGCTCCGAGCACCTCGAGGAATCCCATCGCGCTGAGCCGCGCGACGTCGCACCGCACCTCCAGGCCCGCGGCGGCCATCAGCGGGCCTCCGCACCCTTCAAGCGCCAGGTCGGGCCGGCGGGCGCGGATGGCGGCGACGAGCGCCCCACCCAGCCGATCGCCGGAGACCTCGCCGGCCGAAATCAGAAGACGGGTCGCGGATAGTCGCGTCACAGCTCTGGGGGCGAAGGAAGCGAGGCGAGGTGTACGGCGTCCGCGACCTGGAGGGCGAGCGCCACGGCGGCGCGTCCTTCGTGGCCGGCCACGACCGCGTCGTGGTCGCCCCGAACCGACCGGATGAAGCTCGCCAGCTCCAGGCGCAGGGCATCGGCCGGCGGCGCTTCCAGCGGGATCCGCTCCGCGACGTCTTCCAACTCCCGGACTTCCCCCGGCGCCCAGCGGTTGCGGAGCCGCAGGAACTCCCCCCGCCCCGTCGCGAGGTCCAGGGACAGGTAGCCCTCCTCCTGGTACACCCGGAGGCGCCGGATGCGCTCTCGGGCGATCCGTGAGGCTGTAACGCTCGCGACCAAGCCGTTGGCGAACTCGACCCGGGCGTGCACGACATCGAGGAGGCCTGAGAGCACGGCAGCGCCGTTGGCCCGCACATCCACCGCGGCGGCTCCCCCGGCGAGATGCAGGATCAGGTCCAGGTCGTGCACCATCAGATCCAGGACGACGGGGACGTCGGTGCCCCTGGGCTGATACGGCGCCAGCCGCTCGCCTTCGATGAACGAGGGCCGGTCGAGGTACGGCTCCGCGGCTCGGATGGCCCGATTGAAGCGCTCGATGTGGCCCACCTGCAGGAGTAGCGACCGGCGGGCGGCGGTGTCCACCAGGGCGTCGGCCTGCTCCAGCGTAGCCGCCAGGGGCTTCTCCATAAGCACCGGACGCCCCGCCTCCAGCGCGGCCAAGCCGACCTCCGCGTGGACCGGCGTCGGGACCGCAATGGTGACGGCCGCGGCCCGATCCAGAAGTTCCTCCCGCGTGCTGCAGGCGCGAGTGCCGAGTGCCTGGGCCACCTGCTGCGCCCGCGCGGGCCGGATGTCGTACACCCCGACCAGGTCCGCTTCCGGCATCGACATGAGATGGCGCGCGTGATGCCACCCGAGCATTCCCACACCAATCACCCCCACCGGCAGCGGGCGCGTCACGCGGGCACCCCTCGTCGGGCCGCCGACACGAAGTCGATCAGGCGCCGCACCTCGGCGCATCGGGCCGCCACCGGGGCCAGCTCCACCAGCGCTTGTGGGCGAGCGCGATTGGTGTTGAACAGCAGGCGGTAGGCTTGCTTGAGCGCGGTGACGGTTTCCGGAGGGAAGCCGGCCCGCTGCAGGCCGACGGTATTCAGTCCGTAGAGCTCGACTGGATTGCCGACGGCTTTCACATAGGGCGGGACATCCTGATTGATGCGGGAAGCGCCGCCGACAAATGCATAGGTGCCGATGGTCACGAACTGGTGGATGGCGATCAGGCCGCTCAGCGTCGCCCGCTCCTCGACCGTGACGTGCCCCGACAGCTGGGTCGCGTTGGCGATCGAAACCCCGTCACCGATCTGGCAGTCGTGGGCGACGTGCACGTAGGTCATCAGGAAGCAGTCCGCACCGATCCGGGTAGTACCCGCTGCCGCGGTGGCCCGATTCACGGTGCTATGCTCCCGGATGATGCTCCGCGCTCCGATCTCGACCCAGGTTTCCTCGCCCCGGAACTTGAGGTCCTGGGGCGGGCCGCCGACGACCGCCCCCGCGCCGACGGTGACGCCAGGGCCGAGTCGGACGTTTCGCTCGAGGACCGCGTGGGGACCGACGCGACAGCCGTCTCCCACCTCGACTGCGGGGCCCACCACCGCGTAGGCGCCGATCTCGACTTCGCGTCCCAGCTGGCAACCCGGATCCAGCACGGCGGTGGGATGAACCGCGACCGTCACCGGTCCACCACGCAGGCCATCATCTCGGCCTCGGTCGCGACCACGCCATCCACCAGCGCCGTGCCCTTCATGCGGGCGATCTTCCCACGGAACTGGAGCATTTCGACTTCCATTCGCAGCTGATCGCCGGGCACGACGGGCTTGCGGAACTTGACGTTGTCGAGGGCCATGAAGTAGACCACCTTCCTGTCCCGGTCAGGGATCTGTTCCAGCAGCAGCATGCCGCCGGTCTGTGCCATCGCCTCGACGATGAGGACCCCCGGCATGACAGGGTGCCCGGGGAAGTGGCCCTGGAAGAACGGCTCGTTGATGGTCACGTTCTTCAGACCGACGATCTTCTGGGTGCCCTGCACCTCGAGGATCCGGTCGACCAGGAGAAACGGATAACGGTGCGGGAGCAACTCGGTGATCTGGCGCACGTCCATCATGCTTCCTCCGTGAAGCGCGCGGCGCGCACGATGGCGCTGGCGCAGGCGATGTTACCGCGATGACTGGGGCGGTAGGCGTCCACCCGGACGTTCAGCCGCGCCCCGATCAGGGCCAGGTCACCGATCAAATCCCCCGCCTTGTGCCGGGCGAATTCATCGGGCCAGCGGAGCGTGGTATTCAGGACCGAGCCCTGATCCAGCACAATGGCGCAGTCGGCGGTCGCTCCGCCGAGCAGCCCGCGAGCCCGCAGCAGCTCGACCTCCCGGAGGAATCCGAAGGTCCGAGCCGCCTGGATTTCCTCGCGAAACGACGCCCCGCTGACCCTCAGGGCGGCTCGCTGGCGCCCGATCACCGGTTCGTCATAGGCCAGCGTCACCTGCAGGTCGAGGCCCTCGGCGGGCTCGATGCGGTAGATCGCATCGCCTTCCGTGACCCGGAGGGTGGCGCTGAGTCGGGCGCGGCGGACCTCGCCTGACTGTTCCCGGCACCCCGCCTGATCCACCAATGTGACGAAGGGGGCGAATGAGCCGTCCAGAATGGGGACCTCGGGTCCGCGGAGGATGACGAGCAGGTCGTCCACCTCGAGGGCATAGAGTGCAGCCAGGAGGTGCTCCACGGTGTCCACTCGGTGGGCACCATTCCGAAGCGCCGTCCTCCGCTCGGTCGCGGCCACGTGATCAAGGCGGCCGGGAATGAGCCTTCCCCGACCGAGATCGCGCCGCTGGAAGACGATCCCCTGGCCGGGCTCGCCCGGCTCCAGGCGCAGCACCGCCCGGGCCCCGGAGTGCAGTCCGGCGCCCTCGAGTTCAACCGCGCGCGTGATCGTCCGTCTCGGCACCGGAACGCGGCTCTGTGGCGAGCGCCACCAGCTCCTCCACCAGGGGGGCAAGGCGGTACATCGCCGCCTGGGCCCGGAGAAAGGCCCGATGCGGACGAGCCGGGTACCCGCCCACTACCTCTCCCGCCGCCACCGCGCCGGGACCGAAGACGACGCACTTGGCACTCAGCACCGCGGCGTTGCCGATTTCGGCGTGATCGGCGATCCCGACGCCGCCGGCGATGACCACGTCGTCCCCGATGTGGCAGCTACCCGCGATTCCGGTGGTCGCCATGACGAGGCAGCGTTGCCCCAACCGCACGTTGTGTCCCACCTGGACGAGATTGTCGATCTTGGTTCCCCGGCCAATCACCGTGTCCTCGAAGTTTCCGCGATCGATACAGCTCCCCGAACCGACCTCCACGTCGTCTTCGAGAATGCAGGCGCCGAGATGCGGGATCCGCTGGTGTCCGGTCGGGCCGTGCCCATATCCGAAGCCGGGGCCGCCCACCACCGCGCCGGCCTTGAGCCGGACCCGGTGGCCGAGTCTGGCGCCCGGGTAACATACGGCGTTCGGCCCGATGTGGCAGTCGTCCCCCAGCACGACGCCCGGGCCGATCCAGGCGCCGGCTTCGAGCACGCCGCGGGCACCGATCCGGGCTTCGGCGCCGATCACTGCGAAGGGCCCCACAAAGGTCCCCTCGCCCACCGAGGCGTCCGGGGCAACCCGAGCGGCCGGGTCGATGCCCTGGGGCGACGGTCGGCGGGGCGAAAAGGCCTGCGCCGCCCGGGTCAGGGCGTCGGCGACATCGTCGACGACGACGCGGGTGACCGGGCCCGAGCGTTCGGCGGCGGTAGAGGAGGAAACGAGCGCCGCCCCCGCGCGACTGGTGCGGAAGGCGGCGAGGTATTTCATCGAGAGCAGGAAACTCAGATCATCCGGCCCCGCCCGGTCAAGCGGGGCCAGCCGCTGGAGGACGAGGTCCCCGTCGCCTTGGAGCCGCCCGCCGACCAGCTCGGCGATGGCCCGTGCCGTCAGGCGCCCGGGGTGGGGCGCGGGGGTCAGGGCGAAGCCTTGATCTTGTCGATGACCTTCTGAGTGAGGTCCAGCGATTTGTCGACCGCCACGATTATTCCCTCGTTGGCGCTCACGTCGAAGATCAGGGCGAATCCACCTTCGGATCGGACACTCTCGATGGCGCCGTTGACCTTGCCATGGAGCGGGGCGAGCAGCTGCTGCTCCCGCTGGGAGGCCTTGTCCCGCAACTCGTTGGCCCGCTGCTCCAGGCGGTCCCGTTGTGCCTCCAGCTCCTTCCGCTTGGTGGTCTTGGCGGTGGCCGAGAGCATCACCGACTTCTGCTCGAAATCCGCGGCGGCGGAATCGAGCGCGGCCTGCAGCTTCTCGACTTCCGACCGGAAGCCCGCCAGCTCTCGGGCGTACGTCGACTCCGCCTGGGTGTAGCCCGGGGTCGCGGCCAGGACTGCCCTGGCGTTGATGAATGCGATCTTCTGGCCACCTTGGGCCGACAGGGTTCCAGGAATGACCGCCAGGATCAGGAGGACCAGTGGCAGCCAGCGGCCGGAGGTGTGACGGAACATCGAGTTCTCCGCGATGATTGTGAGAAACGGGGCTAGAAGATGTTGCCGAGTCTGAAGTGCAGCTTCCAGCCGGGATTGGGGCTGCCGTCGGCCTTCACCTTGTCGAATCCATAGGCCAGATCGAGCCCGATTGGGCCCAGCGGCGAGAGCACGGCGGCGCCGACTCCCGCTCCGCGGAACAGCCGGCTTGGATCGTACTGGGTGGCGGTGCGATAGACGTTGCCCGCGTCCAGGAAGGTGCTGAAATACAGGGACTGGCTGATGCGGGCGCCGGCCTCCATCGTGAACGCCGCGTAGGCCTTGCCGAAGGAGTTCACCCCAGCAGCCGCGCTCCCGCCCGCGTTGGGGTCAAAGCCGTCCGGGGTGATGGAAAACTCCTCATAGCCGCGGAGCGGGATGCCGTACTGGGTGCCCCCGAGCGAGTACATCTCGGTAAAGAAAGGCCCCGGATCGCCGAAGATGAAACCGGTTTTGGAGGTGAGCCCCAGAACGAACTGGACCCCGCCGCCCGGTTTGGCGCCGCCGCCCGTCGAGCCGAGGGGCGCGTAGTACCGCCCCTCGAAGTCCAGCTTGCGGTAGTCGCCCGTGCCGCCCAGCGGACCGCCGTTGAATTCGAAGGCGAGGCGTGTCATGGCACCGCCCGTGGCGAACGGCAGCCCGAAGCGGGTATCGCGGGTGATACCGGTGCCTATCGTCGAGCGGGTGCATTGGGCACAGTTGTAGGCCGCCCGCAGGTCGGTCGAGCCCCCGGAGTACTTGATCTCCTGGAGGCCGTAGGAGACATAGACGCGGCTGTACCGGGAGCCGAGCAAGGGGAAGCCGACCTGCACGCTACCGCCGAGCTGGTGCCGCTGGCCGAGATCGCCGACCGTGTACCGCTGGCGGGAATTGAACAGGGACAGGGTCCCGGAGGTGCGCGATTCCCGGATCGCGGGGTCGGTGTAGCTCAAGGTAATGTCTTGGATGTTTCTGCCGAACGACCACTGCAGCCGGCCGCGCTTCCCCCGGCCGAAAAGGTTTGGTTCCTCGAGCCCGAGAAATCCACCGATACCGGTGCCCTGCCCCAGCGACGCCCCGAAATTGATGTTTCCGGTGCGCTTCTCCTCGATCCGGAAGGTGATGTCCACATCCACACCATTCTCCATTGGCTTGACGTCCGGGGGCGCCATCGGCTGCTGGAAGAAGCCGAGATTGGAGATATTGCGGTAGCTCTGGATCAGTGCATCGCGATTAAAGAGTTGCCCGGGCACGAGCACGATCGCTTCGCGGATCACCCGCTCATGGGTGACGTCGTTGCCCACGATATTGATCTTGTTGATCGTGGCGGGCTGGCCTTCGCGGATGTTCCACTTGAGGTCGATCAGCGGCCTCCCGTCCGGTCCGACCCGGCGGGTCACCTCCGGTACGACCTGGGCGTAGATGTATCCGTTGTTGCTGTAGAGGCTGGAGACGCCCTCGGTGGCCTTTCCCCACTCGCTGTTGTTGAACGGCAGGCCGAGGCCGCCATCTGCGCCAAAGGGATAGAATACCATCAGGTCTGCGGTGCTGAAGCGACGGTTCCCCGCGATCTGGAAGGCGCCGATTCGGTAGACCTGACCTTCCTCCACCCCGAGGTGCAGCACCGCCTTCCCATTGGCGGAGTCGACCGTGAACGACTCCTCAGTGACCTGGAAGTCGATGTGGCCATGACTCCCGTACCAATCCGGCAGCCGCTCGCGGATGTCCTGCTGCAGCTTGTCGTCGTCGTACTGGCCCTTTTGCCACCAGAAGAAGCCCTCGGGTTGCGTGGTCATGTGCCCCACGACCGACTGGTCGGAGAACTGTTCGTTGCCTTCCA
>Ga0315273_10010862_pt1 | contig 11632 bp, 11 predicted proteins | sample YL17G02_0_MG_FD_205753 | JGI IMG/M metagenome (GOLD analysis project Ga0315273, IMG submission 205753) | Sediment microbial communities from Yellowstone Lake, YNP, Wyoming, USA - YL17G02_0 | ecosystem: Environmental > Aquatic > Freshwater > Lake > Sediment | place: USA: Wyoming | collected... | reverse complement strand
GGCGAGTTCATCACCACTGCGCTCACGGGGAGCACATGCTCCGGGACCGGGCGGTATGCGTGGTCGCGGATCGGGTCATCCCTCACGTTCGCGGTCGTGAGCGACCCGTGTCCCCTTCGCGTCGCGATCTTCTCCTCGCGTCCTTGGACGTCGGCGTGAACCCCTCGGTGCGCCGGCGTCTGTCTCATAGCGGGAGGCGAACGGCGATGATCGACCTGACAGCACGAAGGGGCCTCGGCGCGGCGATCCTGTTCGCACTCTTGGCCACCGCCTGCACGACGGGCTCGACCGGACCCAGCGCTGCGGGCTACACCCCGACGTTCAGCGCCACCGACTGCCCGGGGCAGGTGATCGGGCCGGCGACGCACGAAGCCACCTGCGGATACCTCACCGTACCCGAGGATCGGTCCGACCCCTCAGGCGGTCAGATCCGCCTGTTCGTGGTCCGCTACGCCCCCAACGAGCCGACCACGGCTCCGCCGGTCGTCTACGCCGGTGGGGATCTGGGCTCCGCTTCCGACTACTTCGCGCTCACCGCGATGGCCGACCACCTGGACGGTCCCGAGGTGATCGGGCTCGAGCCGCGCGGCACGGGCTTCTCCGAACCCAACCTGTCGTGCCCCGAAGTCGATGCCATCTCGCCCAAGACGTTGACCGCCCCCATCACCGACCCGGGACTGCGCGGAGCGTTCGTCGAGGCGGTCAAGACCTGCCACGACCGGTTCGCCGGCCAGGGCGTCGATCTCTCCGCGTACAACGTGGAGGAAGCCGGGGCGGACCTGCTCGATCTCGCCCGGACGCTCGACCTGCAGCGATGGGATGTCCTCACGAAGGGCTCGGCTTCACGCATCGTGTTCGCCGCGATGCGGTCGGGTGCGCCGGGCCTGCGCTCCGTCATCGCCTCGAGCCCCGAATTCCCCGATACCGACACCTTCGCCCAGGCGATGGAAGGTACGCGAGCGGCGGTCTCGAATCTGGAGATGCTGTGTGAAGCCGACGGCGCGTGCGCCCGGCGGTTCCCGCACCTCACCGCGTCGTTCGATGAGGTGCTCCGCAGGTTCGACGAGCATCCCCGCACGGTCCGGGTCGAAGGGGCGAACGTGACGGTCGACGGCGCCCGCCTGCTCCGTGACCTCCGCGGCCTGCTCGCGTCGGTCGCCACGGACGTTCCGATGTACCTGCACCTGCCCGCCACGATCGACGCCCTCGCGCACGCGAAGGACCCGACCGATCCGATCTCGGCGGTGGTGGCACCCGAACGCTCCGCGCCGACGTTCTGCACCGGGTACCTCCCCTGGTGCGGTCAGATCAGCCAGGGTGCCTATTACTCGGCCCTGTGCACGGATATCGCTCCCTTCGCCGATCCTGCCGCGCGCGCGTCGCTCGCGGGGGAAGAGGCCGCATGGACGCAGGACTACGTGAACGGTCCGTACCAGGACGTCTGCGGGGCATGGGACGTAACGCCGGCAGATCCCTCGGTCACCGGCGCGGTGCACTCCGATGTGCCGGTGCTCGTACTCAGCAACGGGCTCGATCCGAACGTCGCATCCGAGGTCGTGCGACGAGGGATCGCCGGGTTCCCGAACGCATTCCTGGTGGTGACCCCCACGTGGGGACACGGAGGCTCGACGATCCCGGCCTGTCCCGACGCCATGCCACGGAACGAGTTCCTCGCAGACCCGACGTCTGCGCCCGACGCCAGCTGCCAGGAACTGTTCCGGCCGACGTTCTCGAGCTCACCGCTGAAGTAGCGGAGTGAAACGACAACCGCAAGGGAGGTCCGACCATGATGAAGGCCTCGATCGGGATGACCCTCGCAGTCACGATGATGGCGGCAGCATGCGGATCTGGAGGTTCGGCGCCACCCGCCACCGCTGCGGCTCAGACGCCGGCATCCTCGATCGCCACCTCGCCACCGGAGCCGATCCTCGGCACGTGGCGGATGGAGTACACCTGCGAAGGGATCGTGCAGGCCCTCCAGCGAGCGGGGGTCGGTGAGTTTGCCGCCAACTACCTCGCCCCTCAACGGACGCAACAGGGGCCGGCGGATCCTCTCGGGAGCGCCCATCGTTGTGCAGGCGCCGAAGACTTCCAGCGCACGCAGGTCTTCCATCCGAACGGCTATCTCCTCAGGTATCAGGGCGAGAAGCTGGTCGACGACTGCCGCTGTTACCAGCTGATCGGTAAGCACACCTACGTGGTACTCGGGGACCCGGGTGATCCCGACATCCCTCTTCGGTACCGGATCGATGGCGAGACGTTGACCTTCGACGCGGTCATGCCCGACCAGTGCTCCTCGGCCAACTGCCGGGACCAGTTCGCCTTCGCGGTCTACCAGTATGCCGTTGGCCGGTGGCAGCGCGTGGTCCCGTAGTCAGCCGACCCCGGCGAAACCGTCTACCTCCGATAAACCTTCCTGCCTCGTGGGGCCTGTGTAGAGGTGAGGTGAGCCCACATCCACGAGGCTCATCCGGAAGTGCCCGATGCGGGCAGAGGGGGGAACCATGGACCGTCCACCACGTGAGCGTCGCACGTCTCGGCGCATGTTCTCGGGCCTGGCAGCATCCGCGCTGATCGTCGGGATGCTCGGGGTGGGAACCGTGCCCGCGTACGCGACCACGCCCGGGGAGAACGGACTGATCGCGTTCCGACGGTACTTCGACGACGCGCAGACTCTGGGCGCGATCTTCACGATCCGCCCTAACGGCACCGGGCTCATCCAGGTGACGCATCGGGGGAAGGTCGCGTATGACCATCAGCCGGTGTGGTCGCCGGACGGGAAGTGGATCGCCTTTCACCGCGTCGAATCCGGCAAGCCGAGCCGGATCTTCAAGGTCCGACCCGACGGAACGGACCTCACCTTGCTCAGCCTGGACCCCACCGCCGGAGAGGACGGATACCCCGCCTGGTCACCCGATGGCAAGCGGATCGCATTCCATAGGTACAACGACAGCACCGGCTTGGACGCCTTGTTCGTGATGCGGGCCGACGGCACCCACGTTCGGGAGATCCCGGGAACAGGTCACGATACCTACCGGGGCCTCGGCATCGCGAGGTACTCGCCCGACGGAACGCAGCTGGTGTTCGGCGCGAAGACCAAGAAGGGGTGGGCTGCGTTCACCATCCGGCTGGACGGCACGCACACACGGCGAGTCACCCCGTGGGCCCTCGGGGCCGGCGCCTACGACTGGTCTCCCGACGGACGGTGGCTCCTGATCGAGTCCAACGGCGACACGGGCCTGCAGCGCAACGTGTTCCTCGTCCACCCGAACGGCAATGACCTGCACGCCGTCACTCATACCTATACCGGCGGCAGATCGAACTGGGGCGGTCTGGCCTTCTCCCCGGACGGAACCAAGATCGCGGCGGCACACACCGGCGTGGGGAAGGTGAATCCGGACATCTGGGTGATGCGACTCGATGGCTCGGGTCTTCGCGATATCACCAATTCCCTGATCTATGACAGCGCGCCGGGCTGGGGCCCGCGCCCGACCTAACCGCCGAGGCGAGAGCAGAAGGCCGGTCTTCGGACCGGCCTTTCGCTGTGCGCGATCCGTGTCCCTCGTCCGATGAACCTTCCGCCTCGTGGGGGTCTGTGTAAGAGGTGAGGTGAGCCCACATCCACGAGGCTCATCCGGAAGTGCCCGATGCGGGCAGAGGAGGGAACCATGGATCGTGGTCGTCGGGAACCTCGCGATCTCTCGTCCCGCCCAGCGAACGGTCAGAGGGAGGGTGCGCCATGCGACGACTGACAGTTCCGGCGACTGTCTCGGTCATGGTCCTGGGGCTCGTCTTGGGCGGAGGACCGGCCCAGGCAACCTTCCCAGGTTCCAACGGCCGGATCGCGTTCGTATCGGGATGGCCACAACGCGACATCTACTCTGCGGCTCCCGACGGCACAGACGTGATGCGGCTCACGACGTTCGCTCCGAAACGCAGTGCTTACGCGCCGTCATGGTCGGCCGACGGCACGCGCATCGTGTTCTTGAAAGGCCGCAACGGACCCTCCGACGCCCACCAGCTCTGGGTCATGGACGCGGACGGCTCCAACCAGCATCGCGTCCTGTCGGATCCATGGTTCTACGATCGAGCCCCCACCTTCTCGCCCGACGGCAGCAAGATCCTGTTCGCTCGATGCCAATACGATCCAGGCCAGGACCGATGCGCGGTCGTGACCGTCAACGTCGACGGCAGCAGGATGGACCGGCTCACGACGCCGGGCCCCGAGGAGTTGGTCTTCTCGGAGATGTACTCACCGGACGGGACGCAGATCGCGTTCTCCGTCATCTTCGGACGCGGCGTGAACTTCGGCATCTTCGTGATGGACGCAGACGGCTCGAACGTCGAGCTCGTGACCCCGCCCAAGATCAGAGCCTTCGGGCCGGATTGGGCTCCCGATGGCTCGCGTCTGGTCTTCACGAGGTTCTGCTGTGGGTCGAAGGCCGATTCGATCTGGGCGGTGAACCCCGACGGAACCGGGCTCGTGCGGATAACGGCACCAGGTAGCCGGCACGACTTCCAGCCCGTGAACTCGCCGGATGGCACGCAGATCGTGTTCGAACGCGATAACCCCGACTTCACTAGGTGGGGCCTCTACACGATGAACCCTGATGGCACAGGCATCACCCGGATCATCCCCCACGAGCCGTACGGCGCTGCGTGGCAGCCCGTTGCCTAGGAAGGTGAGTGGCAGATGAGAGGAGCGGTCTTCATGCGACGCGCAGGTTCCCTGGGATCCGTCGTGATCCTGATATCGATGCTCGTGGCAGTGAGCCCTGCCCGGGCGACCTATCCGGGAGCGAGCGGGCGGCTCGCCTACACCTTCAAGAGGGATGGGATCTGGCAGATCTTTTCCATGAAGCCCGACGGGAAGGGGATCAGACAGATCTCGCATTTCCGGAAGCCACAGGCGACCGGCTCGGTCAACTGGTCCCCCGACGGCACCAAGATCGCCTTTTCTAGTAACCGGAGCGGCGAGGGGGAGATCTGGACGATCAACGCCGACGGCTCGGGACTGATGCGGATCACCCATGACCCCAACACGGACGACGATGGACCCGTCTGGTCCCCCGACGGGATGCAGATCCTGTTCATCCGCGAGTCACCGCGGACCGGCAACGGAGCGATCTACACGATCGACGCCGACGGGACGGGGATGACCAAGCTCTCGGGGGCGAAGACACACCACGAGGAAGCGCAGTTCACGCCCGACGGCTCACAGATCGTCTACCAAGGATTCGGGGCGGCCGGAGGGATCTGCGAGCTCTGGAGCATGAACCCGGACGGGAGCGGCAAGACCCTGCTCGTCCCGGCCGACGCCAGACTCGGGTTGAGCGACGTCTCACCTGACGGCATGTCGCTCTTGGTCTTCGACGACTGTGCGTCGCCGGCACCGCAGTCGATCTACCGGTTGAACTTGGACGGCGGGGGGATGGCGCAGCTGACCGATGCCGCGTGCTGCTACCAGGACGGATGGCCGCAGTTCTCACCGGACGGCTCGCAGGTCGTCTTCTTGAGCAATCGTGTGGTGCCGGGCTTCGACGTCCCCTTCAAGGAGATGTATGTGATGGATGCGGACGGCAGCAACATGGTGAGGATCACCGCGTCCTCGCACCGCATCGGGCTCCCGGACTGGGGTCCCATCCCCTCGTGACCCGACCCGTGCGCGTGACGCATGGGCGGTGGGGGCCTCGGTTCTCCTGGCCAGGAAGATCCCATGCCGGACCGATGCCCCTCGGCGACCTGCCGGGATCAGTTCGCCTTCGCGGTGAGCCAGTACGCCGTGGGCACCTGGCAGCGCGTCGACCCTTAGAGATCCGATCCCACGCCACCGATCCCTCCACCCTTCGATGAACCCTTTCGGTTCGCGAGGTCTGTGAAGAGGTGAGGTGAGCCCACATCCACGAGGCGCATCCGGAAGTGCCCGATGCGGGCAGAGGGGGGAACCATGGACCGTGCTACTCGCGTGCGCCGCACACCTCGGCGCATATTCGCAACCGTAGCGATCGCCGCGATGACGTTGATGTTCGTGGGCGTGATGCCAGCGCACGCGACCACGCCGGGCGCGAACGGCCGCATCGCCTTCGCGATGGACAAGGGGTCGGGAGCCCAGATCTACAGCATCAAGCGCAACGGAACCGACCTCCGCAAACTGACCAGCGCAACGGGCGAGGCCTTGTACCCCGACTGGTCGCCGAACGCCCGCTGGATCCTGTTCGCCGATGACGTCAACGAGGGCACCACGTCGTACCTCGCGATCATGCGCGCGAACGGGAGCGACTTCCGCGACCTCACGGACACGGGGTACCGCGATCACCCGGACTTCATCCCCGGTACACGTCACATCGTCTACGGGTGTGACTGCGGGAAGACCAATGGCCTGTTCATCAGCCGCGTCGACGGCTCGAACGCCCGACGCCTGACGAAGAACCCATTCCACTCTCAATCTGACGGCGGAGCGGCCGTCTCGCCGGACGGAAGGACCGTAAGCTTCATCCGGGTCAAGGAGAACGAGGTCCTCCAAGGACTCTTCACGGTCAACGCGGACGGCAGCCACAAGCGGATGATCGTTCCCTACACGTTCGAGGTGGCCTTCAAGCACGACTGGGCGCCCCGGGGCAACCACATCGTCTTCACGGTCTACGGCGATGGTGCCGGTGGACACTCCCCCAACGTGGCGACCGTCAGGCCCGACGGCACGCACATGCGGATCCTCACGCACGTGCAAAGAGCCGGGGTTGCCGCTGTCGCCGGTTCCTATTCCCCGGATGGGCGATGGATCGTGTTCAGGATCGAGAACGGGAACACCGGGAAGTATCGGCTCATGAAGATGCACGCGGACGGCTCTGGACGCACCGTGATCGCGTCGCTGCCGGCCGCACCGCGAGGCATCGACTGGGGGCTGCAACCGGCCTGATGAACGCTTCCTCTTCGTGCGGGCACGCGCGTCCTGATCCTGGACCAACCCGACCGTGACGAAATCGCCGACGAGCTCCTGCGGCCAGATCCGCCCCAGACGGCGAGCCTCGTGGATTGAGATCGACCCATTTCTCGAGGTAGATCTTGCTCCGGGGGTGGGACTCGAACCCACAACCTACGGATCGACGGTCCCTGAGAAGTCGTCCAGAGCAATCCATGTACGTCCACTGCGTCCGAAGAAGGCGGTCACGGATTCCACTGTCGTCCACGCCCGTCCACCGACGTCCACGGGCTCGGCTGTCAGATCGGCTGTCAGCCCGCGAGCCCCCATGGCGGGACCTTCCTGCACGCCGCGGTCGCACGACGATGATCTCCTCAACCGCGTCGTGGACCGCGATCGCCTCTAAGAACTGAGCGCGGTTGCCTCCTGCAGGAGCACGTCCGTCTCCGCGAGCGCCGGCACCGCGCCGAGCCGATCGAAGATCTCGCGAGCTCCTGGGAGGACGTGCGCGGCCTCGGTCGGTCGTGCGAGCCTGACCAGACAGCGGCCCTGGCCGAGCAGCGCGAACGCACGCTCGGGAACGACCCCGAACCGCTCCCATCGTTCCGCTGCCTCAGCGTAGATCTCGGAGGCGGGGTGCTAGCGAGGAGCCGGAGCGAACATTCACATTCCCGACCGGAGCAGGCTGTGTGACGGTCACCCGACGATGCCGTCCTTAGCACTTATGGAACGCCGACGGGACCTACTGCCTACGTGGTGGGCGACCGGGCGCGGGTAGGACCCAGCGGCTGGGGCCTGTTTGGCGCGGCCTTCACTACGTAGCAGTGTCCGCGTTCGCGATGCTGTAGATGCCGTTCGAGAACGAGCTGCACTTCGTACGTACGAAGTAGAGCGTCGTCGAGCCGTCGTTCTCGTCCGTGGCGCGGTTCAGCACGGGCTCGAACCCGGCACGGAGCGTCGCGATCCTTACCCCAGGGCCCCCCACCGGGTAGCGGATGATCCGAGCACGACGACCACACACCCAGCCGTCGGCCTTCCTCGACTTCGTGAAATAGACCGTGCCATCCTGCGAGACGCTACTCGCCCACTGCTGCAGGCCCGGGTTCGGGATCTTCACCAGTTCCCCCGTCGAGATCTGGTAGCGGAAGACGTTGCAGTTCGAGTATGTTCCCCCGCTAGCAAAGAGATCGCGGCAACGATCGAACGTCGCCCAGTCTCCGTTCACCTGGTTGCCGCGGAGGTACGCCGAGGGCAACGGTGCTTGACGCAGCACCCTGCGCTCTCCGGTCGACAGGTTGAACAAGATGACCTTCGACCACTCGTCGCTTGATCTCGTGAACAGCAGCCAGTTACCCGACAGCCACGGTTGGTATTCGTGCAACCGGGTGTTGATCTTCGGCAGTCCCGAATGCGTTTGCGTCGCTGCGTCGTACATCTGCAGGTTGTCATCGTGGCCGTTGTACACCTGGAATACGACGGTTGAGCCATCGATCCCGAGGTTGTCGCTTTGCGTCCCCTTCGGATTCACCCTCGTCGCTGGCCCGCCGCCAATCGGCCTCACGTAGGTATTCCATCTATCGGGCCTCGTCTCGGAGTTGGAGCTCCACGCGAAGTAGTCAACCGATACGGCGACCCCCACCTCGTCCACCTTGGGATCATCCAGAACCTTGGTCGGTGAAGCCGCGGACGCAGCTGTCATCGCAACGAGCGTCACCGCGGCGATCGCCAAGATCGCCCACACACGCCGAGGTGTGCGGCGCTCACGAGCGACATGGTCCACGCTTGTCCCCCCTCTGCCCGCGGGCGGCGGGTTAGAGCGGTCGAGGCCTCGCGGCAGGACGCCGGAGGGCCGTTGCGCCACCTGAGTGGTACACCCAGAGTCTGAACTGCGCAAACCCGCGCCGAGCTGGGACAACGGAGCGCTCTCTCGGTGGGTCTGTTGCTCGTCGCTTTCCTGTTCATCCGCAAGGGGCTCAGGGAGCGAGAGTCCCGACCGTAGCGGTGTCGATGTGGAGCGCGTGGTGTCGCAAAGTGGCGATGCTTCCCGACATGCTCCATCAAGACCGTGAGCGGCGTCGGCGAGGCCGGTTGGCGGCTCGGGCTCACGCGCCGGGAGTACGTCGCGATCGAGGAGGGCGAGCGACCGCCGAACGCCGACCAGTACGAGGCGATCTGCGAGTTCTTCGGGTGGCCGGACGCGCGGCGAGTCAGGTAGGCCTGCGTCTTGTTCGAACAACGCCAGGGGCCAAGCTCACCCGATGGAGCCGCGTCGATGAAGGGAGCCTGGAAGGCCGTCCTCATCGTGGTGGCGATCATCCTCCTGTGGGTCGTGATGTTGCGGATGCCCGAGGGTGGACCGCCCCCGGCGCAGAAGAGCTTCAGCGGGCCGAACGAGGACACCGAGTTCAACTCCGGCTTCGCCTTCCCGTAGGACTCCCCTACGTCGTCGCCTCGCCGTCCCAGTCGAAGATGACGTGCAGACTCCCGTACGGATTCGTCTCCGACGGAGGATGCTGCGTGATCTTCGGCTGAGCGCCCGCAGGTATCTCGGTGTCGTTGGCTGCCGCTCGCTGGCGGACTGCCGCGATGGCCTCTTCGATAGAGGGCTTCTCGGGGGCGTCAAAGATCATCCCGAAGTTCGTCATGGCCTGGCCTCCCTCTCGCTGGCGAGGAGATTGGTCCACGATTAGTCCGCTCGCAGCCCTGACCGACGCGGGGATCCGCGCATCGCCGCCGGTAGATAAAGCTCCGGGGGTGGGACTCGAACCCACAACCTACGGATCAACAGTCCTTGAGAAGTCGTCCAGGGCAGTCCATGTACGTCCACCGCGTCCGGAGATGGCGGTCAGAGATTCCACCGTCGTCCAGGTTGGTCCACCGACGTCCACGAGCCCGGCTGTCGGTTTGGCTGTCAAGACGCACTCGTCGCGAAGTGCGGACGTTGGCCGCTTCCGACTCAGGTGGTCGGTGCGGTCCCCCAATCGGGTCGGTAGTCGAAGAGCGTTGACGTCGTGACTTGACGGATGTCCGAACCATCCGCATTCATCGTGAAGATGTCGGTGTACTGGAACGGCCCGCTCGCAGGGGCCTGGGCGAACACGATCTTCTTCCCGTCGGGTGACCAGGCCGGGTTCTGGGAATCCACCGCGCCGCCCTCGTTGTGTGTGACCTGCACGAGGTGGCTTCCGTCTGGGCGCACCGTGAACACGTTCGTCGAGACGCCGGGCGGCGCTCCATCCCCGTAGCTCTCGAAGACGATGAGGCGTCCGTCGGGCGACCAATCCGGGTGCTCCCCGTCGAGCTGCCACGGGCTGAGCCGATGGAAGCCGGTACCATCGACCTTCACGGTGAACACCGCGATCGAGCCGTCGCTGAAGCGGAGCCGTTGGAGGACGAAGTGGGTGCCGTCGGGCGACCACTGAACCTCACCATCCTGGTAGGGGCTGGATGGGTTCTCGAAGGTGACCTGGATGGTATCGGTGCCGTCGGCAGCCATGACGAAGATGCCTTCGTTGGTGCATGCGTCGTTCACGATCGGGCCGATACAGCGGTCGAAGGCGATACGGGTGCCGTCCGGAGAATATGCCGGGTCGGCGCTGTAGATCTCGCTGTTGTCGGGGGTGAGCCTCGTGAGCTGAGAGCCGTTCGCGTTCACCGTGTAGATCCCTGAGATGCACGCCTGTCCACAGCCCAGGTCGCTATCCCGCTGGAACGCGAGCTTGGAGCCATCGGGCGCCCAGTCGGGGTTCTGGTCGAACACACCGTCCCGCGACTGCGTCAGCTTGACGCCTCCGGTTCCGTCGGGGTTCGCGCTCACGATGTCGGAGTGGCCGAACGCGGCGTTCGCGAATCTCGTATATGCGATCCGGCCGTTCGGGCCCGGGGCCGTCGCGCCGACCGGTGCCGAGCCGGAGAGTCCGACGGAGAGTCCGACGCCGAAGACCAGGAGCGCGATCGCGGCTGCGCCGATTGCGGAGCGTTTCATAGATCCCTCCCAAGTAGGCCTGCTACCAAGGAACAGACGCGGGCCACGGGTGAGGTAACGCGGCTAGCCGAACTCGACCGTGCTCAACAGTTCCGCGGCAGCCCGTACGCCATCGGGGAACCGGGCCTTCGAAGACGTGAACGTCACGACCACCGCGTTCCCCTGCACGCGCAGGACCAAGATCCTCGACCGCAGACCGGGGGCCGAGTCCGAGCCCCAGCCGAAGTGCGGCTCGCCCGGGCTGAGGCGGGCGAAGTTCACGCACGACGGGTTGCCGCAGCGCCAGCCCGGCGCTAGCTCGACATCGAACCGCGTGGCCTGCACACCTCCGAGCGTCACCGTCCGCGGAGGTGAGACGACGCTGACGGCCGGGTGCGAGGTGAACCAGACGACGAGATCTTGGGGCAGCGGGGTCGGCCGTTTCGTGGTTGGGTCGACGACGCTCTCGATGCGGAAGAAGGACAAGGCGCCCGCTGCGTCGGAACGATCCCTCCTGATGTCGATCCAGTCACTCGTGTCTGCGTTTCCCGTCCAACCGCGACCGACGGTGAGCCGCAGCTGAGGCTGGAACGTGGTGGCGTAGGTTCCGGGCACCAGCTGAGAACCATCGTCGGGAACGACCGGCGTCGCCGCCGGCGCCGAGCTGGGGACCCCTGCCGGACTGACCATCCCCCACTGGCGCGAGCCGAAGATGGCCTCGCGGATCGGGCAGCCATCGGTGATCTTGG
>Ga0315273_10010861_pt1 | contig 11632 bp, 12 predicted proteins | sample YL17G02_0_MG_FD_205753 | JGI IMG/M metagenome (GOLD analysis project Ga0315273, IMG submission 205753) | Sediment microbial communities from Yellowstone Lake, YNP, Wyoming, USA - YL17G02_0 | ecosystem: Environmental > Aquatic > Freshwater > Lake > Sediment | place: USA: Wyoming | collected... | reverse complement strand
TCGCGAAGAACCAGTTCCGACAACACCAGGCGCGCGTCTCCGGTGGTGAACCTGTCCATTAGGCGCCTGGAATGGACGCGGAATTCCTCGTCCTCGCAGCCGCCAATGACCGACGTGTCAGTGTAGATTCGGCTCGCCACGGTCCCATTCTACGCTCTGAGTCTTGCACCGCAACAAGCGATTCGGCGAGTCTGCCCAACGATGGCGCTTCAGCCGCGGCGGCTCATCATCGCGTCGTCCGCCGTCGGCTGCAAGCGCTTGTTGGACAGCGCCCTTGGCTGTAGAGTAGCCCTATGGAACTGGCTATCGAACTCCCGGCCGCTCAGGCCGCGCGCCTGCGCGAGGAAGCCGCCCGGCTCGGTGTGCCGCCCGCTGACTTGGCGCGCGCCGCCGTGGCCGACATGCTCGCGGCCAAAGACGACGATTTCCGAGCGGCCGCCGAACGCGTTGTCAAGAAGAACGACGAGCTATACCGACGCCTCGCCTGATGCGCTACCTGACCCTGGGCGAGGTCGTCGAACTGCACCGGTCCATTGTCGAAACGTCAGGAGGTGCCGCCCGGACAAGCCGGGCCAAGAGGCATAGGATGCTGGCACCGCCACTATACGCCGCCCCAGCCTGGTCACCTCGTCGACGAATTCGTCCCCGAGTCCAGCGCGACGTTCGTCGTACCAGAAGGCAGCCGCCCGAAGTTCCGCCACCGCCTCAGGATGAAACCCGAGTCGCACGGCGTCGCTCAAGGTCTTGCGTAATCTGCGCGCGGACCGCTTTCCACTCCAGGATCTCGACGCGGCCTTCGGCAACGTCGCGAGATCGGCGCTCGAGTTCCTCGACCCACGCGGCTGCCACCTGCTCGTCGGGCTCCTCAAGGCTCGCCAACATCTCCTCGGTCAAGCGCGCCCGTTCGGGACGGGGGAGCCGGAGTACCGCCGCCAGCAATTCATCTGTCGACATGGGTTCAGTTTACGCCTCTCGGTCTTCGAGAGCCTACCTGTTGGTAGATCCGCCTGACTATTAGTGGGCCGCGAAGCCGCGCGTATCCACGGCCGCGTCGCGCCGCCGCTCATTATCGTAATTCACAGAATAGAAAATCGCATGAAACGGCGAAACCAGTCGACGTAGGCCTGTTCAGTCCGTCGACTGTAATGTCTCATACGCACAGCCGTGCGGACCCGATCGAGGAGCCTCGGGGGCGACGCGCTGTCCGGCGCGTGAGAGTCGTTCAGCGACGCGAGGTGTTCGGCCACATCGGAGTCATACGCCAATATCGTGCCAGTCTGGAAAGTGCCGTGGCTTCCGTGAAATCGGACCTCATCCTGAGGCGCTGTGGCCTGACATTGAATATTCTGCAATCGGCGCACGACCCGGAAGGTGAAGAATCTGCAAGTCGAGGCTGAGAGGCGGGGATAGCCGGGAGCGGGGTCTCCGCTCGCTTGTCGCTCAGCAGGCCATCAGAACACCCGTCATCGGACACCGTCGGCCCGGGGCACAGTGCGTCAACGACCAGCGCTCGTTAGGCCGCGGCGTCGCGTGACCGCGGACAGCTGGCGCGACGGCTCCAGCACGTTGTTAGCTGGCTCTTTGAAGAGCGAGGATTCTTGTCCTTACAGCTTGGGGAAATTCGACGAAGGCGAACCCGCGTTTGTCGAAAAGGTAGTCGTCTCCGCTCTCGTCGACGATCCGGACGAGATCGTCCCTGGCTGGACGGGCGTCGGGGAGGATTCGATAGACCTTGCCGAGAATCAGCGATGTTTCGTTCCCCGCGTTCTCGAGGCACAATGCAAACTGCGTGGTCGGTCGTCTCATGGCGTGTCCACGTAGTTCTTGATCTTGACATCGCGTTTGCCGATGCCGTGCGCTTCGTACCTTGGAGAGCTCGACAGATAGGGTTCTATCCGCGCGCCAGGCGTCGGACCAAGCCGCAGCGGACCGGATCCGCCACCCTACCGGTTCACCGCCGCAATCACCTTGCCGAGAAACTGGTCGAGCGCGTTGCCGCCCTTGATCCAACGCACCACGACGACCAGATCGTTCTCCCAGTCCATGTAGACGATGTTCTGGCCGTTGCCCACAAAGCAGACGCTGGACTCGGGTGCCGACGGCCACGCTTTGCGCCCGGTGTTCAGGAACCAGTTCATGAAGCCATAGCCGGGATTGGCGGTGCCGGGCGTCCGCGCCATCTTGATCCACTGCTCCGACATGATCTGGCGGTCGGCCCATCGGCCATTTCGCAGGTAGAGATAACCGAAGCGGGCCAGATCCCAGGCGCTGATGAACATGCCGCCGCCGAAGTGGCCGCCGCCCGACACCGATTGCATGCGCTGTCCGTCGATCTCGACCCACGAATTCTCGTAGCCGGTCCACCGCCACGTGTTCGACGCGCCGATCGGGTCCATCACCTCTTCGCGCAGGACGACCGGCAGCGGCCGCCGCCAGACCTGGAGCGCGAGGAAGGCCAGCAGGTTCACGCGTGTGTCGTTGTACTTGTAGCGCGTGCCAGGTTCGGAGAGCTTGCGGTTCGGCCAGTCAGCCGGCGTTGCTCCCTCCGGGCGGTCGGCCCAGTCGGGCTTGCCCCAGAGCGTCCCTTGCCAGTCACTCGTCTGCCGCAACAAGTGATCCCACGTGATCGTCGCATTGTGACCGTCGAAGTAGCCCGGCAGCGGCATGTAGTCGCGGGCGAGGTCGTGGACATCGCGGATGAGCCCTTTCTGCAAACCGAGACCAACCACGGTCGACAGAAAGCTCTTCGCTACGCTGAACGTCATGTCGGGTCGCCTGGTGTCGCCCCACTCGGCGACAACGTACCCGCGCCGAACCACGATCCCATTGGCGGCAGCCCGCTCCCGGGCCGGGCCGATGAGCGTGTCGAAAGGCTCGCGGGCGCCAAACGTCAGCGCGAGATCCAGCGCGAGGTCCTTCGGCCCGGGATTCTCGTTGGCGATCGAGTACTTCACCGCCTCGTCGAGTAATGCCTGGTCCATCCCGACGTCTCCGGCGGCTTTGTGTTTCCAGTCGAATCGATCGGGGAAGTAGGGCGCGGGCTGCGTCGGCGGGGCGGCGAGCTTCACCGCAGGCTTACCACGTGGCGGCTGCCGGCTGGCAGCCGGTGTCTGCGCGAGCAGGCCGGGGCCGCCGAGCAGCAGGAGTGCGACAACCGCCAGGGCCGCCCGGCGATCGACAGTGGTGCGCGTGGTTGGCATGGATGTCATGATCGTGCCTCGCAGAGTTACTCGTGACAACGGCCGCTCCATTCGCGTGTCAGCCAGCAGCGCCTTGCGCATTGGCCCCCGTTCTCAGGAACTCCGCGATCTGTTTCGACGTTGCATTGCCGACCAGTTGGCGGCCGTTGGCTTCCAGCACGGGGACGCTCCGCAACCCCTTGGCCCGGATGATCTCCGGCCGGAACGTCACGTCAATTTCTTCGAGTTCGAACGGGCTCTGCTGCTGCAACTCCGTGAGACGACATTTGATGATCGGGCAGAAGGGACAGACGTTGGCCGTGTACAGCGTCGCGTGTGGCAACTGGACGAGTATCGGCGCGGGATCCGCGGGTGTGTCGGCCACCGACCCGTAACCGGTCCACCGCGAGACGTAGGAAAACCAACGGACGTAGACAACCTGTCCAACGATCCCGACCAGCAAAACAGCGACTGCGGCCACCACGCCGACGCGCAGTCCCACCACTGCGGCCAACAGTGGCAGCCCGAGCCACGTCAGCCAGACCATCGCGAGATTGCAGCGTTGTTCCATATGTCCTCCGCCTCCTCTGACGCTGTCGGTCCCATCCGGCTACGCGCTCCACGCGTACGGAGCCAAGGGCTGACAGAGCTGTCATTATTGCCCATCGCCATGGCAGGCCATATCAATCACGACTCTACTGGCGAGAATATGCACGTCGTCTCCACCTTCTGCGATGTCCACTCCGTAGGTATCTGTCCACGAAAACCATTGCGTGGATACTCCGGCGACGGGCACTCCACCTCGATTTCTCGGCTCAACGCACCACCCTACCAGTGGAGCACGAACACCGGCGCCATAGCAGCCAGTGCAGCGCCGACCTGCAGAGCAAGGATGGGCACAGCCTGTCTCGGTGACTGCGGCGCCCATTTGATTCCGAAGAACAACACGATGGGTACCTGGGCAGCCATCAGGAGCTGCCAGAGGTGGGCCGCTGCACCCTCATCTGCCTGGGGCGCGGTACCGTGCAACGCGACGAAGACCAGCACCGTGGCGAGGGCACCGAGGGACATTGCCACGGGAAGGAAGGCGCTCGGGTGCTTCAGCATGGTCATTGGATTCATTGTGCCACCTCGATGGTCTCCGCTCTTTGGCGACGGTCGTTCAGGCCACAACAGATGAAGCCCTCAGAGCCAAATCTTCATGGCAAAACGCGACTTGTGAGCGCTTTTCGATCCTACGGCACATGGTCTCATGAAACTCCTCGTAGGGGTGCGTGCTGCGCTGCGTCAGACCGCCCATCGTTCTCCGACAGCCCGCGTCGCGATCATGTCCGCGTTCACGAGAAGATAGACCGCTGACGTCCACATGACTGCCGCCAGGGCGACCGCGAGACATACGACGGCGTACGTGCCTGTTCCAATTCCCAGCGCCGCGAGCGAGACCAGGCTCCCGGCCGCGGCTGTTGCGTAGTACGCCCGGACATGGAAGATCCTCGCGAGCGGCACCAGATGCAGGCTGACAACCAATGCCATGGCTGGCCAGATGAGTTGCTGAGCGTCCGCCCGTACACAGATCCACACGGCGAGCGCGATCAACACGGTCTGGCCTGCTACCGTCCGGCAAAGACCGATCAGAATGCGCTTCGTCTCTGGCGTGCGACCTCCATCGCTCTGCCGCAGTTCCGCCGCCAGAAACCGTGACCGCCGCTTGAGCTTGACGGCGGCTCGCAGCAGGGTCGCGAGCACGCCGACCTGAATGACCGTCGACGAGGCCGACACCTGCCAGCCGACGTGGGGCCCGGCCATTCCAATCCCGAGACCGAGCCAGAACGCGCCGGCGACCGCAAACACCATCACGCCATTTGACAAGCCCCAGAGAAACTGGCGGTCATTCATGGACCCCCCCGTCGACTCGCCGTTTTCGCCCGGCCCAGCCCCCGCTCGGCGATTCTGGTCTTGACCAGTTTCCGCACCAGCGCGGAAGACAGGGGACGGTCGGGCTGGAAGCGGATGGTGCCCCTGCCTGTGTTGTAAGCGGTGAGCGCGTCCGCGTGTGCGGCGACGGGAAACGCCCCGGGATAGAACGAGCAGTGATTGGTGGCGGAAATGGCCCGTACTCCTTGACAAATCAACGACGGGTTCTCATCGGAGTCTACTCGGTCGACCGTTTCCGTCGCCATCTCCGTATCGCTTCGGCGTGCCTTGGGTAGTGGCCATACGTGTCGAGCCGGAGACGGCGGCGAACGCGCGTCTCCGTGACGAACTGATCCTCAGGCACTGTCTGGATGAATGCGATCAGCCGCCGGTGCGTCTCATCCCGCTGCCGGAGCGCCTCGCCGACCGACAGGCTCCGATTCCGCTCCGTCGTCTGGGCGTTGAAGGCGTCGATGCCGCCGTAGAGAACTGAATATCGCGGCGGTCTCCCGCCCGCCAGAATGTGCGGCACGTGCTTTAGTGCCTCCTCCTCCCACGAAGCCACGTGCAGGATGATGTCTTTGATCGACCACGTGCCAGTGACACCGGACACCAGCATCTCTGTGTCAGACAGATCGGCGTATGACGCCTGTAGTGCGGTCCACGCGTCGTCCACGCGCCTGAGTAGTTGCGACCTGGTCATACGTCCGCCCGCGATGACCGCGAAAGCCACCCCCGTCAGCGATCCGCGAGCGACAGCCGGAACGCGGCCATCTCCTGGCCATTGCGAACCAGTAGGACGTCGCCGGCCAGCACTGGGTGGTTCCAGGTTTTACCCTCGATCGCGGGGAACCGCGCGAGCTCCGTGAACTGGTCGGGTTTCGCCGCGACCAACGCCAGTTCTCCCTCCTCCGACAGTACGAGCAGCACGTCCTGATCGGCCAGCAGGACAAGCTGGCCGTTGCCGTAGCGTCCGCCCTTCCACGCGCGCTTGCCGTCCTGGAGGTTGATGCACGCGAGGATGCTGCCGTCGAATCCGAAGGCATGGCCTTTGTGAACGACGAAGTCGTTGAAGTAGGGTTTCAGCCCGTTCGACGTCCAGCGCTCTGCGACGGTCCACCCGCCGGATCCGTGCGCGACCGCGATGCGACGCATCGCGATGCCCCCCATGGCGTTAGCGGTGCTGATCAGAAGATCGCCGCCCGCTACCCAGGCTGGCTGCACGATGGGGACGCCCGGCCACGCAAGCTCCCAGAGCAGCGCGCCATCGGCCGGCGCGACGCTGGTGGCGCCGCCTTCGCTCAACTGCAGGATCTGCGCAATTCCGTCGATCGTCACGAGTTGTGGCGAGCTGTAGCTCCCGCCGCGGGCCTGGCCCATCCAGCGCCGGTCGCCGGTGGCGCGATCGTAGGCAACGAGCACGCCGGCGTGGACGATGACGAGGTCACCGACCACCAACGGCGAATTCGAGAAGGCCCAGATCGGGACCGTGGAGCCGGCGTCGGATGCCGCGTTGCGCGACCACACGACGGCGCCGTTCCCGGCGTCGAGCGCGTTCAGAATCCCGGTCGCGCCAAATGTGTAGACGCGACCGTTGCTGACAGTCGGCGTCGCGCGCGGACCGGCGCCGGCGTTCGACTCCCAGAACCGGGCCGCGTCGCGGTGTTTCCACACTGGCTTGCCGGTGCTCACCTTGTAACAGGCGACCACCTCATCGTCACCGCGCTGCTCCTGCGTGTAGAGAAGGTCGCCGCTGACCGCGAAGGATGACCAGCCCGGTCCGATCGGCCGACGCCAGAGCTCGACCGGCGGCGATGCAGCCCAGTCGGTCTTTATCCGCGTGCTCCGAATGACACTGTCGCGATCGAGTCCGCGAAAGCCAGGCCAATCGGCTCCTGTCGCCGCAGTCACCGAAACCGACGGGAGCGCTGCCGGCCCGCCCCGAGCAGAGTCGAGGGGCGTGTCGGCGGCAGGGGCCGTCGCCGCTGCTGCCGGAGCCGACGGGAGCGCTGCCGGCGTGTCCCGAGCAGAGTCGAGGGGTTTGTCACCGGCAGGGGCCGTCGCCGCTGCTGCCGGAGTCGGTTGGACCCCCGTCGGACTGTCCCGAGCAGAGTCGAGGGGCTCGTCGCCGGCTTGGGCCAGGAGCCGTTCTTCGGCGGTCTTCGTCCACCGCCACTCGAAATCCGATCCGCCGCCGATGATGCCATTGGTCCGGACGAGCGTCCACATTCCGCACGCGAGCAGGATGGCCGCGACCAACGCTGCACGCCGCGGTCCTGCAGAGAGGCGACGGCTGGCCACCGCCCAGGCGACCAGGGCGAGGCTCAGGACCGGGATGGCGTACATGACGAACATCAGTCCCATCATCCCGTTCTGAATCGACTCGTGGGTGATGGGCCGAGTCGCGACCATCGCGACGATCATCATGACGATGGCTCCCCAGCGCTCGAACCGAGGGGCCCGGCTGAAGAACGCCCACCACACGACGATCGCCAGTGCTCCGACCATTTCGCCAATCACCCCTGCCATCTGCGCCTCGGGCACAACAGCAGGGATGCCAAACCTGACCAGCCACTGCAGCATCACGGCCACTACGCCGGGCCACAGCCGGAGCGGCTTCTGAGGAGTCGGTTTGTCGGGTTGTGTGATGGCCATATCAGGTCTATACGCTTTTCAACAGGCCGCTTGTTCCCGGGTTTCTTGACGGGACTCTACGCCTGACGCAGGATGCCGAGCAAGACAATAGGGAAATCGGGCGCACCGGCATTCACCGACTGTCTGCCCAACGTTCGCGCATCAGCCGCGCGCATCTCGCGGAGGACCGACGCCGGGTCGCGGGGCCGCGCACAGCACGGGGGCGAATCTCACGCCGATGTACCGGTGACGTGGCATGCGACAATGGTGGTCCGGGGGCGGCGGCTGGGCATTGCCCCGACCGCCCGGGTATCCTACAGCGAATGGCGGCCCGGCCCACTCGTTCAACCTGAGCTTGCCGCCTGGCTTCACGCGGACGTTGACGGACTGGGACGTGCACCAAGACACCGATACGCTCGCTCCACCGACGTCAACGCCAGCCACCATTGGAGAGCCAGCATGAGCGCACCGCCGCACAGGATGATGCCGATGACCATTGCTGGCGTCACAAGGAACGGGAGACCGAGCATATGCTGGATCTCGGAAGGTGTGGAGGGGCTCGCCAGGGCGACTGAGGCTGATGCGACGCACACAAGTGCGAGGACACTCGTGGTGAATACAGCGACCAGCCGCGCGGCCTTCTTCATGCGGGTGGAATCGGCGCCGCTCTGCGCGAGCCATCCTCCGACGAAAGAACCAGCGGGCACGGCAAGCAGGACGTTGAAGACCGGAACGCCCATGAAGAATCCGAACATCCCGATGGAGTAGAACAGATACACCGCCATCCAGACCAGCGGGTTCATCGAATAGGCACGTCGAATCCAGGCCTTGAGAAGGATCACATCGACCAGCACGCCGACAAGAAAACCCGCCAGCGCATACAGGAAGATCCAGGATTCGGGGACAAGAAAGAAGACGCTGATCCACCAACCGGCGAGAAAACAGCCAATGACGGGGACTGCTCCAAATAGAGCGCCTATGGCTACGATTTCGATCCTTCGCATGGCATCTCCTCTTCCGGAGGGCCGGTCCCAATACTCCAGCGGTGCATGCGCCCGGGCGCCGTGGCCTGCTACCGGACGAGCGGCTTGAAGCCGATGATCTCGTTCCACCACTGCGGGTAGCCGACGGTCTGGCCGTCGACCATGCCCATCGCGTACTTGCCGAGCAGTGTGTCGCCAAGCTTCAGCCAGTCCTGCTGCCAGGCGATCGCATTGGTCGAGCCGAACTGCGTCAGCAGGCTGATCGCGGCCTTCGGGTCCTTCGCATACGTCTGCGCCGTCAGTTCGAGCACCTTGGGCGTGACGGCGTAGAGCATCTGCTGCCGCGGCTCGCGCGCGGCGCGGACGTGCTTGATGGCCTCGTTGTAGTGCAGCTCGGCCATCTGCTGGACGTAGATGTTGGTCCAGAAACCCGACTCGCGGTCGAACGCGCCGTATCGATCACCGCGGCTCAGGAAGGCGGGAATCTCGTCCATGATCGCCCACAGCGGCGTGAGGTACGATGTCGCGGCCGCGCCGTAGCCGAACCAGCTCGTCCCGCGCAGCATCTCCGGCAGCGACGCATTCACCTGCCCGATGTGCAGGTAGTACGTGCGCTGGACGTTGATGCTGCGTTCGAACGAGCCCTTCCCGCCGCGATTGACGTAGCGGATCGGGTTGCCCCAGGGCCCAGCCGCCGGCCCTTTGGTCATGTCGTAGGGCGTGCCTTCGTAGTAGTCGGCCTGAATCTTCCGGACCTCCTCGAGGGTGAGCGGCTTGTCGGGCTTCACCGAGAACGGGTACCGCGCCTGGTCGGGCGGCAGCTTGAGCGATGGCGCGATCAGGTCGAACACGCGCCATTCGCGCCGCGACGAGGTCACCGGGTCGTCCAGGGCGTAGATCTCGTGCACGACGAACGGCTTGCCGGCCTTCGGATCGAACCAGCCCTGCTCGACGGCGAACGACACGATCCTGGGCGACGCCATCACGTTCGCCTTGTCGGCGATGTTGATCTCGCCGATGCGCGCCCGGTTGGCGGCCACGAAGACGTGATCCTCGGGGATTCGGACCGCGGCCCAGATGTCGCGGCCGTAGAACTCGGCCACCCACGTCTCGGTGCCGTCGGTGATGGTCATCGTCTCGCCGCCGCCGCCGGTCTCGGTGAGGAAGCTGAACTCCTCGACCAGCTTGCCCATGATCCGCACCGCGTCGCGGGCGGTGGCGGCGCGCTCGAGCGCCACGTCCTGCGCCATCCAGCAGTCGATGAGGCCGTCACCCTTGGTGTACATCACGTCCTTGAGCTTCTTGCCGTGCTCGGTGGTCGTGTCGATGCCGAAGGTCGACTCGGCAATCGCGACGCCCTTTTCGTTCATAAACGAGTAGCGCGACATGAAGTAACGGTACGTGTGCTTGACCTGGGGCATCGTGCCCAGCACGTTGCCGCCCTCTCGGGTGTGGGCGTTGGCGATGATCTTGCGTGTGGCGCCCTCGGGCCAGTCCGCTGCGGGCACGATCCGCAGGGGGAAGTCCGCCACGCTCGAATCGTCATTGTGCGTAATCACGGTGGTGCCGTCGGCCATCGCCTTCTTGCCGATGCCGAGAATCGTGCACGCGTCGAGCACGGAGCTCCACTGGAGCACCACCACCGCCATCATCAACCACGCGACGCTTCGCGAATACCTTTTCATGACGCTCCTCCGCTGGTGGGACGACGATTCCTCCGCGTCCCCGCTCACACACAACGAAAACACTCGCCTTGCCGTGACGTGCTTCCGACCCGCTGGAACACCCGTGTCGCGGCCGTTCACTCCGCGTCCCCGCTCACGCGAGCCGCCCCTCGACGCTGCTCGGGGCGGTCCTGAGCTTGCCGAAGGGCCGGCAAAACATGCCTTACCGGGGTCCGACTTGGGGCAACCACGGGGGGTTGCCCCTACACCTGAATGTGTCCGTCGTAGGGGCGGCCCCCTGTGGCCGCCCCGTGCGCGTCTTGGCCCTCTCGGCACGTTTTGCAAACTCACGCCCTCGGCTTGGTTCGAGGGGCCGCTACGGCGAATCGCCGCGGCACCTTCCGCGCATTGTGGGCGCCCGCGATTGCGTGCTGTCCCGAATCTCGAATCCCTAACCCCGAATCCCTAGTTCAAGAACACTCTGCGCGAATCCGCCTTCGCCGGGTCGTGCAGGAAGTACCCGATGCCGTGCTTCATCACCTCGGGGTAGGTCGGCCAGCTGACCAACACCCTCTTCGCCGGGAAGAACTCGCACATCTGTTTGATCACTTCCGCCGCGCCGGCCAGGTGGCGGCCGACCCGGTAGTCGAGGGACGCGCCGGTCTTCATGTTGTAGTCCGCGTAGAGCAGGCCGCGATCGGCCGCGGTCTGCATGAACTCGTCGCGCCCGGTCAGCATCAGCGCCTCGGTCATCGGGCCCACGAACTTGTCGATAAACGGCTCGGGTGTTTCCATCAGCACGGCGAAACTGTCGGTGAAGTCGCCGATTTCGCGGTGCGTCAACCCGCGCAGCGCCTTCGGCGACACCTCGGTCTTCATCGGGAACTGCTCGGCCGAGAGGATCATCGACGCCATCATGCACATCTCATCGGCGCGCTGATGACACACATACGTGCTGACCACGGGGTAGCCGAGCGACGCCTCGTGCAGGTCGATCGTCATGTCGATCTTCTCGCGGCGGATCATCTCGCTGACGGCGTAGGAGGTGCGCTCGGTCAGGTTGCCGTCGGGCCGCCCCGGGTAGGTGCGGTTCATGTTGCGGCTGTCCTGGTACGCGAGATTCTGTGTCGATGGGTAGTGCACGAAGGTGAACGGATCGGGCCACTGCTCGAGCGGGCTCGTCTCGCGGTCGCCGATCCGGTACTGCTTCTCGCCCCACGGCGTCTTGATCCGAAAGAACGGCGGGTAGGCGTTGCCG
>Ga0315273_10010860_pt1 | contig 11632 bp, 5 predicted proteins | sample YL17G02_0_MG_FD_205753 | JGI IMG/M metagenome (GOLD analysis project Ga0315273, IMG submission 205753) | Sediment microbial communities from Yellowstone Lake, YNP, Wyoming, USA - YL17G02_0 | ecosystem: Environmental > Aquatic > Freshwater > Lake > Sediment | place: USA: Wyoming | collected... | reverse complement strand
GAGCGGGTCGAAATTCGGGTCGATCTTGAGCCAGCCGGGCGACAGGTAGTACGGAATCCTGAGCAGCGGCTCGAGCTGGTCGAGCGCCTTCGCCGGTTCCCCGACCAGCAGGTAGATCCGGACGAGCTGATGCTGGATATATGGGCCGGTGTAGCCGTCGCGGGATGCCGGCGTGAGCGCCACGGCGCGTTCGCCTTCCCTGATGGCTTCTGCCTTCCGGCCGAGATAGGCGAGCGCCAGCCCGAAGAACACCCGGCGCTGCGCGTCGTTGGGTGTGGCCCTCAGGATCTCTTCGATGCCCAGCCGAGCCGAGTCGGCATAGACCCGCGCCTTCTCCTGGTCGCCACGGAGACTGTAGGTCTGAGCCCGCACGATCCCCCAGGTGCCCCGATCGCCGTCGTACACGCTCGGTGGCAACCGCAGCAGCAGCTGCTGCTGGGCATCGTCGAGCACCCAGTAGAGGTCCCAGTAACTGCCGATACTGGCGACGAGCGTGGTGGACTCGGTCTCCGGCGGCGCGGCGTGGATCGCAGCCCGGGCCCCTGCCAGATCGCCCTGGGCCAGGGAGATCATCGCCTTGTTCTCGATCAGATCGAGATTGCCCGGGGCCAGGGCCAGCCCCCGTACCGCGGAAGCGAGCGCCTCCGGGTAGCGCCGCAGCCGAAGCAGGCTCCCTGATAGACGCCGTTCGGTCGCGACCGAGCGCGGGTCGAGCGTCCGCGAGCGCTCGAGATGCTTCACCGCGGCATCCCACCGCCCCAGACTCTGCTCGGCAAGCGCGGCCGCGGTCAGCAGCTCGGCGTTGTCCGGCGTCACCTTGAGTCCCTCCTCGAACGCCGCCAGCGCCTTGTCGAGCTCCACGCGCACCGAATTGTAGTACGTGCCCAGTGCCAGCTGAGACTCCGGCCGCACCGGCGCCAGCGCGACCGCACGCTCGGCGGCCCGCCTCGCGGCGTCCGAGCTCGACGGGCTCGGGGTGACGTTGTAGTAGTAGGCGGCCTGAGCCAAGGCGAGTTTCGACCATGCCAGAGCGAAGCCGGAATCGAGTGCCACCGCCTGCTCGTAATAGGTGATGGCGCTGCGGAGCGTCGGCGGGTTGTTGAGAATCAGCCCCTGCGAGGCGTCGCCCTTCAGGTAGGCATCGTAGGCGGCGAGGTTCTGGGTGGGCTTTTCGGTCAGCGTCTCCTTCTGACCGGCGCCGAGCGCCACGTCGAGCGCGGAAGCCACCTGGCCCGCGATCTCGGCCTGGACCTTGAAGACGTCGGTCATCGCCGCCTCGAACGGCTGCTGCCACTTCGTGGTTGGCGGCGCCCCGGCGGTCACCTCGACCAGCTCGGGACTCACCTCCACCCGGCTGGTCCCGTCCGCCGCCTTGGCCCACCGGATCCGGGCGATCAGCAGGTAGTCCGTGCCCAACTCGCGGGCGATGTCCGGCAGGCTCTTCGACGAACGCTTGTACTCATTGGAGCTGCGGCTCGCGATGACCTGCAGCCCGGGCAGGGCGGAGAGCTTGCCGCGGACCGCGTCGGTCACGCCGTCGGCGAAGTATTCAGTGGTCGAGTCGCCGAGGTTCTCAAACGGGAGTACAGCGACCCGCCGCTCGCCCCCGGGCCCGCCGGCGCCGCCGTGCCCCCGCCGCCAGGCGAACAGCACCCCGACGCCGATCAGGATACCCAGCGCCAGCATGGCGAACAGCGGACGGCGGCGCAGGAACCGCAGGGGCCCTTCGCCCCGATCCGGCACTCCGGCGGCGGGTCTGGTCGCCGCCATGGCCGGCACCGCCGTCGGCGTGATCACCACCGGCGCCAGTGCCTGCGCCAGCGCCGCCATGGAGGGGAACCGATCCGCCGGCGTCCGCGCCATGGCCCGGCCGATCACGGTGTCGAGCGCCATCGGGACGGCGGCGCGAGTCAGGTGGAGGGGGCGGGGGGTCTCGGTCATCGCCCGCATCAGCACGGCCTGCGGCGTCGGCCCCGTGAATGGCGGCTCCCCCGCGAGCATCTCATACAGGACACAGCCCAGGGCGTAGACGTCCGAGCGGGCATCGATATCCCGGTCACCCGTCGCCTGCTCCGGGCTCATGTACGCTGGGGTCCCCACCGCCATCCCGGTCTGGGTGAGCTGCTCCCCCTCTCCCCGGATGGCTCGCGCGATTCCGAAGTCGGCGACCAGCGTGCTGCCGTCCCGGGTGAGCAGGATGTTCTCCGGCTTGATGTCCCGGTGGACCACTCCCTGCTGGTGGGCGTACTCCAGCGCCAGCGCCGCTTCGCGGACGATCCGCACCGCGTCTTCCACCGGCAGCTGCTTCTCCCGGTTCAACCGGTCCCGGAGGCTCTCGCCGTCCACGAACGGCATGGTGAACCAGAGCTGGCCGCCGGCCTCACCCGAATCGAGCACCGTCAGGACATGGGGATGCTGCAGCCGGGCGGCCAGCTTGATTTCCCGCTGGAACCGCTCGGGCCCCATGGTCGCCGCCAGTTCCGGGTGCAGGACCTTCAGGGCCACCGGCCGGTCGTGCCGGACATCCTGGGCAAGGTAGACGGTGGCCATGCCGCCCCGGCCGAGCTGGCGCTCGAGCCGGTAGTGACCGGTCAAACCCGACTGCAAAGGCTCATTGAGAGCGGCCAGAAACGTACTCCCGATCTGTCAGCGGACGGTGGAACGGCGAACTGCGGCCAACAAAGAATAGCCACGGAACTGAGTCGTGTGCGGGGGCCCTCGCGGCCGGCGCGGCAGAACAGTGCCTTGGGCCGCTGGATGGGCACACCTTTGCCGGCCGGGGAATCAGGGTGTAAGGGCCCGGGTGCGGAGCTGCTCGGTGAGTCGCGCCGCGAACTCCGCCACCGGGATGATCTCCTGCTTGTTCCCCGCCCCGCGGATGCGGACGGCCACCGTCCCCGCCTCTGCCTCGCGCTGCCCCACGACCGCCATGTAGGGCACCTTCTGCATCTCCCCCTCGCGAATCCGGTAGTTGAGGGTCTGACTCCCCGCATCGAGGGTCGACCGGACGCCGGCAGCGCGGAGCGTGTCGTGGACCCGGCGGGCGGCCTCTTCCTGCTGATCGGAGATCGGCAGCACCCGCACCTGCTCCGGGGAGAGCCACAGCGGGAACGCGCCGGCGAAGTGCTCGACCAGAATCGCGATAAAGCGCTCGAACGACCCGTTCACCGCGCGGTGAATCACCACCGGCCGATGTTCGTGGTTGTCCTCGCCGACGTACTGGAGATTGAACCGCTCCGGCGCAGAGTAATCGAGCTGAATGGTCCCGAGCTGCCAGGTGCGGCCGATCGAGTCCGCGACGTCGAAGTCGATCTTGGGCCCATAGAACGCCCCGTCCCCCGGCTTGAGATCGTAGGCGAGCCCGGTCGCCTCCAGCGCGGCCCGCAGCGCCTCCTCGGCGCGGTCCCACGTCGCATCGTCACCGATCCGCTGCTCCGGCCGGGTGGCGAACTTGAGGGTGGCCTGCAGCCCGAAGGTGGCGTAATAGTCGAGAATGAACCGGGTGAGCCGATGGACTTCCTCGGAAATCTGCGATTCCATCAGGTAGATGTGGCAGTCGTCCTGCTGGAACTGCCGCACCCGGGTCAGGCCGGAAAGCGCGCCGGACACCTCGTTCCGGTGCAGCACGTCATAGGTGCTGTAGCGGATGGGCAGCTCCTTATAGGAGTGCTTGTCGGTCCCGTACAGCAGATGGTGTGAGGGGCAGTTCATGGGCTTGAGGGACATGTCCTGCTCGCCCGTCTCGTTGTTGTGGACGAGGAACATGTTCTCGCGGTACTTGCCCCAGTGTCCCGAGATCTCCCACAGCCCCTTATTGTAGAGCAGCGGGGTCTTGATCTCCTGGTACCCGTCGCGCTGCAGCTCCCGCATGTAGGCGTTGAGGGTGTTGTAGAGCGCCGTTCCCCGATCGGTCCAGAACGGCGCCCCGGGCGCGAACGGATGGAACAGGAACAGGCCGAGCTCCTTACCCAGCTTCCGGTGATCGCGCTTCCTGGCTTCTTCCAACCGATGGGTGTAGGCCTGCAGCTCTTCCTTCTTGAACCAGGCGGTGCCGTAGATCCGCTGCAGCATCTGCCGGCGGGAATCGCCGCGCCAGTAGGCCCCGGCGGCCGACAGCAGCTTGAAGTGCTTGAGCCGGCCGGTGCTGGGCAGATGCGGCCCGCGGCACAGATCCACGAACGGGCCGTCGGTGTATACCGAGATCGTCTCGTCCGGGCCGAGGTCCGCGATGCGCTCCAGCTTGAGCGGATCGTCCTTGAACCGGCGGTTGGCCTCCGCGCGATCCACCTCCTCACGGACGAACGGGTAGTCCTTTGCCGTGACCTCGGCCATCTGCTTCTCGATGGTCTCGAGATCCTCGGGCGTGAACGGCCGTTCGACCTCGAAGTCGTAGTAGAACCCGTCTTCGATCGGCGGCCCGAAGCCGATGCCGGCCTTCGGGAACAGCTCCCGGACGGCGGTCGCAAGAATGTGCGCGGCGGAGTGGCGCAGGACCTCGAGGGCGTCCGCATCCTTTTCCGTGAGAATGGCGAAACTGGTGTCCGCCTCGAGCGGACGGTCGAGATCGCGGATCTGCCCGTTCACCCGGGCGGCCAGTGCGGCTTTGGCCAGCCCAGGGCCAATCGACTGGGCCACCTGGCGGCTGGTGGTCCCCCCAGGCACCTCCCGCACGCTCCCATCGGGCAGGGTGAGGCGGATGGCACTCATGGCGCCTCCGCGTTCTGGGCGGGGCGGACGACCGGTGGAACTCGGGGGGCGTACAGGAAGTAGGCCGTAAGGCACGCGAGCAGCAGCGCAGCCAGGATCAGCCAGCGCCATAGATCACGCCCCGCGTCACGCGCATTTTCGTCACTCATGGTGTTAACTTAACCGCTCGTCAATCACCCGCGTAAGAGCAGAGCGACCCGCATGCGTCACCGCCCGTCCCCCTCTGAAATCCTCGCCTGGACCCTGGTCGGTGGCACCCTCGGATTCCTGGCCGGCTTCGCGCTCGGCGAGTGGATCGGACCGATTACCGCGGCCCGGGTGGGGCGAACTCTGACCGGCGGCGGCCAGGCGGGGCCCCGCCTCAAGGCCGCCGAAACCGCACGGGCCGCACGCCTCGCCTTGGAACAGGACCAACAGCTCCGCGACCTCGAGCTGGAGCCGATCGCGGTGGGCCCGGGCGTCGTGGAGCTTCACGGATGGGTGCCCGACCGGCGCCTGCGCGCCCGCGCCGCCCGCACGGTGGCGGCGGCCGATGGGATCGACTCCCTCATTAACTGCCTTCTCGTGCACGGGGAGGACGATACGCCCCACGCCGCGCTCGACGCGACCGACCAACCCGCATGATTGACACGCTGCCCCCACAATACAACCCGGCAACCATCGAAGCGGAGCTCTACCGGTTCTGGCTCGACCACGGCTGCTTCTCACCGGACCGGCGGCCCCGTGGTGTAAGTGCCGAGCCGCCGCCCTTCGTCATCATGATGCCCCCGCCCAACGTCACCGCGGTGCTGCACATGGGACATGGGCTCAACAACACGGTGCAGGACGTCCTGGCCCGATTCGAGCGGATGCGGGGCCGGCCCACCCTCTGGCTCCCGGGGACCGACCACGCCGGCATCGCGACCCAGAACGTGGTCGAGAAGCTGGTGGCGAAAGAGGGCAAGACCCGCTTCGACATCGGGCGCGAGGAATTCGTGCGCCGGGTGTGGGCCTTCGTCACCGAGACCGGCGGCACGATCCTCGAGCAGCTCAAGGCCATCGGCGCGAGCGCCGACTGGTCGCGGACCTACTTCACCCTCGACGATGACCTGTCACGGGCGGTCCGCGAGGTGTTCGTGCGGTTGTACGAGAAGGGACTGATCTACCGTGGCAAGTACATCATCAACTGGTGCCCCCGCTGCCTGACCGCCCTATCTAATGAAGAGGCGGAGAAGGAAGAGACCGACGGTCGCCTCTGGCACCTGCGCTACCCACTGGCGGACGGGTCGGGCTCTCTCACCGTCGCGACCACCCGTCCGGAGACGATGCTGGGCGACACCGCCGTCGCGGTCCATCCCGACGATCCCCGCTATGCGGGCCTCGTGGGCCACCGCATCCGCCTCCCGCTCGCCGACCGCGAAATTCCGATCGTCGCGGATACCGCGATCGACCAGGACTTCGGGAGCGGCGCGGTGAAGGTGACCCCCGCCCATGACCCGCTCGACTTCGAGATCGGCCAGCGGCACGGCCTCCCGGTCATCGATATCCTCACCCCCGACGCCCGGACCAACGACCAGGTCCCCGAACGCTTCCGGAACCTCGACCGGTTTGAGGCGCGGAAGAAGGTGGTGCAGGAGTTCGAGTCCCTGGGCCTGCTGGCCAAGGTCGAGAACCACCGGCACGCCGTGGGCCACTGCTATCGCTGCGACACGGTCGTCGAGCCCCGGCTGTCGGATCAGTGGTTCGTGAAGATGAAGCCGCTGGCGCAACCGGCGCTCCGCGCCTACCGCGAGGGGCGGCTCCGGTTCATTCCGGAGCGCCGCGGCGACGAGTACGCCAACTGGATGGAGAACATCCGGGACTGGTGCATCTCCCGGCAGCTCTGGTGGGGACACCGCATCCCGGTGTGGTACTGCGATGCCTGCGGCCGGACGATCGTCAGTCGCACCGACCCCTCCCGCTGCCCCTGCGGCTCGGTGGTGTGGCAGGACGAGGATGTGCTGGATACCTGGTTCTCCTCTTGGCTCGTCCCCTTCTCTTCCCTGGGCTGGCCCGACCGCACCGCCGACCTGGCCCGGTTCTATCCTGGCTCGGTGCTGGTGACGGCTCCCGAAATTCTGTTCTTCTGGGTCGCCCGGATGGTGATGGCGGGCTGTGAGTTCATGGGCGACATCCCGTTCCACACCGTGTACCTGCACGGCACCGTCCGCGATACCCAGCACCGCAAGATGTCCAAGTCGCTCGGCAACGGGATCGATCCGCTCGAGGTGGTGCAGAAGTTTGGTGCGGATGCACTGCGCTACACGGTCATCGCCGGCATGGCGGTGGGCACCGACGTGATCCTCGACCCGAACGATCTCGAGGCCTCGTTCGCGCCGGGGCGGAATTTCGCCAACAAGATTTGGAATGCGGGAAGGTTTGTCCTGGGCAATCTCGGCGGTTCGGCGGCTCGGCGGCTCGGCGGCCCGTATGCGGATGTGGTCCAGCGGAAGGAGCTGGGGCTTGCTGACCGCTGGATCATCGCCCGCTGTGACCGCATGGTACGCGAGGCGACGGCCAACTACGAGAAATACCGACTCAACGAGGCGGCCTCGGAGATCTATCATTTCCTGTGGAGCGACCTTGCCGACTGGTATCTCGAACAGGTAAAGCCGCGCCTCTACGGCAGCGAGCCGGGCGGTGACGTGGCCCGCGCGGTGGTGGCGCGGACCTTCGAGGTCGCACTGCAGATGCTCCACCCGATCATGCCGTTCATCACCGAGGCACTCTGGCGCCGCCTCCCCGCCCGGGGGGCGGATGATACCATCGTGCTCAGCCGGTGGCCGGCGCCCGATCGCCGCGCCGTGGACGACCGCGCCGAGCGGGACTTCGCGCTGGTGCAGGAGCTGGTGGGCGCGGTCCGCCAGATCCGAGCCGAGTATGGCGTGGAACCGGGCAAGCAGGTGAGCCTGCGAATCTCGCGCAGGCACGCGGCGTTCACCGCGGAACAGGGAACGATCGCCCGCCTGGCCAAGATCGGTGCGCTGAGTTACGGCGATCCGCTGCCGGAGCCCGGAGCGAACGCCGTGCTCAGCGACGGGACGGCACTCTACATCGCCCTCGGTGATCTGGTGGATATCCGGCGGGAGTGCGAGCGCCTCGGCACGGAGCAGGCACGGCTCACCGGCGTGCTCGAGGGCCAACGGAAGAAGCTCGGCAACGAACAGTTCACCAGCCGCGCACCCGCGAATGTCGTGCAGCACGAACGGGACAAGCTGGCGTCCCTGGAGCAGCAGGTCGCCGCCATCGCGGAGAAGCGCGGACAGCTGGGGTGCGGGTGAACTCGGCGGCTCGGCAGCTCGGCGGCTCGGTGGCTCGGCCCACGTCCGGGGTCGCCGAGCTGCCGAGCCGCCGGGCCGTCCATCGGGCACTGGCCGCCGCAACACTTCTGTTCGTCCTCGCCTGCGCCCGCATGGCGCCACCCCCTGGCGGTGCGGGCGACAAGGTTCCCCCCAAGCTGCTTGGTACCGTGCCGGAGTCCCTGGGGGTCTATCCCAAATGGGACCACGACGCCGTGTTCCGCTTCGACGAAGTCGTTTCGGAGGGTAGCTCCCCCAACTACGGGCTGGGCACCGGCGACCTGGAGCGATTGATCCTGCTCTCGCCCACCAGGGACATCCCGGTCGTGCGCTGGAAGCGGGATCGCATTACGGTGCATCCCCGGGAGGGATGGAAGCCCAACCGGGTGTACCGACTCCAGCTGCTACCGGGCCTGCAGGACCTGCGGCGGAACAAGAGCGATACCACGACGGTCCTCACCTTCAGCACCGGCGGTGACGTCCCCTCCGACACGCTGCGGGGCATCGTGATCGACTGGGTCCAGGGGAAGGTGGCTCGGGGCGCGCTGGTGGAGTTGGTGCTGGAGCCCGATAGCCTGGTCTACCGGGCGGTGACCGACAGCAGCGGTCGCTTCACCATCGGGCCCCTGCCCCACGGACGCTGGACCATCTTTGGCGTGCTCGACCAGAACCACAACCTGCGCCGTGATCGGCGGGAAAGCTACGATTCGACGCAAATCGCCGAGAACGTTCGGCGAGCCGCGCCGCTGTGGGTCATTCCCCGGGATACGGTCGGTCCAAAGATCCAGTCGCTCGTCCCGAGCGACAGCGTGAGTGCCACCATCACCTTCAGCCAGCCGCTCGATCCGCTGCAGCGCTTCGATAGCCTGACGATCACCTTTGCCCTGCAGAAGGATTCGACCCCTGTCAGATTCCGCTCCCTGCTCCCGGCGCCGGTGGACGACAGTCTGCAGAGGCAAGCGCAGGCGCTGGCCGACTCGCTCCGGGCGGCTCGGGACACGACCAGGCGCGACACCGTCACCGCCAAGCAGCCGCCGGCGCCTCGTCCGGCTCGCCGCCCGGGCGCCCGACCGGCGAAAGAGCCCAGGGTGGATATCGAGGCGGATTCCATCATCAAGACTCGGCCCGTGCTCTTCGACCGTCTCATCCTCAGGGTCGACAGCGCTTTCACCCCGGAGACCCGGTACCTGTTCGAGATCCGCGGCATCCGAAGCGCCGCAGGCGTCCCGGGGGACGCCAAGTCCGCGCTGGTCATTCCCAAGCCCAAACCGCCGGCCGCGACGCCAGCGGACAGCACCGGTCAGGTACCCGACAGCACCACTAAGCCGCCGGCCGGTCTCCTGCCCAGACCATCACGATGAGTGACCCGCGGCGCACCCTTCCTTCCGTGGACCGGCTGCTCCGGGAACCGGATGTCGCAGCGCTGCTGGAGCAGGCTCCACGGAACGCCGTCGTGGCCGCGGTTCGATCCGCGATCGAGGCCGCGCGCATCAGCCGGAGCGATCCCCCGCTGGACTGGGCTGATGAGGTGCGCGAGCACCTGCAGGTAGCCACCGCACGCTCCCTCCGCCCCGTGCTCAATGCCACTGGCGTGGTACTGCACACCAACCTGGGCCGGGCGCCGCTCGCCGTGGAAGCCTGGGCGGCGATGCGCTCGGTCGCCGAGGGGTACAGCACCCTGGAGTACGATCTTGGCACCGGCTCGCGCGGGAACCGCGCCGATCACTGCCGCGGTCTGCTGGCGGAGCTGACGGGAGCGGACGATGGGCTGGTGGTAAACAACGCCGCCGGGGCCCTGGTGCTCGCGCTCAATGCGCACGCCGCCGGCGGCCGGGTCCTCATCTCGCGGGGAGAGCTGATCGAGATCGGTGGGTCATTCCGGATTCCGGACATCCTGGAAAAGAGCGCCGCCGTCTTGAACGAGGTGGGGACGACAAACCGGACCCATCTTGCGGACTACCAGCGGGCCCTCCCGGGTGCCGTGGCGATTCTCACGGTTCATCGGTCGAACTTCGAGCAGCGCGGCTTCGTGGCCTCGCCTCCGCCCGCCGAGCTTGCCGGTCTCGCGCATAGCGCCGGGATTCCGTTCCTCTACGACGTGGGCAGTGGTCTCCTCGCCGACCTCTCACCCTGGGGACTCACCTCCGAGCCAAACATCCCCGACGCGGTCGCGGCCGGAGCCGATCTGGTCCTCTTCTCGGGAGACAAGTTGCTCGGTGGGCCGCAGGCGGGCTGTATCGTGGGGACCACCGAGGCGGTCTCCCGCTGCCGCGGCAACCCGCTGGCGCGGGCGCTCCGGGCAGACAAGTTCACGCTTGCCGCCCTCGAGGCGACCCTCGCCCTCTACCGGGAACCCAGCCGCACACTACATCAGATTCCGGTTCTGAGGATGCTGACCATGAGTGCCGAGGAACTGGCGACGCGCGCCCGAGGGCTGGCCGCGGCCCTCCCCCCGGAGTGCCGCGCGGAAGTGCTTCCCGGGGAATCCGCGGTCGGCGGTGGCTCCTTTCCAGGGGCCTCGCTGCCGACGACCCTGGTGCTCCTCGATCCGGGACCAGAAGGCGCCAGCCGGCTCGCGCTGCGGCTCAGGCTCGGCGAGCCTCCGGTGATCGGACGGGTACAGGCTGGTCGAGTCGTGCTAGACCCGCGCACCCTGCCAGAGGGCTCGGAGGAACTGATCGCAGGGGCGGTCCTCCGGGCGGTCAGAGACGAGTAGAGAGACTGATTTCCGGTCGATAATTCTCATGATTACAAGAAAAGGACACTCAAGCGCCACTTTTTTTGAATTGCCGGATCGATTCTCCACATTTTTCGTTGATTGTGATGTGGATCACTAGCTGGAGCCACAACAGCGAAAGCCCCCGTCGACACGAAGTCGGCGGGGGCTGTGCTGAGACCAGGCCGGGCTCAGTAGATGAACGTAGTAATCAGGGTTCCGGACGCCGCACCCCCGTGATCGCCAGCTCCGGTAAAGCTCCCGGTAAAGACCTGGGCTGTACCGCCAGCCGTCGCCACCGTGACGACGTACTCGGTCGGAACCGTCATTCCGCATCCGCTCCAGTAGTCGAGCCGGACCGTGTAGGTGCCGGAGGGCCCACCGCCCGTGGGCCACACCACGTTCTCATTGCTCTTGAAGGTGTTGTCGCTATTCCTGCTGCACGCGGCGTTGGAGTCCAGGTCGAGGTTCCCGCCGCTCGTGGAGGTCGGGTAGCCGTAGTAGATCTCCTCTCCGCTGGGATCGACAACGTGGAGGTCGACGTCGCTCGAATCGCTCCAGGAGACGCTCACCTGAACGTCGCCGGTACCCACCTGGATGATGCGCATGTTCTGGCTACTGTAGGTTCCGAGGGTGCCGCCGTCGCCTACGGCATAGGAAATCGGCACCGAAACGTTTCCGGTCGTCGTCGCAGCCCGCAGAATCACCGGAGCCGAAGCGCCCGAGGGCAACGTTAACTCGTAGTAATTGTCCATCCCGGCGATCATGACGACGACGCGGGTAAAGGCCGCCGCACCGGTCACCGTCTGCTGAGCACTCCCGCCGGTCACCATCGCCGCGAAGCCCGCGACCGAGCTGCCCGGGCCGCCATTTGCAGTCGGGGCCGGGCCGC
>Ga0315273_10010859_pt1 | contig 11633 bp, 8 predicted proteins | sample YL17G02_0_MG_FD_205753 | JGI IMG/M metagenome (GOLD analysis project Ga0315273, IMG submission 205753) | Sediment microbial communities from Yellowstone Lake, YNP, Wyoming, USA - YL17G02_0 | ecosystem: Environmental > Aquatic > Freshwater > Lake > Sediment | place: USA: Wyoming | collected... | reverse complement strand
GCCGCCCCGGAGATCACGGCGCGCTCGCGGCAGACCATTTTCGCGGCGACGCGGGCGGCCGGTCCGAAGACGGCGAGCGAGGTGATGTCCTCGCCGTCCTCGGCGAAGGCGCGTGTCAGGAGGTCGTCGAGGTCGGCCGTGAGGGGGGGCTTCGGCAACTTCATCGGGAGCCCACAGAATACTTGACGAGGGCGAGGGCGCCGAAGACCTCAGTTTCGAGGCATAATTCGACGTTTGGCCGCGCGTCTCGAAGGGGCGCCGGACGCCCCCGGTTTCTCGAGGAGGAACACGTGAAGACCCGCCGAAGCCTCGTTCTGACGCTCGCCCTCTCTCTCGCCTTCTGTCTCGCGCTTCTGCCGGGCATCGCGCTCGCGGAAGAAGGCATGTGGATGCCGCAGCAGATACCGCAGCTCGCCGAACGGCTCAAGACGATGGGCTTCCGCGGCGACCCGCAGGCGTTCGCGGACCTCACGGGCCAGCCGATGGGCGCCATCGTGTCCCTCGGGGGATGCAGCGCCTCGTTCGTGTCTCCCGACGGGCTCATCGCCACGAACAACCACTGCGTGCAGGGCGCGCTCCAGTACAACTCGAAACCCGACCGCAACCTGATGGTCGACGGCTACCTCGCGAAGACGCGCGCCGACGAGCTCTGGAACGGGCCGGGCTCCCGCGTGTTCGTGACGGTCGCCGTGAAGGAAGTCACCGGCGACATCGTGGGCAAGATCGACCCGAAGCTCACGGACCGCAAGCGCTTCGACCTGATAGAGCAGCGCGTCAAGGCGAAGACGGCCGAGTGCGAGAAGGGCGGCCTGCGCTGCACGGTTGCGCCGTTCTTTGAGGGCCTCAAGTGGTTCGAGCTCGGCCAGATGGAGATCCAGGACGTCCGCCTCGTCTATGCGCCTGCGGAGGGCATCGGCCACTTCGGTGGCGAGACGGACAACTGGTAGTGGCCGCGCCACACGGGCGACTGGTCGTTCTACCGCGCCTACGTCTCGAAGGACGGCAAGGCCGTGCCGTTCTCGAAGGACAACGTCCCCTTCAAACCGAAGCACTGGCTCAAGGTGTCGCCCGTGGGCGCGAGCCCCGGCGACCTCGTCTTCGTCGCTGGCTACCCGGGCCGCACGGCCCGCCTGAACCCGTACGACGACGTAAAGGAGACGGTGGGTTGGAGCCTCCCGCGCTCGATCAGGCGCTCGGCGGACCGGATCGCGATCCTCGAGAACGTCGGCAAGGACGACAAGGAGACGGCGTTGCGCGTCGCCCAGACGATCCGCAACCTCAACAACGGCCTCACGAAGAACAAGGGCGTCCTTCAGGGGATGGTCAAGGGTGGCCTCCTCTCGGACAAGGAGTCGATGGAGAAGGACTTCGTGAAGTGGATCGACGCCGACCCCGCCCGCAAGGCGAAATACGGCGACGTGATTCCGGCGATCGGCACGCTCGCGGCCGAGCGCGTGAAGACGCGCGAACGGAACGCGCTCCTGACGGAGCTCTCCGGCCCGGGGATGGGCGTCGGCTCGGCGCTGGCGTCGGCCCAGGGGCTCTACCGCTATTCAATCGAAAAGCCGAAGAAGGACGCCGACCGCGATCCGGCCTTTCAGGAGCGCAACTGGAGCCGCATCCGCGAGGGGCAGGAGCGTGCCCAGCGCACCCTCGACCGGAAGGCCGACCGCTCCCTCATGCGTTACGCGCTCGCCGACGTCGCGAAGCTCCCGGAGGGCCAGCGGATCGACGCCCTCGACAAGGAGATCGGCCTGAAGCCGGGGATGGCCGAGGCCGACGCCGCCAAGGTAATCGAGGCGTGGCTCGACAAGGTGATTGCGGGAACGAAAATCTACGACAAGGACTTCCGGCTCTCCCTCCTCGACAAGTCCACGGCGGATCTCGTCGCGACGAAGGACTCGATGGTCACGCTCGCCGCCGCGCTCTACCCGCTGCAGGAGGCGAACCGCGAGAAGAACAAGGAGCGCGATGGCGCGCTCTATCGCCTCGGGCCGCGCTACGCCGAGGCCCTCCTCGCGAAGAACGGCGGCCTCGTCTCGCCGGACGCGAACTCGACGCTCCGCGTCACGTACGGCAAGGTCCTCGGCGTCCCGGCCCGTGACGGCCTTCTCTACCTTCCGCAGACGACGCTCCAGGGCGTGGTCGAGAAGGCGACCGGCAAAGGCGAGTTCAACGCCCCGAAGGCCCAGCTCGATGCGATCAAGGCGCTCCGCGCCGGGAAGACGAGCCCTTACACCGACCCGAAGCTCGCCGACGTGCCCGTGAACTTCCTTTCGACCGTCGACATCACGGGAGGCAACTCGGGGTCCGCGACGCTCAATGCAAAGGGCGAGCTGTGCGGCCTCGTCTTCGACGGCACGTACGACACGGTAGCGTCCGACTACCTCTACGACACGGTCAAGACGCGCTCGATCCACGTCGACAGCCGGTACATGCTCTGGACGATGTCCGAGGTCGACGGCGCGACGAACCTCCTGAAGGAGATCGGCGAGGCGCCGAGCCTCGACGTGCAGGTCGCGCGCTGATTTGTCCAGGGGGAACCATGGCCGGTTCCCCCTGACCCTCTCCGAGCCAATCGTCCTTTTTCAGCCGGCGATCGCGGCGAGGATGATGAAGAGGAGGACGGCCGCGGCGACGGCGAGGCCGATCTTGACCCACGACCACGGCGCGTGGCCATCCGTCTTGCCCGTGACGCCGTTCACGAGGAACCGGTAGGGCTTGCCGGCGTACTGGTAGGCCGCGATCCAGACCGGCAGGAGCCCGTTCTTGTACGCGAGGGCCGACCAGGCCGTGCGGACCTCGAGGTTGCGGAAGCGATCGCCGGGGACCTCGTTTCCGCAGAGGGCATACAGCTCCTGCGTCATGCGCTGCTGCGCGGCGGCGAGCGCCTCCTTCGCCGCGACCGCGTACTCCTCGGCGAGGAAGCCGGAGAGGTACGACGGCTCGTACGGGACGAGCTCGTGCGTCGGGAACGGCTCGACAGCGCGGGCGAGGTCGGGCGGCAGCCCCTTCGACGCGGGGACGGGCACGTCGTCGAAGAAGTGCTCGAGGACGCCTTCGGCCGGCTCCCACCGCGTCCGGGTCTCGTAGCGCGTGTGGACCTGCCCGTTCTCCTCGACCCGCACCTCGACCTGATAATCGAAGCCCGCGTCCGCCGTCCACGCCGAATGCGTCGCGGCGTCGAACGTCCAGAAAGGGACGTAGACGCCCTTCAGCTCCGAGAGCGCGGACTTCTGAGAGAGGTCGTCCGGCCGGAACCAGAGCGACGAGAGCCACTGCCGGAACTTTCCGGTCGCCGCGCTCCGATCCACGCGGAAGGGGAGCAGGCCCTCCGGCCGGACCATCGTCGTCGACGGCGGCGCCTCGACGACCGCCGGCGCGCCGCAGAACGCGCAACGCGATGCGGCAAGCCCGGCGTCGAACGTCGTCGTCGCGCCGCAGCCCCGGCACGAGACGGCTTTTCGCGCCATGCCCCAGCCGAGGTCCGACGCGCCCTTGAGCGCTTCTTCGATCGGGCGTTCCGTCACCTCGCCCGGCGCCTTCGGGACGTCCTTCTTCGCGCCGCAGTAGGGACACTTCAGCGACGCGGCACCGGGATTCCAGACGACGTCCGCACCGCACGCGGCGCACGGAAACTTCCGCAGCTTCACTGGGGCCGCCCGAATTTCCGGGGGCACACTCGAGCCGGTCATGGATGGCGCGTCAACGGGCGGGCGGCGGAGGCGGAGGAGGCATCGGCGGAGCCGAAGATCCCGCGAACTCCTCGAACGTCGAGAGGGGGGCCCACCCGGCCGCGCCGGGCTTCCAGGCGAGCGTTCCGCCGGCGACCTGGCCGGAGGCCACCATCCCCTTCAGCGCATCGTCCGAGTACGGCCCGTAGGTCTTGCCGTCCACGGTGAGTGACCACTTCGGCGCGGAAAAGCCGGGACCGGCGGGGGGCGGAGGCGCCATCGGGCCTGCGCCGCCGGCGCCCGCCATGCTTCCGCCCAGCGCGCTCCCCATCATTCCGCCCATCGCGATGCCCGCGCCGATGCCGATGCCGGCCCCCGCCGCGCCGCCGGGATTCGCCGCCGCGATCTTCATCGCGTCCGCGGCCTGGAGCTGCGTGTACTGGCCCAGGCGGTCGCCGAGGACGCCCAGCTTCGTGCGCTGGTCGATCGCGGCCTCCACCTCTTCGGGCAGCGAGATGTTCTCGATGAAAAACCTCGAAAGCTCGAGGCCGAAACTCCCGAACTCGGGCGCGAGGATCTGCTTGCCGCTCCCCGAGAGCTCGTCGTACTTCGACGCGAGGTCAAGCGCGGCGATCTTCGATTCGGCGATCGCGTCCGACAGGCGCGAGAGGATCGTCGAACGGAGCTGGCCGGTGATCTCGTCCGTCGTCGTGAGGCCGGCCGTACCGACGATGGCCGCGAAGAACGCCTTCGCGTCCGCGATCTTCATCGCGTACGTGCCGAACGCGCGCAGGCGGATCATCCCGAATTCCGCGTCGCGCATCATGACGGGGTTCGTCGTGCCCCACTTCAGGTCCGTGAAGAGGCGGGTATTGAAGAAGTAGATCTCGGCCTTGAAAGGCGACTGGAACCCGTACTTCCACCCGCGGAGCGTCGTGAGGATCGGCAGGTTCTGCGTCGTGAGCTGGTACCGCCCCGGCACGAAAAGGTCGGCCGCCTTCCCCTCGTTGATGAACAGCGCCACCTGGTTCTCGCGAACCGTGAGCTGCGCGTTCATCTTGATTTCCTGGTTGTAGACGGGGAATCGGTAAACGAGCGAATCGTTCGTGTCGTCGAGCCACTGGATGATCTCGATGAACTGCGAGCCGATCTGCTGTCTGATGTTGTCGAGCAGGCCCACGCGGAACCTCCTTGGGACGAAAACTGGTTGTTCGGTCGCTCCAATGATACGTATCCGGGCGGATCAGGGTTCAACGCTGATTCGGAGGGACTTACGGCCGGCTTCCACCGCGTGGCTGAGGTCGAGAAGGCGCGGCATGCCGCGATCCTACCGTTCCACGAGGAGCCGAAGGCTGGCTGGGGCGCTGGGGAACGCCTCCGCGTGAGCGCGAAGCCATCGTCACTTCGTGCCCTCCCCGGCGTTCCGCCTTCTCGTGGGCGCGCTTTCTCTCCTCGGCCTTGCGCGCGCGGATGGCTGCAATACGCTCCTGGAGCGGAACCTCGAGGCGCTCGGTCGGGCGCCTCGTGTAGTCGAAATCGGGAACCGTCACGCGGGGAAGGCGCTTTCCGATCGCACGCTCGATCTGGCGGAGATCGCCTTCCTCGTCGGGTGCGACGAACGTAAACGCGTCCCCCTTGAGCTCGGCGCGGGCCGTACGGCCGACACGGTGGATGTAGTCCTCGGGAACGTGCGGAACGTCGAAGTTCACGACGTGGGAGAGGGCCTCGACGTCGATCCCGCGTGCCGCGATGTCCGTCGCGACGAGGACCTTGAACTTGCCGTCCTTGAACGCGGCGAGCGCCTGCGTGCGCTGCGCCTGGCTGCGGTTGCCGTGGATGCGCTCGCACGAAACGCCGTGGCGTGCAAGCTGGTCCGCGAGCCGGTTCGCGCGGTGCTTCGTGCGCGTGAAGGTGAGGACGCTCTTGAAGTCGCCGCGCTTGAGCAGCGAGAGGAGCAGCGCGAACTTCAGGTCCTGCGGAACGGGGTAGACCGCATGAGTGATGCCGACGGCCGGCAGCGCCTGCCGCTCGACGTTCACCGTGACGGGGTTCTTCAACATCTCCTTCGTGAGCTGTGCGATCGGCGGCGGCATCGTGGCCGAGAAGAAGAGCGTCTGGAGGTTCCGGGGAAGGTGCCTGAGGACGCGTCGGATGTCGGGCAGAAAGCCCATGTCGAGCATCCGGTCCGCCTCGTCGAGGACGAGGATCTCGAGGCCGGACAGCTTCGCGTAGCCGAAGCGGAAATGGTCGAGGAGGCGTCCGGGCGTCGCGACGATCACGTCGACGCCGCTTCGGAACGCGTGCTCCTGCGGGCCCATCCCGACGCCGCCGAAGACCGCCGCGCCGGAGAGCGGGGTGTGGATCGCGAGCGCCTTGAGGTGCTCGTCGATCTGCGCCGCCAGCTCGCGCGTGGGCGTGAGGACGAGAGAGCGCGTCGTGCCGCGGGGCTTCCCCATGAAGCGGTGAAGGATCGGGAGGACGAAGGCGGCGGTCTTGCCGCTGCCGGTCATCGCGCAGGCGAGGACGTCCCTGCCTTCCATCGCGGGCGGAATGGAGTCGTTCTGGATGGGCGTGGGCTTCGTGAAGCCCATTTCCTTGACGCCGCGGAGGAGGTCGGGATGGAGACGGAACGAGGAGAAAGGCATGAAAGAGGAATCGCTTTCCGGGGCGGCCCCGCGCTCGACGCACGTCCGTCCCGTGGAATTTCCGGCGGGGCGGGAGCGATGGATCGCCGGTAGGGCCATCGCACGGATGCGGGCGGTCGATTCCTGACTTCGAATTCGTTCGAGGTCGACGCCGCTTCCAGTTGGGTTCGGGGCCGGGACGCGTGAATGCGCCCGTCAGCCGGACGTCAGGGTCTCATGGACGGGCGGGGACGTCAAACCTGAGCCCGAGTTAGAGTGAGGACAAGAAACGGCATGATCGGCAGGACTCTCTCCCATTACCGCATCCTCGAGAAGATCGGCGAGGGAGGGATGGGCGTCGTCTACCGCGCCCTCGACACGCGCCTCGACCGGGTCGTCGCCCTCAAGGTCCTTCGGCCGGAGACCGTCGGCGACCCCGAGCGGAAGTGGCGCTTCATCCGCGAGGCGAAGGCCGCGTCGGCCCTGAACCACCCGCACATCGTCACGATCCACGACGTCGATGCGGACCAGGGCGTCGACTTCATGGTCATGGAATACGTCGAGGGGATGCCGCTCAACCAGCTCATCCCCGCGGGCGGCCTGCCCGTCGGCGAAACGATCGACATCGCCGCCCGGATCGCCTCGGCGCTCGGCGCCGCTCACGCGGCGGGCATCGTCCACCGCGACGTGAAGCCCGCGAACGTCGTCGTGGGAGAAGGCGGCCGGGTGAAGGTGCTCGACTTCGGCCTCGCGAAGCTCGTCGAGCGCGGAAGCTCGGCCGACATGACGAGCGACTCGACCGCGACGGCCGCGTCGATCGTCGAGCGCACGCGCGAGGGCGTGATCCTCGGGACGGTGGCCTACATGTCGCCCGAGCAGGCGGAGGGGAAGCCCCTCGACGCGCGCTCGGACGTCTTCTCCCTCGGCGCGGTGATCTACGAGATGCTCACCGGCCGGCGGCCGTTCCAGGGCGACTCGTATCTCCGGACGCTGACGGCGATCCTCCGCGACGCGCCTCCACCGCTCGGGACCGTGAGGCCCGACGTGCCGGACGCGCTCGAGAAGATCGTCACGCGCTCGCTCGCGAAGCGCCCGGAAGACCGGTTCTCCGCCGCCGGTGACGTCGAGAAGGAGCTCGTCGCGCTCGGCGGCGCTTCGACCGTGGCCGGATCGCCGCGGCCTCTCTGGAAACGCCCCGCCTTCGTCCTGACGGCCTGTGTCCTTCTCGCCGTGGCCGGCGTCGGCGCGTGGCGGTTCGCAGAAACAGCACGCGTGCGACGGGTGCGCGAGAAGACGCTGCCCGAGATCACGCGCCTCGTCGAGCAGCAGAAGTTCATGGACGCCTTCCGCCTCGCGCGAGAGGCCGAGCACACGCTTCCCGAGGAGGTCGCGCGGCTCCGCCAGGGAAACTGGACGGCCTTCACCGTGAAGACCGACCCGCCTGGCGCTGAGGCGTCCTTCGCGCACTATCTCGACGGCGAGTCGGGGTGGATGCCCATGGGCAAGACGCCGCTCGAAGGGATCCAGTTGCCCCTGGCGTACTACCGGTGGAGATTCACACTGCCCGGCTACCAGACGGTGGAAGGCACGACGGAGTCCATGACGCTCGCGTTCCGCCTCGACCCGGTCGCGGCCGTGCCGCCGGGAATGGTGCGCGTCCCGGGCGGGCCCTACGCGCTGCGCAGCCTGAGCGCCGTGACGCTGGGCGACTTCTGGCTGGACAGAACCGAGGTCACAAACCGCCAGTTCAAGGCGTTCGTGGACGCGGGGGGCTACGCGAAGCGCGATTACTGGAAGCAGCCCTTCGTGAAGGAGGGCCGGACGCTCTCCTTCGAGGAGGCCCTCGCCTGCTTCCGCGACGGGACGGGCCGACAGGGCCCCGCGACGTGGGAGCTTGGAACGTATCCGGAGGGACGCGAGGACTTCCCGGTCGGCGGCGTAAGCTGGTACGAGGCCGCCGCCTTCGCGGAGTTCGCCGGCAAAAGCCTCCCGACGATCTACCACTGGTACCACGCGGCCGGCGTCGGTAACTTCTCGGAGATCCTCCGGGCGTCCAACTTCGCTGGAAAGGGCCCGGCGCCCGTCGCGAGCTACAAGGGCCTCGGCCCGTACGGGACGTACGACATGGCGGGGAACGTCAAGGAGTGGTGCTGGAACGAAGCGGCGGGCCGCCGGTACCTCCTCGGCGGCGCGTTCTCGGACGCGGTCTACCAGTACTCCGAGCCGGACGCCCAGCTTCCGTTCGACCGCTCGCCTCTGAACGGGTTCCGCTGCGCGCGGTACGCGGCGCCGCCGCCGGAGGAGCAGCTCCGCGAGGTCCCCGTTCTGGCGCGCGATTTCTCGAAGGAAAAGCCCGTCGCGGACGACGTGTTCCGGGTCTTCCAGGGCTTCTACGCGTACGACAAGGGCCCGCTCGACGTGAAGAGCGAGGGGGTGGACGACGCCTCTCCCTACTGGCGGAAGGAGAAGGTCAGCTACCTCGCGGCTTACGGCGGCGAGAGGATCCCCGCGTTCCTGTTCCTTCCGAAGAATTCGCGCCCGCCGTTCCAGACCGTCGTCTACTTCCCGAGCAGCCAGGCGCGCGTCATCCCTTCGAGCGCGGACCTCGACATGCGCTTCCTCGACTTCGTAATCCGGAGCGGCCGGGCGCTCCTTCACCCGATTTACAACGACACGTACGAGCGGCGCCTCGCCGTGCGGCCGACGGGCCCCGCGTCCTTCCGCGACCTCCGGATCCAGTGGTCCAAGGAGCTCGGCCGCTCGATCGACTTCATCGAGACGCGGCCCGATCTCGACAAGGGTGCGCTCGCGTTTTACGGGCTGAGCCTCGGCGCGATCGACGGCGTGACCTTCGTCGCGCTCGAGCCGCGCATCAAGACGGCGGTCCTCGCGGCGGGGGGGCTCCGGTTCCTGCGCGTCCCGCCGGAGGTCGAGCCGTTCAACTTCGCGCCGCGCGTCCGGATCCCGGTCCTCCTCGTCGCCGGGAGGTACGACTTCGGGCATCCCTACGAGACGATGCAGCTCCCGCTCTTCCGCGCCCTCGGGACGCCCGAGAAGGACAAGAAGCACGTCACCTTCGAGGGCGGCCACATCCCGCCGAGGATCCAGTCCCTCATCAAGGAGATCCTCGACTGGCTGGACCGCACGCTCGGCCCCGTCCCGCGGCCGGGCTAGGCTAGGGCGGAGCGGGCCGCGTCTCGACCGTCCATTTCACGAAGTCGGAGTTGAAACTGAGCCCCCGTTCGAGGGTCACGTCCGAGTACTTGCCGGGCGTCTTCAACGCCCGGCTGGACATTGGAGAGGCCTGAGCCGAGGGAGCGGAAGGTGATGTGGCGGGTCCCTTGAGGACGAAGCGGTCGAAGCCCGCGACGACAGCCGCGCCGCTACCCCGGCGAATGCGATATCGGAAATTGCGATATGGGTTCGGCGAAGGGGCGACCCGCGCTGATTCAGTTGTGGGCGCCTTCGTCGTCGTCGGCAGATCGGTGAAAGCGGCAGAATCGGCCCACGACCGTTCGGCAAGCCCAAGCGCGAGGACGACCAACGCCGTAACGCGAATCGGGGACAGCCGGCAGCATGGCGGGGTGTCAATCATGAGTACGCAGGGACCCCCAGGCGCCGCACTATTGTATGCGTGCGGGCGCGGCCGGCTTCGTCTCGACGACGTCCACGAGCGGGCTCGAGAAAAGCCGGTGCGCCGGCCCGAGGCGCGAGGCGAGCGCGGCCGACGCGCGCGAGCCGCGCGGAAAGACGAAGATAGCCGGCCGTGACGGCGAGGCAAGAAGCGCCTCAGCCTCCGTGCCGAGCGTCTCGGCCGTGATCTCCTCCTCGCGGTACCAGCCCGGGTGCGCGGCCACCGCGGAGGGAAAAAGGACGACGCGACCGGGCGCCCCCGCGCGCGCGAGCCGGTAGTCCAGATCGGGCCCCCAGTAGCCCGCCGCGAGCACGAGGCGCCCCGCGCGCGCGGGCGCCTCGAGAAGCCGCGCGAGGAGCTCGCCCGGCGAAGGTTCGGCGGCGCGGGGAAGCCAGAGCGCGAGGAGCGCGGCCGAAAGCGTGCCGGCGAGAGCGGGCACCGCGGGAGGAGCCTCCGCGAGAAGGAGCGCAGCGAGGGGCAGGAAGACGAGGGCCGTGCGCTCGGGCAGGACGAGCGAGCCCGCCGCAAACTGGCCGGCGGCGAGGAGGGCGAGGGAAATTCCGAGGACGCGGGCCACGGGCGAGAGAACGCCCCGCCACGCGCGCGCGAGGAGAGCCGCGAGGAGGAGGGCGCCGGCCGCTCCGAATGTCGTCATCGCACCGCCTCCCGCCGGGGCGCCGAAGGCGAGATTCGCGGGAAAGTCCCGGAGCGCGCCGGAAAAGCCGGCCCCGCCGGACCACGCCATCGAGGCGCGTGGCTGGGCGATCGCGACCGGAATCCACACCGCCGCGATCGCGGCGGCCCCGAGACCCGAGAAGACGAGCGCCCGGCGGCTCCTCGGCCGGGCGTCCCACGCGAGAATCGCGAGCGCGGCGACCGGGAAGACCGCGAGATAGTGGGTCAGGATCGCGCCCGCCGCCGCGAACGACAGTCCGGCGCCGACCCCGAGCCGCGGCGCCTCGCCGAGCGCGAGCGCGCGCTCGAGGGCGAGGAGGACAAACAGCGACGCGAGCGCGTAGGCGCGTCCTTCCGCGGCGTACGCCACGGCGAGCGGGAAGATCGCGAAGAGGGCGGCCGCGGGCAGGCCGAGCGCCGGCCGGCCGAGACGTCGCGCGACGACGGCGAGGAGCGGCAGGTGGAGGAGAGAGGCCACGAGCGAGAGGACGCGGACGAGGATGTCCGCGCGTCCCGGGAGGGGGCCGAACGGCGCGAGCAGGAGGTGCGCGGCGAGGTAGTGGAGCGGAGGGCCCGAGTCCACGCGCAGCGCCGCGAGAATTTCCGGGATGCTCTTCCTTGCCAGCGTCAGCGTGAAGATCTCGTCCGCCCAGAGCGGCCGGACGACGAGCGTGAAAACGCGGGCGGCGATGCCTGCCGCGATGGCAGTCCACGCGAGGCCGCGCGCGGAAAGCAGCCCGGCGCCGGCCACCGCGTCCTTCACCCGGGCTTCTTCAAGGCGTTCGCGTCTGCGGTCCGTGAGGAAAGCCTAGCACTGGGTTCCTCCGCCTCAGAGGCGCGCGGCGAGGAGCGCGGCGAAATCCGCGAGCCGCGCGGAGTAGCCCCACTCGTTGTCGTACCAGACGAGGATCTTCGCGACGCAGTCCCGGAGCACCATCGTGCTGTCGCGGTCGACGATCGCCGAATGCGTGTCGCCGAGGATGTCGCGCGAGACGAGCGCCTCGTCCGCGACGCGGAGGATGCCTT
>Ga0315273_10010858_pt1 | contig 11633 bp, 19 predicted proteins | sample YL17G02_0_MG_FD_205753 | JGI IMG/M metagenome (GOLD analysis project Ga0315273, IMG submission 205753) | Sediment microbial communities from Yellowstone Lake, YNP, Wyoming, USA - YL17G02_0 | ecosystem: Environmental > Aquatic > Freshwater > Lake > Sediment | place: USA: Wyoming | collected... | reverse complement strand
CCGTAGAACTCCTCGGTGAACGGCTTGCCGACGATCTTCAGCTTGCCCTTGTAGTTGTCGTTCTGCAGGGCGAACTGCGCGGCTACCGGGGTGTCGCAGACCACGCCCATGATGCGGCCGTTGGTCAGGTCCTCGAAGGCCAGGCCGATCTCGTCGTAGGTCTTCAGGGTCACGCCCATGACCTTTTCGATCTCGAAGGCCCCCGTGGTGCCGATCTGGGCGCCCACGTTCTTGCCCTTGAGCTGTTCCAGCTTCTCCACACCCGTGAGCTCTTTGCGCACGATTAGGATCTGGCCGGCGTTGATGTAGGGCGCCGAGAAGTCCATGTTCTGCTTGCGCTCGTCGGTGATGGTGACCGAGGACATGACCGCGTCATACTCTCCGGCTTCCAGCCCCGCGAAGATTCCGTCCCAGGCGGTGTTGCGGAACTCTACGGTGAACCCGCCCGCCTCGGCGGCGGCCTTCATGAGATCGATGTCGAAGCCGACGATCTGCTTGGACTCGTTGACCATCTCCATGGGCGGCCAGGTGGCGTCCGTGGCAATGACGATCTTGGGCTTCCCGCCCACTTCCGCCGGTCCCTTAGCCGCGGCCAGGACGGCGGCGGCGGCCAGCACGAGCAACACGAGGAGAATTCGCTTCATCATAAGCTCCCCCTTGTAGTACGGATTGTACGCATACCTCAACATGAAACTCCCCGTGCTGTCAAGCAGACGTCTTGACGCGGAGTGCGGAATCCGCTATATTATAGTCAACGACGGCGCAGGGTAGAGCAGTTGGCAGCTCGTCGGGCTCATAACCCGGAGGTCGCAGGTTCGAGTCCTGCCCCTGCTATAGCAACCCCATACGGGGTAAAGAATTAGAGACCGCCACCGGAAAACCGGCGCGTGTCCGAAGCCTACTGTAGCAAAAGTTACGGGAGGAGGTTCGGGATGCCGCGCCGTTTTTCATTGTACTGCCGTGGCGGGGTCTGGTACGCCAGGCTCCGCAATCCGTTGACCGGGAGATTCCTTCCGGGTCGATCCACTGGAGAAACCGACCGCGATTCCGCGGTAGCCGAAGCAATGCGCTGGATCAAGGAGGGCATCCCTGATCGGGGCCGTGGCGTTCGGCCTGTCGGGGAAATCCTCACCATCGACAGCATCATAGGAGCCCTCCGCGATACGCCGTTGACCCTCGGGGACGCGGAGCGGGTGGTGCGCACCCTCAAGGACCGGGAGCTGATCGAGACCGCCGTGGTGCGCGCTGGCCCCGGGGCCGAGCTGTTCACCGCCTTCCTGGAAAGATTCTGGAGGTACGAGGACTCCCCCTACGTGCGGGCCAAGCTGGCCCACGGGCAGCGCATCGGGCGCCGCCGCTGCTATGAGTGCGGGCTACACGTCAAGCACTACTGGCATCCCACCTTTGAGGGCAAGAAGCTGTCCGAAATCCGCAAGAGCGACCTGCAGGAGTTCTCCCTACGCCTGGCCGGCGGGGGGCTGGCGGCAAAATCCATCAACCATATCCTGGGCGCCGGCACCGTCGCCCTGAAATGGGCCGCCGCGGAGGAGCTGATACCCACCGACCCGGGCCGGGGGCTGATGAAGTTCTCCGGCCGGCCGGCCAAGCGGGGAGTGCTCACCTCGGAGGAGGTGACCAGGCTGTTCACTGTCCCCTGGACCGATGAACGGGCCCGGATCGGTAACCTGACGGCCATGTCCACCGGCTTGAGGGCAGGCGAGATTTTGGCCCTCCAGGTGCGGGATGTTGGGGAGGACCGCCTACACGTGCGGCATAGCTGGTCAGGTATCGACCGCCTGAAATGCACGAAAACCGGGGAGGAGAGGAGCGTGCCCTTGATCGGGGAGGTGCGGCTGGCGCTGCTGGAGCTGGCGCGCAGCAGCCCCCACACCCTGGGGCCCGCCGGGTTCATCTTCTGGTCCACGTCCATGGCCGACAGGCCCATGGATCACGCCTTCCTGCTGAACGGGCTGGGGGGCGCGCTGGTGCGCCTGATCCTGAGCGAGGAGGACCTGCTGCTGCCGGGGAAGGTCCAGCAGGCCCGGGAGTACTGGAGATCCCGCAGGATCACGGTGCATTCCTGGCGCCACTACTTCGCCGCGCGCATGGCCGACCGCCTGGAGGCCAGGAAGGTTATGAGCGCCACCGGCCACCGCAACGGGGCCGTGTTCGAGACCTACGCCGATCATGTCAGCGCCGAGGTGTTCGAGGAGGTCCGGCGGGCCGCTACGGAGGCCTTCGGGCAGATACTTCCTTTCAGGGTATCCGGGGACGCCGATAGTGCGCCCCCTGAGAAGTAGGGCAGGGCCGCAGGGAGGCCCCGTCAAGGAGGACTGAATGAAACGGATTATCGACGGCAAGCGCTACGACACGGCAAACGCGGGGGAAGTGGCGGCGGACGGCTTCGGCTACTCAAGCGACTTCAATCACTGGCAGGAGAGGCTGTACCGCACACCCGGGGGAAGCTGGTTTCTGGTAGGCTCCGGCGGCGCTCGCTCCAAGTACGCCGAGCAGGTGGAACAGAACACGTGGAGCGGCGGCTCCAAGCTGATCCCCATGGCCGCCGAGGAGGCCCGGAGGTGGTGTGAGGAGCACGAGGCCACGGAGGCACTGGAGAAGCACTTCACGGCGGAGATCGTGGACGCCTGATGGGGATGGGCCGAAACGCAGGAGCGTAGAGGCCCCTACAAGCGATTTCCCGGGGGCTGGTGGTACTTGGATACCCCCGAAAAACGGGCTACGATGTATGCAGGAGCGGGGATAGCCTCCGGCCAGCTACCGGAAGCGAGAAGCTGCACTCCCTGAACAGCTTCCCCGCACCTGTTCACCACCTCCAGGGAGCGCCGCAGGGGAGGGGCGCGCAAGATGAACAGACCTACCTTACCTACCGGCCCTAACTTCTTTGGGAACGATAGCGGCCTACCAGAGCATGAGGTCAACAAGATACTGAACAAGGTCGATGAGAGCGCCCGCCGGATCATGCAACGCGAGCGCGAGAAGCTGGAGGCCAAGAAGCAGCAGACCCGCTCCCGCGCTCTGGTGAAGCTGCCTCAGGGGCCCGCCGCCGCCCAGAGGGCCGTGCTTTGGCTTCGAGTGCTGGGCCGGGCTGGCATCCTCCCGGGGGCCGACCGCTGCTATGCCGGCATCCTGGCCCGGATCACCGAGACCGATTCCGGCAGGTTCGAGCGGGCCTACCAGGCGATCAAGCCCGGGGACTACCAGGAGATGGACTTCGGCCCGTTGAACGATGTACTTGAATCCCTGGACGCGGAGCTGGGGAAGAAGGCCGGGACCAGGAAGCCGAAGCCCCGCCGGGCAAGATAACTCCTCCCTTAACTCCTTTTTAACTCCCCCGTTAATTCTTTACTCTGTAACGAAATACAGTTGTCTATAACGCCACACTCGGGGCATATTGGGCGCAGACTACGCCACGAGGAGGCATAACGATATGGACCGGCAATCCTTCATGACTTACCCGGCCTTCCGCAAGCATCTGAACGACCGCGGTATCCCGGTAGCCGAAGCAACCCTGAGGCGGTGGGTATCGCAGGGCAGGATCGAGCACACGAAATTTGGAAAACGCGTGCTGTTCTCGGAGGACACCGCGGACCGGCTACTGGCTGGCCGCACCGTGGCCCCGCGGGACTCGAAATGAGCGCCTTCGAGGAGGCCGCCCGCTGGCTGGAGGCGCAGGCCCGGGAGCTGCGATTCGGCGAGGCTGCTGTCCGGCTCATTATCCACGACCATCGCATTAGCCGCATCGAGCGCAGCACCACCGTCAAGCTGCAACCCGACCAGGGAGCCTCCAATGGCCGCGCCGGAAGCTGACCCCCAGGCCCCCGCCCAGCAGCAGGATACCCCCGCCCCGTGGGAGGGAATCCACTTCACAACCGCCGCCGAGGTCCATGCGGTCCGGCGGGCGATCCGCCAGGTAGCCCCCTACCTTGACGATAAAAGCCTCATGGCCGCTGCTGGCGACGTGCTGGACGCCCGCGAGGCGGGCCGGCCCGTGCGGATCACGTGGGACTTGCCCCCGGAAGTTAAGGCCCTCATCGAGCGCCTGTTCAACGGCAACGGTGGCCGTGCCGTGGAGCCTGAGCCCGGACAGCAGCAGGCCGGGCACCCCGCCGCCGAGGAGCTGGCGATCACCCGGCTGTCGGAGATCGAGGCCCAGGAAATCTCCTGGTATTGGCCGGGCCGCTTCCCGCTGCGGAAACCTTCCTTGATTGCGGGGGACCCCGGGCTGGGCAAATCCATGATCACCCTGGACATGACCGCGCGCGGGACCCGGGGACTGCCCTGGCCGGACGGCTCCGGGAATGCGCCGCAAGGAAGCGTGATTCTGCTGTCCGCGGAGGACGACGCGGCAGATACTATCCGCCCCCGCCTGGAGGCTGCCGGGGCTGATTGCTCCAAGGTATTCATTATCGAAGCGATACGCCGAGTGAAGGGCGGCACCCGGAGTTTCTGTCTCACTGAGGACCTGGCCCTGCTGGCCGCCGAGATCGAGCGCCTGGGGGACGTGGTGCTGGTGGTGGTGGACCCCATATCCGCCTACCTGGGCGACGTGGACACCCATGTCAACGCCGCTGTACGTGGCATACTGGCACCGCTGGCGGACTTGGCAGGGAAGTACGGGCCTTGCGTGCTCGCGGTAAGCCATTTGAACAAATCAGGTGGCGGGGCGGCAGTTTACAGAGTGACCGGCTCCCTGGCCTTCACCGCTGCCGCACGTGCTGTCTGGGCCGTAGCCAAGGACCCGCATTCCCAGGACGGCCGCCGGCTCATGCTCCCGGTTAAGTGCAACCTTGCTCCCGATCAAGAAGGGTTGGCCTACCGCATCCGCCCCGGCACGGTCCCTACCGTCGAATGGGGCGGGGCCGTGGCTGTCGATGTAACCGAGGCTTTGACCGTCGACCCTACCGAGGAGCGGAACGCCTGCGGGGAGGCCATGGCGTGGTTGCAGGAAACTCTCAAGGGGGGCCAGGTGGCGGCTACGCAGATACGCGCGGACGCCAGGGCGAACGGCATCGCCGAGCGTACCTTGTGGCGGGCCAAAAAGAAGGTCGGGGCGGTGGCCGAGAAGATCGGTACGTGCTGGTTCTGGAAGCTCTCCAGCACTCAAGGTAGTCAAGGCTGCCAACCCTGCCAAGCTGGCCAGGGTGACAACCTTGGCAGACATGGCAGCCTTGAACCTGTCCCAGCGCCCGGGGAGGGGGCCCTCGACCTATGACCACCGCCGAACTGCTGGACCGGGTAGCCGCTTTGGGCTGTCGGGTCGTGGTGAGCGCCGACCGGGCCCGCCTGCTGGGGGCTACTGACCGCGCGGACCCCGAGTTGCGCGCCCTGCTCCACGACTCCCGGGAAGCCCTGACGGTGCTGGTGCTGCGCCGAGAGGCCGACCGCTTGGGCGAATTCCTGGACGGGCCGGCACCCTATGCCGCCCGCTTGGGCCGGCTGCCGGAGTTCCAAGCGATCCTGGACCGCCTGGGCGCCGCGCAGGAGCGGCTATTCCTCGCCTGGAGGGCGAAGGGCTGGCGCGTAGCCTGGGACTCCACCCGCGAGGTGTTCGCCCTGACCGGCGCAGGCAGCCCGCCAGTGGGCGCCGAGGACTTCGAGATTCATCAGCTCAAGGAGGTATCCCCGTGAACGACCCCAAGGAGGCACGCTACCAGATGGTTCTCCGGCGCCTGCAGGACCTGGCCAACGTCCAGGAGGAGCTACAGCAGCGCCAGGAGGAGCTATGCGTCCAGATCGGCGATGAGGCCCGAGCCCGGGTTGAGCTGGCCGAGCGCGTAGCGGCCGTGGAGCGGGCGGCGGGGCTGCCCTGCTGCTGCGGCCGACAGATGGAGGACGTGCAGCGCACCGTCCACGATCATGGCCAAGAGCTGGACGAATTGCTGACGGCGATCGACAAGGTGGGCACCGCCTGCGGGCTGGACCTGTTCCCGGATACGATCCCCGAGCGAGTGCCCGTCACCACGCCCCCGGCTGCGCCCCCGGAGGCCAGCTCCAGCTCTTCCTCGGAGGAAAAGCAGGAGGCTACCCCGTGACCGCCCGCAGCATCCGCCGCCGGCGCCTGGCCCGCAGCCTGGAAGTGGCCCACCTGGCCCTGCAGGCCATCGGGCTACGCGAGCTGCTGCCGATGGTGGCCAGCATGGTGTCCAGCACCAGGGAGGTGGTGAACACCCCCTACATCCAGGAGGCCCCCCGTGAGTGAGCCCAACACCCCCGCGGAGAAGGGGTTGCCCCTCTCCTTCCTGCGCTCCGACCGCCTGGATAGGTGCATCCGCGCCCTTGCCCCCCTGGAGGACACCGACAAGCTGGCCGCCGGCGCCGAGCTGTTGACCCGCCTGCTGGAGGACCTGGAAGCACTCACCGGCTACTGCTGGACCATCAAGGTAGCCTTGGGGCTGGAGGCCCTGCCGGACCAGGAGATCCCGGAGCCCGAGCGTGCGCCCCTGCTGGGCGCCCTCCCTCCGGGCCGGCACTCGAAGCGCCGCGCCATGGCCCGCGAGCGGGCATCGAGGAGGACAGCATGAAGCCCGGCCCTGGCGCGATCACCCTGATGGTTGCGGCCGGCAGGGCAGGCGTCCGCTTCAACGTCGCCCTGGCGGCGGTGCAGAGCGGTCAGATTCTCGCCTTCCGCAGTGCTGGGCTCTGGTGGGTTTCGACGGGCGTTCTCCCGCTGCTGCGAAAATTGGCCGAGGGCGTCGGCCATAAGGAGGTGCTTACCAATGGAAAAGCCTGACCCCGAAGTCATCGAGGCTTCAGTGCTCGTTTGCGAGCGCCTGGGCATTCCGCCCTGGACGCCGCGCTGGCTGCAAATCGTGCGCCCGGATCTGTACGAGATCTGTTTCAACATCGGCGTCGCTATCGGACGCAAGCAGGCGCAGGAACAGGCCCAGCGACAGGAGGAGAAGATCGTGCTCACCGAACAACTCGGCCCGAAGTGGGTCGAGGCCCGGGCGTCGCCCGGCGGCCCCACGGGGCCATTCTTTTTGGCATAGGAGGAACACCATGAAGGTGATCCCAATTTCTGGCGTCATCGGCTGGGACGTGAAACCGGCCGACATCCGCAAGGCCCTGCAGGCCGCCGGCTCGGAGGAGATCGAGGTGCAACTGTCCAGCCCTGGGGGCTTTGTCACCGAGGGCCTGGAGATCTTCAACCTGCTGCGCCGGCATACCGGGCGGATCGTGACCCGGCTCATGGGCATGGCCGCTTCCATGGCCTCGTACCTCGCGCTGGCTGGCCGTCGCGTGCTGGCGGAGGAGAACGTGGTTTTCATGATCCACAACGCCATGGGCGTTGCCCTGGGCGACTACCGGACCATGGAGAAGATGCGAGACATTCTTGACGGGTTGTCGGGGATTCTCGCGCAGGAGTACGCGCGCAAGAGCGGCCAGGGCCTTACTGCGATTCGTACGCTCATGAACGACGAGACCTGGTACTTCGGCGAGGAGGCGCAGAAGGCCGGCTTCGTGGACGAGGTGGTTCCGGCCAAGGAAGGCGAAAAGGACAGGGCGGCCGCGCTCAACCGTGCGAAGGCGGCGGTTGCGCAGGCCGCGAGGATCATCGGGGAGCACGATTCGGTAGACAATCTGGTCAAGGCGGCCGCCTGCGCAGGCTTGGTGCTGCCGCAGCTCCGCGCCCCAGCAGTGGCCGCCGTGGTCCCTGCTACGCAGCCCGTCAAGATCGATCCGTTCGAAATCGTGGCAGCCATCAAGGGCAAGCGCGTGCCGCCGCTGTCACCCGAGGCCCTGGCCGCCTGCCGCAAGGCCGGACTCCGGGGTAGCCCCGAGGAGTTGGCGCGCCTGGCGGCCGCGAGTTCTGATGATTTGGTCCGCGAGGGCCGAAAACCGTTCGACGATTATTACCGCGGCAAAGTAGCCGCACAGCGCCGGTAGAACCGGCAGGAGGAAAAACATGTTTGGATTCTTGAAACCCACTACCGCACAGCGGGAGGCGGAGGAACACCAGCGCGAGGTCGGCAGGCTCATCTCGCAGAGCGCCGCGGCCAACGCCCAGCCGGCCACCGTGGCGTTGCGGCTGACCAACGGCGTGACCCAGATGTACAAACCGAGCGTAGCCAAAGTGCTGATCGCTCGAAAGCAGGCCGTCGAGATCCCGGTCGAAGCTCTGCAAGTCGACCGGTCCGTCCTCCAAGCCACGGGCCTGGTGGCCGAGGCCCTGTTCGGCCGCCCCTTGAGCGGCGAGGAGCGTCAGCTCTTGGAGATTGGATTAGCCGTGCAGCGCGGGGAGCGGCCGGCGGTGCTGGACTCCGAGGAAGCCCATTCGGTCCTTGCCCGCCGGCGGCGCAAGGCGGAGGACGAGTTATTGGCGCGTGCGCGCCGGCTGGCTGCGGAGGAAAAGGCGGAGAAGGCAGAACGAGATTTCCGGCAGGCCGAAGCGCTGCGAAACCGCGAGGCCCGCGAGGAGCGCGCCAGGGAGGCCGCGGAACAAGAGCAGGAGCGCGCCAAGGAGTTGAAGAAGGCCCGGGCCGCCGATCTGGAGCACGCTGCGGGCGGGGAGTGAGTCGGCAGCAGGACGGTCCGGGCCCGCGCCCGGGCCGGCTACTCTGGAGGCTGGTATGAAACTGCATTGGGCGGTCCAGTACGGCAAGGGGATTTTCAGCGCGACGAATGGCGGCGCCTACTCCTACCGCGTGCACGACATGCGGATGCGGCGGGCGCTTGAGGAGATCGGCGTCGAGATCACCTTCGACCCGCAAGAGGACAGCGACATTTCAGTGCACCTGCTGCGGCCCGATTATTTCACGCCGACCCCTGGAAAGAAGAACCTGCTGTTCACCCAGACCGAGCTCACGGCGCCCGTTGTCTGGAGCCCGCGCGTGAACGAAGCCGATGTCGTCGTGACGTCCTGCAAGCACTCGAAGCATGTAATTTCCCAGGTCTACCCGGGGCCGGTCGAAGTCTGCCCGGAAGGCACCGATCCGCTGTTATTCGGGTTCCATCAGCGGCAGGAGCCCAAGCCAAACGAGATTTTCCGCTTCTTATTCCACGGGCAGGACTTCTACTCCACGCGCAAGGGACTGAGCTTCGTTCTCTCCGCCTGGATGAGCTGGTGGAAATCTGGAGAGATGCCAGCGAACGCGCAGCTCTACATCAAGACATCGGAGTTCGGCGGCGCTCCGGTGCAATTCTGCACGCCGTTGGGCGCCCAGGACATGAGCCCGTACCTGCCGCTCCCGCGCATGGATCTGATCGAGAAGCTTGGCCGCGCGATCATCATCGACTGCCGCGACCTACCCGTGGAGGAGATCGCCGCGACCTACCGCACCTCGCATGCTTTCGTCAGCGCGTCCTGCGGCGAAGGTTGGTTTTTGCCGTTGGTCGATTTCATGGCGAGCGGCGGACCCGCGATCTGGACGCACCGACAGACTACGGCGACGTCAGCGTGGGCTACCCGATTGTTAGCTTTCACCTGATCCCCTTCTGGCCGCTCGGCGTCAAAGTATGGGATGGTCCTCCGGCGCACTGGGGCGCAGCGGCCGAGGAGCCCGCGATCATCGCGCGGATGCAAGAGGTTTATCACGACTACCCGCGGGCCTTGCGGCTGGGCAAGCGGGCGAGCGACCGCATGCTGAACAACTACACTTGGCGCCAAGCCGCAGAGAAGTTCATCGAGATCTGCAGGAGGTACGCATGATCCGCACCGGAGTAGAACAGCGGGCTGTCCTGTCCCTGGCCCAGGTGGTAGCGCGCTCGGGCTTGGCTGAGGGCGAGGTCGTAGCCCTACTCGGTGACCGCATGGTCAGCGGGCGTATCACCGCATGCCAGGCACGGCAGTTGTCAGCGATTCACGACGCGCGCTTGCGATGGCGGGCACGGTGGGGGCGGACGAGCAGGGCGGAGGCTTGAGGTTGCACATCTCCTACTGCACAGGGCAGGAGAAGATCGGCGGCCCTGGCTGCTGCCCTGCATCTACACCTACGTGGTGGGCATGCAGTACAGGCACGTGGCCAGCACGAACCCGCAGGCAGGGGGCAGGAGGCACCCCCCCCCCACCCCCTCAAGGTACTGCGGAGACTTCCCATTATCGGAGGGTCAGCCTGTGGCGCTCGGAACACGCGCACTGAGGCTATTTTTTTAGCAGGTCAATTCCGGCAAATGTAAACTGAGGAGGTAAGGATTATGGTTGAAGCAATCACCGCTGGACGGTTCGCCGAGTTGTGCGACGTGAACCCTTCCGCCGTCTCCCGGGCCGCCCAGCGCGGCACGATCAACGTGAGGGCGGGCCGCGTGCTGCTGGACGCCGCCGCAGAGTACTACAGGGAGCGCGCGATGCAGCGTGGCGTGGAGCGGATCCTGTTGACCCGCAAAGTGTCCGGGGGCTGGGCGGCGCTCTGCTTCAAGGGCGCCGATGGCGAGTGGCAAGTGTCCACGGTCTACCCGCCCTACGACCTGGGCGAAGATGATGATTGCAGCGCGATCATGGTGCTGGAGGACGGCAAGATGAACACCAAGACCGGGCGCCTGACCGTGGACGGGGTGGAGCGTGAGACCCGCTTGGTTTACGACAAGGCTTCACCGCCTCCCTGGCTGGTGGAGGCCCTGGCCGAAGGGGAGAAGGTCCGCGCGCGCGTGCGGCAGCTCCGCAAGCCCGCCGGCAAGCTGGCCCCGAAGGCCAGGAAGGCGGTGCGCGCATGAGCGCCTCCCCGTCCCGGCAGCTCACCGTCCACCCCCGCGGGGGGACGCGGTGCTGGAAATCGTGGACCCCGACCGCCCCGCAGGCCAGACCGCCCAGCAGCAGGGAGCGCCGCCGCTTGCTGGCCCTGGTAGCTGCGGACATGGTGTAGCTGGCCTTCACCATCAGGTACACCGGGCAGGGCGACCCGATGGACTACCTGGTGGGGGAGCACCAGGAGGCACACCTGCACCCGGTGGAGCACCGCAGGCAGGAGATCACCATGAGGTCCACCAGGGGAGGGGAGCTTACGGCGGCCTATTCTTCGGAGCGAGTCCGGCCGGCGGCACCCGCTCCAGGTACCCACGCCCCGGCACCGGGAGCACCACCCGGTCATTTCTCCGAGATCACCAAGGGAGGTCACCTGCACCATGGTGGTGGTGGTGACCACCACCTGGAGCACCGGCCCCTGGCGCGCAGGAGATGTTCCCCGCCATGACCATCTCCCTGCTGGTGTAGATCATGGTGCACCTGGGCAGGCCCAGCATGATCGACGGGGTGGCCCCGGTGGCCACCGTGGAGCTGGTGGACCAGATCACCACGGAGGACCTGGCGGGCTGGTGCCCACCCTCCAGGAGCTGCCCAGCAGGGGCACACCTGCGCCATTCTGTTCTCCACGATCAGCATGGAGATCACCGACCCTCGGGGCGCCAGCGCGGCGGTAGCTGACAGCTCAAGGTGTAGCAAAACCGTGGTATATAGAGCCATAACCCGAGACGGTACGCTACATGCTGAAATAATCCGCTTGCGTTATTTCCCGTCATGGTATACAATAAGCAGTAGTAGGCTATAGATAGACACTATGGAAACAATAGTCGGTTGGATTCGGGATGCGAGCGGCGGCCGCGGCCTATGGTAGGGCGGCGGGTCCGGAGCTATGTGAGGCTGCGGGGTCGTGGGGAAAGGGGAAACGCGGGTAGAGCCG
>Ga0315273_10010857_pt1 | contig 11634 bp, 11 predicted proteins | sample YL17G02_0_MG_FD_205753 | JGI IMG/M metagenome (GOLD analysis project Ga0315273, IMG submission 205753) | Sediment microbial communities from Yellowstone Lake, YNP, Wyoming, USA - YL17G02_0 | ecosystem: Environmental > Aquatic > Freshwater > Lake > Sediment | place: USA: Wyoming | collected... | reverse complement strand
AATTCCGCCCGGACGTTGTTCACAGGTGAGATATGAGGGAAAACAAGCGGGACAGGCTGGCAAGGCTGAACAAGGTGGAGCACCTGCTCTACCAGTGTCCCGGGGGTTTGCCGATCAAGTCGATAGCTGAAAAATGCGGTGTATGCACCAGGACGACGCGGCGCGACCTGGTAGCCCTCGAGGCAATCGGGGTTCCGATATGGGAGGGGGGGACACTGCGCGGGATTGCACCGGGATACTTTCTGCCACCGATTTCCTTTACGCTGCCCGAGGCGATGACGATATTTATGGCAGCGAGACTGCTGCTCGCTTACAGCAATACCTATAACCCGAATATAGATTCCACCTTTGTTAAGCTGAATTCGGCTGTACCTCCGCCGCTCAGGGACCAGGTAACACGGACAATAGTCTGGATGCAGAAGCTGAATAAGGACGACCATTTCCGCTGCATTATGGATACGCTGGCCCACGCGTGGATAAACGGGCGCAAGGTAAGGATCCGGTACCAGGCACTGGGTCGGGCAGAGGCAAGGGACAGGGTGATCGAACCCTATTTTATCCAGCCGGCGGCACTCGAACGCGCCCATTATGTGATTGCCTATTGCAACCATGCCAGGAAGATGCTCACCTTCAAAGCTGAACGGATCACAGATATCGAATTACTCGAGGAGCGATATTCCATTCCGGCGGACTTCGATGCCAACAAGCACTTCGGGTCAGCCTGGGGTATAGCGGTCTATGGCAAGCCGGAGATAATAAAGATCAGATTTGATAAGGCGGTCAGCAGGATAGCGCGGGAGACCAGGTGGCACCCATCCCAGGCCGTGGAAATGCAGCCGGACGGCTCGGCTATTGTCAACTTCAAGTTACCGGTAACCGAGGAATTCATTGCCTTTGTGATGTGGTGGGGTGAGAAAGCGGAGGTGCTGGAGCCAAAGAGCCTGCGCAAGGAAATAGCCGGGATCGCGCAACAAATGGTTAAGTCCTACGATCGTTAAACGTAATCAAAGTCGAGGGTCAAAGTGCAAGTCTGCATTGACCCTTAAAACAAATCGCCGTTATGTAACAACTCGCAGAATTTTTCAAACGGCATGACCTCTACTGCCCCAAACCGGTAAGAGCGATCGCCTGTATATACACCGATCAATCTCTTCGCTTGCACTCTGCCTGCAGAAGCCAGTGAGATCAAGGGCTTTTCCCAGGCACGGTTCCATTTATCAGCACGTTTGACTTCAATAGCTATTATATGCGGAACTGTAGATGAGTTACGCCGTGATGTTTCGATGATAAAGTCCACCTCAACTCCGGCAGGCGTCCGGTAGTAATATACAGGCCTATGTTTGCGGCTGACCTCATTATATACACGCAACTCGTGATAAACGAGGGTTTCCATGGCGAACCCTTCCCAGGGGCGGTCGACCGGATCACGCAGCCAACCGGCTGCTGCCCGTGCAACACCAGGATCGAACCAGTAGAACTTGGGGTGGGCCGCTTCACGTACTTTTAGACCAGCCCGCCAGGATGGCAGGAAATGTCCCAGCAGTGTATCCACTATTATAGAAAAGTACGTATCCACGGTGCTGCGGGCCACTGCAGCATCACGGGCTATGTTCTGCATATTGACCACCTGGCTGTTGATCTGGCCGGCAATGGTTATAAAACGCATGAAGGGCGGCACATTGCGCAGCAGGCCTTCCTGCCTGATTTCCTCACGGATATGCGTGTCAAGATAAGCTCCGAGTATATCAGGCGCCTGGACCAGTTTACGTTGAACCATGGGTAGCAAGCCCCATTCAAATGCCGAGGATAGATCAAAGGATTTGCCCAATTCAGCAGCGGAGAAACTCTCCATATTCAAAGTGATGGCGCGCCCGGCCAGCAGGTTAGCGCCTCCACGGCGCAGCTTGCGAGCCGACGATCCGCAGAGAGCAAATCTCCAGTTGCGTGATTCTATTAACCTGTGCACCTCATCGAGAAGCGCCGGTATTTTCTGTATCTCATCCAGCACGATCCATGCACCATCCGCAAGGTCATTACCCATGGCCTCCAACCGGTGTGGGTCACGGGACAGCTCAAGAAATAGGGATACATCCAGTAAATCCAGGTAGAGCGCATCAGGCAGAACATGCCTGAGCCAGGTGCTTTTACCGGTGCCCCGGGGACCAAACAAAAAGAACGATACATCCGGGCATTTGAGCAGCCTGCGTATATAATGCCTGGCTATAGAACTCATACAAAATTACACTTATGCTGTAATATTACAATGCATTATTACATTATTAATGTGAAATTGCAAGACTAACTTATGTTCCTTGAATTATCTATTTTGTTCTGGATCTAACACGGTAAAGGGCTTGCTGGAAGGTTTTGGGTATCTTACCACGGATAAGGATGGTTCAGCAGACCGGGAGGGCCCGGAGGGGGCATTGACAGCCGCGCGGCAGAAGGATACTATCATGACCAAGGCTAATGAAGGATGATAATTGCTTAGTTGCCAGTTGAAATGGGGAATGCCGATTAAAATAATGTTATATTTCCTGGGAGGTTAAAATGAGCAAATACGAGGTCAGGGGCAAGAACGTACTTATCACCGGCGCGGCTTCAGGTATCGGACGGGAATTCTCCAGCCTGTTTGCCGCGGATGGCGCCAACCTGGTGCTGGATGATCTGCCAGCGAAAAAAGGAAACCTTGAACAATGGGCTAAAGAACTGGCCGGCAAATACGGTGTTAAAACCTGGACTTTTAACATCGATCTCTCCCTGGAGGATGGCCCGGAGCAGCTATATGCTTCGGCTAAGGCAGCAGCGGGTTCCATAGATGTGCTGATAAACGATGCCGGCACGCTGGAATATGGAGATTTCACGGATGTTGATTACGCCAGGCAGGTCTTCATGGTCAAAACCAATGCGCTGGCGCTATTTAAGCTGACCTGGCTGGCGCTGCAGGATATGAAAAAAGCCAGCAGCGGCAGGATAATCAACATGTCATCCTGCTCTGCTTTCCAACCTACTATTTACCATGCAGCCTATGGCGCCAGCAAGGCCTTTGTCCAGAGCCTGAGCGAGGCTGTTAATGCTGAACTGTCAGGCACCGGTATCAAGGTTTTCGCTTTCAGCCCACCATACACTAAAACGCCCCTGCTCAAGGCTGCCAACCTGCCCGAAAAGCTGCGCTGGTTCGCCATCAGCGGCCTTTGGGACCCGGCTATTATCGCCAAACAGGGTTATAGGGCCTTCAAGCATGGCAAGACAATTTTCATCCCCGGGCCAATGAACTGGCTGATGCACTCGGTCATCGTGCGCCTGACGCCGCACAACCTGCTGAACATGATTTCTAAGATAATGATGAAAGGGTGATAATCGTGCATTACAGGAGAACCTGTGAAAAAACCGCTAAAGTCCCTGTTGCACAAGCCAGTTGGCGATAAACAGAACAGTGGTCTCCAGCAATACCGGGCGGATAATATGATTGATTTTGCAATAAATGCATAACTAAAATAATTACCGAGGAGGAGGTCAGATGGCCGTATTTGAGACAACGGAAAAAATGTACGAGGTGCTGGGCACGCTGTTTGAAGCCCTGGTCAACGATCCCACGGTGGGGCCGAAATTCATTGAAGCCGATATAGTCATCAAGTTCACTATAGATCACCCGGACGGCTTTATCTGGTTAACGCGTGAAGGGAAGGTGATCTGCGGCCCGGCTGATTTAAAGCCCACCATCGAGATGTGGTTGAGTGGGGATACCTGTCACCAGTTCTGGCTGCAGCAGGTCACCATGCCGGTGGGCCTGGCCAAGGGATTGCTGAGGGCCAAGGGCCCCCTGCCCAAGGTGCTGAAATTGTTGCCCATGCTGAAGCCGGCCTACGCTGCCTATCCTGACATAGCCAAAAAATACGGGCTGAAGATATAACTCTGCATACGGGAGGTATTGGATGAGCGTTGAAAGAAGTATCAGGCAATACGAAGATGACCGGCGGCAGGCTGCAAAAATAGCAGCGCGCCTCCTGCTGGCAAGCGCTACAACCTCGCCCAGGGTTGGGGGGGTCGGCGAGTGCACGATCCACATTCTCGACGATGAATGCGACATCGAGGCTCTCTGCCAGGCGACGGAGCAGATGTCAGGTGAGGACGAGCAGTGGGGTTTCTTTAAGCGGGACGCCATGATGCTGCGGGATGCCGACGCGGTGCTTATAGTCACCTCGATCCGCTGCCTGACCGACCCCGCCGATATAAACTGCAACCTGTGCGGCAAGCTGACATGCGAATACCAGAGGCAGGCGCCCAAGCTGGCGCCGGAGCCGGGCATCGCTTACACCGGCCCGCTCTGCCTGTTCCGCGCCAACAACATATCCTATGCCATAGAAACCATTATTTCCACGGCCAGGAACATGGGCGTTGACTACGGCATATTCTGGTCTGCCGGCGCCGCAGCGATGCGCATGAAGATAGTTCCCAGGAATACGGGGTTCTGCCTGGCAGCCGGCATCTCAATAACCGAGAAGAGCCCGTTCCGTGACATACCCAAGGCATACGCCGATATAAATGAAACTACCATGAACGACCGCATTATCAAGCGCCTCTGGCCACAGTTCAGGTCGATTTACAGTTAGGCAGAGTCGATATAGAGGGAAGATGAAATGGCAACCGAAATGAACGAATTACTGATTAATGGCCTCGACCGCGCGGTCGAGTTGATGGTGGTGGCGGCATATAACAGCTTCCGTTTCGGCAACAGGAACACGGTTAAAATATCCCGGCTGACAACCGAGGACCAGCAGGAGATCGCGCAATTCTGTTACTCGCTGGGCGATATGTCACCGCTGGCAGCCCGCGACGGGAGGTTCCTCATGGAACTGATCAAGGAACCCTGCGCGCTGCTGATGTTCGGTGACAGGAGGAAATCCGATTTCAACTTCAACTGCGGCGCCTGCGGCTACAAGACCTGCGCCGAGATGAACCGCGCTGAAGAAGTTGAATCCCTGACTTCGCGCGGGCCGAGCTGCCAGTTTAAGAACATCAACGTCAATATTGCCGCCAGTGCGGCCGCCTCTATGGCCTGGCGCCTCGGGCTGCACTGCAGGGTCTTCAGCACGCTTGGCTTCGCCTCTTTTGCTTTGAACAAGATGGAAAACGTGGATATGGCCGTCACGGTATCGGTCAGCGTGGCAAAACGAGACCCGTACTTCGACCGCCACCAGTACTGGACGGACGAACACTGGAATGAGACCTTCAATAAGGAGTTCCCTACCTTCACCAGGGGATTCATCGGCGCTATCGAGCAGGAATAGTGCCCGGTAAGGAGGCTGAAACATGGGAAGCAAGGCACATCTGAACCAGGTCATAGCTTCACATTTAGTCGAGATAAAAGCCGACGAGATACCTGACCGGGAAGTTTTCGTTTTTGAGCGGGGAGACCGTGGTGAGGACGTCCTCACATATAAAAAGCTGTACGAAAACTCAAATAAGGTAGCCGGCCTTTTCACAAGGAAGGGGATAGCCAGCGGGGATAACTTCGCCGTGCTGATGCGCAACCACCCGGAGTTCGTCTATTCCATGCTGGCCGGTACCACTACGGGAGCCATCATGGTTCCCATCGATCCGCGCAACAGGGGCGAGCGTTTGAAGTACATGCTCAACAATTCCCAGTCCAAGGCCGTCATCGTCTCGGGGGAATGCCTGGAGCAACTCGAAGAGGTCTTGAAGGAAGCCCCCGCGGTCAAACATGTTATCGCCGTATACCTGCCCGAACAGGATATCCCCGTTTCCCCAAAGTATGAAGTGCTGAACGAGACCATAGAGGCAGCAATCTGGGAAACGGTTGAGCAGAAGATTTTCGAAGTGCGCCATCCCATGCAGATAGTCTATACATCGGGCACAACGGGGGAACCCAAGGGCGTCATGGTGCGCAACAACCGCACCGGCATGTACAACATACTTACCAGCCTCGTCTGGCGCTATAAAAAGGATGACGTCTTATATACAGGGCTTTCACTCACGCACGGCAACGCCCAGGCGGTGACCTTCTTCCCCGCCCTGAGCCTCGGTATTAAGGCTGTCATCAGCCCGCGCTTCACCAAGAGCCGCATCTGGGACATCTGCCGCAAATACGGATGCACATCTTTTTCATTGCTGGGCGGCATGATGGCCGCTATTTACAATGAGCCTGCAAAGCCGGATGACGCCGATAATCCCGTGCGCACCGTCATCAGCGCGGGCAGCCCGCCCGCCATATGGGACGCTTTTGAGCAGAGGTTCAACATCAAGATACTGGAATGGTACGGTTCAGTCGAAGGCGGTTTTGCCTATAAGCCGATAGGCCAGGGTCCGGTCGGGTCATTCGGCAAGACCATTCCCGGCATCCTGGAGTTGAGGGTCGTCGACGAGGCTGATAACGACCTCCCGGCAGGCGCAACGGGTGAAATGATCTGCCGGCTGACCAAGGGAGAAACCAGAGTAGATTACCTGGGCCTGCCCGACGCCTCCAAAGAGAAAACGCGGGGTGGCTGGCTGAGGACGGCCGACATGGTACACAAGGACAAGGACGGCTGGCTGTTCTTCGATTACAGGAAGGGCACAGAGCTGCGGCGCTCCGGTGATTTTATACAGCCGGATTACGTGGAGATGGTCATCGGCAAGCAGCCCGCGGTCAGTGAAGTATGCGTGTACGGCATACCTGCCGCCTCGGGCGCGCCCGGGGAAAGCGACCTGGTAGCGGCTGTCGAGACGTTCGACGGGAAAACCATCGAACCGCGCTCCTTTTTCGCCAGTCTGCGGAAGGAGCTTCAGCCCAATTTCGTACCGTCTTACCTCCAGGTAGTCAAGGTACTGCCCAAGACCATCACAGAAAAACCGCTGGCGCGCGAGCTGAAGGAAATTTTCGAGCGCGGCGAAGGCATTATCTACAAGCTTGCCGACTATACCTGAGGGGCAGGCAAAATGTAAGTCAGACCGGCGTCAATCTTGAATATGACAGGAGGCAGATATGGGTTACCGCGAGTTGGATTTAGATTTACCTGAATTTCACCTCAACTTGAAGGACGAGCTGCACAGGTTTGCCGTCGAGGTGGTACGACCGGCGGCGCTGGCGCTGGATAAGCTGCCACCGGAAAAGGTGATCGAGAAGGGGTCACTCTTCTGGCAGACTATGGCCAGGATGTATGAGAATGGTTACCACACCATCTACGTCTCTGATGAATACGGCGGAATGGGCCTGGATGCGCTGGGCATACATATATTCTTTGAGGAGCTAGCCTACGGGGGTGTCGGCTTCGCCGTGTCATTGGGCTGCTCCTGCTTTGCGGCATTTTACGCCGAGATGATTTGCACCGACCACCTCATAGAGAAGTTCATCCTGCCCTTCGTCAACTGCAAAGATGCCAGCATTATGAGCTGTTGGGGCATAACCGAGCCGGAGCACGGCTCGGATATACTGATGCCGGGCACGGCCTTCTTCCACGATAAAAAGGTAACCCAGCAGCTAAAAGCAACTAAAAAGGGCCCGGACTGGATACTCAACGGCCAGAAAGCGGCCTGGATCTCCAACGGGCCTGTGGCCACCAATTGCGCCCTCTTCGTGAACCTCGACCCGGCCATGGGTATGGCCGGCGGCGGCATCTGCCTGATCGACCTCGACCAGCCCGGGATAAGCCGCGGGAAGCCGCTGGATAAAATGGGGCAGCGCGAGCTCCCGCAGGGAGAGATATTCTTCGATAACGCCGTCTGCCCGGGCAACCAGATGATCATCGACCAGGAAAGCTATGAGGCGATGACCGAATTGACGCTGGCCCACGCCAATATGTGCATGGGGGCTTACTTTACAGGCCTGGCCCAGGCCTCTTATGACCTGGCCCTGCAATACTGCACGGAGAGGACCCAGGGCGGACGGAGGCTTTGTGAGCACACCTGGGTGCAGGCCAAACTCTTTGACATGTTCACCACGGTGGAAGCGAGCCGCTCCTTTTCTCGCAACGTCATGGTTTATAACATGAATAATACACCGGCCTCGCTGCAGCATTCCATAGCATCCAAGGTGTTCTGCACCAACGGGGCCTACAAGGTGGCCAGCGACGCCGTCCAGCTTTTCGGCGGCCTCGGCCTGAGCAAGGAATTGCCCATTGAAAAGCTCTTCCGCGATGCCCGCGCCGGCCTTATCGAGGACGGCTCGAACGATTCCCTCTCGATTGCCGCCGGAAACATGATCGTCAAGGAGGTTTACCAACCGTGACCGGCGTCTACATTAGCGGCGTCGGCATGATACGCTTCGGTAAGTTCCCCGATAAAAGCGTCCGCTCCATGGCGGAGGAGGCTACGCTGCTTGCACTGCAGGATGCGGGACTGGACAAAAAGGACCTGCAGGCCGTATTTTTTTCCAATTCTTTCTGGGGTATGTTTGCCAACCAGCATTCCATCCGCGGGCAGGTTGTCATGCGCGGCATGGGTATAGACAAAATACCCGTGACAAATGTGGAAAACGCCTGCGCCGGCGCTTCCACGGCACTTCATCTGGCTGTAACCGGCATCAGCGCCGGCCTGTACGACGTGGCGCTGGCACTGGGTTCAGAGAAGATCAGCAATCCAAACAAGGCCCTGTCGCTCTCCGCTTACGGGTACTGCATGGACGTGGAGAACTTTGAAAAACATATCAGCATGATCACAAGCGTTAACGATCTGATCAAGATTGACATACCGGAGGATAAATCTGCGCCGGGCGAGGGCAGGAGCATCTTCATGGACGCCTACGCAATGGGGGCGAGGTGGCATATGAATAAATTCGGCTCCACGCAGCGCCAACTGGCCGTGATCTGCTCTAAAAATCATATGCACGGCTACCTCAACCCTCTTGCCCAATACCAGCAGGCCATGAGTGTGGAGGAGGTGCTGGCTGACAAAACGGTGGCCTACCCCCTAACAAGGGCCATGTGCTCACCAGTAGGCGACGGCGCCGCAGCAGCCATCGTGTGCTCGGAGAGGTACCTGCAAAAATTGAGGGATGCGCGGCCCGTCAAAATACTGGCTTCGGTGCTGGGACAGGGCAGCGACAGGCCGTTGGACGGGGAGGACATAGGAGAGAGGCTATCCAGACAGGCATATGAAATAGCGGGCGTGGGGCCGGATGACATCAGCGTGGCGGAGCTTCATGATGCCACTGCCTGGGGCGAACTGCACCAGGCCGAGGTCATGGGTTTCTGCCCCATGGGAGAGGGCGGACCTTTTGCCGAATCGGGGGCGACCAGGATCGGCGGCGGCAAACCGATCAATACCAGCGGCGGCCTGGAGTGCCGCGGCCACCCCATAGGGGCCTCCGGCCTGGCCCAGATCTACGAGCTGGCAATGCAGCTGCGAGGCGACGCGGGCGAACGGCAGGTGGAAAAGGCGCGCATCGGCCTGGCCGAAAACGGCGGGGGCAATATCGGGGTCGAGGAAGCAGCCATGTGCGTGCATATCCTGGAAAAGGTAGGCTGATCTCAGCCAGATACTACCCGGTTTTAAGCGGGGGTAAACGCATGCAAAACATATTCATTACGGGCGTAGCGGGTTACATAGGCCGCAAGCTGCTGGCGTTTTTAGGCGGGAAGCCGGATGTGCAGAAGATTGTGGGCATCGACACGAGGGAGCCTTCTATCAGGCCCGGCAAGCTTGTTTTCTACAGGAAGGATGTGCGTGAGCCGGTGGGAGATATACTATTACAGCACGGCATAGACGCCGTGGTTCACCTGGCCTATGTTGTGCCTCCCCTGCACGATAAGAGTTTGATGGAGGACGTGAATATCGGGGGCACAAGAAATATCCTTGCGGCGTGCCTCAAATCCTCTGTGAAGCAAATTGTTTACACGAGTTCAGCCACGGCCTACGGGTTCCACGCGGATAATGATAATCCCCTGACGGAGAACAGCCCGCTGCGCGGCAATGATGACTTTGTATACAGCAAAAACAAGAAAGAAATAGAGGGCATATTCAGCCAGTTCAGAAAGGATAATCCCGGGTACACTGTCTCTATCCTGCGCCCGTCATTTGTAGCCGGTACTGTTTTCGACAACCCGCTGGCCCGGCACATGAAGAAGAAATTTGTGCTGTTGCCGTCCGCTACCAAGCCTTTTCAATACGTGCATGAAGACGACCTGATCGAGATCATCTATTTGCTGCTGCAAAGGCGGGTGAACGGGATTTTTAACGTGGGGGCCGATGGCACAATGACTTTTCCCGAGATGATAAGGTTGCTGGGAAATATCATGGTCCCCCTACCCTTCCCCATCATGTACCTGCTTAATAATATAGCCTGGTACCTCAGGCTCTCCTTTATCAGCGAGTTCCCCAGTCCGGCTTTAAATATGGTTCGTTTTCCCTTGGTCGTATCCAACGAAAAATTAACCGCGGAGCTGGGATACCGCTACAAGTACACGACACGTGAGACGTTCCTGGATTTTGCAGAGGCCTTTAAAAACGGCCGCCGCATCGGTAAAAGGTAGAGATCAGCCCGTTTTATTTACAGACATAAAAGGACAGTATCGGGAGGGTCAGCTTGTTTTTCTCGAAATATATCTCGAGTGTTTTCCCGGCGGGCGTGAGGAAAACATTGTGTACGTTACCTTCAGAGGTGCTGCAGCCCAAGAACCTGCACAAAGAAATAGCCAGAATCGCACAACAAATGGTTAAGTCCTACGATCGTTAATAAAATAATACCAGGCATATTTTACTTTGAATACGTTAAACGTAATCAAGGTCCAAGCCTGCATCAAAGTACTGTATCTATGATGATGGTTAACTTGAATTACCTATTTTGTTCTGGATCTAACGCTGAGTGCAATATCTAAATCCAGGGCTTTAGCAACCTTGAAGAGTGTGTTAACCTTGAAAAACCGGGCAACTATCCTGCCCGGTGGCCAGCGTGTTACAGTTCGTATTGGCGGTACTATTATCGCTTCTTTTGTTCTGTCTTATCCGGTGACTTCGCTGCTGACTTCGCTTCTACTTGCTTCTTAGGCTTTTTCTCGTTCTTTCTTCCTTTACTTCCCATGTCTGACCTCCGTATTAAATTCGCTTCAATTAGCATTATAGCAGGTATGGCAGCGGCGTACGGCATTCAGGGGTTCAGTCCAGTTTTTTCTGAAATAATTTCCCATGGCAATAATAACTTTTACAAAGTGCCGGCCGGGTAGAATGTATTTTACACTTGCCCTTATTATCTTGATTAGAACAAGGAATTTCTGTATTTAACACAATATCCAAAGCAGCTCCATGTTTTTTAATAGTACTTAATTTACATTGCGTAAAATGACTATCAATCCAACTTTCAGGGGGGGCTTCACCAGCTACTATAGAACAACAAATTCCGGTGCATTCTTTACAAGTCCTCATTAATACTCACCATAAGCAGATATTGCTATAACCAGTATCGATACGCCACACATCAATATATATTTTATTATATTATCCATATCTTTGGACAGCACTCCTCAGGCTGGGCAGAAAAGGGGAGGCCCTCAAGGATCGCTAAACTAAGATAACGGGTGGTACAGAAAAGGGGCAGGGTCAGGAGTCCCTTACAAGAAACAGGGAAACAAAAAAGGCCGCCTGCATGCAGGCGGCCTTTTTCATTATTTACTCTGATTATTAATACTCAGGCATCTGGGG
>Ga0315273_10010856_pt1 | contig 11634 bp, 14 predicted proteins | sample YL17G02_0_MG_FD_205753 | JGI IMG/M metagenome (GOLD analysis project Ga0315273, IMG submission 205753) | Sediment microbial communities from Yellowstone Lake, YNP, Wyoming, USA - YL17G02_0 | ecosystem: Environmental > Aquatic > Freshwater > Lake > Sediment | place: USA: Wyoming | collected... | reverse complement strand
CCAACTTCTCACGATAGGAAGGGGAAATATTATATCCTCTCTTAATCTGGGCTTTCATTTTGGCATCCAGATTCTTACAAGCCTCAGCACCACAAACTGCACCTACCTGTGTACCAAAGATGAATAACAAATTTGCAAGCGTGTCAAGTTCTTCTTGAGACATGACCACCTTGTTTTCTTCTGCATAGCTTATTTGCATCATTGCAATGATAAAAGCAATGATTAAAAAGTTTCTCATAACTTACCTCCTTTTATATTCTTTCAGTTCTTTCCATCAATTCTTTATATAAAGATAAAACTTTCTCTTGCATGGATTTAGGAGCATTTACCGATGTGAATACTTTTGTTAATTTTTAATGAGGGGGGCGGGACTTCACTTGCTATTCTCTTCTCTTATGCTCTCATTCTCTTTCTACTCGTAAAATGCGAATCTATTAATCAGTAGGATTCCAAACATACTTTCCCGTCTTGTCTATATAACCCATCTTGTCACCAATTGTTACCTTAGCCAAACCTTCCTTGAAAGACTCAGCGTCATCAAACTGCGGATTGATTACCATCTTGCCATTCTTGTCTATATAGCCCCATTTACCCCCTTCTGTGTAAAATTGATTAGCCTCACCACCGATATTTACAGCAGCCAAATCTTCCGAAAAATCATGTGCACCAGCGAACTGAGGGTTGATGACATATTTGCCTGTTTTATCTATATAGCCCCATTTCCCTCCTGATAAAAAAAAGATTCCTTGTTTTGCTGCAATGTAAACTGCTGCTAATCCTTCAGAAAAATAGGATGCAAAATCGAATTGAAGGTTAATCACATATTTTCCAGTCTTGTCTATATAGCCTACCTTTCCCATATTTATTGAGGGGTATTTTATTTCTCTACCAATTGATACAGATGATAACCCCTCTGAGAAAAAGAATGCAAAATCGAATTGAGGGTTTATCACATATTTTCCCGTCTTGTCTATGGCGCCGTATTTATCCCCTGACTTTATAGCCGCTAAACCTTCAGAAAAAGAGGATGCAGCATCGAATTGAGGATTGATGACATATTTTCCAGTCCTGTCTATATAACCCCATTTTCCTCCTTCTAACGGTTTGTTTTCCGTCTTGATGCCCCCAATATTTACCATTGCTAAACCCTCTGAGAAAATACTTGCTTCATCAAATTGAGGGTTAATAACGTATTTTCCAGTTTTATCTATAAAGCCATATTTATCTCCTACTTGTACGAAGGCTAACCCTTCAGAAAAAGGTGATGCACTATCGAATTGAGGGTTTATGACAATCTCACCCTTTTTATTTATGTAACCATATTTCCCATTCTGCTTAATCGGAAAAAGTCCGACTGATTCTTTCTTGACATCTCTTGTTTTAGTATCACAGGAAATCAAGCAAATCAAAAAAAACAACAGCGATATAGTAAACAGATATTTAATTTTCATAATGCCACTCCTGAACCTCTTCATTAATTTTCAGTTTTATTTTGAAAGCCTAAATATTGAGGCAATTCATATTTAATAGCTAATCTTCGTTGATCTAACATCGCATATGTTTGCCTCATTGTTTCAAGTGTAGCTATGGAGAGAGCCTGAACAAGACCCCCTGAATATTGGGCAACAATAAGTTCTTGTTTATCTATCTTAGATTTAAGCTCAGAAAGCTCACGCTCAACATCAGGAAGTAATTGTTTTGCACTGTCTGAGAGAACAAAAGGTTTCCCGTTTATTGTGTATCGAAGCTTAATCCCAAATGTCCAAGCCTTGTCTCTCTGTTGTAACATCTCACGAGTTTGTTTCAGAATCTCTATCCTTGAACCAATAAGAGCTTTGACCAGCCCACCAGCATATTTTTCATCTTCCATTTCCGCTCTGATAATCTCTGTATCAAGAGTTGTAATTTCCATCTTTATAGATGATAGCTTAAGGTTTTCATCTCTGGACTGACAGCCACTGATAATTAAACACAAACATAGTAATAAAAGAGCCGGATCGATAAATTTTTCCGAAACGATTATACTTTTTCTATTCATACCTGCGTTTTGCCCTCTTTTCGTCAGGATTTTCCTTTCTCGTCTAACCGTAAATGCGAATCCATTAATCAGTAATGTTTATTATTTATTCCAGATTAAAATATCCTTGATGTCAACATTATCGAGTATTGAAGGAAAACCCATAAAATTCATTCTTATATTTCCTTCCGCAAAAAAATTTAAAAGCACTTTTATGGCAGCGGAAATGCCTTCATAGTCAGCATCTCCCACAATATTCCGTATTTCCTGCACTTTATAATACCAAGGTTTCGAAAGCAACTCTCGATTGGTGCTGAATAAAACTGCAGTCACTTTTGCAGCCCGAGCAATCTCCGGCTCTTTGCGCTGTATTCTCATTGTATCCAAATAGACGCTGTTCATAATGTCATCCTTAGGGAAAGAGTATCCCAGCGAAACGACATGTTTTGCCCGGCTGAAAAAATCGCCGTAATCAAAATAGATCTTGTTCATAGTGCTTGGCTTTTCCGGCTTGACAATCGATTGAATTTCCACGAAAGAATTAGAAAAGTACACCGGGTGCTCGCATATCGGACAATCCAATTCGTCGGGCAAGCCCTTGAGATATTTCGGCTTCACTTTTTCGTATCCCGCTTTCTTAATAAATGCCATATCGGCCTCGGAAGGTATTGGGTCTGAGCAAAACATATGGGAAATATCCTTAAAATCCATTTCACCCAGGTTTTCAGGGAAAATGAAGAAGCCATTTTGACAACGAGGGCAAATCCTGATGTTAAAAAGGCCATGTGGAACAAAAAGCTTTATAATTTTTATAAGAATTTTTGATTTGACGTCGCGGTATCGTTCAGTATATGAATCTTTCGTAAATGCATTAATCAGGAATGCAGCATCCTCACTGAAAGAATAAACTGCAGATTCCACATACTCATCTGAAAGTTTTATCCCTGCAAAAGGAGAACCGAAATCCATATAAACCTTTTTGCAAGGCCCAGTGTGACTTTGTCCAAGCAGCTCTCTATTCAATCTCTGATTCATTTTCATCCCGAGAAATGGTAAAACAGGGTCCCAGTTATATGTGAGATACGCAAAGGGTGAGAGATAGTTCTTTCGAAGGGAAGATTTTTCCACGTCATCAAGTGTCTGAAGTCCTGAGAAATCTTTTGCCAGTCGATAAAAGAAGTCCTCATATTTGCTCAGCAACGATGTATTCATGTTTCTCAGTGAATGCTTAAAAAGCTTATAAACAAGCAATTTGTACGTGTTCAGTGCGCCATCGAGTTTATTCCTATCAGAATAATAAAGTTGTCGGGTTACTTTCCTTTCATCAGGGAAAATCTCATTTGTCGGAATTGCAATATTTGATTCAATCGCTTTATTGATAGTAGTCAATATCTTTTCAATAGAGATTTCGTCAGCAGGAGAACTCTCTTTCAAGGAATACATTATCGCTTTTAGGTCGGTCAGAGAGTATTGTTTAAACGTGTATCTTAGATGAAGCCTAAGAGCGTTTATATTCGCGCGAGGGAAGTATTTCTGATAGAGCGAACAATATTCACTCAGCGAGTGCTCGCGACATTCATCGGCATCCATGCGATTCTTCGCTCCGTCTCCATCAAAAAGCATCGACAAGGCCATCACGAAATCTTTTTCTGCCCATTCATCCAAAAACATCACATTGGCCTCCTTTATGCGAGCAAGCCTCTGTCGGAGTGACGAAGGGGACTTGTAATGCTCCTCGTCCAGGAGGATTTTCAAGGTATTATAAATATCGAGGGTGGTCGGAAGCCCAAGGCTTTTCGACATCCCTGCACCGACGATAATAAGTGTCTTATCCATTTAGGTAAAAGAAGTAATAATAAATTACCACAGGATTCTATTCCAGGATTACAAAAGCCCTAATTTCTTTCACATCAACCTCTGGCCCAACTCTTTTAACCTCTTTAACCTCGGACCCAACTGATTCCTCCCTATTGAAACTGATGGAGACGGTTTTGCCGACATCGACTGATGACACCTTGACCAGATTCTCATCTTTTGAACAGTCAATAGTAAAAATATATTTTTCCTCCTTCTTACACGCATCGAGCAAACCGGCTCTCTTTGGAACTTCCTCCGAATCATACGGCTCATTAAAAACAAACGGAACGAAATAATTCTCACCGATTTCTTTGACCAAAGCTTTATCCACTGAGATCAAAATTTTCTTGTTTCTGAGATCATATCCGTAAATCTTTCCGGTAATATGATGATACATTCGTTACCTCCTATACGTAATTTAGTAAAGTGTCTTATCTTTATAGACAGATTGCATGGTCAGCCTTTTTCAGTTAGCAGGATAACTAATATGTAGGTCAGGATTAGCCTTGCTTATTGACATATTTTCTCTACCCCAGAATCGTTTTATACCTCAAATGATATCTCAAACAAACAGCCTTTTCTTGCTGTGAGAACAGGCTCTCTTTCCCCCAAAAATCTATATCGAAAATCTAATCACCCCCGGAGATTGTGGATAACTATATCCCAAACTATAAGGGTTTTGCAATATAGCATCATATACCGTAGGGACAACGACCACTTGATTCTATCGGAGAAAACAAGGATATTTACAAGCGAGGGCAATTTTGCGTTATGCGTTTCTTTTGGCCTGCATATGCTATAGCGCTCATTGCAGGCACAGGAAAAAGCACTTATAATAGGATCATCAGATTTTTTAGAGGAGTATCTGAGATGAAGAAAACAAGTGATGAATATTCTCTTAAACATAGAGGAGGAAAAGCATGTCAAAACTTTTAAAAACAAACCCTCAGGTGATTATGAAAAATGGCAAGCCCAGTGCCGTCATAATCGACATTAGAGATTACCAAGAAATGCTTAAGCGTCTTGAAGACAAAGAAGACCTTGCGGAACTTCACAAAATGCGTAAAGGACGCCTGCACTTCAGAAAGTTCAGTGATTTTCTCGCGGAACACAGCAATGCCCTATGAACTGCTTATTGAACGTCATGCGGAAAAAGATTTAAACAAGCTTGAAACATCATTATTCACTCAGATTGCAACAAAGATAAAGGAGCTGGCGGACAACCCCCATCCACAGGCCAGCAAGAAAATAAGGGGGTCCAAAAATGACTGGAGACTGCGAATTGGCAATTATCGTATCTTGTACGAAATTGATAACAGGACAAAAACAATAAAAATCATGCGCGTGAAGCATCGGCGTGAAGTGTATCGTGGCTTATGATGCAGTATGAATTAGCTTAGAAGAAAAGTCACCTGTTATTTTCTCAGTCGATTCCAGAACTCCCTCGGAGTAACCATATCTATCTTCATGAATTTCTTCAATGTTAGAAGATCATCGTCACCGGTTATTATCAATTGGGCATTCCCGCTTATAGCCGTCCCGATTATTTTACGATCCTCAATATCTCTGCATGCAGAATCTTCGATCACTTGTGGTTCAAATATCTCGGCTACATCTCTTAAATAGACCATTATTGAGGATGTGATATTTCTGGGCAGATGTATTTTCTTAATAAGAATTCTTTCGACCTCTGACAGGATATGTTCACTTATCACAATGGTGTGGCCTGTCAGACATACCTCAAATACTTCAGAGCACAGCCCGCGGGCTGCAAATGCGGCAATGAGGACATTGGTATCAAGAACGACTCTCATGAGATGGCTTTAAAGACATCTTCATCTGTGATGAGACCCTGTGCTTCGGCAAAGGGCAATACTTTTTTTCTTAATTGTTGAAAACGTTTCGAGGCAAGATAACGTGCAACTGCATCCCTTATAATCTCGCTTTTAGAAGTCTTTTCAGCCCTTACAACCATCTCCAGTTCCTTCTGTAATTTCACAGGCAGCCTTATTGTAATAGTATCTTTCATTTTGTGAGCACCTCCTTAACTGTAAGACAATGTAACACAATAAAATGGTGCATGTCAATTTTCCTTGAGGCAATGCAGAACCCTGCGGCAAGACAGGCTGTCCGACAATTCAAAAATATAGTAGTTTGTCATTCTGAATTTATTTCAGAATCTCGTATTTTCAAATCTATCGCATTCACGACAGATCCTGAAACGAGTTCAGGATGACAATTGTCGGATTAGCCTGCAAGCTGCAGGGAATGCGCTCGCTATTCGTTTAAAAAGCAAAGATTTGAGCTTATGCTGCTAAACCTGGAACACCAAAGATTAGAGCAACAATTTATTCTGTTTCCATCTCCTTAATAACTCTATGAAACTCATCCATCATCTCCAGCCAGAGTTCAGCTACATCTCTCAGGTCATTATCAAATTTCCCATATTCTGATCTTGCCTCCATGTGATCCAGAAGAGATTCACAGAAATACCAGTTGCACCCGGATGGTCGCACGGAACGGTCCATGACACAGCCTCTCATAGAGAGAAACTGACAGGGCGCTGAATCATCCCTGTCGAAATTATAGTCAGGCAGTTGGAGATCCAGAGCATGGATATAGACAAGATCCTCAGAGTTGTGATACCCGTGTTTATTGATACAGCAGACATTTGTACATTGAGGACAAACGGCCTCGGTACTCTGCTGAATAAAAGGATTGATCTTCTCAAACCCCTCTTTTACTTTCTGCGCAAGCTCTCTCACCTTCTGAAGTTTATGTGATTGGTTACTAAAGATCTCTTCTATGCTTCGAATGTGCTGATGAAACGTTTCCGGGTTCCTATGAACTGATTCTTGATTATGAAATAGACGCATTACACATTAATTCAAATGTAATAAATAGCGTGTCATTGCGAGGAGGTCGTTACGAAGCAAAGCTGAAGCAAACTCGGAGATTCCTCGCTTCGCTCGGAACAGGCTCCGCAATCCAGCTTTTATGAGATTGCTTCCCCCGAATCAAGTTCGGGGTCGCAATGACAATGTAAAAATATTAGCACGCTTACTATACCCACCACTTGCATAAATTTCTTTGTTTGAGAAGGCAGATGTGATGAAAAAGCCATGCCATCGACACCTTACAGTCCTTCCATGTGGTCTGCCAGCCTTTTCAGAAATACACAAAAGGTGAAATCTACGGTCACGTGTATCAGAATAAAATCTTGTCGATTTGCAGGGGTTTTTCAGCATGTCTGCCTACTTGTTAATGCAACGTTTGGGTATAGTTTTATATCTTGAGACCGATTTCCGTAGCATCTCGTAAAGCCGCACCGAGATTACCTGACTGCTGTGCATCACCAACAAGGTATATTTCTCCTACCGAATCCTTAAGGGACCTAAACAGTTCATTCACCGGACAATTACCTGTAGCGACTATAACAGAATCAGCTATGAGTTGCTGCTTTCCCCTCTCTGTATTCTCAATGGTTACCGCCCCTTTTTCAATACTTATCGCCTTGCAGTTCGTAAGAATTTTAACTCCTTTCTCTTCTAGTCTTTTCAGGAGTTCCTCCCTGGGAATATCTTTCATCTTTTTCAGTGGTTCATCAAGCACTTCTACAACTGTTATTTTCCCCACCTGCGAGGAGAGAAGATCTGCGGTCTCACATCCTGTATCTCCTCCGCCAAGAATAACAATATTCTCGCCGAGTTCGAGTATTCTCTCATAGACCGTCCTGACATTGTAGACGAATGAGAGATCGATTCCAGGAATGGCAGGAAGTGCAGGATGGGAACCCGTTGCAATAATTACTACGTCAGGTTTTTGCGAAAGAATTTCCTCTGCTGTGGGAGCGCATTTCAATATAACCTTTGTCTGTGTCTTTCCGAGGGAATGTTTCAGATATCTCAGGACTTCATCCATTTCAGCTTTGTAGGGAGCCATTGAGGCAAGGCGCATCTGTCCTCCGAGGGAGCCGCTCTTCTCATAAAGAATGACCTCATGTCCTCTCTGGCTTGCCAGCATGGCTGACTGAATTCCGGCAGGCCCTCCACCAACGATAATCACCTTTTTCTTCTTTACAGCAGGTGTGATCTTCAAACGATATTCCTGTCCTGAAAAGGGATTTACAGTACAAGCCCTGCCTAACCCTTTAACTCCTTTTTCAGCGCAGTCTTCAAGGTCATAAACACAACCACGGATGTCATCAACGTTCCCTTCTTGCGCCTTCACAGGTAAATCAGGATCGGCAATCAGGGCGCGTGCCATGGCAACAAAATCAGCATCCCCTTCTTGAATAATCTTATCTGCCAGCTCGGGCGTATTGATCTTTCCACCTGCTATGACCGGAATGCCAACTGCCTTCTTCATGGCCCTCGCAAGATCGACAAGCGTACCTGGCGGAAGATAATGGGAAGGGATTGTCATTCTTTTCGTGGTCTTATTCCCTCCTGAAACGAGGATTGCGTCTCCTCCTGATTGGGATATGTATCGCGCCACCACTAAAGTATCCTTAAGTGTTAATCCTCCAGAAACAAACTCATCACAGACGAGTTTCACAATCACTGGAAAATCTTCCCCTGCTGCATTCTTCACAGCCTTTAGGAGTTGCAAGAGAAACCTCGCCCGATTCTCAAGGCTACCACCATATTCGTCAGTCCTCTTGTTGGAAAGAGGCGAAAGGAGTTGGGATATGAGATCTCCATAACTTGCCTGAATCTCGATCCCATCATATCCAAGTTCCCTGGCCCTCTGAGCGCCTTTTGCCATTATAATGAGTATCTCCTCTGCCTCTTCCGAAGTCATACTGTTTACCAGAGATGCTATCCACACATTTCCTTTCTGCTTTGCTCTGGGAACTTCATGGTCAAAGACTATCTCTTTGGGATAATTTAACTGCATGAAGGCTTTTGTTCCCTCGTCTTGAATTGCTTTGAGGAGCGCTTTAATTCCTACTGTATATTCAAGTGTATCAAAACGTATTTCATTAGGTCCTTTATAAGCCCTCGGATAATCAAGGCATGGGCAGTCAAGAACAATCAGCGCAACACCACCCCTTGCCCTTTCTCTGTAGAATTCCACCATGCGCTTATTTACACTGCTGTCAGTAGCGTATTTTGTCGGATATAAGGACATAATCAGACGATTCTTTAAAACACAAGTCCCTATGTGTCCTCCCTGAAATAAATGAGGAAAATGCATGTTTGAATCTCCTATTATTACAATGGATGAATTGCAACAACATTATAACAGATGCAGACGACCACTAATGGAAGCAGCAAATCTTTTGTGAATCCTAAATCCCCTCCCCCCTTGTGGGAGAGGGTTAGGGTGAGGGGGATGCATATACAGGTCAGTAAGGATTGTGTAGACAGGCAAAACTACCCTTGATATAATTACGCTGGGATGGAAAGATACATCGTTGAAGTCCCATAAGAGTATATAGCGGCTTCGTTCAACCACCTTCTTTTTGAAGTATGGAGGGAAAATGACACAAGATGAGAAAAGAAAACAAAAAGCTCTATTGAAAAAAAGAAGAAAAGACAAGGAAAGGAAAAAGGGGGCTAATGCTGTTACCATATCCGGTCTTAATAGCTACTCATACAAGGTGGGACTTATTAAGAAAGCCAAACAGTTTCCTATTAATGAGTGTCTGGTTAATGAGGACTGGCAGGGTAAGGGATTAGCAAATATTTTACTTTCGCGCAAACAACCCAATAACGAATTGATTATAGGTGTTTTTCTCGTAGACATATACTGTCTTGGCATTAAGAATACATTTTGTAATGCAAATATTTCTTCGGAGGAATATGAAAAGTTAAAATTTAGAATGTCTCAAGAGTCCTCCCTTATAACCTGTGATCCTAAATTGGCCAATCGGATTATATATGGTGCTATAGAATATGCGAGAAAGTTGGGATTCGAGCCCCAGAAAGACTTTGCATTATCACGGTTTATCCTTGATGAACCATCTGATACAGATCTTTTCTTTGATGTGGAATTCGGTAAAGATGGAAAGCCGATGTATATTGCTGGCCCGGATGATAACGTCGATCACGTTATGAAACAACTGAGTAAAAAAGTTGGAGAGGGAAATTTTCACTACCTGCTACCAGTTTAATTATAATGAAGAGGAGTGCAGTATAGAAGAACTGCCCGCAACAGCAGATAACATCGGCTATGAGATCGACATCTAAATGCTCACACTTCTTTTAGCTGCAAACGTTGGGGGCAATGTTAAGACGAAGGAGGTAACTTTATGGGAGCTAAAACTATCAGTCGGTATATTATCGCTGACCCTGAAATTTGTCATGGCAAGCCTATTTTTCGGGGCACACGTATACTGGTTGCAGACGTGCTTGAACAGGTGGATAGTGGCATGGCATGGGAGGCTATCATTGATGAGTGGCGTGGGGCATTGACCAAAGAGGCAATTGCTGAAGCTTTGCGTATTGCTCGAGAGATGTTGCTCACCCATGCTCCTGAGTTGGTAGCATAGGTGGTTGCTCCATGAACATTCTGGATGAAAACATTCCAGATAGCCAGCGCTTGCTTTTACGCAGTTGGCGAATTCAGGTCTCCCAGATCGGCCATAAGGGAAGAAGATATTAATTGGCATCCATAAAAATAAAATGAGTAAAAGGAGGTGCGTTTATGGTTATGAAGGCTTTGGTTTTCTGTGTGAGCGTCGTGATGATTTTTACTGCCATTGGTTGTACTAAACTATCCACAGAAGTAGTTGAACTGAAAATGTTTCCTGTTGATAGCTTGGAAGGAATTATCACACAGTCCGGAGTCGAGATTGATAAAGCAGTTTCAAGTGATGGCAGTGGGTCCTTGAAGATTACCGCAAACGAACCTACCATAGTAAGGTTATTTGAGACTGGTGATATTGATGTGGAAAATGCACGCCTAATCTATCAGGCTAAGGTGCGAACAGAAGGCATAGACGGAAAAGTGTACCTGGAAATGTGGTGTGATTTCCCCGGTAAAGGTGAGTTCTTTTCCCGGGGACTTCAGACACCTCTTACAGGCGGCACAAATTGGACCACAGAAGAAACTCCTTTTTTCCTGAAAAAGGGGGAGAATCCGGACAATGTCAAACTTAACCTGATTATTGATGGTAAGGGCACAGCATGGATAGATGACATTCGTCTTATGAAGGGACCGCTTCAATAATGAAGAGGCAATTGGGTCTGTATCCAGTTACAGATCTACTCCCGAGCTATATAATGTTTGAGGAGGTTTGCCATTTCCTCGATTATCATTGACGGTTATAACCTGATTGGGATCCAGCATAACGACCTTGAAACGCAGAGGAATAAGCTGATTGAGTCCCTCATTGAATACCACAAAAAAAAAGGTCATGCCCTTATTGTTGTTTTTGACGGATGGAAAACAGGAGGCGCCCAGGAAAATCATTCTGTTATTGGCGGGATAAAGGTGATTTACTCAAGGATGGGAGAGAAAGCTGATTCTGTCATAAAACGCATAATTTCCTCCGAAAGGCGCGGGTGGATTGTAGTGACGTCAGACAGGGATATAGCTGCCCGTACATGGGCATCAGGTTCTGTGCCAATATCTTCAGAAAATTTTATGAATGCTATTGCGAAAATACAGACTGAAAAGAAAAACATGTATGAAGAAAAAGAAGAAGAATATGTCGAAGAATATGTTCAGACCAGCAGAAAAGGCAGTCCAAGGATGCTGTCGAAAAAAGAAAAAGCAATAAGGAATATATTACATAAGCTCTGATGAGAAAA
>Ga0315273_10010855_pt1 | contig 11634 bp, 9 predicted proteins | sample YL17G02_0_MG_FD_205753 | JGI IMG/M metagenome (GOLD analysis project Ga0315273, IMG submission 205753) | Sediment microbial communities from Yellowstone Lake, YNP, Wyoming, USA - YL17G02_0 | ecosystem: Environmental > Aquatic > Freshwater > Lake > Sediment | place: USA: Wyoming | collected... | reverse complement strand
CGTCTCCGTCAATCATCTTGACAACCCTGCCGTCGGCCTTATCCAACAGCTCACTCAGGTTTTCAGCCATGAAATCGACGACATTGGAATCAACGGCTTCCGAGGCGGTTATGCTGACACCGTCTCGGACCGCGCGCTCCGCCCAATGTCGGTTGCGTCCCCGCTTCTCGGCAGCCCCCTGTAAGTTGGCGACGGCGTCATTGACGATCTTCTTGACCAGCGCGCTGTCCATCTTTTCTCCCCCCATCGACACCGGCGTTGCGGACCCAATGTTGGTCGAGGAAGCCATTGCGGCAACATGCGCAGCATAGGTAATATAGACTCCGGCGGAGGCAGCCCTGCCACCGGAAGGAAAGACATGCACGATCACCGGCACCTTGGCATTCATAATGGCGGTCGTAATACGCAGCGTTGTTTCCATCACGCCCCCCGGCGTGTTCAACTGCACAACCAACGCCGCCGCGCCCTCGGTCTCCGCCAAATGGAGCGCTCGCTCAAAATGCTTAAGCGTGATAGCTCCTATCGGACCATCGAGGGTCATCACTTTCACTACTCTGGCTGTGGCAACATGTGAAGACAATGTCAAGCACACTGCCAGACAGATAAGCGCCCTTCGTAAATTCATAATGGTCACCTTTCGGCCTCTTTACGACACCGTCTTTCTGCCAAGACGACTGAGATAATCTGTCTAATCAGGGCAAACTAGTCAATCAAAAAAATAGGCGCCGATTCGTCACCAGACTAAAATTCCGCAACGCCATAGAGCTCCGGTCGCGGCGGACCGCCGACACCGTCAGATGGGATCAGGAAACCGATGGCTTTGGAGAGCTTAGGATCGGCGGGATTGTCGAAATCGATCAACTCCACACCCAACCCGAAACGCTTTACTTCCTTGGTAAGCCAGCCGCCAAACGTGGCTAGTGGGAGCTTCATCTCGAAAGTGTAACCGGTTTCTGTGCGAATGCTCCCGATTTCGTAAGGGGTTTGGATGCCGAGTTGCACACGCACTCTCGGATTAGTGGCGGTTGGCGCCATTATATACAACGAGAAACAGCCGCTGCCGGCATCAAAATCACGTGTAAAGTAGCTCCCCGACACAGGTCGGAAGTCGAAGAAAATGGCAACCATATCACCGTTGGCGTCGTCAAATGCCATCAGGCTGTCGTCTTTGATAGCACCGGCAATGTAGAGATCGGTTTCAGAGCGGGTGACATAGATACTGCCGGACAGATCACCGTTATCGCGCCAGGGCGCCGGACCATAAGCAAATCCCAATACACCCGAGAACAGCAACGGCTTGTCCTTGATCCATTCGTTTAGATCGCCGTCGATTTTCGGTTCCTTTTTCTTCTCCTTGATCTTGTAGATCGCCTTGGCATCACCGGTCACAAGCGCCAACCGCGCCGATAGCGGCTGCGCGAGCGCCTGATCGGAGACTCCCATGAGCTGATTCCCAACTTCCGCGAAACAGCGATTCGCTAACTTGCCATCATCGGCACGACGCAAATGATAGCCCATGCGGAAATAAGTCTCGGCTAGTTCGGGGCTTTTTGTCATCAGTTTCAGATATAACTCGGCCAGTTTCTTCAGATACTCTTTGTCGAACTGCTTGGAAAAAAGCGCCAGTCGGTCAACCGCCGTCAGCAAACTGCTCTGCGACAACCGCCGATCAGAGGTACCATCGGCCAGAAAGCGCCGGTAAGCATCCAGCGCACTAAAACTGTAGTCCGCCGTCTGGCTGTACAACTGGTCGCCATAGCAAATATCCGCCAGTTGCAGTCCGGAATTGATAGCGGCAAAACTGGTCGGGAATCGGTCGATAACCTTCTGATAGGCCGCCACCATATCATTCTTGCGATTGGCTGTCTTAAGCAGGTAGGCGAGATCCAAGTAGTAGTCCGGTATTCTGCTTGAGTCGCTCTCGGCAGATATCTCATCAGTGATCGCCGCGATTGACTCATCTATCCGCACGCTGACGGCCGCAACTCGTAGTGGACGAGGATGACCCAGCAGCGAATAGGATGCAATCGCCGTATCGGCCGAAAGATCAACAATGGGCACGCCGCCGGCAACCGGATCGCAACCGATCCAGTAGCGCCCTGACGAAACAATCATGCCGCCCTGAGGCGCCTGACCCATGGCGAAAGTTGTGGCGCGAGAGATGGAGATAGAGTCATCATCGGCGTGCAGGTTGAAGAGCCGAACGTTGTCAGTGGCTCCCTCGTAAGCAAGATCATAAGTAACTGCAATCCGACCCATGTCGGGGCTGATAGCAACAGAGGAGCAACCTTTGCCGACATCCAGCACCCAGAAAGGCGTATCGTTACGTGTATCGACGACCGTTATCTGCGAACCGCCCCTTTTGCCTTCGTCTAAACCCCGGCAGACAACGAACAGAAAACGGCCATCAGGCGTTATGGTCACTCCGGCCGGCTCGAATCCCACGAATAGGTTTGCTTTGACCTTGAAGCTTGGTATCTCGATCCTAGTTAAGGTACCATGTGACGGCGAGACACAATACAACGATTGTGAGTTGCTCGATACTGCGATAGCCGCTGGATCGACAACTTCAGGCACCGAAAATGCAACGCTATACGTGGCACGGTCGATCACCAGCAGACCATTCGCCCCGCTACCCGGGATCGAGCCAATGACAAAGCAGTACTTGCCGTCAGGAGAGATAGCCGCATCAATCACTTGACGCTCTAACTCAATAGTCCTGATCAGTTTATCGGTAGCGGTACCATAGATGTCACAGGTCGTGCTCGTGGCGCCGAAGATCCAGACTTCTGTCGAGTCGGCATTGGTAACCGCCAACCCCGCATCATGTGATGGCTGCAGTTCTGCGATAAGTTGGTTGGTCTCGATGCCGTAGACGAGAGTTGACATGCGTCCGGCATCGCCTCCCGCGCCTGCCGGAACGTATAGCTTGGTGATCGTCTGCGCTGACGCCATTGCTGTCAACATGGCAGCGATCAATATAGCCCGGATGCTTTTCACAGTGTCATCTCCACAGCCAAGTTAGTCAGAAAGACCATCCGCGCAACACTTTAACTCACCATTGATATAAGTTATGGTCACCCGCGTCTTGAGGATTTGTTCGGCATCAAGCTTCATAATGTCGCGATCCAATACGATAAAATCCGCCTTCTTGCCGGCGACCAGACTGCCACGGCGTTGAGCATCACCGACAGCTTCTGCGCCCGCAATGGTAAAACCCTTCACTGCCTGCGCAACGGAAATTGTTTCGCGAGGGTTGAAGCAAATTCTGCCACCTACCGCCTTTCCGGTAACGGCGGCATATATGCCGTGTAGCGGGTTGAGTGGTTCAATCGGTGCATCCGAGCCGAAACACATAGTCAATCCGAGCTTGGCGAAAGTCCGCAACCGATACGAGTCGCGTTGGCGCGAACCGAGATACCGCTTCATAAGGTCAATATCGGCTGTCGCATGGCTGGGCTGCATCGAAGCAACAACCTTGAGTTCGGCAAATCGCTTGATGTCTTGCGGATGCACGATCTGGCAGTGCTCGATCCGATGACGGAAACGTTGCGATACGTGCCGACCCGCCGCTTCGAAGGCATCCAGCACATTACGATTGGCGCGGTCGCCGATTGCATGGATGGCGCACGCCATTCCCGCTTTGGTTGCTTTGCCGACAATGCGTCGGAGTTCGTCAGGAGAAGTTGCTTCGATACCAATATTGTCTTTCGATCCGGCAAATGGCTTGAACATCAACGCCGTCTGCGAGCCGAGAGCGCCGTCGGCGAATATCTTTATTCCGCCGATACTCAGGAACTCCGAACCAAACCCGGTCTTCATCCGCAAAACCGTCTCTTCGGTTGCGCGGTCGTGCGGGAAATGATAGACGACTCTGATTGGCAATTTGCCGGCAATGTCCAATGATTGCAGCACCTCAAAACCGTGGATATTGTCGAATGAGGTGACACCGACACATCCCTGCCGGTACATTTCAGCAAAAGCCGTTTTCAAAGCCGTTTCGGCCTCGCGTTGGGATGGTGGCTTGACATGCTTTAGAACCAAACGACAAGCGTTGTCGCGCAGAATGCCAGATGTTTCACCGGCGGCGTCGCGACCGATTTCTCCGCCTTCGGGATCAGGAGAGTCTCTGTTGATGCCTGCAATAGACAGCGCCCTGGAATTGACCCACAGGAGATGCTCGTCCTTGGAGAAAATCGCCACCGGTCTGTCGCTGACTACCAAATCAAGCTCGGACTTGTGAGGCCATCTGATCTTGCGCCACTGTTCTCTCTTCCAGCCCTTGCCGATCAACCATGACTTATTCGATTTCGGCTGCTTGATTGCGAAATCGCGAATGATCTTGAGAGCGTTTTCGTAAGACGTTGCTCCGTCCAGATCGATTTGCTGCCGTGATAGTGCCCAGAAAACCAAGTGCGTGTGCGAGTCGATGAATCCCGGCAGAATGATTTGACCGTCGAGATCGATTAGCTCGAAACTGTCCGATGGCACAGATGACAGTTCGCTCGATGAGCCTACCCAACTGATATGGTCACCGTCGACAATCATGGCATCGCACACTGCCGGACAGTCGGCCATTGTGTATATTCTGCCACCATAGAAGAGCTTTTTCAGACTGGTCATTCGCACAGCATCCGATAATCTCCCTCGCGCTTGGTTATACGCAGGCGATCAAGTTCTTCAAGTATCGGCAGAATGAACTTTCGGGAAGTCTTAGTGACATCGCGAGCCTCAGCGACAGTCATCTTGCCGTGTTTTTTTAGATGTTCCGCGATCTCTGATGTGATGCGGTCAAAGGTTTCCTTTAGGTAAACCGTGCCGCCCAAATCAAGAATCTCGTTGTTCTGCTTCAGATATGCGAAAATCTTCTTCCCCTCTTTGTCGGCAGCCAGGATTTCTTCCCGGCTTATCGACTGATGGGTATTCTCCAAGAGCATGCCCAAAACACGGCTCTTGGCCTTTTCCAGCGCCGGTGAAAGGCCTGCGCTATATTCTCGTACTTTGATGCCTGCATCCTGCCGCTCCAGCTTCCCGGCAGATAGCAGACCTTCGATCGCGAGATCAAAGAGCTGCTGTGGCGTACCGATCGCCCCTGTCAAGGTCGCCAACGGCATCGACGCCAAATGCTGATTCTGCTGATGGAACTGTTTGACAGTCCTCACGAGTCGATCTGAAGCATCGCTCCAAGCGCTCTTGAGGATGAGGTATCGGTCGCGTTTGATCACTGTCCCGTCCTCTATCAGTTGCTCGACACTTCCACAGATCTGCGACTGTGACAACAAAGACTGCACGAGCAACTCCGACTCGGCGACGATGATCTTCGTTGTGAGAACGTATTGGATCAGTGCCTTCGCATCCAGCGTTGAAGCGGCCTTCAGTAACTCCCAGCGATTTGCAGCTGTCCGTTTGAATATCTCCAAATTCGGATCAATAACGACGCCTCCGCCAACCATCACTGACGGCGTCGGCAATCGAAGTATAAACCGATCACCTGTTTTCACGATAACGTCCTCGTCCAATCTGAGAATGGCGATCAGTGCGCCATCGTCGCAGACAACCGGCTCATTTGGCAAAAAGAATTTCCCCTCGACTTCTGACGTGCCCTGCAAAAACACGATCTCGCGGTTGTGCTTGAAAAAGTTTGCCTGTTTGGGTTCGACGGTCAGTTTGATGCCGAGTATCGACGATGGTTGAAGGTGCTGCGAAGTATAGAGCAGATCGCCGCGACCAACTGCGCCTCGTTCCAGCGATTGCAAACCGACAGCGAGCCGCACACCGGGTAGCGCCTTGTCCAAATGCGAGTAGAAGCTTTCCAGATTTTTGATCTTGGTCTTCTGTGTTGAAGGATGATGCCAGACCTCCTGACCAACCGTGAAGGTTCCTTCACGCAGTGTGCCGGTGACAACCGTCCCCGTGCCTGCTATCGTGAAAACGCGGTCGATATAGAGCCGCGCCGAGTCACTTGGGGTTTCCCGTTGCACCGACTTCAAAGTTCGCTCGACTGTCGCCTTGACAACATCCAGATTGCGGTAGTCTTGGGCTGAGAATTCGACGATCTCGCACCCATCCAAGAATGTCCCTTGGGTCTTTGTGCTAAGATCGCTTTTGACCATCTCTTTCCAGTCGGGATCGACCATATCAACCTTGGTCAACACAATCATGCCGCGTTCGACGCCCAGATAGCGCAAAATCGCCAGATGCTCTTCCGACTGCGGCATCCAGCCGTCATCGGCGGCGACCACGAACATCACCATATCCAGAGCGCCGACTCCCGAAATCATGTTCTTGATAAAGCGCTCGTGCCCCGGTACATCGACAATACCAACTTCCTCACCGGTGGAAAGTTGGAACGATGCAAAACCCAGTTCAATCGTCATCTCGCGCTCTTTTTCCTCGGGGAGACGGTCGGGATCTGTGCCCGTCAACGCTTTGACCAGTGACGACTTGCCGTGATCGATATGACCCGCAGTCGCTATGGTGTACATGTTGCCGCCTCCGTCAGAACGCGGATGACCAAATCATCCTGCGCTTCATCAACGGTGCGCAAGTCGATGAAAAATCGTTCTTGATCGATATAACCGATCAACGGCGGCGTGCCCTGCAACAGTTGGCCGGCAAACGCCGTGATCTTATTTCTGGGGACAATAGCAAGAGCTACTGACGCTAACGTCCCTCCCGGCAAAGAGCCCCCTCCGGGAGTGGCGAAGGTGTCGCGTATCTCGATTTCGAGACCGCTGCCGGCAAGTGAGTCCTTAATCCTCTCGGCACGCTCGCGGAGTTGAGATACGGGTAGTGTTATGTAACGCCAAAGCGGGAGCAATCCGGTCTCTTCCTTCTTGAGATATGCAAAAGCTGTCTCCTCCAGCATCGCGATTGATAGCTTGTCGAGACGCAGCACCCGGTAAATCGGGTTCTTGTGTAATTTCTCCAGAAGCGATGCGCTGCCGAGAACGATTCCCGCCTGTACGCTGCCAAGAAATTTGTCGCCGGAGAAACACACCACCGAAGCTCCGGAACGTTTGGCGGCGGTGATATTCGGTTCCGGTTCCATGCCATAGTTTTCGGTCTGATGGTAAACCCCCGAGCCAAGATCGTATACCGACACTAACCCGCGACTGGTGGCCAGCGTGGCGATATCTGATGCAGAGACCTCCTCGACGAAACCCTGCAGACGAAAATTTGATTGGTGCACTTTCAGCAACAGCGCCGTCTTCTTGGTGATAGCATCTTCATAGTCTTTCTTAGTCGTTCGGTTGGTAGTGCCGACCTCAACCAGTTTGGCGCCGGCGCGGCGAATGATATCCGGTATTCGAAACCCACCGCCGATCTGCACCAACTCGCCACGCGAGACGATAACCTCCTTGCGGTTGGCAAATGTATTCAGGATTAAGAACAATGCCGCGGCGTTGTTGTTGACAGCCAACGCTGCGTCGGCCTCAGTCAGTTGTGCCAACAGGTATGACAGAAAATTACCGCGCTTTCCCCGCTTGCCTGTTGTCAGATCAAACTCCAGAGTGCAGTAGCCGCTGACACGTTTGGCAACCTGCTCCATTAACTCAGCCCCCAAGGGTGAACGGCCAAGATTGGTATGTATCAGCACGCCGGCGCCATTTATCACGGGAGTGATACGCTGACGTGACAGCAGATTCAGCCGCTCGACAATCATCTCCCCGATGCGCTCTATGGAAGATACTTCTCCGGAGGTCTGAGATTTGTCTCGAATTACTTGCAGCGTTTCGCGGATGACTCTGGTCACTAACGGCCGAGACAACTCCGCGATTTGTTGATCAAAGCTCCCCGAGCTGAGCAATTGCTCCACGGACGGAATTGATCTGAGTGGTTGTGATGAAGTCATATTTCGCTAATTTTGGCGGAAGGGGTAGGAGTCGAACCCACCGCGGATGTCAACCACCCGCCAACGGATTTGAAGTCCGCGAGAGCCACCGGGCCCCATCCTCTTCCGTGCTTCTAACTTCTTGTGCCACATAGCGTCTAATAAGCTACACAAATTCAAGTCGCAGCGCAACGGACTTTTGGTCCAATGGAGCAGCGATATAGATTGCACGCAGACAATCGGTTAGCTAGTAGTAAGCACTTATCGCTGGCGAGCATTTGTAATTTACCCTGTATTTACTGCCAGCACGACGTGGGTGGCCATAAAGTGTCCAAAATGTGGCTATTAGAATTCTCATGCTTTCTTGTGGGGCGTGATTTTCGTTTTTGTCCTGTTTCGGCTCTTTCTGGTATTATCGTGGAATTGAGGGGTCACAAATGCTCACACCTGCTTGACTATCACAACTGTCCGGTCGTCTTCCAACTGGGACAGGAGATCCGAGTACTGTGTTTAGTAATTATGACGCCGAATCTCCGGACTGCTAAGGATCAGTGGCCGGTCCTCCAGCAAAGAAGTAATTGATCAAGTACACAGCATCTGAAATGCTCACTAAGTCATTACCGTCAGCGTCGCCTCGAGGCATCATGTGTTTCACGAGTAGCAAGGATTCGATTTGGTTGCGGCGCTCTACTCGTACCCAGAGCTCTCTCATACAACTTCCTTATCATTCTCTAGCTCACGGGAGAAACGAGGATCCGACGGTCATTAAGTAATATCCCCGCGGCCTTGACCGTCGGGGACAGGACATGAAGGTCACTCTTTTGTTCGGAGGGAAATCTGGAACTGCACCGCCGATCGAAGCGTTGACCATGCCAGCAGCAAGCCGCTTCGTCAGATGACGCAGAGAAAGATCGAGCGCTATCACCGCTCAATGAAGAGCATCATCCTGCTGGAACACTACTACTCCCCGGAGGAACTGCAGAGTCGGATCAGCGCATTCGTTGATTACCACAACAACCAGCGTTATGGCCAATCACTCAACAACGTCACACCGGCGGATGTCTACTTGGGGCGAGATCAGGAAATCCTGGAGGGAAGAAGAGCGATCAACCAACAAACCCTAAGACCCAGGAGGAAGCTCTACCGAAAAATGATTGCCACCGCTCAAACTGTATCTTGACTCTCAGCAAATCGAGTCCAGATTGGTTTGACGACGTACACCGAATAGCAACCCCCCACCATTTTATAAGCAGCGCTCCTTCAGTAAATTATCACTCTACATATCCACTATGCTTGCCCAGGATCGCGGTTTTTTCTAACATCCTTCTAACAAGAATCACTAGAAAGTGCGTGCGTCCAGTGTTTGCGCGGTTTTCGCATTGATGCAAGACAATGACTTGGTCCACGACGTCTTATCTTCGTTCGAAGATTTCGCAGGTTCTCAAGGTCAAAACCAGAAGGTTATCGAAGAACAACGAATCTGAACAGCGGACAATGCCGAACAGGAGGGAATACGAGTTGGAGACCAACATCTTAACTCGGGGGAATCCGAAGGCAATTATAGAAACGCGGTACTGGTTTGGTCAGCATGAGGCTGTGGTGCCCGAACAAGCAAAGGATGGTAGGGTCTGGAGAACTTCGATAGAGAGGATCCCAACGGATGAACCACATCACCTCGAAGAAACGACAACTGCTAACTAACCGCAGAGGCCCAAGGCGCCTGCTGATGTCGAGTTTACCTCGTCCAGTTGGTTTCGGCGGCATGCATGTCAGTCTGAACTCAGAGAGCATCCAATACTTCGACACTCCCGGAAGAGTCGATTATCGGCGCATGTTAGCGTCAAGACTGCTGTTGACTATCGCGAATTCTTCCTCCCCTCCCACGGGCGGAACGCAAATTCTGCGATAGGCATTGACTCTGGAACCGGGTACACACCCGCTCCTCGGCAGAGAGTACAAGCGGACTTGTCGGTAAGTCGCACTTCTATTCTTCCGGTACCGCCGCATCCAGTACAGGTGCGGCCAGTACTGTCGCAGCCCTTTCCACTGCAGAGACTGCAAGTCGTGGCCTCGTCGGACTTGGTGCAGAGATTGTCCCGCCAGCCGCGGCCCTGGCAGTCTGGGCAGATTGGCGGGCCTTGGTTGCGAGGGGATCTGATATTGTCGTCAGTCATGCGATTTCACCTCGGTTCTTTGCAGATTTCGTAACGGCACCTTTAATCTCCTTAACCATTTACAAATTCCTTCACATTGAATGCAATTTCTTCCAGTCTTCACATCGGTCTTTTCACAGCCTATAACCTACAAGGCATGACCCTAATTGTCTCCAGAGCTCCGGCCTCCTTGACTTCATGTGATCGCTGGCACCGCGGATATATATTATCTGGGAGTTCATGCATCTGACATTGCAGCTTCCCAGACTTCCGCATATGAACGATTCGTTGCACTGATCGTAAACTCATCCACACAACCGACGCTCTTCCGGCCGATCTTGGATTCGCTCGCGTGAGACAGCCACCCGGTTCTTGTTCCTACAATACATCTCGCATCCCTTATCTTGAATACACTCCTCAAAAGAAAAGCACTTCCCAAACCGGCCGTAGCCACCGGGTCTTTGCAGAGGTCGACGCATTCGGCTGCTTTGTGTCGTAACCGTTATTTGCGCACCCGGAAGCCATGGGCTTCAGCCGTCAGAATATCGCCACCGCGACCAAAAATCAAAATGGTCTCAACTATCTCTTCGCTTAACTTCGATGATCTCCCCAGTGACCGCATCATGAACGATAAGCTCCAAAGGCATCTCTCCCGGCAGCGAATGTGTCGCGCATCCAAAGCAGGGATCATAGGCACGGAACCCCATTTCAATCCGATTAAGCATGCCATCGGTGACTTTCACGCCCTTCTTGATCAAACCCTGTGCCGCCTTCTTAATCGACATCGATATCGGCGCGTTGTTGTTCGTCGTACCAACGATCAGATTGGCTTCGGTCACGATGCCGTTCTGGTCGGTCTTGTAATGGTGTGTCAACGTTCCGCGCGGTGCTTCAACAATGCCAACACCTTCTCCGACAATACCTGTCGGAGGATTTAGGATATTGTCGGAAGTGATTTCGTCATCCTTGGCCTGCTGAAGTGTTGCTTCAGCCGCAAACACCAACTCAACTACTCGCGCCCAGTGAGTTGCCAACGTCGAATGAATCGGCGTCTTGCCGGTGCGATCACCGGTCAGGGTCTCGTACATTCGTTCGTATTCCGCCTGTGCCAGTGGCGTCGCCATTCCGTCGGCAACATTGCAGCGTGACAACGGCGTGGCTTTGTACACGCCCGAATCCATCCCGTCAACAAAACCCTTCCAGCCCACTTTCTTCAAGTAGGGATATTTGAGATAACTGTAGGGCTCAACATGCTCGGCGACATATTCAAGATAGTCTTTCGGCTCGTATTCGGCATGTCTGCTGCCGTCCGGCGCCGTGACTCTGACCTTGCCATCATAGAAGTTGGTCTTGCCGTTGGCATCCACCAGACCCATGTTGTAAGTCTTGTGGGTGAACATGTCGGAGAGAATCAGATCGACATATCCTTTGTTTGCCAACACAACATCATTGAGCACCTTGATCGTGAACTTGGCGAATTCTACCATCTGCTCGCCGAGTTTGATGATTTCCTGCTGTTCCTCTTTGGTTACGCGCTTGGAATTACCACCCGGTATGGCAGTGACCGGATGAACCTTCTTGCCGCCGATGATTTCAATCACCCTCTGACCGGCGGCGCGCTGGGCAATCACAGCCTTGCCCGCATCA